>Ga0222658_1000128_pt1 | contig 46942 bp, 43 predicted proteins | sample AntAcemetagen476_FD_179830 | JGI IMG/M metagenome (GOLD analysis project Ga0222658, IMG submission 179830) | Saline water microbial communities from Ace Lake, Antarctica - #476 | ecosystem: Environmental > Aquatic > Non-marine Saline and Alkaline > Saline | place: Antarctica: Ace Lake... | reverse complement strand
AATTTCAAATTCAAAACAAGTGTTTATTCATGGTTTTGTAAATTCAGGTGGACAAAAAATGAGTAAGTCTCTTGGAAATGTGGTTGACCCGATTGAAATACAAGAAAAATACGGAACAGATGCTCTTCGGTTCTTTATTTTGGGTGGAATGAATGCATATGAAGATGGAGATTTTACAATCAAAAGATTTGAAGAATTTTATACTGCTCATCTTGTTAACGGGGTAGGGAATTTAACGAGCAGAATTTTGACGATGCTAGTAAATTATACTGATGGGAAAGTGCCTAAAAAATATACAGGTGGATTAAAAAAGGCAATAGAAGAAAATTTGTGGAATAGAGATGAGTTTTTATTTAAAAAATATAAATTTCAAGATATTGTATTAAATATAAATTCTGGAGTTTCCACAATGGATGAATTAATTTCAAATGAAAAACCTTGGGAAAAATTTAAAAATGGAGAAGATATATCTGATTTACTATACCAACTTGCAGAAGGTTTACGCCACATCGGTCTTGCCCTTCTCCCAATCATCCCAGAATCAGCCGAAAAAATATTAAATTCACTTGGAATAAAAGATACTGATAAATTAAATCTAGAAGAAGAAAAAGAATGGGGAAGACTTGAACCTGGAACCAAAGTCACAAAACCAGAAAGTTTATTCCCAAGACTAGAAAAATAACGTATAATATATACATTAATTGATAATCAATAAATTTATGTCTTTTTTCGACATCACTCTCATAGTAATTTTATCAGGTTTTGCACTCTTCGGTTTGTGGTTTGGTTTAGTCCACACTCTAGGTTCTTTGGTCGGAACAATTTTAGGTGCATATCTCGCAAGTAGATATTACGATGTAATGGCAGGGTGGTTAATGAACCTTACTGGTTGGGGAGACAATATATCAAAAGTTATAATGTTTGTTGTGGCTTTCATTTTGATAAATCGTCTAGTTGGAGTTGCTTTTTGGCTTGTTGATAGGTTGCTTAGTGTCTTTACAAGATTGCCCGGAGTCCGTGCATTAAATCACGTACTCGGAATGGCTTTAGGGTTATTTGAAGGAATCTTAACTTTAGGACTTATAATCTACTTTATAGAACGATTTCCTTTGGGAGAAACATTAATGAATTCAATTGCATCTTCTCTATTAGCTCCTTATCTGACAATTCCTGCACTGATTTTAGTTCCTCTTTTACCAGAGGCTCTCCGACTTCTACATTCTACAATTGATTACGCAGAAGATATGTTTTTAAATTTTTATAATTAATTTACGGATACACGGATAACACGGATCTACAGATAACTGGCTAAATATTTGCTGGCTTTAAATTTAAATCCGTAGATCCGTATTATCAGTAGTTCAGTAGTTTATGCTAACCGATTCCCATTGCCATCTACAATTTAATGGCTATAACGAAAACCGAGAAGAAGTGATAAAAAGATGTCAAGAAATTGGCATGTTTTTAAATATTATTGGAACTCAAATGGACACATCAAAAAAAGCAGTAGAACTTGCCGAAACTCAAAAAGATTTTTATGCAACAATTGGCTTGCACCCTGTTCATATAAATTCAGCCAAAGTAGATGAAGAAGAAAGTCATTTCAAAACTCGTGAAGAAAAATTTGATAAAGAATATTATCGTGAGTTAGCTAAATCAAAAAAAGTGGTGGCGATTGGAGAATGTGGAATAGACCTATTTCATGTTCCAAAAAATTTAGATATTAAAGAAATTTTAGAAAAACAAAAAAAAGAATTTACCAAGCAAATTGAATTAGCTCAAGAATTAGATTTAGCTTTAGTAATTCATATTAGAAATTCTGATAATTTGGAATTACCAAATGCGTACGATAAGGTGTTAGAGATTTTTAATAGTCATCCTGAATTCATTTCAGGATCTCGAGGCACAATCCACTGTTACGGAGGAAACCCAAAACAAGCTCAAAAATTCCTAGACTTAGGATTTTATATAGGAATAACCGGAATAATTACTTTCCCAGCCCGAAAAACAAACCCAAAGCCAACGGAAGACCTAATTGAAGTAGTAAAGAATACTCCGCTTGATAAATTATTAATAGAAACTGATTCTCCGTACTTGGCTCCACAAGCATATCGTGGAAAACAATGCGAACCATGGATGGTGGAAGAAGTCGCTAAAAAAATAGGAGAGATAAAAAGTATAGAACCTGACAAAATAATAAATCAAACTTCTAAAAATTTTGAGAAAATATTTATAAAGAAATAGACCTCGTCGTACAGACGAGGTCTATGTTTTATTACCTCCATAATGAGCTATCACTCAACCTTGAAAAAAATTCCAGTATAGCCAGGCGCATACTGGCCCGTCCACATACGCACAACCTTTTCTTCGAGTACGTTTTTCGCGTACCATTGTACAAAATCACGTCCAAATGCAAACAGCTGTTTACACGTTTCCTCCCCCAGCCACTCAACTAGTTTGGAATAAGTGGCATTGGTAGCGTCATTGTAATACAGTTTGAAGAGATATAGCTGATTTCCTTCATCATCGGTGAAACGATGTATCCCGTGTACGAGTGCAGGCACAGAAGCAAATCTGGAATCTTTGATGTTGCATGAACCTTGTGTGCATTCACGCTCGACCATGAAGTTGATTCTACCTTCGTTCTTTTCCTCAACACCGACTTTCACACGGTATTTTTCAACCCCATCCACATAATGCATCACTTCCTGAACCAGCTCTTCAAAAGAACAAATGGTCCGTCTTCCTCCTCGGACTGAAATTATATCCTCTCCTCTTGGGGGCCAAATTATAGGAAGCTTTCCTTGTAGAGTAAAATTCTCTACAATTTTATCATGCCCCACCCTTTTGATACATCGGATCCATTCTTTCACGACCCGTAGGAGTTCAGGACCACGAGACAGCATATTATGCACGATATCGTGGTGTGTAGAAGCGTGAAGATTCCTCCTCCTGGATTCCGCCTTGGCTGGAACCAACCTTACAATAGCCCTGTTAAGCTTCCTTTTAAGGTCCCTCAATTCTTTTAAGTCAGGTATGGTAATTCTAATCTCTGCGGTGGTCATGTTTTTTCTCCCTAAGGAAATTGGTTTTGAATAAGTTGTAGGTAATACAATCAGAGGTTTTATATCATTTTTTAGTAAAAAAGTCAATAATTAAATTATAATTTTTAAAAAAAATAACCCCACGGACGGACCGCGGGGGTTTTGTAACTCAATCAACTTTATCTGTGGCTGGCCACCAGGTGCCAGACATAAGCTCGATACCTTTGATTTTTCTCATTCCTCATCCATGTTGGCATAAGGTATGTTTTGACATACTGGTACTTCCATGTTTTTAATACTGCACTTTTGACAAACTCCGCATGCTCTTTCATGATTTCTTTTATACTTGCAGAAATTTCTCTCTCTCGCAAGTACCTGTCTGGAGCGTCATTTAAACAAGTGATTCCGTTAAAACCGATGACCATGTGCAAATCATAATCTGGGTCATCCACCACTTTGTGAGTCAGATTGAATTGCATTACACGAGTATCCCTCTTTGCCCCACTGATCCTGTGGTGAAGATAAACCCCTCCTGATCCAACCTGATCAGACTGACCAATCGGGAAACCATTTCGGCCGTGATTTTCAGTTATTTTCACAAGTCGGAACATTGCCCACCTCCATCATGTTTGTTGTTTTTATTAACAATTAACTTTATAAAACCACAATATACATAAAAAGTCAATAAAATTTAAGTATTTTCTTATCCACATCATAAAAATTTAAAACCTATTGACTAATTCTGTAGAAAAGTATATAATATTTGCGTTCTTTCTATAAGGTAAATTTATGGATAAAAGTCCCATCCACCCAAGTCAAGACTCCGGTGGACAAAGAAAAACTACAATTAGAGACTATTACCTCTTTGCTATTAAAATCATTGGTGATTTTGGAGTAGCAATTGCAGCTCCAGTAGTATTAATGGTAATGTTAGGACAATATCTAGGAGATTTATATGGACACAAAGTCCTGTTTACAGTTTTAGCTTTCTTGATTGCGGCCTTGGCGAGCGCTAAGATCATACACAAGAAGGCTAAAAACTATGGAAAAGAATATCAAAATTTAGTAGATAATGATAAATAGTTTTATGCATATTCCTACACTAGCACCTGAAGTGCTAACAACAATAGGAGGAATCTCAATAACAAATACAATGGTAAATGCTTGGATGGCTATCCTGGTGTTTTTGGTATTGGGTTTGGCACTTAGAAAGAGAATTTCTCTTCGTCCAGGAAAACTTCAAAACTGGTGTGAATATTTTCTTGATGTTATGCTTGGTTATTTTGATCAAGTAACAGGTGACCGAAAACAAACTCTAAGATTTTTACCAATTGTTGGCTCTATATTCTTTTTTATATTACTTTCGAATTGGCTTGGACTTTTACCTGGTACCGGAAGTATCACCGTCGGACACAATATGTTACTTCGACCTGCAAACACTGATTTAAATCTTACAGTTGTGATGGCACTAACTGCAGTAATTTCATCTCATTTATTTGGTTTATTATCTGTTGGTGTATTTACTCATTTAAATAGATTTATTCAAATTGGAAGTTTTATAAAAAGTCTTAAAAAAGGACCAGTAGCTATTTTAACTGCTGTGATAGAGTTTGGTGTTGGTTTACTTGAGATAGTTTCAGAATTTGCTAAAGTATTATCACTTTCTCTAAGGTTATTTGGTAATATATTTGCCGGTGAAGTTTTAATCACTGTTATTGCTAGTTTAATAGGATTCCTTGTTCCAACTCCGTTTATGTTACTGGAAGTTTTAGTTGGAGTAATACAGGCAGCAGTATTTTCTATGTTGACACTTGTTTATTTAACAGTACAAACGGCTGAACCACACAGTGAAGAACACTAAAAAATAAAAAAACAATTGTCATTCCGAGCTTGTCGAGGAATCTTTCAAAGGTAAATTCGTAGTAAGAAAGATCTCTCGACAAGCTCGAGATGACAAAATTTAAATCATTAATTAATTTAATATAAGAGATCTAGGCTCCGCGAAGTAAAAAATCAAATCCCTTCGAACGGAATAGATACTCAAGAAAGGTAAAAATATGGAACATGAATCAGTTCTAGCCCTTGCAAAGGGTTTAACTATGGCTATTGGTACTATCGGTCCAGCCCTAGGTATTGGACGTTTGGTAGCTAAAGCTATGGAAGCAATTGGACGCAATCCAGAAGCTGCTGGCAAAATCTTTGTACCGATGTTACTTGGTGCTGCTTTTGCTGAAGCTATCGCTATTTATGCATTAGTAGTAGTATTCACATTAAAATAATCTGACCAATCAGATCTCATTTGAGGTCTGATTAAATTGGATTATTTAAAAATAAAATTATGAATTTAATAGAAATCGCACAAGCTGAAACTCATGAAGTAACTCCAGAGTTAATTCATACACAAACAGAAGAATTAACTACAGAAGTAGGTCATGAAGCAAGTACTGAAGAGGGACTACTCGCATCACTTGGAATTAATGGTCAACTTTTTACTTTTCAACTTATAAACTTCGCAGTAGTTGCAATGATTCTTTGGTTTTTAATTTTAAAGCCATTAACTAGTAAATTGACAGAACGTCAAAAAAAGATTGAGGAATCACTAGACAATGCCGAGCGTGTTGAAGAAAATCTTAAAAAATCAGAAAAGAATTATCAAGAAAAAATTGATGAAGCAAAGGTAGAAGCAAATAGAATTGTGGAAAAATCTGCTATCGAAGCCACAAAAGTTGGTGGAGTGATGAAAGAAAAAGCAAAAGAAGAAATAGAACACCTAGTTGTACAAGCAAAGAAAAATATTGAAGCAGAAAAAGTTGAAGTAATGGAAGGTTTGAAAAAAGAAACTGCAAATTTGATTGTGTCAGCTTTGGAAAAAATATTGGAAGAAAAAGTAGATGGAAAAAAAGATGCAGATTTGATTGAAGGAGTTTTAAAAAAGCTTAAATAATAACTACGGATACACGGATAACACGGATCTACAGATAATATACAAAATATAATCTATAATCCAAATTAAATCCGTAGATCCGCATTATCAGTAGATCAGTAATTATGAAGAAAAGAACTAACAAACAATACGCTCAGATTTTGTGGGATAGCACACTCGGTGCAAAAGGAAAAGACTTGGAAGAAATTCTTAAAAATTTTGTATTGCTTTTAGTTAAAGAACAAAAATTTAAACAAACAGATAAAATTATTGTTGAATTTGAAAAATATGCCAAAAAACAATCAGGAATAGTAGAAATTGAAGTAACAACTGCAAGTGAAATTGGAAATAAAACTTTATCAGAGATTAAAAAAGTATTTGGTGATAAGGTTGAAGCAGAGAATAAGATTGATAAAAGTATTTTGGGTGGAGTGATAGTAAAAACAGAAGATAAGATATTAGATGGAAGTCTAAAAACACAATTAAAAAAAATGAAAACACAGTTAGCATAAGTTCTTTAAAATAAATAGTTGCTTGCAACGTAGCTCGAGACGAAGTCGAGATGGTATCGTTGTCATTCCGAGCTTGTCGAGGAATCTTTCAAAGGTAAATTCGTAGTAAGAAAGATCTCTCGACAAGTTCGAGATGACAAAAAACATCAACTGATAGAAAAGGAGATTGAAATGACTAAAATTTCTATAAGTTTTGATGTATCTGATGAGAATGCTAAGAAATGGCAATTTATATTAGATCAGTTGATTGAATTACAAAAGAAGATTTACAAATCAACATATGAGCCAGATATCTTAATGTATTTATTAGGCTTATCGGATATATTTGGACATGTTTTCAAAATTTTGTTCATTGGAAATTTTGATACAGACCAGACAATTTCCGTACTACAGGGAAAAATTGATGCTTTTAAAAGCGATTCTGGTTGGGAGTAATACAAAGACAACGCCAGCTGGTGAAAAAACATTAACCTTTTTAGGTAGGGAGTAAAAATCATGACTGCCGAAGAAATCCTTCTGACTATCGTTCAGTATGTTGACCCCAACAAAGCGCTTCTAGGTGCCTTGCTCCTGGGGATGGTAATCTGTTTGTTCTTTGCCTTACGTGAGGTTAAGAAAAAAAAGGATGATTCATCGGGGTCTTAGACCCCATTTCCAAAGTTAACAATCAAAATTGTTGGTTTTGGAGACGAAGTAATTAATTTTAAATTGCTTCACAATAACACACTTGTCATCCTGAACTTGATTCAGGATCTCTCAAAGTATTTACTTTTAAAAAGAATATACTAAGAAAGATTCTGATTTTCATCAGAATGACAAAAATAATTAATATAAATAAAAAACTGGATTCCCGCCGGAGCCTGTCCTCAACTGGATTGGGGGCGGGAATGACAAACCGCTTCGCGGTTAATTAAAAAAATATGAGTGTAGACAAAATAGTTGAAGAACTAAAAAAGAACATTTCTGCTTTTGAAAAAACTGTAGAAACAAAAGAAACTGGTGAAGTCCTTGAAATAGGAGATGGTATCGCTAGAATTTCTGGTTTAACAAAATGCCAATCAAACGAGATGCTTGAATTTCCAGGTGAAACATTTGGTGTAGCCTTGAATCTTGAAGAAGAAACTGTTGGTGCAGTTATCTTAGGTGAATACAGACATATCAAAGAAGGGGATAGCGTAAAAAGAACCGGAAGAATTTTGTCTGTTCCTGTTGGAGAGGAATTTATTGGTCGTGTGGTAGATGCACTTGGAAAACCAGTAGACGACAAAGGAGAAGTGAAATCAAAAGAATTTTATCCAATTGAAAGAATTGCCTCAGGTGTTATGAGTCGTGAACCAGTGTCTGAACCAGTTCAAACTGGCATTAAAGCAATTGACTCAATGATCCCAGTTGGACGTGGTCAACGTGAGCTTATTATTGGTGATAGACAAACTGGTAAAACAGCAGTAGCAGTTGATACGATTATTAACCAAAAAGGACAAGACTTAATTTGTATCTATGTTGCTATTGGTCAAAAAGAATCAAAAGTTGCTCGTACTGTTGCAAAGTTAGAAGAATATGGAGCAATGGATTATACAATCGTTGTTAAAGCTGGTGCGTCAGAACCTTCTCCACTTTTATACGTTGCACCTTATGCTGGTGTTTCTATGGCAGAATATTTTATGGATCAAGGTAAAGATGTACTTATCGTTTATGATGATTTAACAAAACAAGCTTGGGCATACCGCGAAATGAGTTTGCTACTTCGTCGTCCACCGGGACGCGAGGCTTATCCTGGAGATGTTTTTTATCTTCATTCTCGTTTACTAGAACGCGCTTGTCGATTGAATAAAGACAATGGTGGTGGTTCTATTACAGCACTTCCAATTATCGAAACTCAAGCATCTGACGTAACAGCATATATCCCAACAAATGTAATTTCAATTACAGATGGTCAAATCTACCTTGAATCAGACTTGTTTAACAAAGGTATTCGTCCAGCCCTTAATGTTGGTTTGTCTGTTTCTCGTGTTGGGTCAGCTGCACAAGTAAAACCAATGAAAAAGGTTGCTGGTAAAATCAAAACAGAAATGGCTCAATTTAAAGAGATGGAAGCTTTTGCTCAATTTGCCTCAGACCTTGATGAAGAAACTAAAAAACAAATTAGTCTTGGTCAAAGACTTGTTGAAATTTTGAAGCAACCTCAATATTCTCCGGTTCCAGTTGCGAATCAAGTTGCAATTATTTATGCAGTGTCAAATGGATTTGCTAGTGAGGTTGAAGTATCTGAAATCCAAACTTGGGAATCAAAGTTACATGTTTTCTTTAACAAGACAAAAACAACTTTGCTTGGTAAACTTGCAAAAGGTGAATGGAGTGATGAGATTGAAGGAGAATTAAAAGATGGTTGCGAAGAATATACAAAACAAAAATAATATATGGCGGTTAATACCAAAGAAATACAATACAGAATAAAGTCGGTTAAAAATACCAAAAAAATCACCAAAGCAATGGAGATGATTTCGGCTGCAAAGATGAAGAAAGCAACTGATAATGTTTTGAAGACAAGATCATACGCAGGTCTTGCTTGGGAAATGTTGCAAGATGTGTCAGTTAAAGCTGACACTAGTATTCATCCACTCCTCGAAACTCGCGAAGTTAAAAAACTTGGTATTCTTCTTATTAGTTCAAATAGAGGTTTGTGTGGTGGTTTTGTTGCAAAACTTTTAACCCAAACTGATAAATATATTAAAGAATTAAAAAAGACCAGCCAAGATTTGGAAGTTGAGGTTGTAGTAATGGGTAAGAAAGGAACAAAAATATATAAATATTACGGACATACTATTTCTTCTGAATTTGAAAAACAAGATTTAACAACAAAGATTGAAGAAATTTTGCCAATTGCAAGAACTGTAACAGGAGACTTTATTTCAAAAAAATATGATAAAGTAGTTTTGGCTTATACTGATTTTATTTCACCTGTAAATCAAGAACCAAGGATAAAAGAACTTTTACCTTTAGGAAGTGAAGATGAAATGCTTGGACAAGCTAAAAGAGCGGGTGGACAACACACCCCTAACCCCTCTCAAGAGGGGAATTCCCTCCTTGAGGAGGGTAGGGAGGTGTCATCTCAAGAATTTAAATTTGAACCGAGTCCTGTAAAAGTTTTAGAAGTACTGTTACCAAAACTAGTTGAAATGCAAGTATATCAAGCGATTTTAGAATCGGACGCATCAGAACACTCAGCTCGTATGATGGCAATGAGAAACGCCTCAGACGCGGCAGGAGATATGATTGATGATCTAACATTAACATTCAACAAAGCTCGTCAGAGCGCAATTACACAAGAAATAAGTGAAATTGTGGGTGGGGCAGCAGCGTTGGAATAGGGCGAAGTTCTGTCATTCCCGCGCAGGCGAGAATCCAGGAAAAATAGGTGATCTTTAAAAAAATAACTGCTTGCAACGTAGCTCGAGACGAAGTCGAGATGGTATCGTTGTCATTCTAAACTTGTTTCAGAATCTAAGGATTTGAAATAGATTCAGGATGACAAACTTAAAACCTTTAGGCGAGGAGAAAATATAATGGCAGACGAGAAAACAGTTGGAGCAATGTGTTTAGACTTGTTAATGATGACTGCTGCGTGCAATCCATGCCGTGATTGTGATCTAGACGAGAAAGACTGTCATGTTTCAAAAAAATGTGCTCTTGTAGAAAAAAAGGAAAGAAATAAAATCTTGGTTACGTAACACAACTCTTTGGATGAGGAGGAAACAATGGAAGTTTTTTCCAAGATGACTATGATTGCCCTCTTACTTGGTGCTGTAGTTAGCTTTGTTATACATGTGCGTACCAACAAACGAAAAGACAGTACTTCGTCCAAAAAATCTTGCCATCAACTAGAGTATGGTTTCGTAGATTGCTTTCTAACGGATTGCACAAGATGTCCTTTGGATTAAGATCTTTGTATTAGTGGCTTAGGCTACAGGCTGGGACGCGCTCAAAGAAATAAATCAAGACAAAGGGCAATAAACAATTCATAGGGACGTGCTTTCACAGACGTCCCGAATTTTCCAAAGTTTATTTAAATCAAGTAAATTTTGGAGACGAAGTAACTAAATTACTTCGCGATAACACAACTGTCATCCTGAACTTGATTCAGGATCTCTCAAAGTATTTACTTTTAAAAAGAATATACTAAGAAAGATTCTGATTTTCATCAGAATGACAAAAAATAAAGAATAATTTAATAAATAAAAAAACATTAATAATAGAAATTTTATGGAAAAAGAAAAAAATACAACCAAGGGTAAAATCACCCAAGTTATTGGTGTGGTTGCAGATGTAGAATTCGTTGGCGAAATGCCAGAAATCTACACAGCACTAACAACAAAAATGCCTGATGGAAAAGAACTTGTACTTGAAGTTCAACAACATCTTGGTGGAAGTGTAGTTCGTACAATTGCGATGAGTGCAACTGACGGATTAACTCGTGGTCAAGAAGTAGAAAATACAGGTAAACCAATTGAAGTTCCTGTTGGACCTGAAACTTTAGGACGAATGTACGATGTTACTGGTAATACAATTGATGGAAAAGGGGAATCAAAGACTGTAAAAAAATATCCAATTCATAGACCGTCTCCAGAATTTTCAAAACAATCTGTTTCATACGAAATTCTAGAAACTGGTATTAAAGTTGTGGACTTAATCTGTCCCTTCTTAAAAGGTGGAAAAATTGGTTTGTTTGGTGGTGCTGGTGTTGGTAAAACTGTTTTGATTCAAGAATTGATCAGAAACATCGCATCTGAGCAAGGTGGTTATTCTATGTTTGCGGGTGTAGGTGAAAGAACTCGTGAGGGTAATGACTTATACCGAGAAATGGAAGAATCAGGCGTGCTTGCAAAAACTGCCCTTGTTTTTGGACAAATGAACGAACCTCCTGGAGCTCGTGCTCGTGTTGCACTAACAGCTCTTGCAATGGCAGAATATTTCCGTGACGAAGAAGGAAAAGATCTATTACTTTTCATTGATAACATTTTCCGTTTCACTCAAGCCGGTTCTGAGGTGTCAGCATTACTTGGGCGTATGCCTTCTGCTGCTGGTTACCAACCAACTCTAGCAACTGAAATGGGTAAACTTCAAGAAAGAATCACATCAACAGATAAAGGTTCTATTACATCTGTTCAAGCGGTATATGTTCCAGCTGATGATTTGACTGACCCAGCTCCAGCTACAACATTTGCTCATCTTGATTCGACTGTAACTTTATCTCGTTCACTTTCAGAATTAGCAATTTATCCAGCGGTTGATCCACTTGATTCAAATTCAACAATTCTAGATCCGAATATTGTAGGCGTTGAACATTATAAAACTGCTCGTGATGTACAACAAATACTTCAAAAATACAAAGACTTACAAGATATTATCGCAATTTTGGGTATGGAAGAATTATCAGATGAAGATAAGATTGCTGTGGCTCGTGCAAGACGTATCCAAAAATTCCTTTCACAACCATTCTTTGTTGCTGAAGGATTTACTGGTACGGAAGGTCAATATGTTCCACTTGCTGAAACAATTAAAGGTTTTAGAGAAATTCTAGATGGTAAACACGATGACAAACCAGAATCAGCTTTCTATATGAAAGGTGGAATTGATCAAGTAGAGTCTGCTAAATAATCACATTCTTTTGTCCCCGCCGAGAGCCTGTCCTGAGCTTGTCGAATGGGAAGGAGGGGGTTGGGGGTGGTTAGATAAAAAATAAGCAATACCCACTGTCATTCTGAACTTGATTCAGAATCTTTCCTAAGAACAACCAAACTAAAAGTAATTACTTTGAAAGATCCTGATTTTCATCAGGATGACAAAGAACGAATATAAATTATGAAAAAAATAAAGTTCAAAATTATAACCCCAGAACGCGAAGTATTCTCAGACGAAATTGATTCTGTTAGTTTAATGACAACCGACGGAGAAATTACTGTCTTGCCAGAACATATTCCACTTGTGAGTATTTTAAAATCAGGAGAATTAAGATATAAAAAAGATGGTAAAGATGAAATTTTGGCAGTCTCTGGTGGATTTGTAGAAGTAAAAGACGATAATTCTGTTTATATTTTAGCAGACACAGCAGAAATGGCAGGGGAGATTGATGTTACTCGTGCCGAGGAAGCAATAAAGCGTGCTAAAAAAACAATGGAAGAAACTCGCAACGAAGATCAAGTTGATTTTATTGCCCTTCAAACAGATTTAAGCCGTGCAATAAACAGATTAAAGATTGGAAAAAAATACAAAAATTTACCTCAGGCAAATATTAATAAGTAGGGGATAGTAAAAATAATAAATTAAAAAATCTCGGTGAAAGTCGGGGTTTTGAATTATAATATTTCTATGTTATACTAAATACATATTAATTAATTCTTTATCTGCCGTTAGGTAGGTTAATTTATAATTCTATGAATTGTGAAAAATGTAGTGTAGAACTCACTGAAGAAAATCAGTGTTGTGAAAATGGTAAATGTTGTAAAGCATGCCACGAAAAAGCTTGTGGTGATGACAAAGATGGTGAATGTTGTAAATAAATTTTTACATAAAAATCCCGATTAAATCGGGATTTTTGCTTTTTGTGTAATATTTTAGCACTTTTAACGTCTACTATAACAACAGATCCACTGATAATACGGATCTACGGATGCCATATGTTATTTTTCTATTATTTTATTTAACTTTTAATTTTCTACTGCGGGATGAAATTTAATACAAAACAAACTCTAAAAATCTATCTTACACATACATTAAAGTATAAGTGGTCTGCATTTATAATTTTGGGTGCTATGGTTTTAACTAGTGTTATCAATACTCTAGTGCCTTTGTATTACAAAAAATTCTTTGATACTTTAATAGAACCGGGTGTCCAATCCGAAGTGGCTTATGCTTTAATTCTTGTACTTTTGTCAATCTTGGGTTTAAATATGTTGCAATGGGTGATGTGGCGTATCGTGACTTTTACAACGACATATTTTCAAGCAAAAGCAATAACTGATATTGCTAATACTTGTTTTGAGTATTTACACCTTCATTCTTATTCTTATTTTAATAATAATTTTGTTGGTTCTCTTGTAAAAAGAGTAAACAGGTTTGTGAGATCTTTTGAGAGTATGGCCGATAGGATTACTTGGGAGTTTATACCGCTCGTTGTTAATATTAGTATTATTATTGCTGTTTTAAGTTGGAAAAATGCTACCCTTGGAATTGCGATAAGTGTTTGGGTTGTGATATTTATGATTTTTAATTGGATGATGACAAAATACAAGTTGCCATTTGATATTAAAAGAAGTCGTGCGGAAACAGCTACTACAAGAGTGCTCGCCGACACAATTACAAATCATTCAAATGTAAAATTATTCGGTGCATATAAAAGAGAAGTGGGTAATTATGCAAAAGTAAATGATGATTTACGAAAACTCCGTGTTTTTACTTGGAATTTAGAGAACTGGTTTGAGACTGTTCAGAGTTTTATGGTTATCATTCTTGAGGTTGGACTTTTTTACATTGGGATACGTTTGTGGCAAAAAGGAATGTTTACAGTTGGTGACTTTGTTCTTTTACAAAGCTATGCCATGATTATTTTTATGAAGATTTGGAACTTTGGTCGTTTGATTCGACATGCGTATCAAGATCTGGCTGATGCAGAGGAAATGGTAGAAATATTCAATACTCCTCATGAAATAACAGATGTTACAAATGCTAAAAATCTAAAAACTACTAGTGCTGAGATTAAATTTAATGATGTAGATTTTTATTATCATAAAACAAATTCGGTTCTTAAAAACTTTAATTTAAATATTAAGTCACAAGAAAAGATTGCTCTCATAGGTCCAAGTGGAGCTGGTAAAACAACAATTACAAGACTACTCCTTCGGATGTATGACATTCAAAAAGGTGAAATTTTAATTGATGGACAAGGTATTGCAAAAGTAAAGTTGGAAAGTTTGTGGAAAAATATTTCACTTGTCCCACAAGACCCGATGTTATTTCACAGGACTATAGGAGAAAACATTGCTTATGGGAGGCCTAACTCAACCAAAAAAGAAATAATTGAGGCTGCGAAAAAAGCTCACGCTCATGAATTTATTAAAGATTTTGAAGAAGGGTATGAGACATATGTTGGAGAACGTGGTGTAAAATTATCAGGTGGAGAAAGACAACGTGTAGCTATAGCCCGAGCAATTTTACAAGATTCACCAATTCTGATACTTGATGAAGCAACCTCGAGTCTGGACTCAGAATCAGAAATGTTTATTCAAGATGCACTTGATGTATTAATGAAAAATAAAACTGTTATTGTTGTCGCTCACAGACTTTCAACTATTATGAAATCAGATAGAATTCTTGTAATTGACAAGGGTGGTATCATGGAAGAGGGAACACACGCTGAACTTCTAACAAATAAAAAAGGAACCTATACTAAACTTTGGAGTCTACAGGCTGGCGGTTTCATACAGTAACACGTAACACAAATCATATAACTTTTATGAACGAGTTAAATATGTATTTAACTCGTTCATTTAATTTTTTAATAAAAAAATAAAGGGTATGGAGGCAACGCCTCCATACCCTGAAACAGCAAAGTTTACATATTGCTATGGTCAAGGACCCAAGCCCAAACATACCTTATCTCTGTTGGGTTATGTCGGCAAAGAGCGCACCTTTCGCAGTGCTCACAGCCTTTATTTTCTCTCATTCTTTGCTCTACCACCTTTGTATCCTGCTTTTTCGGACATTGAATGTCAGCTCTGAGTACTACACCAAGCTTTCCTAGCCTGTAGGCAAAACCACCTTCAGTACTAGGACTCCCTTGTTGAAACAAGAAACTTCTTTGAATGTCAACCATACTCATCAAGTTTTTATTTTCGAATGCCACTCTTCTTTCTCTATTTTGATCGGGGACAGGTAGCATGCTTCCTCCTATTTTACGTAACTATCAAATATAAGTAACAACTTTTTTCTGCACACAGGTTTTCTTTTAGAGGTATTATATACATTTTTAACAATTTGTCAACCCTATTAAAATAGACTGCATTTAGAATTTGGTGAAAAAATAAAACCGGGTGTAGAACCCGGGTTTGTCGCAAAAACCTTTTTCAGGCAGCAACTGTTTCAATCTCTTCCTCTTCATTTTTTGGAATTTCAGGAACTTCTTTCACTCCAAAACCCCATTCAAGGTCATGCAAACAACCTTGATAACACCCTGCTTGTATAATTCTATCACAGGCTTTTTTTCTTTTGCAGCTTTTGCACTTTTTCACTATACATCCTCCTATTTTCTTCCTTAAATCCATTTTAAAGAAACTAAATAATAGCATATTTTAGCTAATTTGTCAAGTTCACTTCTTTAAGGTAAAATAGGAGAAGAAATATACTACTTATACACTAAATTGTCATCCCGAGCGTAACGAAGTGGAGTCGAGGGATCCCTTAAATTTTTAAGAGATCCCGCCTGCCGGCAGGCAGGTCTCCACCTTTTTTTACTCTACTTCGTTACATTTCGGTCGAGATGACAAGTGAAAAAAATATGGATTATTCGCTAAACAAAGAACAAAAACAAGCCGTAGAATACACTGACGGCCCTCTTTTGATTGTAGCCGGAGCGGGAACTGGTAAAACCACTGTCGTAACTAAAAAAATAGCAAGTTTAATAGAAAAGGGACTGGCAACTCCTGAGAATATTTTGGCGCTTACTTTTACAGATAAAGCAGCTTACGAGATGCAAGAGCGTGTGGATGAACTAGTGGAAGTAGGTTACACCGATATGCAAATCTCAACCTTTCATGCTTTTTGTCAGGAAATTTTAAAAGAATACGCACTAGACATTGGTTTGCCTGGTAATTTTAAGCTCCTCACCGAAACAGATGTTTGGCTTTTGATACGAAAAAATCTAAACAAGTTTAACCTTGATTATTACCGACCGCTTGGAAATCCAACTCAACATATCCACGAACTTATTAAACATTTTTCAAAATGTAAAGATGAACTGATAACAGCAGAGGAATATTTGGAATATGCTAAGGAAATACACTTGTCATCTCGACCGCAACGAAGTGGAGTAAAAAAAGGTGGAGACCTGCCTGCCGGCAGGCAGGGATCTCTTAAAGTAAGTACTAAGAAAGATTCCTCGACTGTCGCTCGGAATGACAACGGTGACACGGATGAAATTGATGAAGATGAAAAAGACCGTTTAATAGAAATAGCAGGTGCTTACCAGGTATATAATAAATTACTGCTTGATAATAATGCCCTTGATTTTGGTGATTTAATTTTCTATACTTTAAAACTTTTAGAAAAACGTCCTCAAATTTTAAAATCAATAACTGATAGATTTAAATATATTCTTATTGATGAGTTTCAAGACGTTAATTTTTCTCAATATAAACTTGTACAAAAAATTACAGGGGTTGATAATCAATTAACGGTAGTAGGGGATGATGACCAAAGTATTTACGCTTTTCGAGGAGCAAATGTACAAAACATACTGCGTTTTAAAAAAGATTTTAAAGATACTAAAGAAATAGTTCTAACCAAGAATTACAGGTCTGGTCAAAAAATTCTAGACCTGGCATACGAATCTATTCAAAACAACAATCCAAATCGCCTAGAAGTAGAATTAAAAATAGATAAAAAACTTAAATCAGAAGTTCCTCAAAAAGGCGAGATTATCCATTCACACCACAGCACTCTTGAGGAAGAAATAGGTTTTGTTGTATTAGAGATTAAAAGATTAAAAGAAATTAATGAAGATATTGTTTGGGATGACTTTGCTATTTTAATTCGTGCAAATAGTCACGCAGAAAATTTTACTAACGCACTTGAAAAAAACGGAATTCCAAATGAATTTTTGGCAGCATCAGGCTTATACAAACAACCGATAGTTTTAGACTGTATTAATTTTCTAAAAATAATTGAAGACAACAGTGAATCTGCATCTGTTTATAGACTTTTACAATTACCATTTTTAAAATTCTCTGCTATGGATATGCAGAATTTAAGCTATAACAGAAAAAAGAAATCAATTTCATTTTTGCAAGCTTTAAAATATGTAGATCAATTGAGATTAAGTTCAGAAGGCTCTGATGTTGCTCATAAATTAATAGCACTTATAAATAAAGGAATGGAAGAAAACTTACACCTAAAACCAACTGAAATTTTAGTAAACTTCTTAGAAGGTAGTGGCTATAATGAGTATCTTATCAACCAAGAAAACGAAGGAAACAGAGGTGTTATCAGGCAAATTTATCAACTTAGACAATTTTTCGAATATATAAAAAGATATGAAGACAACAATCCAGGTACTACAGTAGTTGATTTTATAGAACATTTTAACTTTTTAATTGAATCAGGAGAGCAAGGATCGATGCAACAGCTAAATGATACAGCTGATTCTGTTAATATTATCACTACTCACAGGTCAAAAGGAATGGAATACAAATACGTTTTTATTGTTAATCTTGTTGAGGATAGGTTTCCAACGAGGCGCAAAGGAAAAGGAATAGAAATTCCGACTAATTTATTAAAAGAAGACTTACTCAATACTGATATTCATTTTGAAGAAGAAAGAAGACTTTTTTATGTTGCTATTACTCGAGCCAAAGAAAAACTATATCTAACAAGCGCAACCAATTACGGTGGAGTTAGAAAAAAGAAGATAAGTCGATTTCTAGACGAAATTGGATACCAAGCAGATACAGGTGTTGTTACAGAAAAAAACCAGATTTTAAAACCTGCCGAAAAAATAAAAGAATCAAAAGGAAAATTTGTTTATCAAATTCCAAAAGCATTTTCTATATCTCAAATTAAAACTTATCTAAACTGCCCATATCAATATAAATTACAATATATTTTAAATATTCCTCAAAAGGGAAAAGGGGTGTTTAGTTATGGAACGACGATGCATAATACTCTGGAGAAATTTTATCAAAAAATTCAAGAATTAAATACTGCAAAACAAGACAGTTTGTTTGGACTTCCAACGAATCAAACGAGTACAAGCATAGATAAAAATGGCATAAAAGTACCGACGGTAGACGAGTTACTAAAACTTTATGAAGAAAATTGGATTAGTGATTGGTATGAAAATGAAAAACAACGCAAAGACTATTTTGCAAAAGGAAAAGAAACTCTAAGGGCTTATTATAAAAAATATCAAGATAGTTGGACAGTTCCAGTTTCACTTGAAGGGTATTTTAAAATAAGCATAGAAGGTAATTTAATTAACGGTAGGATAGATAGAATTGATAAGTTAGAAGATGGAAGTTTAGAAATTATTGATTATAAAACAGGAAAAGGAAAAGATAAATTAAATACAGATGATAAACTTCAATTATTACTCTATCAAATTGCGACGAGTGAACTTGTTCAATATAAAAACATAGGAGAAGTAAAAAAACTAACTTATTATTATCTTGATGAAAATTTGAGTGAAAAGGATTTTTTTGGTAAAGAAAAAGATATAGAAAAATTTAAAACTAAAATTACGGACACTATTGAAAATATTAAAGCAGGTAAATTCGATGCTTGTTCTGGTTTTGCTTGTAAATATTGTGCCTTTAAAGATGTTTGTGAGAAAAAATAATTAAACATAAATAAATAAACTGTGAAAGCTTTAAAAAATATTTTAAATAAACAAATTAAAAATTCTTCAATGATGAAAGAGGCGAGTGTGGGTGTAATAACAGCTTATGCAAATGACCTATTAGAGAAAAAAATAAATCTAAATACAAAAATTCAAGCTCGAGCAATGCAAGTTAAAGACAAGGTTTTAACTATTGCTTGTTTAAGTGAAGAATCTTTAAAAGAATTAAAGACTAAAGAATTTGAAATAATAAATAATATAAATCAACAGTTTACAGAAAATACTATTGAAAAAATAAGGTATTTGGCTTAAAATAGCTGTTTTTTTAACAAAACATTGCATTTTATACTAGTTTTAGCTAAAATAGAGTTTACCTACTAAAGAGCATTAATCCTATAGGTCATAGACTCTTATTCTGCCTCAAGCGGCAAAATGATATACCCTTTGTTTTCTGCACTCACCTCGGTCATACAAATGCTCCCGCATTTGTGCGACTCTCAGTTCGCTTGAAAATAAAATAGAGTTTACCTACTATTGATGATCCCATAGTGAAAATTTAAATTCACTCAGGCTGTCATTCTGAACGAAGTGAAGAATCTATAAAACAATGAATAGATCCTTCGCTCTGCTCAGGATGACAAATATTTAAACATTAAATATTTGTCGCTTTTAAATTTCTACTACGAGGTATGACCTTAAAACAATATTTAACATTAATGTCTTTGGCTGCTGGACTTTGCTGGATTGCTTGGTTTTTTATCATGTTAAGCACTGACCCAACTAAGTCCAGTACTCTTATTATTGTTTTTTTCTATTTTAGTCTCTACCTTGCAATTCTCGGAACTTTTTCTGTTATTGGTTTTTTAATAAAAATGAAGGTAATTAAAAATGATGAAATAATTTTTAGACATGTTAAAAAAACTTTTAGACAAAGTATTGTACTCGCAAGTTTAATAGTTTTAGCACTTTTCTTACTGCAAAGAGATTTATTAACTTGGTGGAATAGTATTTTACTTGCGCTACTGTTTATCATTTTAGAAGGAGTAATCTTTACAAACCGACACTATAAAAACAACGACTATGTCAAGTAACTTTTTTAATAAATTTAGACAAGAACTTGGAATTGACTTAGGAACAGCCAATACTCTAATCTATGTAAAAGACAGAGGAGTAGTTGTTAATGAACCAAGTGTAGTAGCAATTAATACTCGTACTGAACAAATTTTAGCAGTTGGGGGTGAAGCCAAAGAAATGCTAGGTAAAACTCCTCCGCACATACTTACCGCCAGACCTCTCTCAGGAGGAATAATTTCTGATTTTGAAGTTGCTGAAAAAATGATTAAATATTTTATAGATAAAGTTCATAATGAAAATGGGTTTAGTTTTTTAACACGACCAAAAGTTGTTATTGGCTCTCCTCTCGACATTACAGAAGTAGAGAAAAAAGCTATTGGAGATGCGGTTAAAAATGCTGGAGCTCGTGAAGTTTGGATAATAGATGAACCGATGGCATCAGCAATTGGTTGTCGTATGCCAGTTAAAGAACCAATTGGTAATTTAATAGTAGAAATCGGTGGTGGAACTTGTGAGATAGCAGTAATTTCTTTAAGTGGAATTGTTACTTGGAAATCAATCAAGGTAGCAGGTGATGAATTAAATAGAAATATTATTCAATATGCTAAAGAAAATTTTAATCTTCTTTTAGGTGAAAAACAAGCTGAGGAAATTAAAATTAAAATTGGTTCAGCTGTAGAAATGGAAGAAGTGATGAAATTCCCAATGAGAGGACGAGATTTAATTACTGGTTTACCAAAAGAAATAATGATTAATGATTCGCAAGTTAGAGAAGCAATTATCAAGTCACTTCGATTAATAATAGATAATATTAAAGCTACTATTGAAATAGCACCGCCAGAGCTTGTTGCCGACATTCATGAAAGAGGAATTTTAATTTCTGGGGGAGGGGCACTCTTGCATGGTATAGATAAATTGATAAATAGAGCAACAAATATTCCAGTTAGAATTGCCGACGACCCTCTTACAGCTTTGGTGCGTGGAACTGGTATATTGCTTGATGACGAAGAAATGCTAAATAATGTTGCTATTAAAGCATAGTCTATGCCACAACAAACAAGAAAAATATATCCGTATGTTTTATTAGTATTGGTTATACTGGTAATTTTTCACTACCTAGGAGTAACTCGCTTTATTGAAAATGGAGCGCGTTTTGTTTTAATACCAGTTTCAACAAAAATTTATCAAACTGGAAGTAAAATTAAAGAAAATTTCAAATTCTTAAACCTAGATAATGAGACTAAAGAAAAATATAATAACTGTATTGATGTTGAAGAAAACTTTAATGTAATTGAAGTTAAAACAAGGTTATTAGAAGAAGAAAATTTAGAATTGAAAAAAATGTTAGAATTTAAAGAAGAGATGGAATTAAAATTACTGCCAGCTAGGGTTATTGGAAAAAGCATTGATTCAATTGAACAAAATTTAATAATTAATCAAGGTAAAAAAAGTGGTATCGAAATAGGGCAACCTGTCATAGTAAAAAACGGAATTTTAATTGGTAAAATTTCAAAAGTAGAAAATGATACTTCTCAAATTAGATTAATTAATGACAATCAAAGCCGTATCGCTTCAACAATTTTAAATAAAAATAAAAGTCTAGGAGTTGTAGAAGGTGGTTTTGGTATTAGTTTACGAATGAAATACATCCCTAGAAATGAAACTATCTTAATTGGTGAACAAATTATAACATCTGGTCTTGAAATTGATATGCCTCGTGGACTTCTCATCGGTACTGTGGCTGTAGTTGAAAACGAAGCTTATAAACCCTTTCAACAAGCAGTCTTAAATCCAGCAACCGATTTATCGCATCTAACAATAGTTTCCGTACTCATAAATTAAAAATATGAGCCTACTCAAAAAAATAATTAAATTTTTATTGCTAGCATTTTTAATAACTCTTCTACACATTTTAGCAGTTTCTCTATTTCCATATCCGCTAAATCATATTAATGTAGCTGTTTCACTTCTTTTATTGATTTTTATAATCACGAACAAAGAGGGTGTAATTTGGCTGGCTGTTTTGGTTGGAATACTATTAGAAATTTTTGCTTCTGTCACTTATGGGATAAATCTTATCTCGCTTGTGGTAAGTTTGATTTTTACGAACTGGCTGTCTATGAATACTTTTACTCACCGTTCTGTTCATATGGTATTTATCACTGGAATTATAGGAACAGTGATGTATCGTTTAATATTTTCAACATTAATATTCTTTGTGAGTGTTTTAAATCAAACAGATTTTTATCTATTTAAAGGAAACTTGTTAGCTGACATGGGTTTAGAAATTTTACTTACAGGCTCTACACTTTTTATATTTTATATTATTTCAATAAGACTACTCAGTTATCTACGTTCAGACTATCTATCAGAAAATCGCAGAATTAAATTATGAAAAATATTTTCTTTAAAATTTTAAATATAAAGAATGGTAATTTTAATGGTAAATTTAAAAATACCTGGGTTGAAGATTCTATAAATATAAATCATGAGGTTGGTTTAAAAAAATTAAGCACTACTCACACCAACAGATATATTAACCTCAACCTAGATAAGAAAAAAATTATATATATCAGCTTTGCATTGGCTATTGGACTCTTAATTATTTTTTCTAGAATATTTTTTATTCAAATAATTAAAGGGAATGAATATTACAATCTAGCAGAAGGAAACAGAATTCGTCTTCGTCCAATTCAAGCAGAGAGGGGTATTATTTATGATCGAAATGGTATAGAGCTCGTACAAAATATACCAAGTTTTTCTTTGTTAATCTCACCAAGAGACCTGCCAAAAGATCAAACAGAAAGATGGGAAATTTTACAAAAAATAGCAGAAATCAGCGATCTTAATCCTGAAGATATTAATAATTTAATTAAAAAATATGGTAATTATTATTATGAAACTTTAACAATTAAAGAAGATCTTGAATACGAATCGGCTCTTAAAATTCATACTCAAAATTCACATCTCCCTGGAATAATGATTGAGAGTAATACTAAAAGAAGGTACATACATAATGTAAGCCAAGAAGAGGTAAAATCGACATCACTCTCACATTTAATTGGTTACCTAGGTAAACTAACTCCCGAAGATTTAAAAAAAATAAAAAGCTTGTCTGCCGATAGGCAGGAAGAAAGATATCAACCAAGTGATAATATTGGTAAAATTGGGATAGAAAAACAATATGAAAAAGAACTAAGGGGTACTTATGGACAAAAAAAAGTTGAAGTAGATGTACTGGGAAAAGAACAAGATGTTCTAGCAGAAGAACCACCATTACCTGGGAAAAATTTAACTTTAACAATAGACCTAAACATTCAAAATAAGTTAGAGGAAATTTTACAAAATCAATTAAATAAAATTCATAAAAAAAGAGCATCAGCTATTGTTTTAAATCCTCAAAATGGAGAGGTGCTAGCAATGGTTAGTATTCCAAGTTTTAATAACAACAACTTTTCAGGAGGAATTGATTACAAAACTTATGAAGGGTATATAAATAATCCTAATCACCCTCTTTTTAATAGAGCTATCGGAGGAACATATCCACCTGGGTCAACCATCAAACCAGTTGTAGCAATTGGAGCTTTGGCCGAAAAAATAATTAATGCCAATACTTCTTTTTTAAGCAATGGTGGATTACAAATTAACAAATGGTTTTTTCCAGATTGGAAAGCAGGTGGTCATGGATATACAAATGTTAGAAAAGCAATTGCTTGGTCTGTGAATACTTTTTTCTACTATATTGGTGGGGGATACAAAGAGTTCGAAGGGTTGGGCTTGGAAAAATTATTAAAATATTTTTCTGAATTTAACCTAGGTAAATATACCCAGATTGATTTACCCGGAGAAGGAAAAGGTTTTTTACCAAGTCGTGAATGGAAAAAAGAAACTAAAAATGAAAGTTGGTATGTGGGAGATACATACAATATTTCAATTGGACAAGGAGATATATTAGTTAGTCCTTTACAGATTGGGGTTATGACTTCGGCGGTGATTAATAATGGTAAAATTATTAAACCACACTTTATTAAAGAAATTTATGACCCTACTACTAAAATAACCACAACAACATCTAAAGTAATTTTAAACGAACCTGCTATAGATAAATACAACATCGCAGTAGCCAAAGAAGGGATGAAACAATGTGTAACAGCTGGAAGTTGTGGAATGCTTCGTGCTCTTAATTTTACTAGTGGTGGTAAAACTGGTACAGCGCAGTGGAGTAGTGTAAAAGAAACTCACGCTTGGTTTACCGCTTTTGCCCCATATAATACCCCTCAAATTAGTTTAGTAATTCTAATAGAAGAAGGTGGGGGAGGAGCAACTGTATCAATGCCACCAGCTTATGAATTTATGAAATGGTGGGGAGAAAACTATTTAAAATAATTACAGATACAATCAACATAGGAATTCATTAGTTCTAAAGAGACGCTCCGTGACCGCTCGGCCATGTCTTATGCTCTTTAAAACTGATAAATTTTATGTTTAATACAAAGTTATCCACAAAAACCATTTTATAATTTAAAAAAATAATATATTATAAATAGGTTAATATAAATAAATTAAAAAAATAATATGAACGATAAAGTGCAATATATTTTTATTGAAAGTTTGGAAAAATTAAAAAAAGAAGTAAAAAGTATAAGAGATGAAAAAATTCCAGAAATTGCTAAAAAAATCGATGAAGCAAAACAACTGGGTGATCTATCAGAAAATGCAGAATACCATCAAGCAAAGGATGATATGGCTTGGGCACAAGGAAGAGCTATAGAAATAGAAAATATTTTAGACAATGCAGAAATAATTAAAGAAGGTGGTGGAAATAAAAACGAAGTTAATCTTGGTTCTGATGTTGTGGTTAAAGTAAATGGTGAAAAAAAAGAATTTAAAATAGTCGGACAACAAGAGTCCGACCCAATAAACGGCAAAATATCTAATGAATCACCACTTGGGACACAGTTACTCGGTGCTAAGCTAAAAGAAGAAGTAAAAGTGCAAACCCCAGGTGGAGAGAAAATTTATAAAATAATAGAGATAAAATAATCACTAACTCAAAAAGAGGGGGAAGTAATCATGGTTATACATGTAGGCAAAACTCTCAGAAAGAGAATATTCCGTAAGAAAAATTTGAGTGAAAAAATTAACACCCTGCTGTGTGGAATATTCTACATATTCCTAGGACTTATTGCTCTTTTTCTGCTGACAACCTACGGAGCTTGGTTAACCGTAGAGAAGTCCGAACAAAAAAAGGTCTCACAAACAATAACCATCGCCAGCCAGGACCCTTGATAGTTAGGGTCTTTTTTTTGACTTGAATCTTTAAATAAGCTATAATTCTCTATATAACTTGTTAATTATACTTATGTTAGATACAAAAGAAAATAACCACATAGACGAAACAAAAGAAAAATTTATTCGTTTAGAGCATTTAAAAAAAATAGAAGAAGCTGGTATTAACCCATTTCCAGCAAAGAGTACGAGAACAAATAATCTGTCAGAAGCTCTGGAGATGAATGAGGGGAAAAAAGTACAAACTTCGGGACGACTCATGTCTAAGAGAGATATGGGTAGAATTTGTTTTTGTCATTTAAAAGATGGGGGTGGAACAATGCAATTAGTATTTTCTGAAAAAGAATTAACTAGACAAGATTACAAATTTTTTATTAAAAACTTCGATATTGCAGATTTTATAGAAATTGAAGGAGAGATCTTTACTACAAAAAAGGGAGAGAAATCTATTTTAGTTAAAAAATATAAAATATTAACTAAGTCTTTACTACCGTTACCAGATAAATATCATGGCCTTCAGGACGAAGAAATGAAATTACGCAAAAGATATCTTGATATACTCAGCAATGAAGATGTTAAAGAAATGTTTCTCCGAAGATCAAAATTCTGGAAAGCAACTCGTGATTTTCTAAATGAAAAAGGATTTATAGAAGTTGAAACACCTGTTTTAGAAACTGCTACTGGTGGAGCTGACGCCACTCCTTTTACCACTCACCACAATGCTCTTGATATGGATACATACCTTAGAATCTCTATGGGTGAATTATGGCAAAAAAGATTAATGGTGGCTGGAATGGAAAAAACATTTGAAATTGGTCGTCAATTTAGAAATGAAGGAATGGATAAAGAACATCTTCAAGATTATACTCAAATGGAATTCTATTGGAGCTACGCTGATTATGAAATGGGAATGGAATTAGTTGAAGAAATGTATAGATATATTGCCAAAGAAACTTGGGGAACTTTAAAATTTGATATTGGAGAATTTAAAGATATTGACCTTGATCAAAAATGGGAAAGAATTGATTATGTTTCAGTTATTAAAAAAGAATTAAAAATAGATGTATTAAAATCCACAGATAAAGAATTAATTGAAAAATTAAAAGAACTAGGTGTTAAATATGACAAAGCAGAAACAACAGGAAGACTTATTGATTCGCTGTGGAAAGTTGTTCGTAAAAATATCAAAGGTCCAGCATTTCTAATCAATGTTCCAGTTTGTGTTTCTCCGCTTGCTAAAAGAATGGAGAGCAACCCAGAATTAACAGAACGTTTTCAACCTATCATCGCTGGTTCAGAGCTTGGTAATGGTTATTCAGAATTAAATGATCCACTAGACCAAGAAAGTCGTTTTGAAGAACAAACTAAGATGAAAGAAGCAGGCGATGATGAAGCTCAAATGCACGATAAAGACTTTGTGGAAGCTTTAAAACATGGAATGCCACCAACTTGTGGATTTGGATTTTCTGAAAGAAATTTTGCATTTTTAGAAAATAAACCGGTTAGAACTTGTCAGATTTTTCCATTAATGAAACCGGAGGAGAAATTATGAAAAAAGTAATGGTCTTTGGAACATTTGATATTATTCACCCAGGCCATCTTCATATGTTTAAAGAAGCAAAAGAATATGGAGATTGTTTGGTAGCGGTTGTGGCTCGTGATTTAACAGTTGCAGAAGTAAAGAAAAAACCAGCTCTTAATAATGAAAATGTGCGAGCAGAAAATTTAAAAACAGTGGAAGAAATTGATGAGATTTTTTTAGGACATCTTGATGATAAATATCAAATTATTAGAGAAGTCAATCCGGATGTAATAGCACTCGGATATGACCAAGTAGTATTTATAGGAAATCTTACCGATGCAACTCCGGAGAATTGTCAAATAGTAAAATTACAACCCTACATGCCAGAAGTTTATAAAAGTTCAATCTTAAAAAAAGATGTATAAAATTTTAATCGCTACAACTAATCCAGGAAAATTTCAAGAAATAAAATCAGAATTTGCCGATCTGGACTTAATTTTTGTCAGTTTAAAAGATTTAAAATTAGATAAAATTGAATTAGACGAACCATATGATACTTTAGAAGAAAACGCACTTCATAAAGCTAAGTTTTTTGCCAAAAAAAGTAAACTACCAACTATTACTGAAGATACAGGATTTTTTATAAAAGCCTTAAAAGGTGAACCAGCAACTCGACCTCACAGGTTTGGTAAAAGTGCAACCGACAGAGTAAACAAAGTTTTAAAATTAATGACAGGAGTACCAAAAAACCTACGCCAGGCATATTTTGAAACTAAAGCCTGCTTCTATAACCCACAAAATAATTCTTATTCAATATTTTCTGGAAAAGTGAATGGATTTATTAATGATAAAAAAACAACAAAACCAAGACCAGGAATGGATTACGACACTATTTTTTATTATCCACCATTTAAAAAAACATTCGCCGAGGTAAGTAAGGAAAATAAAGGTACAGTTTCTCATCGCGGACAAGTCATAAACCAATTAAAAATATTTTTAAGTAAACAATATTCCTTTAGACAAATTTTAGCAGTTGGTGCTTTAATTGTGAAAGACAGAAAACTATACCTAGCAAAACGAAGAGACTTACGTCCAGAATTTAATAATAAGTGGGAATTTCCTGGTGGTTGTGTAGATGGTGGCGAAACTATCAAGGATGGGTTACTTAGAGAAGTTCGTGAAGAAACAGGCTATAACATTGAACCTTTAGAGCAACTACCGTATATTATAACTAAGACTGAAAAGAAATATAATTACCAAGTATTTTTGCTTTTATATATGGCAAAGATAAAATCTGGCAAATTTAAAACTGCTGACAATGAAGTTGCTGGGCATGGATGGTTTAGTTTGAAACAAGCTCAAAAATTGGATTTCTTACCAGCAAATAAAATTGTTATTAAAGAAAATATTGAGATACTTAAAAAATACATAGACTAGGCATTGATTACGCAGATTATTAAACTGATTACGCAGATAAATTAATCGGTTTAAACATAATCTATAATCAGTGTAATCAAAAATTATTCAGTTTAAATCAATGCAGTATGTTAGACATAAAATATATCCGCGAAAACGTGGAAGAAGTAAAACAAAACATCAAAAACAGGGGAGTGAAAGTTGACCTAGATAAACTTTTGCTTTTGGACAAAAAAAGAGTAAGCGGTTTGCAAGAAATTGAAGCTATGCAGGCCAAGAAAAATGTTGGATCAAAAACAAAACCTACACCTGAAGCTATAGAAGAAATGAAAAAGATAGGGGAGAGTATTAAAGAACTAGAAAAAACTCAGGAGGAATTAGAAAAAGAATACAAAACATTATTGATGCAAGTCCCAAATTTAACTCATCCAGAAAGCCCTGTTGGTGGAGAAAAAGATTTTAAAGTTTTAGAAACAAATGGAAAAGTACCAGAATTTTCTTTTAAACCTAAAACACATATTGAATTAATGGAAGATTTGAATTTGATTGATTTTGAAAGAGGGGCAAAAGTAGTTGGCTCTAAATTTTATTTTGCAAAAAATGAATTAGTACGCTTAAATCAAGCTTTGGTAAATTATGGAATAGATATTACAACTAAGCACGGTTTTGAACTTGTTGAAACACCTGACCTTGCTAAAAATGATATTTTAGAAGGAATTGGTTTTAATCCTCGAGGAGAAGAGACTCAGGTTTATTCAATTGAAGGTACTGATTTAAGTTTAATTGGTACAGCCGAAATTACTATGGGTGGGTATCACGCTGGTGAAGTTTTAGATTTGTCGGATGGTCCTAAAAAATATGTAGCCTTATCACACTGTTTTAGAACAGAAGCTGGAGCTTATGGAAAAGCTTCTAAAGGATTATATCGCGTTCATCAATTTGCAAAATTAGAGATGTTTATTTACTGCAAACCAGAGGATTCAAAAAAATTACATAAAGAACTTTTGAGTATTGAAAAAGAAATTTGTGACGGACTGGAAATTCCATATCAAGTAATTGATATTGCAACAGGGGACTTAGGTGGACCTGCGTACAGAAAATTTGATATTGAAGCTAACATGACGATGCTAGGTGACGATAAAAAACAGTCAGATTATGGAGAAATAACTTCAACTTCAAATTGTACAGATTATCAATCAAGAAGGCTCGGCATTAAATATAAGAATGAGAAAGGTGACAATGAGTTTGTACATACTTTAAATGGCACAGCGGTCGTTTTAAGCCGTTTTCCTATAGCTTTACTAGAGAATCATCAGCAGGCTAATGGAGACATTATTATTCCTAAAAAGCTACGTAAATATACTGGTTTTAAGAAAATTAAGAAAAAATAGTTTATTGTATTAAATATTTAGTATTATGTATTAATATTAAATCATGAATTAAAAATTATACACTTGTACAATTAATTGTACAACTATTTGTACAAATCTTTTTTAAATAAATTATATGGCTAGAAGAAAATTAGAAGATAAAAATATAAGAAAACTTACCGTTCGTGGTAAAGGAGGAGTAGGAGTGACACTACCAATAGATTTCGTTAGAAGATTGAAGTGGCGATTAAAACAAAAAGTAGTTGTAGAACTTAAAGGGAAGAGTTTGGTGATTAAGGATTGGAAAAAATAAATAAAGCCCCACATTGTCATTCTGAGCAAAGCGAAGAATCTCTCTTATTTCAAAATATTATCTTTTCTTTTTACTTTTGTCTGCACAAAAGTAACAAAAAGCTCCGAGCTTTCATCTTTTAGATAATTTTCACACTCATTTCACTCTGATTACATAGTCGTTTCACTAGAATGAAACCAGCCCTTCGGGACGTTCAATTTCATGTGTAAATTAAACCAAAAAATTCAAATGCTCGGTCTCGCGATTGACGATTGAGTGATTGAAAATAAAATATAAAATATCACCTCGCTATCAAAAATTTAAAAATAGATTTTTGGTAGGGTGGTGGTAGATTGGAGAAAACAATATGGAAAATGATCCTGTGGCAAACTGGATAATTCCAGCAACTATGCTAGTAGCTATTCTTTTTCTTTCTGTCTCTTACTGTTTTTCAACTTAAGGAGATTTCCGCTACCACCCACCTCCTTTACTTACAAAATTCAATAAACTAAAAACCCTGGATTCCCGCCTTCGCGGGAATGACAGGCCTTCGACCTATGAAAAAACTAGCAGTCTTTGACATCGACGGGACAATATTTAGATCAAGCCTGGTAGTAGAACTTGTTGATGCCTTAATTCAAGAAGGTATTTTTAAAGCTAGTGTTGGAAAAGTTTATGCTAAAAGTTACCAAAGATGGTTAGAAAGAGAAGATGATTATGATAAATATATTGCCGATGTGGTTAGTGCTTATTTAAAAAATATAAAAGGAGTTGAATACAAAATGTATTCAAAAGTTGCAAACAAAGTAATTGCATTTCATAAAAATAGAGTATATAAATATACACGAGATTTAACAAAAGAATTGAAAAAGAAAGGATATTTCCTACTCGCAATTTCTCATTCTCCAAACGAACCAGTCCAAAAATTTGCCAGCGAACTTGGGTTTGATGAAATCTACGGACGAATGTTTGAGATAGGGAAGACAGGTAAGCTAACAGGCGAAATGATGTATCGAGATTTTATAGATAATAAAGGTGAAGTAATAAAAAAAGTTGTTGAAAAATATAATTTAACACTTAAAAATTCAATTGGAGTGGGGGACACAGAACAAGATATTCCAGTGTTTAAGTTGGTAGATAATCCTATCTGTTTTAACCCCAATGCAAAATTATACAAGCATGCTAAAAAGAAAAAGTGGAAAATTGTAGTTGAAAGAAAAGATGTAATTTATAATTTGTAAAGAATATGCTAACTTGGTTAGAAATATCAAAACCTGCGCTTCAACACAACATTAGACAATTTAGAAAATTGATCGGACCAAAGGTCCTTCTGATGCCTGTTGTTAAATCCAACGCCTATGGCCATGGATTTTTAGAAGTAGCTAAAATTTTAAACAAAGAAAAACAAGTTAATAGAATTTGTGTAGTAAATTTAGATGAAGCAAACGAGTTAATTAATGGTAAAATCAAGAAACCAATCCAGATTTTAAGTTTTTTTGAGTGGAATGAGGATAAAATTAAAAAAGCGATTAAAAATAAAGTGATTTTTCCAATTTATTCCCTTGAATATGCAAAGAAACTAAACAAGCTAGGGGAAAAGTTAAAAATTAAAGTTAAAATAGCTATAAAAGTAGATACGGGTGCTTCTCGAGTCGGTATTTTACCAAAAGATACGATAAAATTTATAAAAACAATTAAACAGTTAAATAATTTACAAATTAATGATTTATTTTCTCATTTTGCATCCAGTGAAGAAGATAAAGCCCAAACAGATGAACAGTATAAAATTTTTAATAACTTATTAAAAGAAGTTGAAAAGGAGAATATTAAAATTCCAGTCAAACATATAGCTTGTTCGGCTGTGCCAGTGATTTATAGCAAAGCAAATTTAAATGCAATGAGACTCGGAATTTCTTTATATGGTTTACATCCAGGTTTTAAAACAAAAAATAAGGTGAACTTAAAACCAGTTTTATCTTGGTACACAAAAGTAATTCAAATTAAAAATATTCCCAAAGGAACAAAGGTTAGTTATGGTGGAACTTGCATTACAAATAGAGAAACTAAGATAGCTGTTTTACCAATTGGTTACTGGGACGGGTATGATAGAAGTTTAGGTAATAAAGCATTTGTGGAGATTAAAGGTCAGAAATGTCCTATTTTAGGCCGGATTTGTATGAATTTAACTGTTGTGGATGTAACTAAAGTTAAAAATATAAGAGTGGAGGATCAAGTAGCTTTAATCGGGGGGAATGTCACCGCTGATGACTTGGCTAAATGGGCAGATACTATTAATTACGAAATTGTCACAAGAATCAACTCACAACTCCCACGTATTATTAAATAAATTTAAATATTGTAGCAATGCGTTACGTTAAACATCAAAATACATATAAACGCTACAGATCTTTTCAAAAAAGAAGGTTTTTTGGACTTTTTAAAAATAAAAGACAGGTTGTTAAACAAAATGAAACTAGAAAATATAAAAATCCTTTCAAAAGAACAAAGAAAAATTATCGGCGAATTATTACACTGTACATATTATTAATAGCGGTAATTATTTGGATTGGTCTTTTGCTTTACTTACCAAACTTTAAAATTCAAAAACTAGAATTTGAGGGGTTGCAAATTATAAAACAAGAAGAAATAGAAAACAAAATAAAGGAAAACTTTTTAGAGGAAGGTGGTCTTATACCTAAAAATAATTTCTTTTTGGTTAGATCAAAGAAAATCGCTAAATTTTTAGATTGTGAATTTTCACTACGTAGTATTGAAGTCACCAAAAAGTTTCCCAATACGTTGAGGATTAATTTGAAAGAAAAATTATCAGCCATTGTTTATGATAATGAAAAAAAATATGTATTACTTGGAATAAATGGGGGAATAATAAAAGATATTAAACCTGTTGATGAAAGTGAATTTATACTTAAAAACTTAAATTTAACCACAACCACACCAACCAGCACTCTTTTAGCCTCTTCTACTCCACTTGAAGCCCTAACAGAGCAATTAGTAACAACCAGTACAGAGATAGTAATGAAAAGAATACATATACCCAACAAAGAGCTTTTAAAAGATTTTTCTGATTATCCAATACTATATGATAAAAGAAAGTTAAATTTAGAAAACCTGCCTGCCGAAGGAGAGGAAAAAAACACCATTTTAGATAAAGAATTTATTGAAAAAGTTATTGAATTTTATGAAGTTATACAAGAAGACAGGGGAGTAAGTATATTATATATGGAAATGGAGCATCCTTTAGCCGGAATCAAAATAACAACGGATAAGAGGTGGTTTATCTGGTTTCAACCAAATAATGGTATTGATAAACAATTAAATAATTTAGAAATAATTTTAAGAGAAAATAATCCAAAAGAATATATAGATCTTAGATATGAAGAGAGAGTGTACTGGAAATAAAACCACGAATCTTTTTTCACGAATCTCACTAATAATGTAGTTGAGTGATTAATTAAAATATAAGAAAGAGTTGCTTGCACCGTTAGAAAACAAAGTTTTCTAACGGTGTGGATAAGTGGGGTGGAGTATTATTTATCTTTACTGTATAATATAGTCAACGTCGTATAATACAGATTAATTACACTCTAAACACCTAGATTCTATGAAAAACTCAAAAATACCGCTAATTAAGCATATTCCAGACTTCTTGGAGTATTGTGAGGTTGAAAAAGGTTTAAGTCCTATAACAACTCATAACTACGATAACTTCCTGCGAACTTTCGTTATATGGTTAAAAGATAACGATTTGGAAGGTATAAAACCTCATGAAATCAACGACAAACACATCTGGAATTACCGGCTTTATTTAAGCCGTAAGCACGATCGTAAGGGTAACTATATCAAAAAAACAACTCAAAACTACTATCTAATAGCTCTTAGAAACTTATTCAGTTTTTTCACCCTAAAAGACGTCCAATCACTACCGGCTGATAAAATAACTTTGCCACGACTAACCCAAAAAGATAAAAAAATAAAATTTTTAAAATGGCAACAAGTTGAGAAACTTTTTGATATGCCAGACATTACACAAGTATCAGGATTGCGAGATAAGGCAATTTTAGAGGTCCTCTTCTCTACTGGCATGCGTGTCTCAGAGGTGACGTCGCTTAATATTAACCAGTTTGATATTAAAAACCTATTATCTGGAAAATTTGAAAACTTAGAACTAGATATTTCTGGTAAAGGTGGAAGTCTACGAACTATTTATTTTTCTAAAAGATGCTTAAAATGGGTATCAAAATACCTTAAAACTCGTCAAAATGACATGTACCCTCCCCTGTTCGTTGGATATAGTAGAAATATCCCTGATAGTAGTGAACATCGTTTAGGCATAAGATCTATTGAAAGATTAGTAAAAAAATATACAGTTATGGCTGGTTTACCAGTTGATGCTACCCCCCATACTCTCCGCCATTCTTATGCTACTGATTTATTAGAGCAAGGAGCTGATTTACGCTCTGTGCAAGAACTTTTAGGACATAAAAATATTATGACTACTCAAATTTACACTCACGTAACTAACACCAAACTCCGCGAAGTTCATAAAAAATTTCATAGTGGGAGAAAGTAAATATCGCTTGACAACAATAGTGAAATCTGTTATATTAAAAACCATTGAAACTGGCCGCTTAAAAGCACTCCTTTCTCCTCTAGGGGATTAAGACGCCTCGTAACATCGAGACGGTCGTTAGACCTTTTTGCGAGGATAGGCGCTGGTTTCTGTGAGAGGTGGAGGTAAGCAAGATCCTATTTTGCAAACCCCACCTCTCACTCACGTTTAGTGGAATTCTCACCGCTTTGGGATAATCCACGAAGACGACGAAGCATGAATGCTGTATCCTATAAGGGGCTAAGCGGGGGCCCTTCATTTTTTAAAAGTTAAACAATTGACTTTTGAAGAAATTAAAAAACACTGATTTAAATCAGTATTTTTTAATTAATTTTTTCTTATTAAATCGCTTTAATAATCAAATCCAACATTTTACTAAAACTTATTCCAACCTTCTTTGCTGCTTCTGGCAACAAACTAGTTGAGGTCATACCTGGAATTGTATTTGTTTCAATTACTTGAATTTTACCTGTCTTATCTTCAACAAAAAAATCCGTTCTACTCATTCCACCACAACCAAGTGCATTATGAGCTAAAATTGCTTTTTCTTGTAAAACCTTATTAATTTTATCTGAAAAATCTGCTGGACAGATATGAGTTGACCCACCTTTGGCATATTTTGCCTTGTAATCATAAAATTCTCCGAGTACTGGCAAAATATGTGTAGTAGCCAAAGCAAATGGTTTTCCACTCTTCTCAAGAACACCACAAGTAGCTTCTTTTCCTTTAATAAATTTCTGAGCCATCATCCAATCAAAATCTTTAAAACTTTTATTTAATTCTTTTTCTAGATCGCTCCTTTTTTTAACTAATTTAACGCCAACAGTAGATCCTTGATTAACTGGTTTTAAAACGCAAGGAAATCCAATTTCTTTACTTACTGTTTTAACTATTTCTTTTTTACTTCTCACCCATTCTTTTTTATGAAAATGTTCAAAATCAGGTGTATCCATTTTGTTCATCCAATAAATTTGAGCAGATAAAACTTTATTCATTGCCAGAGCACTCGATAAAACATCTGAACCAGTATATTTAATATCTAAACTTTCAAATAGTCCTTGCACTCCCCCATCTTCTCCAAATGTGCCGTGTAAAGCAATAAAAACAAGGTCAACTTTCTTCTTTAAATCATATAAATTCAAAACTTTCTTTTTCTTATTCTTTATTTCATAAAATTTTCTATTTTTTCCAAATTCAATAGGAATCCCAATATATTTTTTCTTGTCTAGATTCTCTAAAATTGCTTTTCCAGTAATTAAAGAAATAGCTCTTTCTTTAGAAGGCCCACCCATCAGAATTCCTATTCTAAGTTTTTTATTCATATTAAATATATCTATATTTGAAATAATTACTTTTATAAATGCTGTTTCAATTTCTAATTTCTAAACAAATCCCAATAACCAAATTTTTAAAAATTAAGATTTAAAAATTGTTTGAAAATTGAAAATTAATAATTGAAAATTTTAATTATCTTGATTAATCAAGATAGTTAAGTGGATTAACAGGTATACCATTTTTTCTAATTTCAAAATGCAAATGGGGACCTGTTGTAAAAGGACCTGCACCAACAGTTCCGGGAGACCCGCCAGAATATCCAATTATATCACCTTGGTGAACATATTGATCTGCTGAAACTGATATTTTACTTAAATGTCCATATCCGGATGATAAACCACTTGTGTGCACTAGTAGCACATATGCATAACAACTTGCATAACTGCAATATTTTGCTCGAGCCACATATCCAGACTTTACTGCTTTAACAGGAGTCCCCTGCCCCGCTCTCAAATCAATAGCATTATGCTCAAAAATATGTTTATATGGATATGAAGTATCATGAAAATTAGCTGTTATATACTTACTAGGTACTGGCCAAAGAAAATTAGAAGAATCATCTATATCTAATTTGCTACCCTCAGCTTCTAGACGTTTTCTAACTTGATCTTCATAACTCCTAATTTCACTTTCAATTTGTTGATATTGAGAGCGCAGGTTTTTAAGTAAAGTTTGATATTTGAGTTCAGAAGAACGAGTCTGATCTAAAATCAGTGATTTATATTCTGCTTGTTCTCCTAAGTCTTGTTTTTTATTTTCTAAATCAAGTTTTAATTTTTCATAACTTAATTTTCTCTCTTCAACATCTGTCTTTTTTATATCCAATTCTTCTTTGGCTGTCCTTAAATTCTTAACACTCCGACCTAGGTCAGTATAAATATCTTCTAAATGTTTAACTTGGCTATAAAATTCTGCAAAATCTTCGTTACCTAGTAAAATTTCTAGGTAGTTTTTTTGATCTTGAATATGAAGATTTTGTATTATCTGAGAAATAATTGCCTTTTGCTTTTCCATTGTTACTTCCTTGTCATCTATAGAAAGTTGCAAAGCCCCTATTTCAAGTTCAGTTTTATTTATTTTTGTTTCGGTAAGTTCTACATCTACCTCTATCTGAGCAGATCTATTGTCCAATATCGCCATCTGATTTTTTAAAGAAACCGCTTGAGTTTGTTTTGAACTAATACTTTTTTTATACCCCTCGATAGCATCTTCCATTTCTTTTATTTTTGCCTTACGATCAGAAATTTCTTGATTTATTTTATTGATTTCTTCTGTATTTCCACCTTCATTTTCCGCAAACACAAAACTCACTGCTCCTAGACAGATAGTAATTGAAATTAAAATTAAAAGTAAGTTTATTTTCATTAAATTTAGTATATCACAAAAAATATAATTAAAAAAGAAGGGTTTTTACACAACTTCTTTTTTATACTTTACTTATTTATAAAGCTTTTATTATTCTATTTATTACTTCTTCTTTACCTAAAACTTCCGCAATCTCAAAAGGTCCGGGAGAGTTTTTTTGTCCAGACATTGCCACACGCATAGGATATAAAACATCTCCATTCCCATATCCTTTTTCTTTAATCCAAGGCACTAGTAAATCCATTAATTTCTTTTCTTCAAAATCACTCTCATCAACTGTTTCTAAAAAATCCTTTACTTTACTTAAAATTTTCTTAGTAGTTTCTAAATCAGACTTTTTCCAAACCAAAAGTTTTTCACCATACTTTGGCAGTTCAAAAATAAACTTCACTGCTTCGGGTAGCTCTGACAATGTTGTAATTCTGTCTTTTTCTAAATTAAATAATTTTTCCAACCATTCTTCATTTTTAATATTATCATTTCTTTTAAACCATTCTTCATCTTCAATCCACGGCAAACAAGTTTCAACCAATTCTTCACCCTTCAATTTCTTTAAATACTCTTTATTATACCAATCAAGTTTTTCTAGGTTAAATACTGCCCCAGACGTTCCAACCTTCTCAAGAGTAAACTCTTTTTCTAATTCTTCCAAAGTAAATAATTCTCTTTCATCTCCTGGATTCCAACCTAAAAATGCCACAAAATTAATTAGTGCGTCTCTCAAATATCCTTTATTTTTATAATCTCGTACAGCAACATCTCCTTGTCTTTTGGAAAGTTTTGATTTGTCGCTATTCAAAAGCAATGGTAAATGAGCAAATTCTGGAATTTTCCAACCAAAAGCTTGATAAAGCATAATATGTTTTGGGGTTGAAGAAATCCATTCTTCTCCTCGTACAACGTGTGTAGTTTCCATCAAGTGATCATCTACTACTACCGCAAAATGATATGTTGGATAACCATCAGATTTAATTAAAACTTGATCATCAATTATTTCATTTTTAATTTTAATAACACCTCTAACCAAGTCAGTAAAAACTGTTTCTCCTTCTGGAATTTTTAAACGAATAGTATGCTTCTCTCCATTTTTAACTCTTTGCATCGCTTCTTCCAAATTTATTTTTTGACAGAATCTATCATATTTTGCTTGTACTTTATTCTTAATACATTCTTCTCTAACTTCGCCCAGTCTATCTTTATCACAAAAACAATAGTAAGCATGGCCAGTTTTTAAAAGTTTTTGAATATATTCTTGATATATTTCTAAACGCTCTGATTGAATATATGGACCACTCTCCCCTTCTTGAAATGCTTGCGGTTCATCTGGATCTGAGAAATCATCTAGTTTTACACCCTCATCTGGATTTAACCCTGTCCAGTATAAAGATTTTAAAATATTAGTTGTTCCGTCTGTTACAAATCTTTCCCTATCTGTGTCTTCAATACGTAACAAAAATTCACCACCACTTTGTTTGGCAAGTAAATACGCATATAAAGCTGTTCGAAGCCCCCCGACATGCAGATATCCAGTTGGACTTGGTGCAAATCTTGTTTTTAACATAATTTATTTATAATTTTTTATTAAAAGCGCAGCTTCCTCTGCTATTCCACTATCCTTTAAATTACTACCATCTTCTAGCCCCTCTACATCCTGTTCCAACCTTTCTTTGTAGAGATCTTCTATTATTTGTTTTAGTGCTCTTTTATCTTCTACAAAACGACCTTCGTTTTCAATTATCTCAATGGTCATTCTAAATAAACGATTTATAATCATACCTTTTTGTAAAAGCTCTCTATCTTTTTGATTTAATTTTCTCGATTCATCGAACATATTTTATTTTATTTTTGATAATGTTATTCCAACCGAAACTCCTAAATTTAGACTGTCGGCCTCTCCGCTCCCAGGGATAGTATACACCTCATCCACCAGTTCTTTCAAGTCGTTACTTATTCCATGAGATTCACTACCAAATATATAAACTGTTTTATCAGTGTGCTTTAATTTATCTATATCCTTGCCATCCATATCGAGTGTTACAACTTTATAGCCTTCTTTTTTAAACACTTCTAGGTCTTGGATAATTTTTGTGCTCACATAAATAGTTTCTCTAAAGATTGAACCCATCGTACTCCTAACAACTTTTTCGTTGCGAGGATCAACACAACCTTCGGAAAGTAAAACATTTTTAATTCCAAACCAATCACAAGTACGAATGATAGTACCTAGGTTACCTGGGTCACTTACCCTATCAAGTGCTACAACTGGTTTTTTAGTTTTTAATAGATCTTCTAATTCTACATATTTTTCTTCTACTACTCCGAGAACTCCTGGAAAAGTGCTGGTACTTTTGATGTCTCCAATGTCACTTCTACCACAAAATTCTAATTGAATACTATTTGTATTCACGAGGGTAATTAACTTATCCATAGATTTTTCATCGCGTCTGTTTCCTTCTACTACAACCAGAACTACTTTAGCACCTGAATTTATAGCTTCTTCTACTCCCTTTATTCCTTCAATCAAAAATTCACCAACATCTTTACGATATTTTTTTTGATGAAGTTTTGTGATGTGTTTAATTATTGATTTCTCTAGCATAATATTGTAATTTTTAAAATCATAATTTAGAAATTTTACCTATTCTTACTCCTAGATTCCCTTCACCAGCTGGTGGATTGTAGGAATGACAAGGCGAAAAGTAATAATTAAGAGTAAGGCATGTCAGGAATATTGATTTTTTCTCTTACTATAAAGCCATTACCCTTATGATTATCATTTTTTTGCAATTGATCAAATTTACTCCCTGGTTTAAACCCCCACTTTCTTGAAACACCTTGATCCACAAATTCAGACTCTAGCTCCAGAGTTTTGCTTTCCTCTTCAAATTCATCAGCTCTTCGTGGTCTATTCATTTTTAATATTTCAGGATCTATCTGCTCTATAACATCCCAAAATAAATCGGGATTATCTAATATTTCCTTAAAAATATTAGATAAAACCATCCTTGGCCCAGTAATTACAATCCCAACTGGTCCCGGCCTACTATCCCTTTTGGGACGGGTGTCGTAACACAATTTTAATTTGAATACCGTGTCTTTTTCTTTTCCTTCTCCAAAAGATTTTAAACCTATGTCTGGCAATTGTACAACATCTTCTGATTTAAGAGTTTTCTCTATTTCTTTGTAAGGAACATTTTCTATTATAATTTTTGTGCTTTTAATTAGACCAAAAAAATTACTAACTTCTACTTGTTTTTCTACTTTCTCTGTTTTCTCAATTATTTTCTCATCAAATTCTGGATTTGACAAACCAAATAACTGCATTGTGGGATTTTTTTTCTGAACCGAAGACCCCCAAGAAAAGTCATACTGATTGTACACTTTACCTCTGCGATGTTCAGATTCAGTAAATACTAGGATTTCTTCATCAGCTTTACCAGGTAATAGTCTAAAACAAACAAAATCAGACGAATCATAATCACCTGTTTCAGTTCCCCAGTTGTGGAAAATATCATCATTTTTAGCGACCCTTAAGTATGCGTCGATGTAAGCTCTGCTATCTTTCCAATAGTCTCTTAACTCTTCAACATATCTTTTTAATTTTTCCTTAGATTCTCCGTATTCCTTTCCTTTTTCATCTTCTATTCTCTCAGGTTCTCCACCTTCTTCTTCTACACCTTCTACTGTTGATAACTCAACTTCTGGTATATCGTCATCTTTTGAAAATTCACTAGGTGGTTGTTCAATATTAATTCTTTTTTCATTCATAATTTTTAAATAAAAATAAAAATTTAAATGTAGCGTTACAAATTCTTCCGATTCTCCTAGGCTCCATTAAAAGTCGCCACAACCATTCTAACCATAACTTTCTCATCCATTTTGGTGCTCTTTTAATTTTACCACTTAAAAAATCAAAGCTACCCCCCACTCCCATTGCTATTTTTACACTCGGGATTTTTTTCAAAAATTCGCTAATCCATTTCTCTTGTTTAGAGAAAGGAAGAGCTACAAACAAAATATCTGGTTGTTTTGAATTTATGTCATCCAAAACTTTTTGATTTTCAATTTTGTTAATTTCTAATCTATTCTCTACTTCTTGTATCTTTGGTCCCGGATTATATCCAACGATATTTAATTTTGGAAATTTTTCTTTTAAATTTTCAAAAGTTTTTTTAACAACATATTTACTGCCAGAACCTAGTAAGTACACACTTTTACCTTCTTTCTCAGCGATTTTACAAATTTCAAGAATAAAGTCTGAACCATGAATTACTTTAAGGGATCCCTGCCTCTCCGGCAGACAAGCCTCGGTTCTTATTCCCTCCTCTTCGGCGGGCAGGCGAAATGACAGTTTGGAAACTAAAACTATACCATTTCCATCACAAATATTCAAGTCTCCCAAATTTAAAACTTCTTTAAAATACCTATCTTTTTGAGTTTTTACAAGCATTTCCGGATTTGGAGTAAAAATTTGATATTGACCATCTGAATGCAAAAATTCTCCAACTTTCGCTTGAGCTTCTTTTAAACTAATTTTATCTATTCTAACACCTAAAATTTTCATAATATGATATAATAATAACAGTTATTGACATTTTTTTCAATATCTACTCATATTGACAAACTTATCAATCATGCTACAATATTATTATCACTCTTAGCGACAGAGTGATAACTCCAAATAATAAATAACAAACATATGATCCCTCAAAATTTTACAAACAAAACTCAAGAAGCAATTCAAAGAGCAGTTGCAATAGCTAATGAAAATGGACAAATGCAAGTTGAGCCACCTCATCTATTTTTTGCGCTACTTGACGGAGAAGATAACATCGTCAATTCAGTTTTACAAAAAATAGATGCCAACGTAATTGCTATTAAAGCAGACTCTCAATCTTTGATTGATAAACTTCCAAAACAACAAGGCATCCAAAATACAAACTCTGGACAAGTAATGCTTGGCCCTTCAATGCTTGGGCTTTTTGATGCAGCCGATAAACAGGCTAAACAAATGGGAGATGAATACATCAGCTTAGAACATATCTTTCTAGCATTTTTATCTGGTAAAAACCCTATCTCAGAATTTTTAACTAAGCATGAAATAAAAACAGACTCAATTTTAAAAGCACTATCCGAAATTCGTGGCACTCAAAAAGTTGACTCCCCTGCCCCAGAAAACAAATACAATGCTTTAGAAAAATATACTCTAAATTTAACAGAAATGGCTCGTGAAGAAAAAATAGATCCTGTTATTGGAAGGGACGATGAAATTAGACGAGTAATGCAAATATTGTCTCGTCGAACAAAAAATAATCCGGTTTTAATTGGTGAACCTGGGACAGGAAAAACTGCTGTCATCGAAGGATTGGCTCAAAGAATTGTTAATGGTGATGTCCCTGATTTATTAGAAGATAAGGAAATTCTTTCTTTAGATATTGGTTCACTTTTGGCTGGAACAAAATTTCGTGGTGAATTTGAAGAGCGCCTCAAAGCAATTTTAAAAGAAATTGATAATTCTAATGGAAAAATTATTTTATTTATTGATGAACTTCATACAATTGTCGGTGCAGGTGGGTCTGACGGCTCGGTTGACGCTTCAAACATGCTAAAACCGGCTTTGGCTAGAGGAAAAATACGAGTTATTGGAGCTACTACAATAAAAGAATACCAAAAACATATTGAAAAAGATGCCGCACTCGAACGCCGTTTTCAACCAGTTATGGTTTTAGAACCTTCTGAAGATGACACTATTGCCATTTTAAGAGGAATAAAAGAAAAATACGAAGTACATCACGGCATTAGAATTGCTGATTCAGCAATTATTTCTGCTGTTAAATTGTCCCAAAGATATATTACTGATAGATTTTTACCAGATAAAGCTATTGACCTAATTGATGAAGCATCTTCCGCTCTTCGCCTTCAAGTAAACTCAATGCCAGAAGACTTAGATAAAATGAAAAGAAAAATGATTCAGTACGAAATTGAAAAAAGAGCTTTAAACAAAGAAAAAGATGAGGATTCCAAAGAAAGATTAACAAAAATATTAAAAGAATTAGCAGAATTAAAAGAACAGTCAAACGAGTTGGAAGCAAAATGGAAAAATGAAAAAGAAATCATTTCTAAAATCCATACCGATAAAAAGGAAATAGATAAGCTAAAAAGTGACGCAGATATTGAAGAGCGTAAAGGTGACCTACAAAAAGTTGCTGAAATTCGTTATAGTAAAATTCCAATTATTGAAGGCAGTATAAAAAAACAAGAAAAAAAATTAGCTGAACTTCAAAAAGAAAAAGGGATATTAAAAGAAGAAATAACAGATGAAGATATTGCTATTGTGATTTCTCGCTGGACTGGTATTCCAGTTAGCCGAATGCTTGAAAGTGAAACAAAAAAACTTGCTCGTTTGGAGGAAGAACTTGGTAATCGTGTCATTGGTCAAATTCCAGCAGTAAAAGCGGTGTCTAATGCCATTCGTCGTTCTCGAGCTGGAGTTTCTGAGCCAAATCGTCCAATTGGTAGTTTTATTTTTCTTGGTCCAACTGGTGTTGGTAAAACAGAACTTGGAAAAGCTTTAGCAGAATTTCTATTTGACAGCGAAGATGCATTAATCCGAGTTGACATGTCAGAATATATGGAAAAACATTCTGTTTCTAAAATCGTTGGCTCCCCTCCCGGTTATGTTGGACATGAAGAATCTGGACAGCTTACAGAAACAGTACGTCGCAAACCATACTCTGTAATTTTGTTTGATGAAATAGAAAAAGCTCATCCTGACGTTTTTAATATTCTCCTTCAAATTTTAGATGATGGACATATTACTGATTCAAAAGGAAGAAAAGTAAACTTTAAAAATACTCTGATTATAATGACTTCAAACATTGGTGGTCAAATGATACTCGATATGAGTAAAAAACAAGAATTTGGTTTTGGAAATGGAAAATCAAATAACAAAATAAAGGTTGTTGAAGATAAAATAAAAGAAACGTTGCACGAATACTTTAAACCAGAATTTTTAAACAGAATTGATGAAATAATAGTATTCCACTCTTTAACTTTAAAACAACTAGAGAGTATTGTAGATTTACAACTTGAAAAAATTCAAAAAAGATTAAAAGAACAAAAAATAATTCTGGAAGTTTCAAATGAAGCAAGAAAATATCTTGCAAAAACTGGTTATAACCCAGATTATGGTGCCAGACCTCTAAAACGCTTAATCCAAACGGAAATTCTAGACCCTCTTTCTCTCAAAATAATTGAAGGAAAGATTGAAGATGGGCAAACTGTTAAGGTTGGGGTGAAAAATAAGAAAATAAGTATAAAATGAAATAAAATAAAAACAAAGAAATACTGATTTAAATACGTATTTAAATCAGTATTTTAATATTTAAAACAAAATTACTAAGATTTGCGAATTAAACTAAAAAATGATAGAATGGAGATACAAAAACTTACTAAAAACTATAATTATTATGAAAAAATACCTACTTTTAACTTTTTTTATCCTATTCCCCTTAACTACATCTGCTAGTTCAATTTTTGATCCAAATTTTATTATATCTGACGCAGAAATGCAAGATAAAACGGCTATGACTCGCTATGATGTAGATACCTTTTTAAACTCTAAAGCAAGTTATCTCCGTAATTATAAAACTAAAGATATAGATGGTAAAACAAAAGAAGCATCGGAAATCATTTATAATGCTGCCAAAGAGTATAATATCAACCCAAAATTCATTTTAGTAACACTACAAAAAGAACAAAGTCTAGTTGCTACAACAAACCCCACTCAGAAACAACTGGATTGGGCAACTGGTTATGCTGTTTGTGACGACTGTTCTATGACTGATCCTAAAGTAATGAAATACAAAGGTTTTGCAAAACAAGTTGATAATTCTGCATGGCAATTTAATAGATACATGCTATTTCCTACAAAATATAATTTTAAAAGTGGAGGTACATATAATATTAGCGATGTTTCTGTGACTCCAAAAAATCAAGCAACTGCTTCGTTATATAATTACACTCCTCATTTAGCCGGAAATGAAAGCTTTTGGTTAATTTGGAATGATTGGTTTGCTCAAGGTTACCCAAACGGAACCCTGCTTAAAGCAGTTGGTGGAAGTGATTATTGGTTAATACAAGATGGAAAAAGAAGACGCTTTAAGAGTATGAATAGTTTAGTCACAAGAACTGATCCAAAATACGCAGTTATTGTTCCGGATACAGAATTAAAAAATTACCAGATTGGTTCAGAGATTTCTTTACCTAATTATTCGATTTTAAAAAATAGATCAAAATATTACCTAATAGATAATTATACTATTCGTCCTTTTGCATCTTACAAAGTGGTTCAGAAACTTGGTTATAATCCTCAAGAAATTTTAGAAGTATCAGCATCTGATATTTCAGGTTATACTCTTGGTTCAACTATCACTACTGAAAATGCTTTTCCAACTGGTGTTATTTACTATATAACAGATTTAAAAGCATATTATCTATTAAAAGATAACATTTTAAAACCAATTTTAAGTAAATCGGTAGTAGATGCAAACTATAGCGATATTCCAATGGAAAAACACAATCGCTCAGCATTAAAAAAATATAAAATAGTTTACGAACCAATTAATTTTAAAAATGGTACTCTACTTAAAGCAGAAGGATTAACATATGTTATAGAAGATGGTAAAAAACGATTAATTCCAAATGCAAAAACTTTTCTTGCTATGGGGTATAAAGATACTAACATTGTTGAAACAGACGTAATAACTACAATGGGAATTCCAAATGGTGAAAAAGTATTTTTACGCTCATCGCTGGAAAATAACAATATACATTTATTAAATCGTGAGCAAAAAATTGAAGACTTGTTTAAAACAAATCTGCCCTCATATCTCGTAGTAGAATATCCAAGTGGACTTATTTTAGCTGGTAAAAATGTTACCACTACTCACCCAATTGCATCACTTACAAAAATAATAACAGCTTATCAGGCAGTTGATTTAAATTTTAATCCAAATAGATTTACAATTTACGATTCTGCAAAACATTCTGCCTATGGAAATCATTTAAAATTAGTAAATGGTGAAAAAATAAAAAATTCAGATTTATTTAATTCAATGTTGATTGGATCAATCAATAATACCGCTCGAATGGTGGCAAATTCAACTGGTTTCACAGAAGAAAATTTTGTTAAAAGAATAAATACAAATTTAGCTGACTGGAGACTAGACGACACACATATTGAAGAAGTGACAGGACTGTCTGAAAAAAATATTTCTACCCCACTTGATTTATTAGCAATTTTTACAAAGGCACTCAATATTGAAGTTATAAAAGAAACTATGGGAAAAGAAAAATATGATTTTACAGAATTGGCTGATAAAAATGGTATTAAAGAACATAGTTTTACAAGTTCAAATAAATTAGCGATTTCTGGATATGTTGATAAAAATTATAAAATCATAGCAAGTAAAACTGGATATATTGATGAAAGTGGAGCTCATCTAATCATGTTAGTTGAATCAAAATCTACAAAAAAACAATATATTATTTTAACAATGGGTGAT
>Ga0222658_1000125_pt1 | contig 47832 bp, 43 predicted proteins | sample AntAcemetagen476_FD_179830 | JGI IMG/M metagenome (GOLD analysis project Ga0222658, IMG submission 179830) | Saline water microbial communities from Ace Lake, Antarctica - #476 | ecosystem: Environmental > Aquatic > Non-marine Saline and Alkaline > Saline | place: Antarctica: Ace Lake... | reverse complement strand
GAGATGTTAAATTTGCGATTTTAATGGGATTGATATTGAGTTGGCCTAATGTTCTATTGGCCTTATTTCTATCTTTTTTTTCAGGAGCGATTATAGGTATTATTTTAATTCTTTTTGGTAAAAAAGGCCTTAAATCACAAATTCCATTTGGTCCTTTTTTAGTAGGGTCAACTATTTTGATTATGCTATACGGTCACTATTTAAATACTTGGTACTATAATCTACTTTTTTAATCTTGTGGATAACATTTTTTTGTTTGATTAACAATAGAATGGTATAATATAAATATATGAATTATATAAAAAATAGAAAAATAATTATATATCTTATAATTTCTATTGTCTCAATTTTAATCATTGGTGGAGTTATCTATTTTATTTTTTTAATAGATAAAACAATACCAGAAGAAATACCAGAAAAATCTGTTGAAGAAAAAGAAATAGCTAGACAATTAGAAGAATTAGATACATTACGTCAAGAAGCTGGTAGTGTTTCATTTTCTCAAGAAGAACAAGAAGAACAGTTGTTAATATTAAATCAATTGTATGAAGAAAAAGGATCATCAGTGCCTTCAGAAGAAGAAATGCAAAAACAACTTGAAGAATTAGATAAATTACGTTCTAAATATTAATTTAAACAAATTTATGTTTAAAAAAACAATCACGCAACTTTTCATTCTAACAATAGTACTTAGCTGTATATTCATAGCAAATGGATTAATTCTAGCATGGACACCACCTGGAGATTCTCCTCCTGATCCTAATGTTGATGCACCTATTAATGTTGGTTCTACAAGTCAGTATAAAGAAGGCGCATTAGGAATAGAAGGTATTTTCCGTGGATACAGCAATGCCATATTTGATGGCAACGTAGGTATTGGGACGGCGACGCTATCAAGCGGATTAAAATTGGATGTTGAAGGAAAAGTTGGTGCGACAGAATACTGTAATGAGAATGGAGAGAATTGTGTGGAGATTAGCGAGATAGGAGGATTATCTGGATATGAAATTAAAACAGCTTCTAAAAGAAGCGCTTATCATTTTACGGTTGATATATATTGTAGTCCTGGAAAAAAGATTTTGGGCGGGGGATGTAATCAGGAAGCTGGAGGAAACAGAGCAATTGTAGATAATAATCCAATTGGAACTACGGGTTGGCATTGTAGAGGAAGAGATATTAATACCGCCCAAACAGTTACTATGACTGCTTATGCTATTTGTGCAATTTTAGATTAAACAAATTTATGCTTAAAAAAACAATTAAATACTTTTTAATTTTATTTATAGTTATAATATCTGTCTTTTCAATCAATGGATATTATAATCTAAAAAATGTTCAAGCTAATGTTGATGATAATACATCTGGCTATGCTTGGTCAGAAAATATTGGCTGGATTAGTTTTAAGAATACCACTGGAGGTGGTTCTAATTATGGAGTTAATATCGATCCAAGCACAGGAGATTTATCTGGCTATGCTTGGTCAGAAAATATTGGCTGGATTAGTTTTAATAGATCAGACACAGGCAATCCTCCAGAAAATCCATTTAAAAATGGAACTCCAATAGCTAAACATGACAAGAATAGCAATGGAATAACTGGTTGGATGAGAGTTTTAGCAAGCGGAGATGGTTGGGATGGCTGGATCAAATTCTATAACACCACTCTTGATATTAATGGCGATTGGCATGGATGGGCTTGGTCTGACGTAGTTGTTGGCTGGATTAGCTTTAATGGTTCTGATCCAAATGCAAGCAACAACTACAAGGTAAGTTCAATAGGAGTTGTTAATCAGCCACCTGTTGCTAGTAACCTATCAATTACTAAGGGTAATTATTGTTCAAATCCAGCTCATTATTTCTCATGGACTTATTCTGATTTTGATGGAGATGATGAAGATAAATATGAATTTCAAGTAGATAATGATAGTGATTTTAGCTCACTAGTAGCTAGTAGAACTATTAATAATCCAACAACAAACAATCAAACAGTATTGGTGTATGTTTCTCCCGCTACAGATAAAATTATTTACAACACAACATATTATTGGCGAGTTAAGGTTTATGATTCTAATGGAGCTGATTCAGGATGGGTCAGTGGTTCTAGTTTTATAACTGAAACGCATCAATATCCATTGATAAATTTTTCATGGTCACCATCTAATCCTAGTCAAAATGAAGAAATCATTTTTACTGACGAATCAACAGTTTATGGTGGATCGTCTAAGTCTGCATGGTCTTGGAGTCTCATCGATGGTAATCCAGCAAGCTCAAGTCAACAAAATCCAACTACTCAATTTAATTCTACAGAAGAGAAACAAGTAACATTACAAGTAACTGATTCTGATGGTTATAATTGTTCTGTATCTAAAACAGTTAATATTCAATTAGAATTACCAGGATGGAAAGAAGATTAGAATGATTGTTTTTTAAAAAAATCTACTCATTGTGGGTTTTTTATTATTGGCGTTTGTTAGTATAATATTAATCCTTTTTTAGCTGGAGCGACTATTTTGACAATGTTTTGTTCTTGCTTTCTAATAGATTTATTGATAAAATTAAATTGAATAATTAAATAAAAAAATGAATAAAAAAATATATGGTATTTTGTTCTTAGTAATTATCCTATTTATAGGAGGATATTATTATTCATATTATCAAAGTCCAGCAACTCAAAATGAACAAAATGAAGTAAGTCAATCTGATCAAAATAATTTTGATAAACTACCAGAAAGTAATAAATGTTCAAAATTAGTAAATGAGATTATTGATGGCACTTTCCAAAAAGTAGAGAATAATTTATTTTATTTTCAAGTAAAAGATAGTGATTTTATAGAATCTGTTAAGCTAACAAGTGATACACTCTTTTTAAGAATGAATTTTTTATCAACAATGGAGATTATTAATCAATTAGATATTACTTTGACTGATTTAACAGAAGGAGATTCAATTTCAGTTGTAGCTCTTTGTGAAGAATGCGATAACGAAGAAGAATGTGCTAAAGAAAAAATAGCTTTAATAGTTAGGCAGATAAACGTTGAAGTAGAATAATTAAAATAAACTTATGACAATGATAATAAAAGACAATACTTTGAAATTTTCTTTTAATTTAAAAGATTATCCATTAGAAGCTCTTTGTGGAGCAGCTTATGTTTTTCTTGATAGAGCTTATATATTTTTAGATAGTAAGACTAAAGGGATAATAGAAGTTTCTTTAAAGGGTAAAAAACAATTAGGTAAAGAACAATTAGAAAAGATAAAGGGAGAGTTCTTAAATGAACTCTTTAATTATACAATTAGAATTAAAATGACTAAGAGTAATCAAAAAATTAGAGAATTTATTATTGGTCAAGCTTTAGTTTCAGCAGTTGGTAATAATAATATTATTCAAAAAAATGAAATGGAATACGAAGATGATCCTTTAGGCATTCTTATGCCTTGGGAAGATAAATATCAGAAAAAGAATAAGAAATAATGAAGATAAAATTTAATAAAAAAATATACAGCTTAAAAGCTATAAAATTAGCCATTAAAGATTATCAGAAATTGGCTGATTTTAATTTAGAGCAAAAAGGAGAATATATTCAAGTAGAATTAACTAAAATCGATAAAAATTTTAAAGAAATAATTAAAGAGGAGTTTTGTAATTATGTCCTTGGATCTAAAAAAAGTTAAATATAATCATTTAGGATTTTTTCGTTTTAAAAAATTTAAAGATAAGTATCTTTTGACTAATGACGTTGGTCAATATTTATTTTTGACAAAAAAAGAATTCGAAAATTTTTTAGAAAATAAACTTGAAAAAAACAAAGATCCATATTTATCTTTAAAAAAGAAGAATTTTTTAAAAAATGAATTGGATTTAACTGAATCAATAGATATATATCGATCAAAAAATGATTTTCTTTTTGGAGGGCCAAGTTTGCATATTATAGTAGTTACTCTTCGTTGTAATCATAAATGTGTTTATTGTCATGCTAGCGCTCAGGACATGGATAGGAAAGAGCTAGATATGGATGAAGAAACTGCTAAATTAGTTGTCGATAGAATTTTTGAAACAACTAGTCCTTTTGTGGCTATTGAATTTCAAGGTGGTGAACCATTGGTTAATTGGCCAATAGTTGAATTTATTATTGAATATGCTCAAAAGAAAAATAAAACAGCTAAAAAAGATTTAGAATTACGATTAGTTTCTAATTTTGTCTTAATGACTGAAGCAAAATTTAAATATTTGATTGATAATAAAGTAAGTATGTGTACTTCTTTAGATGGACCAGAAAAAATACATAATAAAAATCGTGTTTTAATAGGTAGTAAGTATGGTAGTCATAAATATGCTACTAAATGGGCTAGGAAATTTTTTAAACTTTATCCTAAATTAAGAAAAAATGGCTATATTTTTAAAATGGGAGTAGCTATTACAGTCAGTCGTTTTTCTTTACCTTATTATAAGCAAATCATTGATGAATTTATAAAATTAGGATTTGATAATATTTATTTACGTCCTTTAAATCCTTTTGGTTTTACTAAAAATTCTTTTCAGAAAATTGGTTATGGAGCTAAGGATTATGTTAAATTTTATAAAGGCGCTCTTGATTACATGATTGAATTAAATCTTGAAGGTAAAAAATTTAGAGAAAAAACAGCAGTTACTTTTTTAACTAAGATTTTAACCAAAAGAGATCCTAATCATTTAGATTTTCGTTCACCTTGTGGAGCAGGTATTGGTCAGTTGGCTTATAATTACAATGGTGACGTTTATACTTGTGATGAAGGGAGAATGTTGAGTATGATGAATGATGAGAGTTTTCGTTTAGGCAATGTTAGTGAAAATATATATAAAGAGATAGTTAGTAATCCAATAGTTAGAACAATGTGTATGGCCTCTTGTTTAGATGGGCTACCTCATTGTAATGATTGTGTTTATAAATCTTATTGTGGAGTTTGTCCAATTTATAATTATTCTGAACAAGGTAATATTTTTGGTCAAATGCCAAATAATGAGCGTTGTCAAATAAATATGGCTATCTTAGATTTATTGTTTGAAAGATTAGAAAATAAAAAAATAAAACTTATTTTAGAATCTTGGCTTAAGGAATAAAGTTATCCACATAAAAATAATTCGGTTTTTTAATAAAAAACTGATATAATAAAAGTATAAATGAAAAAAACTAAACTACCTCAAATTAAAAGAGATATTAAGTTATTCTTAACGAGTGAAGAAGGAAGAATAAATAAAAAGAAAGTGGCTAAAATTGCTATGAGTTTTTTGGCTTTAGGAATTGGTTTGGCTAGTGTAATGAAACCAGACCCAACTTCAGCTGCTTGTTCTCATGCTTCTCACGGTTCTCACAGTTCTCACGGTTCTCATGCTTCTCACGGTTCTCACAGTTCTCACGGTTCTCATGGTTCTCACGGTTCTCATGGTTCTCATGGTTCTCACAGTTCTCACGGTTCTCATGGTTCTCACGGTTCTCATGGTTCTCATGGTTCTCATGGTAATTATTAAATAAATATGAATTTATTAAATAAAAAGATTTTTCTATTCGGATTAATTATAGTATTTTTAACAATTACTATTGGAATAATATTGGTTTTTGATTGGCAAAACACAGATATTCCCACAGATATTCCCATAGATACTTCTTCCGATATTTCAGAAGAAGTAGTTAAAGCAAAATGCCTTGAAGATGTTAGTAGGATGACTGAAGAAGAATTAATTAATGAGATTGATAATTTGAAATACTCGGAAGAAATAGATCTAATTACTGGAGAGGATAGGATTACATCTGTTCATAAAAAAATAATTGATTACTTTATTTACAAGGTTAGAAAAACTAAAAATGAAGATGATTATAATTTAGCTAAAAAATTTATTAGCGAATTAAATATCCAGGAAAAGAATAAACAAGATTCTTTAAATAAATTAGACGAAGCATATTCAGAAGAGCAAGGATTTAATTATTTATTAAGAAGAGGAGACCTAGCAGATATATGTCCTGATAAATTACCTCAATCATGTCTTAATTTTATGGAATCAAATAATCTTTCTATACCAGAACTTTGGTGTACTGATATTTGTAATGAATTAGAAAAATATGCAAATGATCAAAATTTATTTAATAAAAAAGTAGTTAATTTTAAAGAATGGTCGGATGATGAAAAATTAGTTAATTCTCAATATCAATGGAGAGTTTCTGTAGCTTTTCGTTTTGGAAACAAAGAGTCAGCATTAAAGGTATGCAACAATCTTCCAAGCATTGAATTAAAAAATAATTGTTTTGAAATAATAAATATATTTGATTGTTCATATTTTCGCGAAGAAATAAATCGTTTAATTTGTGATAGGGATAATTAAATAGATGTGAAATTATATAGAGAATAATTATAATATTATTTTGAAAGAAATAAATTGAAAGTAAGAAGATGCTTCTTGCTTTTTTTTATAATTATGCTATAGTTTTATATTAAGATAGATAGAAGTCCTTTAAAAAAAAATAAATAGTGAGAGGAGGAGAAGAATGGTCTTTTTAAAGATAAAAGACATTGTTAAAAAGGTGCAAAAACTAATAATTGTTTTGATTATTTTTGTTTTTGCTTGGGAAACTTTCATTTGGATTTTTGACATAAACAGCCTAATTCTGCCTCATCTTTTTGAAATGTTCAGTGAGCTAATTAATAATTTTAATTATATATTTAGCAATATTCTGATTACTTTTTATACAGCCTTGTTAGGTTGTTGTTTAGGTGCGGTAGTCGCGATTACGTTGTCAATTGCAATGGTCTATAACAAATTTTGTGAAGAAATTTTTTATCCCATAATTGTTTTTTCCCAAACAATACCGATACTTGTGATAGCTCCGATTCTTATTATTTGGTTCGGGGTTGGATTGATGTCTAAGGTCGTTATTGCTGCTATGCTCAGCTTCTTTCCATTGGTTGTCAATTTGAACACTGGATTTAGATCTGTGAAAGAAGAAACCCTGGAATTGTTAAAGATTTATGGAGCAAATAAATTCCAGATATTTTTTAAAGTAAGAGTTTATTCTGCTATGAGTTTTTTCTTTGCAGGATTAAAGACGGCTATTACTTTAAGTTTTATTGGGGCAATTGTGGGTGAGTTCGTGAGTTCAGAAAAAGGGATCGGTCATTTGGTTATTATGGCTGATAATGAACTTGAAATTCCATTAGAATTTGCTGCTATTTTTTTTCTATCAATAATAAGCTATTTGATTTATCACATGGTTTTGCAGATTGAAAAAAAGGTTATATATTGGCAAGTTTAATCTAAAAATCTAAAACAAAAAAAAGGAGGAAGGCGAGATGAAGAAATATTGTTTTTTAATTGGTTGGATTTGTATTGTGTTTTTGGGAATTGGATTTTTTGCTGAAGCCGCTGAGGTTCAAAAGGAAAAAGTAGAAATCCAATTAAGTTGGAAGCTTTTATCAGCAGACTACGCCGCTTATCTTTTGGGTGAACGTAAAGGCTTTTATGCTGAGCAAAATTTGGATGTTAAGTTTATATCCGGATTAGGGTCGGCGAATACCATTCAACTAGTGGCAGGAGGAGAAAGATCTTTTGGGTTTGCTAGCATTACAAATGCGATGGTAGCTCGAGAAAAAGGATATCCTATTAAAGTTGTTGCAGCTATCTTCAATAGTACTCCATCATGTATTGTTTTTGATGGGAATTTGGGGATAAAGTCTCTAAAAGATTTAGAAGGAAAGAAAGTTGCTTCCAGAGTGGCCAATGCTCAATTTTTAGGATTTAAGACCATGCTCAAGATCAACAACGTTGATTTTGAGAAGATAAGATTAATATCTTTGACCTCGGGGTCGTCCCTGAAATTGTTTATAGTCGGAGAAGCCGATGCGACAATAAATTATGCCTTTGATGCTATTCCTACTTTAAACTATAAGTATCCAGAGAAAAAAATTGGATACTTTATGTTTAAAGATTTTGGAATGAATATTCTTACTCAAGGCATTGTGACTCGAGACGAAATTTTCGAGGAAAATCCAGGGCTAGTTCAACGAGTGGTGACCGCTTCTTTGAAATCAATAGAATATGCGATCTCACATCCAGAAGAAGCTTTAGAAATTCTTCTTGAAAGAAAGCCCAAAAGCAATAAGGACATGGGACTTGCTATGATTAAAGGAGTTCTCGGATTGTCTGTGAATCGGATTTCCAAAAATCATGGGATTGGTTATATTGATCCTCAAAAGTGGCAAGAAACTATGAATCTTCTTGTTGAAGCAAAAATGTTATCTTCTGATTTTGATCACGAAAAAGGATATACGAATGAATTCTTGAGGTAACTATCAGAATCAAGTGTGCGGCAATTCTTATTACGTTTTGCCGTACACATTTTTAGGAGGTGATTAAATTGCTAGAAATTAAAAATTTGTCGAAGAGTTATTATAAAAGAGAAGTTATTAGAGATATCTCTTTCAAAGTCAAAAAAGAAGAATTTGTAACTATCTTAGGGAGAAGCGGTTGTGGGAAAACAACTCTTCTCAAAATAATTGCTGGATTGATAGATTTTACGGCTGGTGAAGTAAAAATAAAGGAGGAGAATAAGATTGGTTTTGTTTTCCAGGAACCGAATCTCCTCCCTTGGTTTAGTTCTTTTGAAAATATAGCTCTTCCTTTGGAAATTAAAAAATATTCCAAGGAAGAAATCAATGAAAGAGTAAATTGGGCAATTAGTCTTGTGGGATTGCAAAGTTTTAAAGATTATTTGCCTGAACATCTTTCAGGAGGAATGAAACAGAGAGTCTCTCTAGCAAGGGCATTAGTGACTGATTCAGATCTTTTGTTAATGGATGAACCATTTGGTTTGTTAGATGAGATTACTAGAGAAGAATTGAATTTGGAGTTAACTAATATTTGGTTAAAGTGTAAAAAAACAATAGTTTTTATTACACATTCAATTCATGAAGCTATAAATCTCTCTGAAAAAGTGATTATTTTATCTGGTAATCCTACTAGAATATTTAGTGTAATAGATATTTCACTTCTTTTTCCAAGAGATCCTTTTGATCCATTATATTTGGAGAAAGAAATTGAAATTAAAAAACTTTTTTTCTTACAAGATTAAAAGAGGTCCATCAACTAAAAATGATGGACCTTTTATTCTTAAAATTTTTATAGTAAAATTAAAATATATGTTATATTCAAATTCTAAAAATTTGTATGAATTGTGTAAAATTAATGATTGGAAAAAGGAAGCTGATAAAAAAATCATTAAAGAATCAATTTGTTATATTGATGTTTGCGAAAATAGCAGACAGGAACTGTTAGGGACTTTTATTAAGATATTAGCAGCTAATAAAAAGAAGATCCCAATCGTCTTATTTGATGCTAGTGCTACTAATAAATACAAAAAAGAAGTTAAAAAAATTTGTAAAGATATTAATCTAGTAGAAGATATTTGTGCTATTTTTTTTACAAGTGGTTCAACAGGACAACCCAAGCCAATACAATGGACTAATAAAAGGGTGATAAATTGTGCTCTTGCAGATGCCAAAGCGCATGGAATTAATAAAAAAACCGTTTTAACAAATTCGGTTTCTTTGGCTTGGAAACTTAGTTTTAGAGAGTTTATTTGGGCTTGTCATTTTGCTTTAGACATAAAATATATTAATCGTTTTCAACCAAAGTCCAATTACATAAAAGAAATTGTAAGGAAAAAAATTAGTTATTTATCTTTTGTAGATTGGAATTCTATTTTAAAAGAGATTGAAAGAAAAAATATTTTTCTTAAACTAACTGCTCATTTATTTTTTCATGCCCCTAATTCTTTTTTGATTAGATTGAATAAACATGTAGAAAAATTGATTATTTCATATGGGATGACAGAAGGAGGAAATACTTTTAGAACTTTTTCTTCTAGTGATCTTAAAATGAGGAATAATGCTATTAATGTTGGTAAACCAATATTTGGTACAAAAATCTGGATAAAAAAAGGAGAAATTTTTTTTGGTGGAGAAAATTTATCATCATCTTTTTCTAAATCAGTGGCCACGGGAGATATGGGACATCTTGATAAAAAGGGGAATCTCTTTTTAACTGGGAGGAAAGAAGATCGACTAAAAATAAGAGGGTTTAATGTAAATATTTCTCAATATGAAATACTTTATAATAAATATCGCATATGTGTTCTTGGTTTTCCTTCATCTGTTTCGGCCTGGGATAATGTAGCCATAGTCTTTGAAACGAGTGATTCTATAAAGAAAATTAGAAAATATGTTAATTCAATAATCCCACCGATAAGTATTTATTGTGTGCCGAATTATGTTTTTTCTCTCAAGAGGTTTCCTATAACATATACTGGGAAAATAGATCGAATTGTGATTAAGAATATTATTTTATCTAAAATGAAAGAAGAGAAATTTTTAAGAAACAAAAAAGATGAAAATCATGAAAAGGATTTAAAGAAAATAAGATTAATTGAGGCAGGAGAAAATGACGGATTGATTAATTTCGAATCAATAGAATTAAATATAGTAGATAAGTTAAAAAATCTTCTTTCTGAAAAAAAAATAAAAGTAGATGATAAAATATCTAGTTTAGTTAAAGATTCTTTAAAAATTATTGAGCTTCAATCATGGCTTGAATTTAGATATGGCATTAATCTTTCTCTAGAAAAGATTTATCTAAATCAAACTATAACAAGCTTAGCAAAAAAAATTTATTCTAGTCGAATTAATCAAATTCAAAGAATAGGAAAAGCTTCAATGTCGGATAGTTATCCATTATCAAGTCATCAAAAAAGCTTATGGTTATTTGATAAATTAAATCCAAAATCTTCTTCTTATAATGAACCGTTTATATTTAATTTAGTCGGAGATTTTAACATTAATTTATTTAAACATGCCTTGATCGTAATGATAAAACGGCATGAATCTTTAAGAACTTTTTTTAGTGAAATCAATGGCAACCCAGTTCAAACTATTGATAAAATATCAAAAAGTAAGACATATAGATTAAAAGTAAAAACCATTAAAGAAAAAGATGTAGAGGAGATAATCAGTAAAGAAGTAAATAAGAACTTTAATCTTAAAAAACCACCATTATTTAGAATTAGTTTATTTAAATATAACAAAAATTTTTTATTAGTTTTTATTTTTCATCATATTATAATAGATAATTGGTCTATGGATATTTTTTTTAGGGAATTGTCTGTTATTTATAATAACTCGTTTTTGGAAAAAAAATATTTTTTACCTTTTTTAAGGATTCAATATAAAGATTATGCATTTTCGGAAAATAATAATTCTCAATTTAAAAAAGAAGAAAGATATTGGGTAAAAAATTTAAACAATTCTTCTATGCTAAATCTTCCATATGATAATATGCCGAAATATCCGGATTTTAATTTTTCCGCAGATAGGGAAACTTTTATTATAAAAAATAAATTATTTAAAAAAATGGAGTTTTTTTGTCAGCAAAATAATTCCAGTTTTTTTGTTTTATTTTTAGCAATACTTTTTGTTTTTTTAAATCGAATTACCAATCAAAAAGACATTGTAATTGGTGCTCCCATAACCATGAGAAGGAACGAAGAGCTTAAAAATGTTATGGGATTTTTTTTAAATATTTTGCCATACAGAGTCAAAATAAATAACAACAAATCTTTCCCATCTTTTTTGAAAGAAATTAATAAAATTCATCATAAGAATTTAGATAATGCCTCGTTCCCCTTTGATTCACTTGTAGATAAAATAAGTCCTCCAATAAGCTATAGTAAGACCCCTCTTATCAATACTCTTTTCCAGGTAATTAATAAAACTGAAAAAAGCTTCTTTCTAAAGAATATAAAAATGAGTGAGATATGGAAAGATTCTTCTTCTATCCATTTTGACTTAGTTTTCTCTTTAATTGTTTATAAAAATAATATTTCATTAAAATTTAGTTATAATAAAAATCTTTTTAAAAAAAAGACCATTGTTGGTTTTGTAAATAATTTTTCAGTACTTTTGAATAGTATTTTAAAAGAAAAAGAAAAACCAATAAAAGACTTAGAGATTATATCTGATAGTGACAAAGAAATATTTAAAAAAATAAACGATACAAAGATTAAATATCCAAAAGATAAGACAATCAATGAGCTTTTTGAAAAAAAAGTAAAGGAAACGCCCAATGCGATAGCTGTCGGTTATGAAGATAAAAATATGAGCTATGCTCAAATAAATAGAGATGCGAATAAATTATCTAGATTTTTACAGTTTAAAAAAATAAAAAAAGGCAATATTTTATTAATTTTTCTTAATTCTTCTTTTGATTTTGTTTTAACAATATTGGCCGGATTAAAAATTGGCGCAATATTAATGCCTATAAATATTGCTTACCCAAAAGAATATATTAGAAAAATTATTGATGATACAAAGCCAGATTTTATTTTAACAAAATCTAAATTTTTATCTAATTTTGTTCAATCAAAAAATAAATTAATTTTATTAGATAAGGAAAAGATAAATATTTTTAAACAAAAAGAATCGAATATTTTAAATCTTTCAAGTTCTAATGATCCTGCCTATATCATTAATACGTCGGGATCAACGGGGATTTCTAATTCTGTGTTATTAAATCACCAAGGAATTATAAACCATGCTTTTACAAAAATTAATTTCATTAAAATAAACAGAAAAGATATTATTAGTCAAAGTTTATCAATTAGTTTTGTTGCGTCAATTTGGCAATTTATAGCTCCTTTAATCATTGGAGGTAAAATTCATATGTATTCAGAAGAAATAAAACAAAATCCTATTGAACTATTTAAAAGAATTAATTTAGATAAAATTTCTATTATAGAAATATCCCCTTCAATGATTAGAAACTTTTTGAATATTTGTTCGCAAAGTGGGATTTATCCTAAAATGCCAAAATTAAAGAATATAATTTTAACAGGAGAAGAGGTTTCTACAGAGATAGTAGAAGAATTTTATAAAAAATATAAAATTAATTTAATAAATGCCTATGGACAGACAGAATGTTCTGATGATACGTTACATTTCGAAATAAGGTCTTTTGTTAATTACAATAGAATACCAATAGGAGTTCCCTCAAATAATATTCAGATTTTTATTCTTAACCAAGACAGAAAACTTCAGCCAGTGAATACGATTGGCCAGTTATTTATTTCTGGTGATTGTTTGGCAATGGGTTGCTTGAATAAAGACAAAAAGCTTTTTGAAAAACATCCTTTTTTGGCAAAGCAAAAAATATATAAAACTGGAGATTTAGCTAAGATTAACAATGATGGATTGGTTGAGTATATTGGAAGAGAAGACAACCAAGTCCATATTAGAGGGAATCGAGTTGAATTAAGTGATATAGAAATAAATTTAAGAAAGAATCACTTTGTTAAAGATTGTGCGGTTGTAGAAAATAAAAATTTATCTGATGAAAAAATAGTAATTGCCTATTATACATTGAAAAGACCAATCAAAGAATCAGAGTTGATAGAATACTTGGTTGAAAAATTGCCTGTCTTTATGATTCCTAGCTATTTTATCTTTTTAAAAAAGATGCCATTAAATTTTAATGGTAAAATTAATCGACAGGCATTAATTAAACGTGCCTTGCCAGAAGTAATTAATGAAAATAAAGGAAAAATATTTCCAAAATCAGAATTTGAAAAGAAATTGGCAATTATTTGGAAAAACGTATTACACGTAGATGTTGTTGGAACTAATGAAAATTTTTTTAGTTTAGGCGGACATTCTTTAAGAGCAATTGAATTTATTTCAGAGCTTCAACGCGAAGGAATTGATATTGATATTAAAACTTTTTATAAAAATCCAACCATTAAAAAACTCACTAATATTATTGATAAAAAATATATTGATGTTGATAAGAAGATTATAGGAGGGGTTCCATTTACAGCCATTTATGATAATCTAGTTACCCAGTCTAACCATCTTATTCAAAATTCAGAATTAACCTTGACAATGAATGCTTTCAATAACACTTATTTTATAAATGCTGTAAATGAGGTTGCAAAAAGATATCCTCAAAAAGATTTTTGTTTTATAAAAAAAATAAAAAAAGATAAAAAAATTATAAAATTTTCTTTAAAAAATTTAAAAGATGAAAATGAATTAGTAATGAATTGTAAAGATAATTTTAAAAAAAATGACCTTAAGAAATTAAGTAAAATTTTTAAAAAACAAAATCACATAAATGAGATTTTATTTGCTCTTTTTAATTTTAAGAAAAATAGTATATTATTTATTTTTAGGAATAATCGTTTTGTCCCAGATAAACTTTTTACTAAGATATTATTAGAAATTCAAAATAAGTATAATTTAATACTCTCTGGCACTAATTTGAAAAACGAAAAAAATATTACACATTTTAAAAAATATTTACCCATTTGTAGTTATCCTAGTCATTATGATTGTCAATTATCAACAATCCAGGAATTAATTAGGCATAAAAAAGAAAAGTTTTTCTCTAAAAGTTTTTTACCTGCTTTGTTTTTATCTGCTGTCCCAAGTTATAGAATTTTCGATAGCAATTTAAGAAGTAATATAGAATTAGTTGGTTCTCTTTTTAAAAAAGAAACTCTCTTAAAGGGAACAGGAATTGTATTTTTACATAAGCATTTTAATAATTTTAAAGATGCTTTTCGTTATTATAATCAGCAGATAAAGAAAAATGGTATTGTTATTTTAGGAGGTATGCCTTATTCTTTTCCGTTTTATTCAATTGAAAGCGAAGAAAAGAGTAAATTAGAAAATTCTGAATTATTAAATATGTCTTATCATAGTGTTATTTTCTATGATAATATTGAAAATGGGCCAATAATTTATTCTCCTAATTTATTTTTTTATGGTCAAATTTCATATAAACAAGTTCTTTCTTTTTGGAAAAGGAAAGAGAAAGGAAAAAATGTTTATACTTGTATAAGTGTAGAAAATATAAAAAATATAAAAAAAATAAAACAGATAGATTTATTAAATGTTCTTAAAAGAAATATAAAAGAGTGTTTTTTAAATAGAGAGATAAATGATAAAAAACATGGAAAAATATTATTAGGAAGTCAAGTACTTTATAGATTTAAAGAAGACGTTGTAAGCACAAGTAAAAAACTTGATCAATCTATGCCGGAAATATTTATTTTAGATTTAAGCAAGCGTTTAAGTTATCCCTATCTTGTATTATTTGATTTGTTGAGAGAGATAGATTTAGGTGGTAAAAAAATGACCAAATCTTTATTTTTGGTCAAGGAAATTATATCTTCTTGGAAAAAAATGTATAGACTAATTGAGCAAGATGTGATTGATAATAATGTTAAATTTGTTTATAGAATTTCTAAATTGCCTGATTATTCATTGCATAAGATAAAATTTATAAAGGTCAATAAATATAAGAAGATTATTGATATAATTAAAGTGATTATTGATAAACAAAATGAATTGTATAATATTTTAAATAAATAATATATATAATAAATGTTTAAAATTTTTATAAAAAAAATTAATAAAGTTTCCTTAGAGATTCTTTGCGATGAAGAAATAAAAGAATCAAAAAACTTTAAAATAGAAAATGATAAATTGGCATATCTTTCGGGTAGGTATTGGATCAGAAGTATTGTGGGGGATTATTTTAAAATGAATCCAAAAGATTTAACTTTTAATATTGATAAAAATGGAAGACCGTCAATAATCAATATACGAAATAAAAATTTGGATTTTAATATTTCGCATTCAGATGAATTTGTTATTTTGGCTATGAGCAATAGATTAAGAGTGGGAATTGATATAGAGAAGATAAGAGATATAGATATAGATTTAATCTCTTATAATTGTTTTTCAAATAAAGAAAAAAAATATTTAAAAGAGAAAAACGATAAATTAGTTAATTTTTTTAAGATTTGGACCTTAAAAGAAAGCTACTTAAAAGCATTGGGATGTGGATTAGTAGAAAAAATCAAAGATATAAGTTTTTATTTTGATAAATATGATGAACCATTTCTTTTAAAAGGTGTTGATAACAAAAAATGGGATTTTAGATGTTTTTTAGTTAATGATAAATATATGACATCTGTTTGCTCTTCTAAGAATGATTTTTTTATTTAAATTTAATGAATAATCTTATAAATACAAAAAAAAATAGAAAAAGTGATGAAGAAATAATTACTCTAGCTCATAGTTTATGGCCAAAGATTATACAAAAAATGCGAGAAGAAGGGAATATATTAGAATATAAAAAAAATAAAAAATTATGGGGATATATGGAAATTGAATCTTGCGATGAACCAATAACTATTTTATCTTGGCTTAATACAGTTGGTTGCGCACATACCTATAAAAATGGATGTACTATGTGTCATTATAATTTAAGATATAAGATTAGAAAGATAGGAATTAAAAAGATGATGTTAGCCTGTGATGAGCTTTTGTCTTTTTTAGAAATGAAAAATGAAGTGAATGAATATGGAACTTTTGTGATATTTCCTGGTGGTAGTTTTTTAGATGAGAGTGAAATTCCAAAAGAAATTAGAGAATATATTTTAAAAAGAATAGCTAAAAATAAAAAAAATTATAAAAAAACATTATTTAGAACAGATACAAGGTTAGAATATGTTAATGAGAAAAATATTATTGAAATTAGAAAAATTTTAGGGGATGATTCTATTATTAAATTTGGTTTTGGAATGGAAAGTACTAATAAACTAATAAGAGAGGCGTGTGTCAATAAAGATCTTACATCAGATTTTCTTGATAGATTGATGATCTTAAGAAATAACAATATTTATATTACTGCATCGGTACTTTTAAAGCCTCCGTTTTTAACCGAAAAAGAGGCCATAGAAGATACTCTGAACTCAGTGAAAGAGCTTTTAGACAATAATTTGGTAGATCATGTTAATGTCATGACTATGAGTTCTAAGCCTCTGACTATTGTTAGAAAATTAGAAGAAATGGGACTTTATAAGTTACCTAGTATTTGGTCAACAATAGAAGTTATTAAATTATTAGGACCAAATTATGGAGATAGACTTTCTTTTAGGGGATTAATTATGGGAGACACATTAGATGACACGAGGTCTGCTCATGGATGTAACGAATGTTCAAATAAAATAATGCCTCAATTACTTAAGATTAGTAAATATACCCCCAAGAAATGGAAAGAATTTATTAGGTTAGCAAATTCAATTGATTGTAAATGTAAAAAAGAATGGAAAAAAGAAATAAATTTAAAGCCAAAACTAAATTTACAAGAAAGAATAGTACATGGGATAGGTACTCTTGTTAATGAGTATCGACTTAATAAATATGAGGAAAAATTTAAAAAATAAGATTAAAATTTTATTTATCATACCTCCGATAAAAAAAATAGATGAAAAATATTCATCTTCACCTAAGAAAAATATTAAATTTCCTTCTTTAGGAGTAGCAAAATTAATAGGATTTCTTAAGTTGAATGGTTATTTTAATTTAAATTCTATTGATTTAAGGTATAAAAATAATTTTATAGAAAAAAATATAACCAAAAAGGCAATAGATAAATTAATCAATGAATACAATCCTGACTTAATTAGTTTTTCGATTATGTTTTCGAATCAATTAGATTCTGCTGAAAATATTGCTAGGCAAATAAAAAAAATTAATAAGAAAATTTTAATTTTATTTGGAGGATCGGCATTAATAGATATTTTTAAAGATATAATGAATAAGCCAACATCTATAAACTTTTTAGATGGAATGGTTATGGGGGGAGGAGAAAACCCTTTGTTAAAATTCATAGATGCTATTGAAAAAAACAAGGATTTAAATTTAGTTCCCAATCTGATTTATAAAAACAATTTAAAAAGAAAATATTTTATAAATGAAAAAAGCTTTAATAGGGATAAAAAGCACATTAAAATTATGCCTATTTTCAACAGCGCTGATTTAAATGACATGATTCCAATAGAAGTTTCTATTGGATGTTATTGGGGAAAATGTTCTTTTTGTTCTTGTTCTAAAGATTGTTTAATTAATAATTACAAAATTATAAGTTTCAAAAAAATAGTTAATCAAATAAATAAATTAAAAAAAAAGCACGGAAGAAAACTATTTGTTTTTTATGATGAATCTATCCCTCCTAAATATCTTCAAGATTTTTCAAGAGAGATAATTAAAAGAAAAATTGATATTAATTGGAGAACTAGCCTGTGTTTAGATCCAATATTGTTAAGAGATCCTTATATAATTAAAGATATGAAAGCTTCTGGATGTCAAAGTATATCGTTTGGAATTGAATCATTCTCTGATCCTGTTTTAAAATCAATGAGAAAAATACATAATTCAAAAACTGCCATAGAAATAATTAAGCGATTTAAAGAATATGGGATTAAGGTTTATCTTAATATTATTATTAATTTTCCTACTGAGACAAAAAAAGACACCTTAAAGACAATTAATTTTTTAATAAATTATACTAATTTATATGAAAAAGCTACAATTTCTTTATTCTATTTATATAAAAATTCATATATATTTAAATATCCTAAAGAATTTGGAATAAAAAAAATATTTCCAAGCAAATCTTCAATATATAACTATAAGAGCTTATCTGGATTGAGTAGAAAAGAAATTAAAGAAGTTATTTTTTTGATAAATAAAAAAGTAGGATCTAAGGCCTCTTTTAATTTTGATACTAGTAAATATCTCAATGATTAATCATAATTCAAAAATTTATTTTGATCAAATAAAAGAACATTGTAAAAATCGTAATTATTACGGTAATCTAATTTATAATTTTTTTATTAAAAATAAATATAGAATAGTGACGAAAGCATCATTGGCTGATGTTGTTATCATTGTTACTTGCGCATTTAATGAATTACGAGAAAATTATTATCTCAAAAGAATAGAAATGTTTCGAAAAATGGACTTAGGAAATAAAAAAATTATTGTAAGTTATTGTTTACCAAAAATTAGTAGTTCATTTAAAAAATCTAGAAATATGGAGGTAGTTGGACCATACGAATTAAACAAATTTAATAAACTTTTTGAACATAATTTATCTATTAAAAAAACGTTTTTTGAACCATATGCAATTATCAATCTCTCTACAGAAAAGCAAAACAATGAATGTGTTGTCCAAATATGTCAAGGATGCAGGAACAATTGTTCTTATTGTACAATAAAAAAGGCAAAAGGAGATGTGAAAAGCAAAAATATCATAGAAATAGTAGAAGAGATAAAACAAGGAATTAAAAATAAACAAAAAACATTTCATCTTATAGGAGACGATTGCGGCAGCTATGGACTTGATAAAGATACAAACATAGCTCAACTCTTTAATAAAATTAATGATTTAAATGGAAATTTTAAATTTCATATTTATAATTTTAACCCAATGGGTTTATTGTCTTCTTTTGATAAGATGAATACTGAAATTTTTAAAAAAATTTCAGTAATAGTTTTACCAATACAATCTTTTAATCAAAGAATATTAAATATTATGAACAGAAAATATGAAATTGAAAAAGTTATGGATATTGTTAAAAATATAAAATTAATTTCTCCTTCTGTATATATGGTTACTCATATTATTTATGGATTCCCAACTGAAACACGAAAAGAATTTGAATATAACCTTACTAATGATTATTTAAATAATTTTGATATGATTGTTCCCTTGCTTTATTCTGATAGATTGGATACTTTAGCTATTAAATTAAAAGGCAAAATTAATAAAGAAGAAAAGAATTATAGGTTGTGTAGAGTTTTGGAATTAGCTAAAAATAATTCAAAAATAGGTCCTATAAAAGATATTTTAATGGAAAAAAAAGAATATTTTAAAAATGAAAAATAATAAAAAAAATAAAATTGTCTTAATCTATCCTGCTTTTTATTATCATATGTTTGATAGCTCTCCTGCGATAGCATATTTAAGAGGGTTTCTTGAAAAAAAGAAAATCAAATCAGAATCAATTAATTTTAATAAATTATTACATCATATAGAAAATGATTCTTCAAAATCGCTTAATAGATTTAAAGAATACTTGTTAATAAATATAAAAAAAAGAGGCAAGATTTTATCAAAAAAAAATAGCTTATTAGAAATATTAAATAATTTTATTAGTTTTTGCCCAGATAAGATATGGGATGCAGTTGATAAATTTGATTTTTGCGATGATGTAATTTTAGATTCTCTGTTGAAGAATAAAAAACGATATAATTATATTGGCATTTCTTTATTAATGCGTTCACAACTTATTTTCTCATTAAGATTATCAAAAATAACGAAAAATTTTAGTAAGAGAAAAATTAGAATAGTATGGGGTGGTCCATTTGTAACAACACAGTATAAAGATTTAATCGAATTGCTTTCTCAGAATCCTATTGTTGACTATTTAATTATTGGACAAGGAGAAACTTCATTATACAAACTATTAACTCTTAAAAATAAAAACGCAGTACCAAATTTAATATATTATAAAAAAAAATCTTATAATTTTTCTAAAACAATAGATTATGAGGAAAATATTAATCTTTTGCCTTCGCCATTATTTGAGGAAGAAGATTTATTAACTATTCAAGCGAGTAGAAAATGTTATTGGGGTAATTGTGCTTTTTGTAGTCATGATTATGCAAATTTATGTAAAAAAGTAGTAATTAGACCAGCAAAAGATGTTATAAAAGATGTAAAGGTGATTAATAATAGTATCTTAAATGCTCGAAAATTTTATTTTTTTTCAGATTCGGCTATCCCAATATCTTTTCTGAAAGAATTTACAAAAGGAATTTTAAAAGAAAATATCGAAATTAGTTTTTCAGGTTATTTTAGATTAGATTCTAAATTAAATTATTCAATACTTAAAAAGGCCAAACAAGCTAAATTAAAAACTTTAATATTTGGATTAGAAACATTAAATTTTAGATTACTTAAACTAATTAATAAAAATTATAACACTAAAGATGCTTTAAAAATAATAAAGATATGTTCTGATTTAAAATTTAATCGTATATTCTTAACATTTATGCTTGGTATGCCAACTCAAACCAAAAAAGAATTAGAAAATGATTTAAATAAACTTTTTAAGATTGTTTATAATTTTAATAATATAACTGTATATGCTCATTTATTTACTTTGATGGAAAATACAATGATTTATAATAAACCAGAAGATTTTGATATAAAACTATTTATTAAAAAAAGAAAATTTCTTTCTCCATCCGTTCCTTTTAAACAGTTAAGAAAGAACAGTATTTCTAGTGATATGGCTATTAATATTGTAAAAGAATGCTATAATAAACATAGATTAAAAAGTCATATAAACATGCATTTTGATTCATCAGGAGATATTTCTCATTATATGATTACTAAAAAAAGTTAATTTTAATTAATAAAAATGAAGAAAAAAATTAAAACCTTAGATATTCCTCGCGAAGTAATGATTGAGATTGAGCCAAAATGTAATTTGAATTGTAAATTTTGTTTTAATAAAAATAGCTTTGCTGAAAAAGGAAGAGATATTGAAAATAAATTAACTATGGAATTTGTTAAAAAAATTATTGATAATGCTTTTATTTCCGGAATAAAAAGGATAAGATTTACAGGAGGAGAACCTCTTCTCAGAAAGGATATTTGGGAATTAGCGGAATATGTCAAGAGTAAAGATATGGAATTAAGATTAAATACCAATGGTACCTTGATTAAAAATTTAAGCATTGCTAAAAAAATCTCTAAATATTTTGATAATCTTCTTTTACCAATTCAATATAATGATATTTTTCTAAAAAATACCGAAGCTAAAGCAAAATCTAAAGCGATTTATTTACTTAAAAAAGCGAATGTTGGTGTAATAAGGATAGGAACCGTTGCTACGAAAGAGGTTCTACAAAATATGAATAAAGTTTTTAATTTTGTTGATTCTTTACCGATCGATAAATGGGAACTTTATAGAGTTATATCTACTCCTGATAATAAGAAAAGTTTTACCAATGAGGATGTTGAAAATTTGGTTGAAGGATTAATAAAAATTAAAAGCAAGACAAATAAAATTGTTAATTTAATTAATGCTATTCCTTTTTGTAGTTATGATCCGGAGAAAATCGATCAAGTTGCTATAGGCGCTAATGCTGTTGATGGTCACGAAAGATTAGCAGTTGATCCACGAGGTTTTGCTAAGCCAATATATTATATGCGAGAGAATATTGGTGATCCAACTGATATAATGGCCTGTTGGAATCATCCCTTTATGAAAAAGATGAGAAATTTAGAATTTGTTCCTAAGGAATGTAAAAAATGTATTTATTTGGAAAAATGTAAAGGAGGCTGTCGTTTTTCTGCTTTTGTTGTTAATGGTAAATATAACTCTCCTGATCCTTTAATGAATCTCAAAAATTATGTCTATTCACAAAAAAATAAATAAATCTATTAGTTGGTCGATTACTAAAAATTGTAATTATAATTGCGATTACTGTATTAGTGCTGATAGAAAATTTAGAAAAGATAAATATCCTGAACCATATTCATTTTTAAGAGGATTTAAAAAGTATTTGAAAGGAAGTTGGATTTTCTATATTTGTGGTTCTGGTGAACCATTTTTAACTCCTAGATTTTTGGATATTATAAAAGAATTAGTTAAAAATAATCACAAATTAGTTATTATTACTAATTTTTCTGCTTCTGTGGAAACTTTAATCCATTTTTCTAAAATTGCAGGGAATAATTTAATTCATTTAGCAGCTAGTTTTCATCCCGACTTTAAAAAAGATGAAGTTTTTTTGAAGAAAGCAATCATAATTAATAAGATTTTAGGAAACAAAAGATTTTCTGTTAGAGTAGTTGTTAAAAAGAGGAAATTAATATATCTAACCAACTTAGGAAAAAAATTAAAAAAAAATAATATTTCATTTTTTCTAAAACCAATGAGAATAAATGACGAAAATACTTATACTCAAAAAACTATTGATTACAATAAGAAGGAATGGGATTTAATTAAGAGATTTCCTCTTCATAATGATGAAAATTTATCTAATATTAATTGTTATAAAGGTAAAAAATGTTGGGCTGGGTCAATGTATTTTATTATAGATGAGAAAGGAGATGCTTGGCGATGTTATCCTGCTCAAAAAATGAGATTATCAAAAGATTATTTAGGAAATTTAATTAATGAAAATTTCAAGTTGAGAAACAAAGCAACAGAATGTCTATATCAAAATTGTTATTGTATTCAACCAATTGTTAATAAAATGATAGAAGAATAAAAAATGAAAATAGCTTTATTTTGTTCATCAAGAAATATTATTCCTTCTAAAAAAACTGGTGGTACTGAACAGCCAATTTTTTATTTGGCTCAAGAGTTAGCTAAAAGAGGTCATCAGGTTACATTGTATGCCGCTAAAGGATCAAAAGTTATTGGTGTTAAAATTGTGGAAATTTCTCCTTTTGTTTCTTTCTCAAAACAAAAATATTTAAATATTCAAGAAAGAATTACTAGTTTTTATGATCTAATAGCTTTGTCTGATTTTTTTCGAAAAGAAGCCGATAATTTTGATATTATTCAATTTAATAATTATATTTTTTATGAAATTTTACCTTTTGTTAAACTTTCAAAAACGCCAGTTATTATCAGGATAAATTATCCGCACAATTTGATGTATCCTTATATTAGAAATAGTTTAAAAAAAATTAAAAATGTTTATTATCTGCCAATATCTAAATTTATAAAGTCTATTATGCCAGATTTAAAATATCTAGATCCGATTCATCCAGCAATAGATATAAATGAATTTAAGTTTTCGGCTAAGCCCAAAGATTATTTCTTATTTATAGGTCGGATTTGTGCAAACAAAGGAGCGCATCTTGCTATTAAAGCAGCTAAGAAAGCAAAATGTAAGTTAATTATTGCTGGTAGGATTGATCAAGCTAACCCACAAGATTATTTTAATCAATATATTAAACCATATTTAAATAATAAAGATATTAAATATATCGGCGAAGTCGATTTTAAAGAAAAAATAAAACTTTATCAAAATGCCAAAGCAACCTTGTTTCCAATTCGGTGGGACGAACCATTTGGTAATGTTCCGATTGAATCAATGGCTTGTGGAACGCCAGTTATTGCCTTTGATCGAGCAGCGATGAAAGAGTCAGTAAAAAATAATGAGAATGGATTTTTGGTTAGAAATGGCGATGTTAAAGAAATGGCAAAGGCAATTTTGAATATAGAAAAAATTAATCGAAATAAAGTTAGAAAATATGCTGAAGAAAATTTTGATATTAAAAAAGTAGTTATTAAATACGAAAAAATATTTAAAGAATTAAAATAAATTTGAAAAATGGAAAATAAAATTATTGATTTTAGCATCGCTTCTTCATGCAATTATAATTGTAGTTACTGTGATGGAGTTAATAAAAAAGATGTTAAATTTTTAAAAAATAAAACATTAGAAAATTATCAAGAGACAGAAGCTCTTTTAAAAAATATATTAGGAGAACTTAAAGGAAGCTGGATATTTAATATAGGTGGTCCAGGGGAACCGTTTTTAATTCCTAATTTTTTAAAATTAGTTAAAAAAATAATTAAAGGTGGTCATAAAATTCAAGTTGTAACTAATTTTTCATTTTCTCAAAAAGAACTTATTGAATTTTGTGAAATAACAAAAAATAATCTTATAAGTTTTAATGCTAGTTTGCATTTAGAACAAGCCAATTTAAATGAATTTTTAAAAAAAGCGATTTTAATTAATAAAAAGATTGGTCGAAAAAGATTTTCAGTTCTTTCTGTCGTTAGAAAAGGAAAGGTTTCTCAATTGGAAAAAATAGGAAAAAAGTTCAGAGAAAAAGGGATAATATTTACTATGCAGTTAGAAAAAGGGAAGAGTGGAGGAAAGTATAAATATTTAAAATATAGTAAGAAAGAGCTAGAAATTATTAAAAATTTTAGAAAAAATATTTATAGCGAGAAAGATTTTAAACTTAAAGGGAGACTATGTTGGTCTGGCTGTCGATATTTTGTTGTCAATTCTAAAGGTGATGCTTGGCGATGTTATTCGTCTAAAAAAGAAAAGAATCTCGAGGGATATTTAGGAAACTTCACAGACAAGACATTTAAATTGAAAAAAAATCCAGTTCGTTGTCCTTATTCATATTGTTTTTGCATTACTCCAATTAATTTTAAATTAGTTGAAGGATTAAAATAATAAATGAATTAAATTTAATTAAAAAATGAAAAAAATTTTATTTTATACCGCTAATGGAGTTGGTTTGGGTCATCTAAGGCGAACTCAACTAATAGCCCAAGAATTGAAAAAAGAAAAAATAGAAATTATTTTAGCAACTTCTTCTTTGCATCCACAGATATTAGGTAATTTTTTTGATAATTTTGTTAAAATCGGACCCTTATCAGATGATCTTTTAAAAAATCCTCAAAAAACATTGAAAACTAAATTAGATAATGGGAAAATATTTTTGAAAGCTTTAAAAAAATTTAAACCAAACTTGATTATAGCCGATTTCCATTTAAATTCTTCTTTTACTTTTTATCCGCTTAGTTATGGATTAGATAATTTTCCAGTTGAAACATTTTTCATCTGGCGATTTGGAGCACCAAATGAAGTTATTCGTGATATAAAGAGAGAAAAAGAAAAATTGAATTATTTTAAAAAGATTATTATTCCACATAGTTTTTCTGAATTGGTAGATTTATATCCTATTTCTTTTTTAAAAGAAATAATATTAAATTCACAATTTGAAATTTGCGATCCAATTTTTAAAAAAATAGATAAAAATAAAATAAATAAATGTCGCTTAAAATATAAAATTTCAAATGACGATTTTTTAATTGTTATTACTTCTGGTGGTGCTGGAAAATTGATTAAGGGTAATTGTGAAAAATCAGATAAAATTATTAATAATTTTTTAACAATTTTTCCTAAATTAAATAGAGAAATTCAAAATTTAAAAATTGTAATTATTGAAGGTCCTTATTCAGAAAATTTTAACAGAAAATTTATTAATAAAATTAAATTTGTTAGATTTGAAGAAAATCTTTTGGAGTTAATTAGTCTTTCCGATTTAGTGATTTCAACGGCCGGATATAATATTTGCAATGAATTAATTGTAAATAAAAAACCATCTATTCTTTTTCCTCTTAAAAGAGGCGGCAATGAACAAATAGTTAGAGCTAATTATTTTAAAGAAAAAGGAGTTGCAAAAGTTATAGAAGATAATTCTCCACAATTATTTTTAAATTCTATTTTTTATACTAAAAATCATTTAGATGAAATGAAAAAAAATTTCAAAAATTTTTCTGATTGGAAATCTGGTAATAAAAAAGTAGCTAAAATTATATGTTCTATTTTATAAAAACATCATCTGTTTGTAATAATAATTGTATCTATTGTCATTTATTAAATAAAAAAAACAGAAAAGAAAAAAAATTGGTTGATATAGAAAAGGAGATTAAAAAAGCAAAGGAATTAGGATATGAAGAGATAAAACTTTCTTGTAATACCGATATTAGAAAAGATTTTTTTGATATTATTAAAATAATAAAAAAATATGAATTAAAAATAATTTTAGAAACAAATGGAAGAGTATTCTGTTATAAAGATTTTTTAAGAAAAATTGATAAATATATTGACAAGTATGAACCGTATTTAAATTTTTTTGATAATAAGAATTTTGATAAACAATCAATAGATGGGATTAAAAATATAGTTAAATTTTCTAAAAAGAAGGATATTGTTGCTAAAATTGTTTTAATTAAAGATAATTTTTTTTTCTTAATTCCTATTGTTGATAAAATTAAAAAATTAGGGATTAAAAAATTAAAATTAATAATTCCTTTTCAGTTAGGGCAAGCCAATCTAATTCCTTCTTTAGTCGAAATTACTTCAGAGATAGAAACTACTAAAAAATACGCTCGTAAAAAAGGAATTGAAATTTTGATAAATCAAGAGTTAGAATACAATCCTTATTTGCCGTCTGATCTTTCTTTTTTTAATACCAAAACGGCTTGTTTAAAAATAAATTTAAAAGAAAACAGAAGTAAGCCTAAGTTTAGTATTGTAATTCCGACTCATAACCGAAAAAATAATTTAAAACTGGTTCTTGATAAATTTTTTAAACAGGATTATTCTAAGTCAAATTATGAAATAATTGTAGTTGATGATGGAAGCAATGATGGTACTCTAGAAATGGTTAAAAAATTAAAACCAATTTGTAATTTTAAATATTTTTATTGGCCAAGAAATGAAAAAAAATTAGATAAAAAAATAAAAAAATGGAATAATTTTTATAATCGAGTTGGACTATCAAGGAATATTGGCATAGATAATTCAGAAGGAGAAATTATTTTATTTAATGATTCTGATATTTTAGTTGAAAAAGATTGTTTGAAAAGACATGAGAAATATCATCAAAAATATTCAAATATTATTGTTGGAGGATTTAGAATGTTTTTGCCTAAGGGATCTAATAATTTTAAAAGATCAAAAGCTGAAAAGAATAAGGAAGAAATAGATTTACATTGTCATTGTCGAATGCATAATTTATCTAAGGAAGGATGGCAGAGAGTAGTCACTGCTAATTTGTCAGTTAAAAAAAGTTTTTTAGAAAAAGCGGGAGGATTTAGCAAGGATTTTGTTTTTTGGGGAGGCGAAGATGTTGATTTAGGATATCGTTTGTCTCGATTTAAAATGAAATTTATTTGGGATGATAAAATTAAGGTTTATCATCTTGCTCATAAGAAAGAATCAGGTTTGGATATCAATATTTTATTATGGCTTAGTGCCAATTTGCTTTACCGAAAATATTTTGATGAGGATATTCTTTATATTTATCGTGATGTAATTTTACGTAATTTAGATGAGCGTATTTCAAGTTAATTTATATTTATTTTATGAATTATGAAAATATTAGCTATTGATACAACTGGATTTAGCGCTTCTCTTGCCTTAGTAAAAAATGGCAGAGAAGTTTTATTTAACAAAATTAGTTCAGGTTATATCCCTAATAAGAACTGGAAAGATTTCCCATATCTTTTACCAGATCATCATTCAAGATTTTTAATTAAAAATATTAAAAAAATAAATTGGAAGGAAATTGACGCTATCGCAGTTAGTGCTAATTCCGGCATATACACTTGCATTCTAGTTGGAACTTCAATTGCTAAAACTTTATCTCAAGTTTATCAGAAACCATTAATTGAAGTTGATCATCTTTTAGCTCATATTTACTCAAATTTTATTGGAAGAGATTTAAAAGATTTTAAATATCCGATTTTAGTTTTTTCAGCTTCCGGGAGTCATAGTGATTTTGCCTTGATAAAGAGTAAGGAAGAATGTAGGATAATTTATGGAGTGATCCCAAAAGAGAAGAAAGAAACAGTAGATATTTTTATTGGTCTTGGCAAAATTTTTTATCAATTTGGGAAAGAGTTAGAATTAATCACTTCTCAAGACCAAAGTATTTCTAAGTTAATGAAAGCAGCTTCATTGGGCAATCCAAAAAGATTTGATTTTACAAAATATTATGAAGGAGAATTATTAGATTTAAATTTTTTAGATTTTTTGAATTCAATTAAAGGATTTTTAAAAAATAAAAAGTTTTCTATAAAAGATATTAATGATATTTCGGCTAGTTTTCAAGAATCAATTACTGAAATTTTAACTCAAAAAATATTTAAATTAGCCAAGGAAAAAGAAGTTAAAGAAATACATATTGCTGGAGGCATTTCTGAGAATAAGTATTTAAAAAATAAATTAAATCAAAAAATTAAAGAAAAAAATCTGCCTTTTGTTTTGCATTATCCAATTAAAAAAGAATACCGATTAGACAATGCTGCGATGATAGGATGTTTAGCGTATTATCAGGAAAAATATAAAATTAAATTTAAGAATTTTAAACCTAATATTACTAAATAAATGAATATATTTAAATTTAATCTTGAGAAACAAGAAGAGATTAATCAAGCAGTTGAAAAGTCTATTAAAATTTTAAATAAAGGCGGTACAATTGTTCATCCAACAGACACTTGTTACGGTATTGCTGCTGATATGAAAAATGAAATGGCAGTTAAAAAAGTTTATAAGCTTAAAGGAAGAGATTTTAATAATCCTCTTTTTATTATTCTTCTCAATATTATTCAGTTTAAAAAATATGGTCATTGGAATCTTTTGATTAAAAAAATGATTAAAAAAAATCCCAATAAGATGTTTACTTTTGTTGTTCCTAGAAAAAAAATAGTGCCTGAATATTTAAACCCAAATTTTGATACAATAGGTATTCAAATGCCTAAATGTCTTTTTTCTCAGGCCTTGCTTAAAAAATTTAAATCTCCAGTGATTGGAACTAGTGCCAATGTTTTTAATCAACCAGTTGTTTACTCAACAGAAGACCTATTAATCCAGCTTAAAAAAGTTGGTAGATATCCTGATTTAATTTTAGATGTTGGGAGAATTCCTATTAAAAAACCTTCTAGTGTAATTAAGGTAGAAGGGGAAAAAATTAAAATATTAAGAAAATGAATTTCCAAATTGATCAATTTAATTACCAAAGCTTACCTCGTTTAGCCGAGGTTCTGCGTCAAAATAAAATAAATAAGATAGAATTAGAATTAACTAAAGAGATTGGGGATCTACCTTTTCTTTCTGATGTAGTTCCGTATTTATATCAATTAATGGATTATGAATCATCTTTTCAGGTTGAAATAAAAGATTTCCCTTTTTGTTTAATTGAATTAGAAGCTTTAGATCACATTAAAAGTGTAAATCAGGGAGAAAAAACAAAAGATTGTCAGAAATGTCGTTGGAATAAATTTTGTTCTGGTTTTCCTCGTGGATATTTTAAAAAATATTATTCTCAAGAAATTTCTCCTGCGATAGAATTGCCCTTAGAAGTGATGATAGAAGTTACATCTAAATGTAATTTTAATTGTCAATTTTGTTTTAATGAGGTTTCTTTTGCTAAAAACGGAAGGAAGATTAAAGAATTAAGTACAGGTTACTTTAAAAAAGTTATTGACAGCATTGATCAAGCAGGAATTAAAATAGTTAAAGTTACAGGTGGCGAGCCCTTATTAAGGAAGGATATTTTTTCCTTATTAAAATATGCCAAAGAGAAAGGATTGGAAGTAAGGTTGAATACTAATGCTTCTTTGATTGATCAAAAAAAAGTTAAAAAACTTAAAGGAGTAGTGGACGATATTTTGATTCCAATTGAGAGTTATAATAATAAAAAAGAAGAAAAAATTACAGGGTATAAAGACTCATTGAAAAAGAAAATAAAGGCAATTAAATTATTAAAAAAAGCAAAAATTCCTGTAGTCAGAGCTGGAACGGTTGCTATTGAAGAAAATATTATTAATTTTGATAAACTTGCTCAATTTATTTTTAAACTGCCCCTAGATGAATGGGAATTATATCGACCCATTCCTATTTATGAAAAAGATAAACTTAGTTCTCAATTAATAAATGTTTTAGTAGATAAATTAATTGATTTAAGAAAAGAAATAGATAAGCCAGTTTTTATTGCTAACGCGATTCCATTTTGTAGTATTAAAGATTTAAATAAAATTAACAGCGTTAGCAAAGGCGCTTTATATGATGATGGTCATAATAGGTTAGTAATTGATCCGCGTGGCTTTGTTAAGCCCCATTATTTTTTAGATAAAAATCTTGGTTCTCCTTTAGATATTTTAAAAGCATGGAATCATCCATTTATGAAAAAGATGAGAAATTTAGAATTTTTGCCTAAAGAATGTCAAAACTGTTCTTTTGCTTTTAAATGTCGAGGTGGGAGTCGCCAGGCAGCCAAAATAATTAATGGAGATTATAAAGTATTGGATCCTTTGGCTAAAATATGAAAAACAAAAGAAGGAAAACGATTATAGTTGTAGGGTACCAGTGTAATAATAATTGTTTATTTTGTAGTATTGGAGATGCTGATAGGAAGTATAATAGATCTTATATTGATATTGTTGACGACATTGAAAAAGGATATCAAAAAGGATGTCGGGCCGTTGAATTTATAGGTGGAGAAGTGACCATGAGAGATGATATTGTTGATATAGTTAAAAAATCGAAAAGCATAGGTTATCAAGAAATATCTTTTGAAACTAACGGTCGAATGTTTTCCTTTAATAATTTTACTGACGCTATTATTAAGGCGGGTCTTAATCGGGTATTATTCTTTATCCATGGCCATAATAATATTATTCATGATAAATTAACTCAATCCCATGGTAGCTTTGATCAAGCGATAGAAGGAATTAAAAAAGTTAATAAGTATCCAGAAGTAATAGTTAATACAAATTTTGTTATTAATAAATTAAATTTTAAAAATATAAAAGATTATTTAAAGTTTATTTCCCAATTTAATATTTTTTTATCATTTATTTCCTTTCTTAATCCGATAGGAAGTGCTCTAAAGAATCCCGAGATAATACCAAAAATGTCTGAGGTTGTTCCTTGTCTAACAGAAGCATTAGAAAATAATTATTCTTTTCGAATAAAAATACAAAATATCCCAGCTTGTTTAATGATTAAATATAACGAAATTTTGGTGAAAGCTGAAGATAAGAAGAATAGTTATATGGATTCTGAAACAAGAAAAGAAGTTAGCTTAACAAAAGAAATTAAATCTTTGAAGATAAAACCAAAAATTTGTAGTCAATGCGTTTTAAATAGAGAATGCGATGGTATCTGGAAGGGGTATCATGATATTTATGGGCATAAAGAATTAACAGCAATAAATTATTATGGAAAGAGTAGATATAAAAATAGGGTTTAGTTGTAATAATCGTTGTCTTTTCTGTGTTCAAGGAGATAAAAGAGATTTTTATGGATTTAAGCCTAAAAAAGAAGTAGTAACATTTCTTAAGTATGCCTTTAAAAAAGGCAAAAAAGAAGTTGTTTTTACTGGTGGGGAACCATGTTTGCATCCAGATCTTTTAGAGTTAGTTCAATCTGCTAAAGATTTGGGATTTAAAGAAATTCAAATTCAGACCAATGGAAGAATGTTTGCTTATAAAGATTTTTGTGTCAATGTTATTCAATCTGGAGCAACTCAATTTTCACCAGCTATTCATGGACCCAATGCTAAAATTCATGATTTTTTAACTAATTCCAAGGGGAGTTTTGATCAAACCATTCAAGGAGTTAAAAATCTTAAAAAATTGAATCAATATGTTTTAACTAATACAGTCATCACTACTAAGAATTATAAGCATCTTCCTAAAATAGCGAAACTTTTGGTTAGTTTAGGTGTTGATCAATTTCAATTTGCTTTTATCCATTTAGGCGGGAGAGCGTGGGAAAACAGAGATTGGATTGTTCCCAAAAAAAGTCAGATTATGTCTTATGTTAAAGATGGACTAGAAATTGGTTTAAAAGCTAATAAAAGAGTAAATACTGAAGCAATTCCATACTGTTTAATGGAGGGGTATGAAGACTGTATTGCTGAAAAGATAATTCCTAAATCAATGGTTTTTGATACTGATTTTAAAATTGAGAATTATTCTAAATATCGTAAATATAAAGCTAAGGCCAAAGGTCCAAATTGTAAAAAATGTAAATATAACAAAGTTTGTGAAGGACCCTGGAAAGAATATCCTGAATTATTTGGCTGGGAAGAATTTAAACCTGTTAAAAAATGAAAAAAAGATTATATTTTGCTAGCTTAGATGAATGCAATGAAAATTGTCTTTTTTGTGTGCGCGGTGGAGATGAAAAAAAAATTGGTTTTATTAACACTAAAGAAGCTAAAAAGATAATTTTAGAAAAAAAGAGAGAAGGGTATCAAGAAATATTTTTTGACGGTGGCGAGCCAACCCTAAGAGATGATTTAGTTGATTTAATTAAGTTAGCAAAAAAAGAAAAATATTTAACAGTTAATATTCTAACTAATGGCGTTTTGTTTTCGAAAAATAAATTAGTTAAGGATTTATTATCAATTAAAAACACTAAAAATTTCAGTTTATCTTTTTCTATCTCGCTTCATTCACATAAAAAAGATATTTCAGAAAAATTAGTTAATCATAAAAATACTTTTGGTAAAACTATTAAAGGAATAGAAAACTTGATTAAAAATGGATGCACTAATGTTTCTATCTATTATATTATTACTAAATTTAATTACAAAGGGTTACCTGAATTTGTAAATTTTATTCATAATAAATTTTCGCAAGTAAGAAATATTACTTTTTCATATATTTATCCGGCTGGAGCAGCTTTAAAAAATAAGGAAATTTTTCCACAGCTTTCTAAAGTAGAACCATATTTTCAAAAAGCTTTAAAACTATGTAAGAATTACCAGATAAATTTTTCTATTACTACTTGTGGTACTATTCCCTTATGTTTTTTAAAAGGTTATGAAGATCTTTTGTTGGATCAACAGGAGTTAGACCAACCAAATAATGTTGGTTTGATTGATGCGACTCAGGATGAACAATATCAATTAGCTACTAAAGACTTCCATCAGAAGACAAAGATAAAATCATCACAATGTAAGGACTGTCTATATTATGATAAATGTGGAGGTATTTGGCGAACTTATGTTGAATTATATGGATTAGATGAGCTAAAACCAATTCCAAGGGAAAAAGAACAACTTAATCAAAATGTTCTTTTACTATTAACTGGTTTTTCTTGTAATAATAATTGTGTTTTTTGTTCTAATGTAGCTGATCGTAATTTTAATAGTTCGACTGAAGAATTGTTTAAAAAAATTAATCAAGGATATAAAAAAGGATTTAGAATTTTAGAGTTAATTGGCGGAGAAGTTTCGATCAGGCCTGATTTTTTAAATTTAATTACTTATGCTAAGAAGACTGGTTTTAAAGATATTAGATTAACTTCTAATGCTAGACTTTTTTCTTATCAAGAATATACTCAAAAAGTAGCTCAAGCTGGATTAAAGGTTATAAGTGTTTCTCTGTATGGTCATAATAAATCCTTACATGATGTAATCACTAGGACACCAGGTTCATTTAATCAATCTATCCAAGGAATTAAAAATATCTCTAAAACTAATATTGAGTTGATAGTTAATACCGTTGTTTCAAAGGTGAATTATAAATACCTTTATCAAATCGGAAATTTTGTTAGTCAATTAGGAGTTAAGGAATGGCATCCTCTAGAATTATTACCTGATGGTCGAGGAGCTGAATGTTATGATAGTTTCGCTGTTTCATATAAGGAGCTTTCTAAATATATTAGAAAAACTAATAAATTAACTAAAACAAAACTTAAGAGAATAGACTTTTTTGATTTTCCTTTTTGTGTTTTTGATAAAAAGATGTTAGATAACAAAAATATTACCATTTTTACTCCAGAAAGAAGATGTGAAGATATCCAAATGGAAGCTCATGATTTATCTTCGAGAGTAAAAAAGATTATTAAAGGAGATAAAATAATCTATAAAGATAAATATAAAATTAAGCCAAAATTTTGTCAAAATTGTTTATATTTTAATCAATGTGGAGGAATAACTAAGCCATATTTTAAGAAATATAGCGATAAAGAGATAAGAGAATTAGCTAGTAAAAATAATTTTATTATATGAAAAATAAGTATTATACGGTAGGTCATAGTCCATTTATTTATGCTGGTTACGAATGTAATAATCAATGCATTTTTTGTTTTGAAGCTGATCGAGAATTTATTAAAAAAACTACTCAAAATTTAAAAAAAGAAATTGATATTATCCGAAAAAATTTTGATTTTATTAATTTTATGGGTCAAGAACCAACTTTAAGAAATGATATTATTGAATTAATTTATTATGCTAAAAAAATTAAATTCAAAAAAATTGGTCTAACAACTAATGGAAGGATGTTTGCCTATCCTGATTTTACTAGAAATATTTTAAGTAGTGGTTTAAATCAAATCGGATTAACCATGATGGGAAAATCAGCTAGGATGCATGATTTTCATACCCGAACCAAAGGAAGCTTTAGACAATCTTTAATGGGTATTAAAAATATTATAAAATACAAGAGTTCAGATTTTAGTTTTTTACTCAATTTAATGATTACTCAGAAAAATTTTAAAAGTTTAGTTGAAATAGTTGATTTTTATGTTGATCCTGGATTCAAGGAAATCAATATTGGGCATATTATGCCCATCAATAAAGCTATAGCTAAATCTAAATCAATAGTAGCTCGAATTAGTAAAGTTACTCCTTATCTGGTAGAATGTCAGAAAAAGCATGGAGATAAAATTAAATTTCTATTCATTGAATATCCAGCTTGTTCTTTTCCTAAAAAATATCGTCATTTAGCCTTTCCTTGTTTAGAAGAAAATCCAGATAAAATTAGAATTAAATTATGTAAAAAATGTGAATATAAGAATAAGTGTATAGGCATAGGTAAAAGCTATTTGAGCCTTTATGGAGATAAAGAATTTAAACTTTAATGGAAAACAAAATTAAAAAAACAGTCATTTTTATCGGGTACAAATGTAATAACAATTGTCTTTTTTGTATTAACGCTGATAAAAGAGAATTGCCTAACAAAACTACTAAAAAAATTAAAAATGAAATGATTGAAGCCAAAAAACGAGGAACAACATACATAGAATTGATTGGTGGAGAAACGACAATCAGACCTGATATTTTAGAATTAATTAATTTTGCCAAAAAGTTAAATTTTGAGACTATCGCAATAGCTACTAATGGAAGAATGTTTTCCTATTTTGAATTGGTAGAAAAAATAATTAAATTTGGTTTAACTGATATTGTTTTTTCTATTCATGGTCATAATTCAAAAACTCATGATTATTTAACTCAATCACCAGGAAGTTTTAAACAATTATTAAAAGGTTTAAATAATTTTAAAAAATTAGGGTTTGAAAAAATTGGTTCTAATACTACCATTGTTAAGCAGAACTATAAGTATCTGCCTCAAATCGGTAGATTTATTTATAATCAAGGGATTAGAAATTCCGAGTTCATATTTGTTGATCCTAATTATGGTGGTGCTTATAATAATTTTGATAAGTTAGTTCCCCGAATTTCTCAAATTGCTCCCTATATTAAAAAGTGTCTTGATATTGGTAGAAAGAATAATGTTCCTCATTGGCATGTTAGGTATGTTCCTCTGTGCTATTTTCAGAGCTATCTTAATCAAATAAGTGAGTTACAAGAAGTAAAAATATTTAAGACAGAACATTTAGCGCCTGATTTTGAGAATTTTAATGTTGAAGAATCAAGGCAAGAATTTGGTCGGACCAAACCAAAGAAATGTCAAAAGTGTAAATTATTTAATCAATGTGAAGGTATTTGGAAAGAATATCTTAAACATTATGGTGATAAAGAATTAAAGCCTGTTTAATATATGGATATTTGTGTTTGGGACAAATGTAATAGTAATTGTTTGATGTGTACTAATCCAGATTTACCCTGGCGTTCTTCTGATGGGTTGATTGGAGAAGGATATGATTACGAAATTCTAATTGAAAGAATAAAAAGACAAAAAGATAAAATTAGCGTTTTTGATTCAATTAGATTGACTGGAGGAGAACCAACTCTTCATCCTCGTTTTTTGGATATTTTTAAATTTATTTGTGATAATTTTCCTGAACAAGAGATTAGAATCTTAACTAATGGTCGTCGTTTTTCTTATAAAAATTTTACCAAAAATGTTCTTAAAGCAAAAAAGCTTAATATTGCTGTCTCCCTATGTGGTCCAACATCTGAAATTCACGATAAAATAACTAGAACTAAAAATAGTTTTAAGCAAACAATTAAAGGATTAGAGAATTTATTATTTTATAAAAAAGAAAATCAAATTATTGAAATAAGGATAGTCATTACTAAACTTTCTTATAAATATCTTAATCAAATTTTAAATTTAATTAAAAGACGTTTTTCTCTAGTTGATAGGGTTATCATTATTTTTATGGAAATTGAAGGTCAAGCAGATAAAAATTTTAAAACTGTGGGGACCTCTTATCATCAAGCAAAGCCATATGTAGAAGAATTATATTCTTTTGTAAATGATTTTAAAGAATTACGTTTTTATCATTTTCCTTTATGCATTCTTGGATTTAAATTCTGGCCTTTTATTTGGCGGACCTTACCACCCGAGGAGGTATCTTTTATCCCTTCATGTGAACAATGTCGATATAAGGAATATTGTTTAGGCATCCACAAGGGCTATTTGGAAAAAATAGGGGATAAAGAATTTAAACCAATTAAGAGAAATTTGTTTATTAAAAAAACAAATGATTTTTATCATCCAATTGCTCAAGTAAATAAAAACAAATGATTTTTGATATTTTATTTCTTCCCATAGTTTTTTTTATAGGTTTGATAACTAGTTATGAAGATATTAGATATGGCAAGGTTAGAAATAAATGGATTATTTTAGGTTTGAGTTGGGGATTGATTATTTTAGTATTATTTACTGTTTGGTATTTTGTTGCTTCACCGATTACTCATTACTATTATTTTGAGATTCAAAATTTACCAGATGATTCTCCAGCCCCTGTTTTCACGATTAATTTAGATTATTTAAGTAGAGTTTTTATTAATGCAATTATTGCTTTTTTAATTGCATTTTTTATGTGGCGTTTTGATGTTTGGGCAGCTGGTGATGCTAAACTTTTTATGGTTTATGCTTTGTTAATCCCTTTGAGTTATTATTGGAAATCATATTTACCTATTTTTCCTTCTTTTGTTCTTCTTATAAATATTTTTATTCCTATTTTTTTATATCTTTTAATAAGGTCTATTGTTTATTTTATAAAGTTTAATTATTTTAAAATAACTGAACCTCAAATAAAAAAAGAGAAAAAGAAATTTGATAAAAAGAAATTTTGGGAGAGAATTAAGAATATGGGAATAATGTTACTTGGTTTTGTCACTATTTTTCTTGTTTTTGGTTTATTACAACAGCCGATTAAAAATAGTTTTAATATTGATATAGCTCCTTTTCAAATGTTCATTTTCGCTGGTTTAATAATTTTTAGTAGTTTTTTAGTAAGGATTTTTCAAAAACCGATTGCTTTTAAAATAATTATTTTTCTTTTATTTTTAATATTAATTTATGGATTCAGTAGTTCACCTTTAGCTACCTGGCAAATTGTTCAACGGACAATCAAGATGATGCTTATGTTTATGATTGTTTTAGGCATATTTAAAGCCTTAATTGATTTTCATATTTCAAAAACCGGAATTAAAGAGATAAAAATTAATGAATTAGAATCAAGAATGAATTTAGATGAAATGATAGTTAAGAAAATAAAAAGTAATAAGAAATTTTATAATAAATATATTGGTCGTTTTTATCCTGGAGGATTAATCCCAGAACAAGTTGAGCATGTTAGGGAATGGTTAAAAAAAGATAAAAAAATAGGTAATACTATTAAAATTTATAAATCATTTCCTTTTGTTATTTGGATATTTTTTGGAGTTATTATTACATTAATTTTGAAAAGTTCTTTAATGCATTTATTTATAAATTTAGGATAGTTTGGGGATAAGTCTCTTTGTTTAGTTCGTTAAATAACTGTATAATATAATATAGATGAAAAATTCTTTGAGAAAAAGATTAATTTTAATAATATCACTGTTTTTTATATTAGCGTTTTTTACATTTGTTTGGGCATATAATGTAGGAACTAATTTTACAATTTGTACTTCTACGGTCGTGCAACCAGCTTGTTATTCAGGATCTTTCCCCACGCCAACTTTGAATTGGACAGTTACTGGGAGTTCCAGTCAAACAAATTATCAAGTTCAAATTGATAACAATAGTAATTTTAGTTCTCCTGAAATAGATACTGGTTCAGTAAGTTCTGCAAATAAATATTATCAAGTTAATGCAGCGAAATTGTCTTTTGGCGGAACTTATTATTGGCGGGTAAAAATCATGGATAATTTTGGTAGCTGGATTGGTAGCTGGGTGAATGCTGATTCTGCTTTTACTACTGTTCCTTTATGTAATCAAAATCCAGTGGCCAGTAATTTAGTTGTTGCTATTGGTAATTATTGTTCTAGTCCAAGTCAGTATTTTTCTTGGACTTATTCAGATCCAGATGGAGATAATGAATCTCGTTTTCAATTTCAAGTAGATAATAATAGTAATTTTAGTTCGCCTGAAATTAATCGTGATTATTCTGGATTATCTAATTCTAGTCCAACTACTAATAATCAAACGGTAGTTGTTTCTGTTTCTCTAATCGCTGATAAATTCGTTTACAATACAACATATTATTGGCGAGTTAAGGTTTATGATCCTAATGGAGCTGATTCAGGATGGGTTAATGGTTCTAATTTTACTACTGAAAAACATCAATATCCATTGATAGATTTTAATTGGTCACCATCTAATCCTAGTCAAGGCGAAGATGCTTTATTTGCTGATCAATCAACGGTTTATGGTGGAGCATCTAAATCCGCTTGGTCTTGGATTTTTACTGACGGTAATCCAGCAGGTTCAAGTCAACAAAATCCAACTATTCAATTTAATTCTACAGAAGATGAACAAGCAACTCTACAAGTTACTGATTCTGATGGTTATAGCTGTTCTGTATCTAAAACAGTTAATATTCAATTAGAATTACCAGGGTGGGAGGAGAAATAGATGGATTTATCAATAAAAAAAATATTTTTAACAATTTCGATTTTAATAATCATTTTAAGTTATTTTGGTTTTAAAAATATTCAAGCTGATAGTGGAGATAATACTTCAGGTTATGCTTGGTCTGAAAATATTGGTTGGATAAGCTTTAATAATACGACTGGTGGTGGTTCTGATTATGGAGTTCAGGTAGATCCATCTACGGGAGATTTATCAGGTTATACTTGGTCTGAAAATATTGGCTGGATTAGTTTTAATAGATCAGACACAGGCAATCCTCCAGAAAATCCATTTAAAAATGGAACTCCAATAGCTAAACATGACAAGAATAGCAATGGAATAACTGGTTGGATGAGAGTTTTAGCAAGCGGAGATGGTTGGGATGGCTGGATCAAATTCTATAACACCACTCTTGATATTAATGGCGATTGGCATGGATGGGCTTGGTCTGACGTAGTTGTTGGCTGGATTAGCTTTAATGGTTCTGATCCAAATGCAAGCAACAACTACAAGGTAAGTTCAATAGGAGTTGTTAATCAGCCACCTGTTGCTAGTAACCTATCAATTACTAAGGGTAATTATTGTTCAAATCCAGCTCATTATTTCTCATGGACTTATTCTGATTTTGATGGAGATGATGAAGATAAATATGAATTTCAAGTAGATAATGATAGTGATTTTAGCTCACTAGTAGCTAGTAGAACTATTAATAATCCAACAACAAACAATCAAACAGTATTGGTGTATGTTTCTCCCGCTACAGATAAAATTATTTACAACACAACATATTATTGGCGAGTTAAGGTTTATGATTCTAATGGAGCTGATTCAGGATGGGTCAGTGGTTCTAGTTTTATAACTGAAACGCATCAATATCCATTGATAAATTTTTCATGGTCACCATCTAATCCTAGTCAAAATGAAGAAATCATTTTTACTGACGAATCAACAGTTTATGGTGGATCGTCTAAGTCTGCATGGTCTTGGAGTCTCATCGATGGTAATCCAGCAAGCTCAAGTCAACAAAATCCAACTACTCAATTTAATTCTACAGAAGAGAAACAAGTAACATTACAAGTAACTGATTCTGATGGTTATAGCTGTTCTATGTCTAAAGCGGTTAGTATCCAGTCAGAATTACCACAATGGCAGGAGGATTAAGACATAAATGGTAAAAAAATTTATTATTTTTTATCCAATAATTACCGGATTACTTTTAAGTTTAGCTTATAACTATCCGGTTTTTTGGTTTTTAGGTCTTTTTTCTCTTTGGCCTTTTATATATTTTCTTTACAATGTTAATCAAGCTAAAAAAATCTTTATAAATAGTCTTATTTTTGGATTTGTTTTTATGGGATTTTCCGTGATATGGCTTTGGGCATCTTATCCGCTTGATTGGGCTGGTGTTTCAAATAATCTTTTAGGATGGCTAGCAGTTTTATTACACTGGGGAATCATTGTAGTATTAGGTTTTTTTATTGCTCTTTTTGGACTATCTTTTTATGTTTTAAAATCTCGGAATTGGACAGATATTTTATTATTTCCTTCATTATGGGTTATTTTTGAATTTTTAAGGGCTTGGTTCTATTCTATTTTAATAATTGCTCCAGAATCATTAATCGGTCCATTTTTTACATTTGGTTTTTTAGGACATCTTTTAGCTTTAAATAGTAATCTTTTACAACTTGCTAGTATTGGAGGAATATATTTTTTAAGTTTTATTGTTGTTTTTATAAATATATTTTTCTATTGGCTTATTTTTATAAAAAAGGGGAAAAAGAAAATAATGTATCTTTTCTCGAGTCTTTTTTTGCTTCTTTTTTTAATGTTTTTTTCTTTTAATATTGTTTTTGATAATGCATATAAAGATAATTTAGAAATTAAAGTTTCTGTAATGCATACTAAATTAAATTCGTTTTTTGAAATTAGCAATGAAGATGCAAAAAAACGTTTAAATGTTTATTATGATTTATTAAAAGAGCTTCAAGATAAAGAAGAAAAACCTGATATGCTTATTTTTCCAGAAGATTCAAGGTTCTTAAGAGACTTAATAAAAGAGAAAAATGATTATGAATTTTTTAATAATATTTTTGGTGAAAAAGATGTTTTAATTATTGATTCAAGTAGAGTAAGAGATGATTCTAGTAAATTAAAATCAAGACTTTTTTATTATAGTCCTAGACAAGGAGTATTAGATAAATATGATAAAATCTTTTTAACCCCTGGAGGAGAATATAATCTTTCAATTGTTATTTCCCTTATGAAATTGCTTGGACAGGATGATTTTCTAGGAGTATTTGATAATAATAGGGCTTATTCTAAAGGATCAGAACTTTCAATAGGACAATTTAATGGCTATGGAGTAGGAACTCTTTTTTGTAATGAAATATTTTCGCCAGATTTATATAGAAAAATTACATTGAAAGGATCTAATGTTTTAATTAACGTAGCTTCACAATCTATTTTTAAAGGGAATCAAATTCTTTATAATCAAACCAGAAGTATTGCTAAAATAAGAGCTGTTGAGAATAATCGTTATTTTATTCAAGCTGGAAATTTTATTTCATCTTCAATAATAGATAACAAAGGAAACGTAATAGCGGTTTCTGATGATAATAATTCTTTATTACACGGAAAAATTCTATTGATAAAAGATAAAACTCTTTATAATTTATTTGGCGATTGGATATTGATATTTTCTTTATTAGTTGTTATTTATTTGTTTTTTTCTTGTTTAAAAAGGAATAAATAGGTATATATAGTTATCCACATTTTATATATTTTTATTTTTGTGTTATAATTAAGTTAATTGATATGGTTTTATCAAAAAAGAAAATAATTTTTATAAGTTTAATTTTACTAGTTGCAATTACATTGATTCTGGTTGGTTATTTATGTTTTAAATATGTTGATAAAAACGATAATCAGATATTAAATAGTAATCCTTTATTAGGAAAAATAAATTTAACTTTATTTAAAAAAGGCGGCGATAGAGTAGGATTATATTCTTATGATTTAGAGAAGAAAGAATTAAGTACTTTTTATGGATCAGAACAAGAAGATGCTATCACTGGTAAATTTAGAATTCAAGATAATCTTTTTATTACATCTTCTAACTATAAATCATCAGATCCTTTTCTCTTTCAATTATGGACAATAGATAAGAATAAAAAAACAAAAAAAATTACTAGAAGTGAAACTTATCAAAAAAGAGAACCTGCTTGGTCTCCAGCAGGAGATAAAATAGCATTTGTTGCGAGAGAGTTAAGAGAGTCATCTGATAAAGAAGGATTAATTGTAAATGAATGGGATGTTTACATCTCTGATTTAAAAGGCAATGAGGAATTTATTACCGAAGGTACTCATCCATTATTTTCTTCTAACGGAAAGTATTTAATTGTTTTAAAAAATGATGGATTATATTTATTTGACATAGAGACAAAAGAAGGAAAAAAGATATGGAATGTGGAAAATGGAGATGCAAGTGCAAGTATGAAATTAGATGTTTTATGGAATAATGATATGTTAGCTTGGTCTTTTGTTGGCGAAAAAGGTAAGCTTGTTTTATTTAAAATTCATTCATGGGATCCATTTAGAGGAGAAGTTGTTAATATAATTGATACTAATTCTTTTTGGCCAATGTTTTCTCCAGATGGCAAGTATCTAGTTGTTCAAGAAATTGATTTTAATGCAGAATCAAGTAACCCAAGATTAATTATGTATAATGTGGAAACATCAGAAAAAGAATTTTTATTAGATCTTAATGAATATGAACAATTTGCAATGTGGATAAATGATTGGATTAATTAGTATGAAATATTTTTATATCTTATCAATAATATTTATAGGAATTGGCTTAATGCTTGCAGCTTCTTATGGTTTACTTGTTTTAGCTTTTGATAGTAGTGGTGATGGTGGTATGGGTTGCGGTAATACTGGTGGTATAGGTGGCATGGGTGGCGATCCTTATGGTAACGGCGGAGACGGAGGTGGAGGTGGAGGTGCAACAATCAGCTGTGCGGTTGATTATTTAAGTCCATGCACATCTATGCCAAATGATTGTGGTGAGACAATTCCAGGGATAATTCAATGTGATGGTTCTTGTAAAGAACCTATAGACATTAGTAACATAAATTTTTCTACAGTAATATGTACAGAATTATATAAGCTTGATTTAGTTGACGAAGATACATATAAATTAGAAACTGAATTCGGTCAGACAAAATTAACAAAAATTCAATTGTCTGGATATTATGCCTGGGGCAAACCAGTAGCAGAAGCGATGAAGAAAGATAATAGGGTTATAGAAATTGGTTTAAAATTAGTTCAAAATTTCCATCAAGAAATGCTTTTCAGAATGGGTGAAAAAGATGCTGGTTCAGTTATTGGTGAGATTTTAATGAATGAAGGAATTCTAATTTGTCAAAGAATTGGTGAACTTAGGATTATTGACGACAAGACTGTAATTGAACATTTCACTAAAGAAAAAGTTAAAGAAATGTTATTTAATGCTGAAGAAGAAAATGATATTGATTTTGCACATGTATTAATTAGAGAGCTTGAAAAAGAAACAGAATATCTTGAATCTATAATAAAGTAAATAAATTAAGAAAAGAATTTTTATTAGATTTTAATTAATATGAAATATTTTTATATCTTATCAATAATATTTATAGGAATTGGCTTAATATTTGCAGCTTCTTATGGTTTTATTGTTTCTGCTACTGGAAATATTAATATTGTATTTCCTCCGTGTACATCTGCTCCAAATGCTTGCGGGTATACAAATTCAGGTGTCTTAATTGGTGGTTCTTGTTCAGCAATTGCTCCATCAGATTCATTATGTCTTCCTGCTCCTCCTAATCCAGTAGGATATGGAAATGCATGTACATCTGTTGCAAATATTTGTGGACAAACGAATTCAGGTACAATTCAATGCGATGGTTCTTGTTCAGCAACAGTACCTTCTAATCCAGTAGGATATGGAAATGCATGTACATCTGTTGCAAATATTTGTGGACAAACGAATTCAGGTACAATTCAATGCGATGGTTCTTGTTCAGCAATAACGCCATCAGATTCATTATGCAATCAACCACCTGAAGCCATTAATCTTGATGTTACAGATAATATTAATTATTGTTCTTTTAATCTTGCTGAGATTAGTTTGAGTTGGCAGTTTGATGACGTAGATACTGGTGATTCACAATCTGCCTATAAGATTGAATTAACAAGATCAAGTGATAATGAATCTTGTACTATTAATGGAACAGGGAGCATTTCTAATCTTTATGTCCCATCAATTAATAGTACATGTTTAAATTTTATTAATTATGACTCGTCTGAGTTAGGTTATATATGGAAAGTAAAAGTTTGGGATCAATCTAGCATTGAATCAGCCTGGTCTTCTCCTGATACATTTAATACTCCAAAACATCAATACCCATTAATAGATTTTAGTTGGTCACCATCTAATCCTAGTCAAGATGAAGAAGTCGTTTTCACTGATGATTCAACGGTTTATGGTGTGTCGTCTAAATCCGCTTGGGTTTGGACATTCACTGATGGTAATCCAGCAAGTTTAAATGAACAAAATCCAACTACTCAATTTAATTCTACAGGAGACAAACAAGTAACATTAGAAGTTACTGATTCTGATGGTTACAGTTGTTCTATATCTAAAACAGTTAATATTCAATTAGAATTACCACAATGGCAAGAGGATTAAAATAATTATCTTTAAAGCCCGCCTTAGAGTGGGCTTTTTTTATTTTTTAATGTATAATAATAATAATGAAAGAAAATATTATTAAAAAATATTTTTTAAAACAAAAAGGATTTACCATGACCGAATTATTGATAGTTATGTTTATTATTAGTTTGCTTTCTGCTTCGGTTTTAATTAGTTATCGTAATAATCAAAGAAGTTATGCGCTTGATCAAGCTTCTCAGCAATTAGTCTCAAATTTGAGAAAAGCTCAGAATATGGCCATGAACAAAGTTGATATAGATGGATATAATAGTTATGGTATTTATGCTGTAATTAATAATAATTATTATATTATTTATGCTGATAATAATGGCGATTCAATGTATCATTCATCCGATAGAATTATTGAAACAATTAATTTATTAAATAATGTAAAAATCAATAATACATTAGATGTATTTTTTAAATCTCCTGATCCCAAAACATATCTTAATGGTAATTTGTCTGCTGGACTATCAAGAACAATTACCTTGGGGGTTAACGGGACTTCTAAAACAAAAATAATTACAATAACTACAGCTGGATTAATTCAGGGAAATTAGAAGATGTTTATCAAACAACAAAAAGGATTTAGTCTTATAGGCGTAATAATATCTATTTTTATTGTATCAACTGGTTTGATGTCTATTTTAAGTTTAGCTAATATGTCTTTAAAAATTTCAGATGTAGGTGAAATGAGATTTATTGCTTCTGGCTTAGCTCAAGAAGGTGTTGAAATTATTAGAGACATGAGGAGATCTAATGTGGATTGGATTAATTGGGGATGGTATAGCACAATTGCCACTAGCACTGTTCAAAATCATAGGGTTCAATATGATAATTCTAATTTGATATCTTTTTCTGAAACTCCTTTAAAAATTGATATTAATGGATTCTATCAGTATTCTTCAGGGAACAATACACCTTTTTATCGTAAAATAATTTTGACTAAAGTTTCTTTTAAAGAAGTAAAAGTTGTGGTTGAAATTAAATGGCAGTCAAGAGGTGATTGGCATTATTTAACTGTTGAAGATCATTTATGGAATTGGAAATAAATAATAAAAAAAGTGCTGCTGGATTTACATTAGTTGAATTGCTTGTTGCAATGGCTACTTTTAGTATAATTATTGTTGCTATGTCTGGGATTTCCATTTCTGTTATTAATGCTCAACGAAAAGCATTTGTTTTGCAAAACACTCAAGAAAGTACTCGTTATCTTTTAGAATCAATGAGTAAAGAGATTAGAATGAGTACTATTAATTCATCAGCATCAAATAAAACAAATATTTTAAATATAACAAATGATGAAGGATTGACCCTTAACTATCAATTCGATAATGTTAATAAAAAATTAATGCGTTATGGATATGCTGTTAGTCCATCTAATATTGATTTAACTGGTTGGTTTTATATTAGAAAAAGTAATTTTCCAAATAGGTCTTTAGTAACAATTATTATAAAAGCAGAATCACAAGGATCTAGGCAAGAAGAAAGCGCAGAAACTTCTTTGCAAAATTCTGTTTCTTCTAGACCTTTCTAAAAAAAATGTCACAAAAAGGATCAATCTCTATATATTTATCAATTATGCTTTTAAGCGTTCTTCTACTTATTAGTTCTGGAATTAGCATTTTGATGTTGAATCAAATCAAAATGTCTAGTCAAACGGGTCATTCAACTGTCTCGTATTACGCTGCCGAATCTGGGATAGAGCGTTGTTTATATGACATGAGAAAAGGTTCAGGAACTTGTAATTATAGTAATGAAGCTCTTGACAATAGCGCTACTTATGATACAACCTGGAATGCAGGAGGATATCCAATTAATTCAACTGGATATTACTTGGAGACTAACAGAGCAATAGAAGTTAATTAATAAATATTATTATGTATAGAAAAATTATAAATGTATTTTTGATTTTAATTATTGGTGGGTTTGGAGGAATTCTAGCTGACCAATTTATTTTGCCATATTTATCAGGAGTTCCTTTTTTTACTCAATTTGAGTTTATTAAACATGCTGGTAATGGAACAACTATTATTAATCCAACTGAAGAAATTATTATTACTGAAAATATTGCTATTGAAGAATCAATTGATAAGATTAGTCCTTGTTTAGTTGTTGTTCAATCTTACCAGAACAAAAGAATGCTTAACCAGGGAACTGGTTTTTTAATTACTAGTGATGGTTTTTTAATCACTTCAGGTGATTTAGTCTCACTGAGAGCGAGTCAATATTTAGTATTTAGAGATGGACATTCTTCAGCAGCTAAATTAATTAAAAAAGATTTAGAAAATAATTTAGCTCTTTTCCAGATAGAAGATAGTAACTTGCCAGTCGTTTCTTTAGTTGATTTAGAAAATTTAGAATTAGGTGAAAGAGTTATTTTAATCGGAGCTGAATTAATTGGAAGTGATTTAAATGAATTTGTTAATTTAGGAATTATTAGAAATATCAATGACGGAACTCTTGAAATTAATTTAAGTGAAGAAAATATTTTAGCGAATGGAAGCCCTTTAATTAATATCAGGGGTGAAGTAATTGGATT
>Ga0222658_1000124_pt1 | contig 48309 bp, 50 predicted proteins | sample AntAcemetagen476_FD_179830 | JGI IMG/M metagenome (GOLD analysis project Ga0222658, IMG submission 179830) | Saline water microbial communities from Ace Lake, Antarctica - #476 | ecosystem: Environmental > Aquatic > Non-marine Saline and Alkaline > Saline | place: Antarctica: Ace Lake... | reverse complement strand
TTCTCTGTATAAAATGATCCACTTATTCCATCGTCTCTCTTAAAAGAAAATTGTTTAATTCCACCCCCTTCGCTTTCTACTTCAATGGTAAAATTTATTTTTTTAAGTTCGGTTTTGTAATAATTAATTATGAAATTTGGACTAGCGTCAATATGACCCCATTCTATCCGAACGGTATCACGAGAATCTCCAACTGGTGTCGAAACCACTTTCCAAACATCTTTTAAATAACCTTGTTTACCAGTACTAGTATCTTGATTGTCCAGAGTTAAAAGAAGAGGGGAAAGGATAATTTTTGGGAAAAATGCCGCAATTTCAATTCCACGATTTTTATATTTACCTGATATAAAAATAATTTTTTCTACATTGTCTTGGTCATAAACAGGAATTTCTTTAGGAAAATTTTCTGGTAATTCTTTGATTGTTTTTGGTCCTGGTCCCATTGATACTCTAATACCAACTATTACTAGAATCAAAAAAAGTACTAAACAACTACAGCCTGTAAAGCAGGTTTTTTTAAATCCAGAGCGTTTTTTTGTCATTTCTTCAATCGGTGGTTCAATTATTTTAACATTATCAATTAAGTTTCTTTTCATAAATATATGATTCACGACACTTAGTTTAACTTATGATTAGTTTATCAAAAATTTAGTGATTTGTACAGATGTTTAATTATGCTATAATTAAATTAATATATTTTATTTTTAATCCTAGATTCCTGCTTACGCGGGAATGATAAGGCCTTGGCCTACTATTCTTATGAAAATATCATTTCATGGAGCAGCTCGAGAAGTTACAGGCTCTTGTAATTTACTCGAAACAAAAGACAAAAAAATATTGGTTGATTGCGGAATGTTTCAAGGTGGAGAATTTAATGAAGAAAAAAATCATGAAGAGTTTGGTTTTGATCCACAAACTTTGAGTTGTGTAATTTTAACCCATGCTCATCTAGACCATGTGGGACGATTACCTCTCTTAGTTAAAAATGGTTATGGTGGATTTATTTATGCAACACCAGCGACTATTGATTTGGCAGAATTAATTTTGGAAGATGCTCTACATGTGATGAAATATAATAGTATAAAAACTAATTCACAAGTTTTATATGATGAAACAGATGTAGCGGGAGTGATGCAACAATTCAAACCAATTGAATATCATAAGGAGGATGAACTTGTTCCGGGGGTAAAGGTTAAATTTTATGATGCGGGTCATATTTTTGGAGCAGCTTTTGTAGAAATTAATGTTGATGGAAAGAAGATTGTTTTTTCAGGAGATATTGGAAATATAAATGTTCCGATTTTAAAAGATACAGAGCCAATGCCTGAGGGAGTTGACTTAGTTATTTGTGAATCTACTTATGGAGATAGAATTCATGAGAATCCAAAAGAGAGGGAAAATATTATCAAAGAAAAAGTTGAACAAGCTTTAAATGCTGGTGGTGTTTTGATGATACCAGCTTTTTCACTAGAACGTACGCAAGAACTTCTGTATCATTTAAATGACCTGATTGATAGGCAACACAAACTACCAAGAGTGCCAATTTACCTAGATTCACCGCTGGCGATTAAAGCGACCGAAGTTTATCGTAAATTTCCAGAGTATTATGACAAAGATGCAAAAAAACTTTACCTAGCAGATGATGATCTTTTTCAATTTCCAGGACTTAAAATGACAATGACAAGAGAAGAATCAATGCAGATTAATCGTACCACTGGTCCAAAGATTATTATTGCGGGTTCGGGAATGATGAATGGGGGGAGAATTGTTCATCATGCTTTGCGTTATTTATCAAAAAAAGAAAATACTTTGTTAATTGTAGGTTATCAAGCTTACGGAACTTTGGGGCGTGATATTTTAGAAGGGAAGTCTCCAGTGACTATCATGAATGAAAGAGTAAAAGTAAATTGTAATGTGAAGGCGATTGGAGCTTTATCTGCTCACGGAGATCAAAGTAAAATGGTAGATTGGATTTCTAGTGGAAAGACTATGCCTAAAAAAGTTATTTTAAATCATGGTGAGCCAATGGCTTGTGATGCTTTAGAAAAAAGATTGAAAAAAGACCTGAAGGTTGATGTGGAGGTGGCGAAGAGAGATGGTGAATTTATAGTTTAGAAATAAAATAAAAAAACTCCGGAGTTAACTCCGGAGTTTTTTTATTTAATTATAATTTTATTCCCTCCTCGAGGAGCCTGCCTGCCGGTAGGTAGGGGTTAGGGAGGTATTATTACTTCGTTTGTCATCCCCCAATCAAGTTGAGGGCAGGCTCTGAACTTGTTTCAGGATCTCCCACTTGTCATCTCGACCGAAACGCAACGTAGTGGAGTGTAGTGGAGAGATCTTTCTTAGTACGAATTTTTAAAATGTAATTACTTAGAAAGATTCCTCCACTTCGCTATCGCTACGGTCGGAATGACAACGGACGTACTGTTTGTCGTAATTTCCTCCCCTTTCTAAGGGGAGGTTAGGAGGGGTTGCCTATCAAAGAATTTTATTTCTCTCATTTCATTCTATCTAAAAGCATCAAATGCTCGGTCTCGTGATTGATAACACAATAAAATAATTGAAAATTAAATACTGATTTAAATACGTATTTAAATACGTATTTCTTTTTTTATGAAAAAAATTTATAAAAGAAAACACCCACCAGAAAGCCGGTGGGTGGTATTTACGGGTGGTCCCCTTCACACAGGATTGTGTGCTTGTGCTGTTCTGCTTACCCGGCAAAACAACGTGAAGAGGACCATAATTGAAAAAAGAGCTGGAGCACGAGATGGGACTTGAACCCACGACTTCCTCCTTGGCAAGGAGGCGCTCTACCACTGAGCTACTCGCGCCCAATTAAGAAAGAAAATGGTGGGCGTAGGTGGATTTGAACCACTGGCATCCAGCTTATCAGGCCGACGCTCTAACCACTGAGCTATACGCCCACAATTTCAATTTAAAGGAAAAATGGTCGAGATGAGTGGATTTGAACCACCGACTTCCAGAATTGACTCATATAGAAAAGCACCGATCCTTGATCATTCAAGGGAGTTCTTCTCATTAGAGTCTTCTGGTACTCTACCGCTGAGCTACATCCCGACTATTGTATGTCTTAAAGAACAGTAATTAGAATATTATACACTTTTGTAAAAATTAGTCAACTCCGTTAGAGATAATGGAAATAATAAATATTTCCTATCTCTAACGGGGCGAGCCCTCAGTATTTAAAATATCGTTACTAAGCTGCTTGCAGCGTTAGAAATCAAGGATTTCTAACACTGTGGATAACTTTTGTTAAAATCGGTTTGTAAATGGTGGTAAGGTGGTGTATAATGGATTGCAGTGGGGACGAGTGGGGAAACCCGTAAGTTGCTAATTTTTAAACCTTAAAAGAATGTCCGCTTTTATAGGCGAATACAACCATAATCTAGATGATAAAGGGCGGTTAGCAATACCAGTCAAATTTAGGGCTGAACTAGCTACCGGAGCAGTTGTAACTCGCGGACTAGATAACTGTCTATTTCTTTATACTAAAACAGAATGGGAAAAATTAGCAGAAAAACTAGCTTCACTTCCATTTTCACAATCAAAAGCCCGTGCATTTTCAAGATTGATGTTGGCTGGTGCTATGGATGTATCAATTGATAAACAGGGGAGAGTGGTCTTGCCAGAATATTTAAGAAAATTTGCTAGTTTTAAAAAGAGTGTAGTTGTTGCCGGACTTTATAATCGTTTAGAACTTTGGGATGAAGAAGCTTGGGGAAAATATAAAGAAAAAACAGAAAGTGAAAGTAGTGAGATTGCTGAGCAGATGGGAGAGCTAGGTGTATAATTTCTAATTTTCAATTTTTAATTTTTAAACAATTTCTAATATATTAATTTCTAAATTTAATTATCTGAGGACAAGTAGGTTGAAAAAAGTATGAAACATATTCCTGTGCTTCTTGATGAAGTGATAGACAATTTAGAACTTAAACCAGATAGCAATGTTGTTGATTGTACTCTAGGAGATGCCGGTCATTCAGAAAAGATTTTAGATGGTATTACTGATGGAAAGCTGTTAGGAATAGATGTGGATGTTGAAGCAGTACTTCGAGCAAAACAATACCTATATAATTTTGAAGATAAAGCAATATTTGTAAGAGATAATTTTGCAAATTTAAAGAGTATTGTAGAAGAAAAAGATTTTAAACCTGACGGCATTTTAATTGACTTGGGGTGGAGTACTCCACAATTTAAAGAAAGAGGAAGAGGATTTAGCTTTGAGGGGAATGAACCGCTTGATATGAGATTCGAGGAAGGGAACGTTGATTTACAAACCGCAAGTGAATTATTAAATAATTTAAGTGAAAAAGAATTAGAAAAGGTTTTTAGAGAATTTGGAGAAGAAAAGTTTTCACAGGCGATTGCCCAAAAGATTGTTGAAAAAAGAAATGAGAGTGAATTAGAAACAACCAGTGAATTAGTAGAAATAGTTCTGAGTGTTTATAGAGAAAAATTAAAAACAGAAAAAGAAGTTCCTTGGACTCGCGGAAAGCATCCGGCTACAAAAGTTTTTCAAGCACTCCGAATAGCAGTTAATAAAGAATTAGAAGTTTTAAAAACTGTATTACCCGACGCTATAGAAGTTTTGGAACCAGGTGGACGGTTGGTAGTAATTAGTTTTCATTCTTTGGAAGATAGAATAGTAAAACATTTTTTTCAAAATATCAATAACAAAGAGGGGATAATGATAACAAAAAAACCAATTACAGCGAGTAGTGATGAATTAAAACAAAATCCAAGTGCTAGAAGTGCAAAATTAAGAGTATTTCAAAAATTATAAACCATTGTCATTCCGACCGAAGCGACAGCGGAGTGGAGGAATCTTTCTAAGTAATTACATTTTAAAAATTCGTACTAAGAAAGATCCCTCGACAACCTGCCTGCCGGTAGGCAGGGCTCGGGATGACAACGGACGTGCTATTGTCATTCTGAGGAATCGAAGAATCTATTAAATAAAACAACCTATGTCTCTAAGAAGAAAAATAAACTATCAATTAAATCACCTAAGAAATTCTTTGTATTCTTGGGCATTGCCTAGTTGGATGACTGGTAGTAGTGCAAAGTTATTGGTAAGCCTTGTTTTTATTGCGTGTACGACTGGTTATGTTTTTCAAATAAGTTCAACTTCAACTTCTGGTTATAAAATTCATGAGTTAGAAGGTCAAGTGACAGAATTGCAAAGAGAGATACAAAAATTAGAACTTGAAAAAGCAGATTTTGGTACTATGAGTAGCATTCAAGAGAGAATAGATAAAACTGAAATGGTGGCAGTTGGTAAAATACAATATCATACAGCAGTTAATATCGCTGTGGCGAAGAAATAATTTTTAATTTAATATGGTGTGAGTAAGAAGTAGAAGTACTTCTTTTTTGTTTATGTGTGGTTTTTATCAAAAGTATTGTGTTTTATTTAGATAAATGATATTATAATTTAGAATTAGTCGCTCCTTTGTAATTTAATGTAGTATCTAATACTGTAGAAAGGAAAACCTAGAAAACTTAGCATGGAGGAACAAGTTTTCCACAGCATCGTGTAACTATGCGGTGCAACCTAACGGAGGTTTAAAATGAAGAAGTGGACCCTTTTCCTTGTTGTGTTCTTGGCCCTGTTGGCCATGAGCACGTACTACTCGGGATCCGACCAAAAGACCAGTAGCGAACTGGCTTTTGAAGATTCCGACAAGATCATGACGGCCGACAATGCATTCCAGAGCTTCAACGTGAAGCCGACTGATGCAGAGGCCAAGAAAAACCAACGCAATGGCGTTGGTGTCGAGAAGAGCAATGTGCGAGCGGCGTTTCCACTGGTGGACAACGGCGTGGTTGGCGAGACCCTATACTTGAAAGCCATATTTGACGGCGAGAATCTGGTAACTGGCACGGAAGACGCGATCTCTCACTCTCAAGAAGAGGGTCTGGACTTTCTTAACATCTGGAACAGGAGCGCCACGGCCCGCGACCTTGTTGTGTCCAGCACCAACGTTGCATCTTTTTATACCGGTGCCCTTAACAGCAACGCTTCGGCCGTTGCACTCATCTGCGAGTTGAGAGAAAAAAACGAGGTCACCAAGACCGTTGGTATTGTCGTTTTCGACACGAATACCCAGAAACGACACTTCCAGACCGTTTTCGATGGATGTTACTCCAGCTTTCAAATCACTCGCAATGACCACCTTCTGGTCGTGGCGAGCAAAAAAATCCAGTGCCTGAACAACAACTCCAAGCTGTCTTCCACTAACCGCGGCACCACTAACCAGCGCGCCGCATCTTACCGTCGAGGTTAAGAGGCGCATCTAACCATGGTCATCGACCCACCTCTGGGTCGGTGACCTGTTACAAAATTGAGACTTCCTTCTGGCGGTCTCTTTCTATTACATAAAATTTTAAATAACACGTTACATATTACACAAAAATATGTTATAATAACTTTAATAAAATTTGTCATTCTGACGAAAGTTAGAATCTTTCCAAGTAAGTCTGTATTAAAAAAATGTACTAAGAAAGATTCCGGATCAAGTCCGGAATGACAGGTGGTAGAATTAAATTTATGTGGATCATAATAGCCCAAAGATTATTACTCGACATAATTCTCGATATGGTTTATTTTCCAGTCTGGTGGTATTCTGGTGGAATTAAATTTATAATTGAGAAATGTTATGAGATTTTTAAAAGTGGTAACGCTCGTTTAGCACCTGGTTTATGGTTGAAAAATATTTTTGTTCCAATGTTTGGTCAGTGGGACTGGGAAGGAAGAATTATTAGTTTTTTTATGCGTTTGTTTCAAGTTATCGTTCGTTCTATTGGACTTTTCTTTTGGTTGATAGTTTGTTTATTGATTTTTTGGCTTTGGATCATCACCCCGATTATAATTTTTAGAGGAATTTTTTAAAGGATAAAGAAGAAGGGGGTATGAAAAGTCATAATTATTACGTTTATATAATGTCTGGAATTAATAAGGTATTATATGTTGGAGTAAGTAATAATTTAATAAAAAGAGTAGAAGAACATAAAGAAGAAGTATTTAAAGGATTTACTAAAAAGTATAAGTGTAAAAAATTGGTGTATTATGAATGGTTTACAGATATTAACGTTGCGATTAGAAGAGAAAAACAATTAAAAAATTGGAGAAGAGAAAAGAAAGTATTTTTAATAGAAAAAGATAACAAAGAGTGGAGAGATTTATATAATGATTTGCTTGGTTAAGTATTTGTACTAAGAAAGATCCCTCGACAAGCTCGGGATGACAAGTGGGTGTATTTGTACTAAGAAAGATCCCTCGACAAGCTCGGGATGACAAGTGGGTGTATTCGTACTAAGAAAGATCCCTCGACAAGCTCGGGATGACAGTAGTACGTCCGTTGTCATTCCGACCGAAACGTAACGCCTGCCTGTCGGCAGACAGGAAGTGGAGTGCAGTGGAGGAATCTTTCTTAGTAATTACATTTTAAATAGTATATATTAATAAAAAAATTTAAGTTTATATAAAACAAAAAAATGACAGACCTACAAAAAAATCCACCTCAAAATATTTTAACCTGTGACCACTGTAAGTCAACAGGTAAATTAGGGTTTAAAAAATGCCCCCAGTGTAAAGGACAGTCTTTTGGTGTTTTAAAACGTTCTAAATTCCTGTATTGGGAATATCCTTTAACTCGCTATCATCTAGGTGTAGAAAAAGCTCGTTTGACTTTAAATAAAGTTAGAAAAATAACCATTTTAATTTTAGGTTTTAATTTTTGGTTTTGGATGGGAGTGGTAATCTATAAATCAAGTATTTTACAAGCAAATACTACAAAAGATGTTTTTTTATTAATTAAAAATATATATAATTCAGAATCTCAACTAATAGGATCTTTATTCTTTTTGGGAATTTTAAGTTTTGTATATTTTTTCTATCGTAAAATATTAGAAAAACCTAGTAAAGAAATTGTAGAACAACATGATTATAATTTAAAATATGGAGATCAAACTCCAGTTCGTGATGATTTTCAAGATAAAACTAGTTGGGAAGGTGTTTTGAAGATGTTTAGAAAAGATAGAAAAAATATTGCAAAAACTTTTGGCCAAGATTCTTTAGATGTCTTGTCTTCAGCTTATAAAATTGCTGATAAAAATCAACATGCTAATTTTAAACCCATACATTTGTTCGCAGCACTTTTAGAAGTTGATAGAATTTCTAGTATATTTTTACGTTTAGGTATCCCGACTAATACTGTTAAGTCTCGTGTAGATAATTTATTTAGAACTATTCAAACAATTGATAAGAGAGGTAAATTAGAAATGCCTGTTTCTTCTCCTGAGATACAACAGGTTTTAACGTTGGCATATGAGAAAGCTTATGAATCTCATCAAGAATATGTAGGAGCGGGGGAGTTAATTTTAGCAGCAGTTTTGGAATCTGAGAGCATAAAAGAAATGCTTTATGATTTAAATATCAGTAGTGAAAAATTAAATAATGTTATTGAGTGGGTGAGAATTAGAGAAAGACTTCATCATCAATATGCTAAGTTTCATCAAAGTGCCAAGCATCGTTCTAAACATGGAATGGATAAAGCGATGACAGCAGTAGCAACTCCGTATTTAAATAAATTTAGTGAAGACTTAACTCATCTCGCACAATTAGGTTATATGCCTATGAATATTGCTCGTGATGAAGAAATAGGTGAAATTTTTAGAATAGTACAATCAGGAGGAAGAAATGTACTTTTGGTTGGGGATTACGGAGTTGGAAAAATGAGTATAATTGAAGGGGTAACTGAAAAAATGATTACAGGAGATGTGCCTGATAAACTTAATGATAAACGATTGGTAAAAATTAGTATTCCAAGTCTACTTAGCGGGTCAACAGCATCTGGAGTAGTAGAGAGAATAATTAGATTAATGAACGAGGTAGGAAAAGCCAAAAATGTTATTTTATTTATTCATAATATTGATGACTTAGTTGGAGTATCTACCGGTAACCAAAAAGAAAGTCTAGACGCTACCGAAACTTTGGCCGAATATCTAAGTAAATCAAATTTCTTTACCTTTGCTACAATTTCTAGCGAAGGATATAGTAAACACGTTGTTAATTCTTCTATTTCTAGTATATTTACTAAAGTAGATATTGAAGAGATGACGGAAAATCAAGCTATACATGTTTTGGAAAGTAAAGTTGGATATATAGAAAATAAAAATAAAGTTTTCTTTTCTTATGATGCTCTTGAAAATTGTGTAAAATTTTCTTCCAGGTTTATTCAAGATGATTACCTACCGGGGAGTGCAATTGAAATTATGAAAGAATCAGCTGGTTATACCAGAGAAAAGAAAGGTGATAATTCTCTCGTCACTTCACAAGAAGTAGGGGAGATAGTTTCTAAGAAAACTAAAATTCCTGTTGCTGCTGTTTCTACTGATGAGTCTTCAAAATTATTACGCCTAGAAGAAGAAATGCACAAACGTTTGATTGGTCAAAATGAAGCGGTTGAGGCAGTGGCAAATGCTCTTCGCCGGGCTAGAGCTGAAATGCGTTCCACCAATAGACCGATTGCTAATTTTTTATTTCTAGGTCCAACCGGAGTTGGTAAAACAGAACTTGCTAAAACAATTGCAGAAATTTATTTTGGTGGTGAAGAGAGAATTGTTAGACTTGATATGAGTGAATATCAAGACAGGGCCAGCGTCTATCGATTAATAGGAAATGCAGGAGAAAAAGGGAGTGGAATTTTAACAGAGGGAATTCGTAAAAGTCCATTTACACTTTTGCTACTCGACGAAATAGAAAAAGCTGATCCAAACATTTTAAATTTATTTTTGCAAGTAATGGATGATGGTCGTCTAACAGACAGTACTGGCAGAACAGTTGATTTTACAAATGTTATTATTATAGCTACCTCAAATGCTGGCACAAGTTTTGTTACTAAACAAATTGAAGAAGGTGTTCCTTATGATAAAATAAAAACTAATCTACTTCATGGTGAGTTATCTCAAAGTTTTAAACCAGAATTTTTAAATCGTTTTGATGGAATGATTTTATTTAAAGCACTAGATAGAGAAAGTATTAAAAAGATTGCTGGTTTGATGTTGAAAAGAGTTGAAAAAGGTTTGGAAAAACATGGTGTTAGTTTAGAAATAACAGAGGAAGGTTTGGATTATTTAGCAGATGTTGGATATGATCCTCAATTTGGGGCTAGACCGATGAGAAGAGCAATCCAAGAAAAGGTTGAAAATAAATTAGCTGAATTAATTTTAAAAGGTGGTTTGAAAAGGAGAGATGTAGTTGTGTTGGGTGTTGGTGGGGAAGTTAGTGTAAGGCACTGTCACTAAACACCAACTTTGCCTATAATCCCCAAATTTTATTCAAAATTATGAAAATTCTAGTCTAAAGTGGTATTTGGTGACAGTGCCGTAAAATAATTTTAGAAAAATGATTTACTTTTTATCCGCAATAATTTTATCTATAGTTTTAACGGTCTTGGTGAGCAAGGTTGCTCTCCGTTTTAATGTTGTAGATCAACCCGATGAAGGGCGTCATTTACATAAAAAAGTCATTCCACTTTTAGGTGGTATGGCGGTTTTTTTAAGTTTTTGGATAGTGTCTTTTGTAGTATATTTTGGAACAGATTTTTTAAAAGAGGATATAAATTTTAATCAATTATCGTTTTTATTCTTAGGTAGTCTGATAATTATGGTCTTAGGGTGGTTTGATGATGTCTATAAAATTAAAGCTTTAAATCGTTTACTCATAAGTGCGTTTGCTGTATTTGTAGTTATGCTGGGAGGAATTAATTTTGATGGGATAACTAATCCACTGGGAGGAACGATTGGTTTAGATTTTTGGCAAATTTCTTTAGGGGGCTTTGGGAATATTTTGGTAATAGCAGACCTATTAATATTTTTCTGGTTACTGGGTATGATGTATGCTACAAAAGTTTTAGATGGTTTAGATGGTTTATCTAGTGGGGTTGTTTTAATTGGTGCAATGCTCATCGCTGCTATCGCATCAACCGCTGAATTTTTTCAACCAGATATTAAACTCCTATGTTTAATTTTTGCAGGGAGTTTACTTGGCTTTTTATGGTTTAATTTCTATCCGGCGAAGATATTCCTAGGTGAAGGCGGAAGTATGTTTATCGGTTTGACTTTGGGTTTTTTGGCGATTGTGTCTGGCGGAAAAATTGCCACTGCACTCCTCGTAATGGCAGTTCCAGTTTTAGATTTAGTAAGGGTGATGTATAGACGAAACAGGCAAGGCAAATCTATAATGGAAGGGGATAGGGAACACCTACATTTTAAATTATTAGATTTAGGGTTTTCACATCCTCAAGCAGTGTTATTTTTATATGCGGTTGCATTTCTGTTTGGTATTACAACTTTAGTTTTTGAAAGTGCATATAAATTAGCAGTACTTGGAATTTTATTTTTAGGGATGTTGGTTTTTGAAATAGTCATTAATAAAAGACAGGTAAGTAAATAAAATATGTTTTTTCGTAAAAAAGAGAACTTGTCTGCCGGCAGGCAGGAGAAAAATACAAAGGTACAATTGGTAGTTGTATTATTAATTATTTTTGTAACTATTTTATTAAAAATAGGAACTTCGTTGTGGCCTGATGTAGGTATATTGATTGCTGATAAAAATTTAAATGTTTTGGTTGCAGATACGACTGATCATAGATATGAAGGTTGGAGTGGTCGTGATAGTATGGATAAAATGGACGGAATGATGTTTGTGTTTAAAAACCATTCACAACATACAATGGTGATGCGTGATATGAATTTTCCAATTGATATTGTCTGGGCGGTTGGTATAGATGATGAAGGAAACAAGTGTTCGCTCAATAAATTTGGCCTTAGAAAAATGGTGACAGGGTTATATCACAGTTGTATGGCTAAAGTTGTTGATATTGCTCCAAATGTTAAGACAGAGGTTGATGTAGTGCAAAATGAGTTAATTCCATACTTTGCTAGAGAAAAATCAACTATCGTGTTTGAGCTTAAAGCTGGTTTTGCTAAAGAAAATGGTTTAAAAATAGGGGATATTATTGAAATTAAGAATTAAATAGGTGTTTGGGGTTGACTAATATCTTTTATTCTGGTATCATATTGGCACCCGTAATAATTTAAAATATATAAAAATTTATGTACGCAGTAATAAAAACCGGTGGAAAACAATACTTGATTAAAACTGGAGAAGTATTAAAAATAGAAAAATTACCAGAAGCTGAAGGTGATAAAATAGTTTTTGATAAAGTGCTTTTAACAGCAAAAGACGATGGTTCTGATGTTAAATTAGGAACTCCATATCTTGAAGGAGCTACTATTGAAGCCGTTATTGAAAAACAAGGCCGTGCCAAGAAAGTCAGAGTAGAGAAATATAAAAGAAAAGTTAGATATCATAAGGTATATGGTCATCGTCAGAAGTTTACGCAAGTAAAGGTAAAATAAAAAATATAAATAAAAATAGTACTTACCATGGTAAGTACTATTTTTATTTATATACTTAGCCACTTGTCATTCCGACCAGCGATGAAGCAATTTCTCGTTTGTCATCTCGACCGAAACGCAACGCAGTGGAGTGTAGTGGAGAGATCTTTCTTAGTACGAACTGTTTAACAAAGTATTATTCTTTTCTTTTTACTTTTGTCTGCACAAAAGTAACAACCTGCCTACCGGCAGACAAGAAAGCCCCGAGCTTTCAACTTTTAGAGAATTTACATACTCAACTTTCACTTTGATTCCGGAGTTGAGCTCTCTGCGGAGAGCTCATACCAGAATCAATTCTGCGAAGCGTTTAGTCTCGTATGTAAATTCTAACTAAAAGCATCAAATGCTCGGTCTCGTGATTGAGTAAGTGGGTTTTCTAAACATTGATTAAAAACTTTAAATAATATATACTATTTACTATATATTTTAACCTTAAATTTATGACAAGATTAGTAGTATTTATTATTATAATAGGAAGTGTGGTAGTTGGATTATCGTACTCAATGTGGGGTGGGGAAGAAGAACAAGTAGAGGAAATTGGTTTGGATAAAAAAGAAATTGTGGAAGGTGTAGAAGAAAATATTGTTGAGAAAATAAAAAATGAAAATACTATCGCGGGTCAAATAGTAAAAAGAGAAAATAATTTAATTAAAAATAAAGAAAATATGCAATTAGAAAAAATAGAAGGATTTCATCCAGAAAAAAATATGATTTTGGAAGAAGGAAAAAAATACAGTGCTAAAATTAAAACTAGCGTAGGGGATATGGTAGTGGAATTAAATAAAGAGGATGTGCCTGTGACAGTAAATAATTTTGTTTACTTATCAAAAACTGGATTTTATGAAGGTGTAATTTTTCATAGAGTTATTAAAGATTTTATGATTCAAGGTGGTGACCCAACAGGAAGTGGCTCAGGTGGCCCTGGATATAAATTTAATGATGAGAAATTTACAGGAGAGTATACTAAAGGAACACTCGCAATGGCGAACGCAGGTCCTAATACAAATGGAAGTCAGTTTTTCATAATGCATGGGGATGTTGCTCTTCCACCAAGTTATACTATTTTTGGTAAAGTGATTGAAGGATTAGATGTGGTAGATAAAATCGCAACAGCCGAAGTTGTGGCTGGTGGTGAGGGGTCAACTCCAGTTGAGTCAGTTGTAATTGAAAGTGTAGAGATTTTGGAAAAATAAATAATAAATAAAAAACATCTACTGAGATATCTCAGTAGATGTTTTTTTATTTTAATTATCTGTCATCCTGAACTTGTTTCAGGATCTTTCTAAGTAATTACTTTAAATAAGTATTATTCTTTTCTTTTACTTTTGTGTGTACAAAAGTAACAAAAACCACTGGGCTATCAAACTTTTCAATAATTTACATACTCATTTCTCTAAAACTTCCTAGTTCACTTCGTTAGAGAAAGTTTTCCCTTCGGGACGTTCAATTTCATATGTAAATTAAATGAAAAATTCTCAGCGCCCAGACCCAGTGATTGAGAATGTATTAAAAGTTATTTTAATTTCTATTCTTTAGATTAGTTTTTTAGTCAGTTCGTTGAATTCTTCTTCCGTTATGTTGAGGTCATCCCAAGCGAGCCTCCCACGTTCAATTTGTTTTTTTATATATGCATTTTGGCCGGGGTGATTTGCCTCTCGTATCCTACGGATGGATCCTATGTATGGTCTAAATAGAGATCCTAATTCCTGATTGTACATTGTCTGATATTCTTCTTCAGTGGTTCCAACATCTTCATAACTTATTAAACCAGTTTTGATTTTATCTTCAAGTGGGGATAAAAAAGCATTTACTGCCATCAGGTGATCACGCACTGCTTCACCTTTAAGAATCTCTTTAACCATTCTTACCATTTCGCTATTTAATATTGTCTCTTTTGTTTCTATTTGTGGATCACCATGTTCATTATTATTACCTTGTGGATTTTGTTTATCTGGATTCATATTATTTTAATATAGTTTATAAATTTTTTAAATTCTGTTTTTCAGTGCACTACCTAAAGTTATCTCATCTGCATATTGTAAATCTGATCCCATTGGTAGTCCACGTGCTAATTTTGTCATTTTGATATCAGGACTTAGGTCTTTAATGTTTTTTTGAATTAAAAGTGTTGTTGTCTCTCCAGCTAGGTTTGGATTTAAAGCTAAAATAATTTCTTTTATATCTTCTTTTTTAACTCGTTCAATTAATTCTTTTATTTTTACATTAGGACTGTTTGCGTATTCAATATCACTAATAAGCCCTCGCAAAACATGATAGACACCACTGTATTCTTTGATACCTTCAATTGTTTGTAGGTCTTGAGAACTAGACACTACACAAATTGTACTGTGGTCACGTTTTTTATCATTACAAATTTGGCAATACTCATCATCGGTAAAATCCCAACAAGTTTTGCATGATTTTACATTTTCCAATAGTTCATCAAGGGCAAGTTTTAATTCTCCAACATCTCCTTTTCCTTTTTTTAACCAATGAAAAACAAACCTTTCTGCAGAGCGTTGTCCGATAGAAGGAAGTTTTTTTAGTTCGTTGATTAAGTTTTGAATTGAAGAACTATACATAAATTTTAGGCAGTCTATCCGTTTAATTTTGTAGAGCATAGAGACTTGGTCCGAGTGGCCCGGAACGTCTCTGCAAAATTAAACGGATAGATGGTTGGCTTGGGTTTAAGATTTTTTTCCAAAAGGTAAGTCGATATCTCCCATTTCTTGCATTTTTGAAGCCATTATTCTTTGAATTTTTTTCATTGCCGAGCCGTGGGCATCTTTAATTGCATTTTGAAGTTTTTCTTTATTGTTTACTCCCATTAGGTCATCATCAATTGCAAGACCGGTCATTTTCATATTTCCGTCCATTGTCATTACTACTTTGTCATTTGATTCGCGAATAGTTACACTTTCGTCGGACAGCGCATTTTGCATTTTTTTTGCACTATCACGCATGTCTTTGAATTGCTTTAGTTTGTTGAACATAAAATTATTAAAAGTTAATGTTTGAGATTCTGAAATGAATTCAGAATGACATTTGAATTAATTAAAATTTTGGTGATGCGTTCTTTTTTTGATAATATTCTTTTGATTTTAATCCTCCAAAATTACCTTGATTTTGAGGTTGACCTCCTGCCGGTTGTGGAGCATGACTTTCATTTAAATTTACTTCTAGATTTTTAAATGAAGCTTGTTTGGCTACAAAAATCGTTTTAACAATTCCGGTTGGACCATTTCTATGTTTGGCAATATGAATTTCAGCCATATTTTGTTCATCGGGAGGTATTTCTTCTGGACGATAATTTCTATCGGCAGATTTACGATAAATAAACATAACAACATCAGCATCTTGCTCGATAGAACCTGATTCACGCAAATGAGACAATTTTGGAATAGCTGGTTTACTTTGTTCAACCACACGAGAAAGCTGTGAGAGTGCGAGTACAGGAATATTAAGTTCACGAGCAATACCTTTTAAACCTCTGGTAATTGCAGCAACTTCTTGAACACGACCATCACTTTTATTTCCACCATGGGATTCCATAAGCTGAAGGTAATCAATAACAATAAGTCCAAGTCCGTGTTCTGATTGTAATCTTCTGGCTTTGGTACGAATCTGCATGATATTTAAGTTTGGAGTGTCATCAATATAAATTGGAGATTCTGACAAAACACCAATTGCATGTCCAATACGAGGGAAATCATCAGAATTTGGGTTTGAAGATAAATTACCAGTACGCAATTTCCAAAGGTCAATATTCCCCTGAGAACATAAAAGTCTATCCACTAGCTGTTCTTTACTCATTTCAAGTGAAAATAATCCAACAGGTATTTTTGCTTCAGTTCCAACATGGCGTACAATGTCGAGTGCTAAAGAAGTTTTTCCTACAGAGGGACGAGCAGCTAAAATAACTAAATCAGATTTTTGTAAACCAGCTAAAAGATTGTCTAGGCTTTTAAACCCGGTTGGAACACCTCTCATTTGCCCCTTGTGTTTATGAAGGTCGTCAATTCTCTCAAAGGCATCTGTTAAAACATTGCGGATTGGGCTAAAAGTTTGTTTTAGATGAACGTTTGAAACGCTAAATAGTTTTTTCTGAGCCTGATCTAATAAAGTTTCTATAGTAGATTCATCTTCTTCGTACGACATCTTAATTATATTTTGAGATGCTGCTAAAAGTCTTCTTCTGGTGGCTTTGTGATGAATTATTTCAGCATAATGAACAATACCAGATGCCGTTACAACCGAATCGGCAAGTTTTGTTAAATAGCTTCTACCACCAATATTTTCTAATATTTTCTTTTCTTCTAGTCTATTACTTAAAGAGACTAGGTCTATCGGATCGTTGTTTTCGTATAATTCTAAAATCACTTCAAAAATTTTTGCATGAGCATCTTTATAAAAATCTTCAGCATTAACAACATCAGCCACTTTCAAAAGTGAATCTTTGTTAAGCAAAACAGAGCCTAAAAATGATTGTTCGGCTTCTAAGTTCTGAGGTGGAATTTTTTCGTAATTATCCATATTTGTTTGGGTATTTATTGTATCTTATACCTTTTTTATTCGCAAGTAGTTAATTGGGGGTAAACTGTGGGTATTGTTTATAGTAGACTTGCGAGCTTATTTATAGTATTATTTATAATATATTAAAAAAGAGATACTTCGCTTTGCTTAGTATGACAGGCGTGGTATTGTCATTCTGACGAAAGTCAGAATCTTTCTAAGTAAGTCCTGTTAAAACATTCGTATTAAGAAAGATTCCGGATCAAGCCCGGAATGACAACAGACGTGCCACTGTCATTCGAAACGATTGTGAAGAATCCCTTAGTAATAAAGTATGATACTCAAAAAATTACTTGCAGTAACAATCTTATCAGCTTTGATGTATTTTCAGTTATCTATTTGGCAGTTACCAATTTTAGGTTTTATTTTTTTATCTTTGTATTTTTTAATTACTTATAAAGGTTATTATCTTTGGTTAATAAGATTCTTTGGTTTTTCAACAAATATTTATACCAAGGTCTTGGGAGGATTCTCAAGTTTTTTTGTTTTGAGTTTTTTCTTTGGAATAGCGGTATTTTTTAATGGTTTTCAAAATGAAGTTATTTCTATCTTATTTTTAATAAACGGATTGGTTGCTATTGGTCTTGAAAAGTATTTGGTAAATTATAGAAAAATTAAATTTAATGATAAAAAAATAACCTATCTCCCAAAAACCAATTTGCCATTTTTTAAAATTGTAAGTTTTATCTACCTAGGATTAATTGGAGTTGGATTTTATATTCTATACATATCAAAAACTGGTACAAACATCCTATCTCCTTGGCAAACAATTCATCCAGCTTATATCTATATATTTTTTGCCTCAACTCTGGTTTTAGGATTTTTAATATTTTCTAAACTCAAATTTAAAACTTTACTTTTATTTTTAATTTTACATTCATTATTATTACATGCTTATTTACCTCTAACCCATGAATATTTTTATGGAGCTGACCAGTGGCGACACACCGCAGTGGAAGGAAGATTATTGGATGGATTACCTGTTGAACCAAGTATCGCAGGGGAGAGTGTTGAACTCATTAGTAATTTTAGCATTGGAAAGTTAACTTATTCTAATTTTTGGGGCGGGAGTACATTCCTCTCAAAAACTTTACAGATTAGTTTAATAGATTTCAATAGGTGGTTTTTACCGATTTTATTTTCTCTCATTTTTCCAATTCTACTTTTTGAATTGGGGAGATCATTTAGGTGGGGGAGAAAAGAATCTTTATTTTTGGTTTTTGTAGGTTCAATACCTTTTGTTCTACAAGGTCTAGGTGCAATGACTCTGCCAGTTAGTTTTGGTTTTTTACCGTTTGTTTTAAGTTTGATTTTAATATCAAGGTGGTTGAAGTCTGGTAAAAAAGAACAGTTGGTAAGTTTAGTAATAATAGGAATGGTATTTTTATTTGGATACCTGTTATATTTTATTTTGTTTTGGTTAAGCCTGCTAAGTGCAATTATCATTAAAAGATTTACAAGGAAAGAAAATGGTATTTTAATAGCTATTTTTATAAGCATTCTAATGCTTGTGAGTATTTTAGTTTTAGAAATTTTAGGTGGTTATAGTATCTACGTAGATGTCTACGTAGACATCTACGTAGATAGTTTAAAGCAGATGTTTGGTAATTTTTCTGGTTTTTATCTAGCAACTGGACCTAGAACTCACGATATATTGACTGGCAATATATTGTTTAATCAAATTCCTAGTTATTCATTTGTTAAAAATACCTTTACCAGTTGGTTGTGGCTCATCCCGGTATTTGCTATTAGTTTTTGGATGGTACTGGTTTTTGGAATAGTAAAAAGTTTTGTAAAAAAGAATTTACAGTTGGTTTATATTTCTAGTCTTACTCTAGGTTTGAGTTTAACTTATATCATTTCTCGTTATTTTTTAGATGGAGAAAATATTTTAGCAAGAAGGCTTGATATGGTTTTAGGATTTTTGTTTGTTGTTTTATTTACCTATGGTTTATTTAATTTGTTAAAAAAGCACACGACGTATAGTAAGTACCATATAGTTTTTTTAATTTTAGTATTATCGGTATTTACAACTATTTCATATTCTCTTGGTCCTGACACAAAAACTATTTCAAAAAACCAATATCAAGCAATGGAATTTGTTTGGGAAAATGAAAAGAGCTTGTCTGCCGGTAGGCAGGAAAACAATGATCATTGTGTTTTTGCAGATACTTACTCACTTTTAAGCTTGGAAGCAATTTCTAAAAAAGAAATTATAGGCGGAGGTTTGCCAATTGATAAGTATTTTTCTCAAAAGAAGCGGGTTGCAATTTATGGTGATATTTTAATTTCTGATGAATCGGAAAAAGTATTAGAAAATATAAATAGCAATTGTCGGTCAATGAGTTTTTGGGTTTTATCTGACAACAATTTTAAAGCAGATAAATTTGGTAAAGATACACTTTTAAAGTGGAATAAGTTTGAAGACCTGTTTATCTGGCAAATTAAGTTAAAATAAGATATAATTAAAATATAATATTTTGTCATTCTGATGGAAATCAGAATCTTTCTAAGTAGTTACATATTAAACAGTATGTGCTAAGAAAGATCCCTCGACAAGCTCGGGATGACAGTTTAAATTAGTTTGATATAAAATTGAATTTTTAAATCTTAAGTTTTATGTTTCTTATGTCTGATTGTATTTTTTGTAAAATTATAAAAGGAGAAATCCCAAACCATACAGTTTATGAAGATGACCATGTATTGGCTTTTTTAGATATTAGCCCTCATTCAAAAGGACACACTGTTGTTATTCCCAAAAAACATATTGAGAATTTAAAAGATGTCGGAAAAGAAGATTGGTCAAATATTTTAGAAGGTGTGCGTCAGACCGTAAATAAAATTGAAGAAGTATTAAGCCCTGACGGAATAAATATTGGAATAAATGATAGAGAGGTAGCAGGTCAAGTTGTACCACATATACACTTTCATATTTTCCCTCGTTTCGAAGGCGACGGAGGAGGATCTGTTCATTCTATAATAAATAACAAAGGAGATGTTGGAGTGGAGGAAGTAGCTAAATTATTTAATTAATAAACATGCCCCGTAGTGAAAGTTTAAATAGCCCTACCTGACGGTAGATAAACCTACGGGCAAAAAGAATATATTAATAAATAAGAAATACAGTAAAAACAAAGAACAATAAATAAACACCACTGTTTATACTAACTTTTAAACTTCTACTACGGGGTATGTCAAGATTTAAAACCCTATCATCGAAAATATTAGATAAAAATCCATTTAATGAATATAAAAAAGATGAATTTGAAACGGAAAAAGGTAAAAAAGGGGAATATTATTATATAGAAACAAATGGGTTTTCTCTTGTTATGCCAATTACAGATGATGGAAGATTGGTTTTGGTTTCTCAATATAGATATTTAAAAGATAAATTGAGTATTGAATTTCCTTGTGGAGGAATAGCTCAAAAAGAAACTTCAACAGAAGCTGCCAAAAGGGAACTGGTAGAGGAAACTGGCTATCAAGCTAAAGAATTTATTAAGGTTGGAGAATTTGAAAGTGCAAATAGTTTAATAAAAGATAATTCTCATATATATGTTGGTATGGAATTAGAAAAGGTTGGTGAGCCAGTTTTAGAAATAAATGGAGAAGAATTAGAAGTTATGTTAAGAAGACCAGATGAGTTTGAAGAAATGATTAAAAGAGGTGATATCTGGGATGGTCAGACACTCGCTGCTTGGACACTTGCTCGTGAACATGTTTTAAAAATAATTAATGAATATGCCCCGGAGTAGAAATTTAAATAGCCCTACGGGCAAAAAAATTACAGTAATAACAAGATAAATAAAAAAACAAAAAATAATAAATAAACATCACTGTTTATATTAACTTTTAAATTTTCACTACGGGGTATGGATTACAAACAAATTAATACACCAAAACCAAAAAGTCTGTGGAGATTGCTTTTTGTGATAGCTTTGTTTTTAGTAGCTGTTCCTTTTGTAACTCCCGCAATAAAAGAAAAAATAAGTGAAGTTAAACAGACTGGAGTTGAATATTTGGCCGATGAGGAAGGTTATTTTAAAGTAAGTAGAATTATAGATGGAGACACGGTAGAGTTGTTTGGAGGAATAAAGGTTAGATATATTGGAATAGATACACCAGAAAAAGATACAGATTATACACAGTATGAATGTTATTCGAAAGAAGCTAGCGAAGAAAATAAAAAGTTGTTAAAAGACATGAGAGTAAAGCTGGTAGCTGATGAAGAAGGAGAGGATCAGTATGGCAGACTTTTGCGTTATGTATATTTATCCGACGGAACTTTTGTAAATTTAGAATTAGTTGAAAATGGCTTTGCAACTGTAATGAGTATTCCACCAAATTTAAAATTTAAAGATGAATTTGAGACTGCTGAGAAAGAAGCAATTAAAGAAAAGAAAGGGATGTGGGGAGAGTGCTCTCAATAAAAAGTTATCCACAATTAATTTGCTATAAAGAAGGAATTTCGTTACCATTAAAGTAATATGTCCCGTAGTGAAAATTTGAATAGCCCTGCGGGCGACATGGTATATTATTAAAATAATGTAATAACAGATTTAGAAAGTTAATAAATTTGCAGAATTAAACATTAATGACTTTCAAATTTCTACTACGGGATATGAATTATAATAATCAAACAGGTATTATTTACATGATTTTACCTCGCTTTTTTCTAAGCGGACTTGTTTGATTTAAATAATGTAATTTAATCAGACAAATCCGCATAAAGAAGCGGATTTTTAAATTGTTCTTTTTAAAAGATGACCTAAGTCTCTAATTGATTATTTACTAAGTAATTAGCTAGAGGCAAGGGGTCTCAATCATTGATTCAGCCTTTAGTAAAGGCACAACAAGGGGAGAATAGCACATGAATACTGTGAACCGGGAAAATCAGGGAGAAGATCACTTTCCATATGGAAACAGCGGTGGCACGTCATCAATAAAGTTGAGTGTCAAGGAAAAGCTTGCTCAAAAGTTTGCTCAAGATTATAATGGACAAACTCCTCAAAGTTTTTTGTTGGCCGTTACACGTAATCCAAACTTGGCAAATATTTTGCCTCAAAAGAATGCGGAAGCGAAAGCTGCCGTTGAAGGGGTAGAAGTTGGCAGAGGTTCGCAAACTGCGTGGTAAGGCAACGCGTTGCTAGTTGTATCGGGTTTGGGAGGCTTACCTCCCTTCCCGATTTTTTTTACTTATTTTCAAATTGTAAATCTAAACAAAAAGTGATATAATATTATTAATTAATAAACATTTTTTTGTGATGTTATTTTGAATCTATTTCAGAATTTAAGAAATTATTTTAAAAGATCCTGAATCAAGTTCAGGATGACAAATAGGGTATGATAGAAGAAGAGAAAGATCCCGAAGAAGTTTCTGCGGGAGAAAACAATCAAGAAGAAGATAGTGGGGTAGAGTCATTTATGACCAACCCTGTTGTTAATATTTTTGCAGCTACAAATTTTCGTAATCAATTCAGAAAGTTTGGAATAAAAATTGATGATAGACGAAGGCATATGTATGTTATTGGTAAAACAGGTATGGGAAAAACAACCATGCTTGAGAATTTGGTTTTAAATGATATTTATGCAGGGCATGGAGTTGGGGTAGTAGACCCTCATGGAGATTTTGCTGAAAAAATAATTGATTATATTCCGCCACATAGAATAAATGATGTGGTATATTTTAATCCATCAGATTTGGAATTTCCTATCGGGTTTAATATTCTAGAAGTGTCAAATCCAGACCACAAACATTTAATAGCATCAGGTTTGATGGCTGTATTTAAAAAGATCTGGGTAGATATGTGGAGTTCAAGAATGGAATATATTTTAAATAATACTATTTTAGCTTTGTTGGATTTTCCAAATACAACCTTGCTTGGAATAAATAGACTGTTGTCTGATAAAGTGTATAGAAAAAGAGTTGTACAAAATGTAAAAGATCCAGTTATTAAAGCTTTTTGGGAACAAGAATTTGCTAGTTACAATGACAGATATGCACAAGAGGCAGTTGCTCCTATCCAAAATAAGATTGGTCAATTTTTGTCTGCCTCTGTAATTCGTAACATTGTTGCTCAGGTAAAATCAAAAATTGATATTCGAGATATAATGGATAATCAAAAGATTTTTATAATGAACCTGTCTAAAGGTAGAATTGGAGAAGATAATTCAGCACTTCTCGGCGGTATGCTTGTTAATAAAATTCAGTTAACTGCGATGGAAAGAGTTGATATGGCAGAAGACGATAGAAAAGATTTCTTTTTATATGTTGATGAATTTCAAAATTTTGCTACTCCTTCTTTTGCAAATATATTATCAGAAGCTCGTAAATACCATCTTGGTTTGATACTAGCTCATCAATACATGGAGCAACTTGATGAAACTGTTCGTGAAGCTGTGCTTGGTAATGTTGGAACAATTGCAACTTTTAGAGTTGGTTCAACAGATTCAGAAATTTTAGCTAAAGAATTTGCCCCTGTTTTTGTAGAAGAAGACCTGATTAATTTGCCTAAATTTAATATTTATTTAAAATTAATGATTGACGGAGTTTCTTCAAAACCATTTTCTGCTAACACACTTCCTCCTATTGGTCACCCTACTGGAACAACTGAAAAAATTATTAAAGTATCTCGTGAAAGGTATTCAATTTCAAGAGATAAGATTGAAGATATGATAATGAAATGGAGTGGTTTTGATGAAGGGGATGATAAAGAAAAGACAAAATCAGTAAAATCAAAGGAAAATTATAGTAGTAATAATAGCAGTAGTAATAATAAAAATAATAGTTATAATAAAAACACAACTCCTAATAAAACTGCTAATAAACCATCATACAATAATAAAGATAGTTATAAAAATAACACCAATGTTAAAAAAGACTATTCGAAAAGTTCATATCCGACAAATAGCAGTAATAGTACTATAAAAAAAGATGAAACAGTACGAAAACCACACCTACCAGTAAATAAACCGGAGTCTGTTTCTTTGGTAGATACTAAACAAAAAGGATTAAGCCTATCAAGTCTTACACAAGATGATGTGAAAGAAAAAAATCCCAAAGGGACCTCTTCGGGACAAGAAAAGAAAAGCGTAAATAGAGATTCACAAAAAAAATTTGATAATAAAAAAACAGATATAGTAAATAAGGATAATAAGTTTAAGAGTGAAAAACAAAAAGAGATAGTTAAAATAGAAAATAAAGTTTCTTTATCTGAATTAAAATCTCCCAAAAAAGAAAAAAGTCCCAAAGGGGTCCCTTCGGGAAAAGAAGATGGTAATAAGAATAAAAAACAAACTTTACTAATAGAAAAAAAAGTTTTATCTACCGGTAGGCAGGAAGTAAAACAATTAATGCCAGGGTTTGTTGATCAAAAGAAAAAAGAAAATCAAATTAATTTAAAAACCATAAAACCAGACGAAGTTGTAAAAGTTGATAAGGCGGGAGATAATTTTGACGACGATTATCGCAACGATCGTTAGTATGTAAAAATAGATATGACCGTTGAAAAAATAAATCCTCAAATTTTAAAAAAACTTTATAAACCAGATTTAAAAAGCCACAAAGGACAAAATGGCCGTATTTTGGTTATTGCCGGTTCAAAAAAATATCATGGTTCTTTGGTATTGGCAGCTTCGATGGCTTCAAAAATTGTGGATTTTGTATATGTTCACACAACTACAGACAATTTTGAAATTATAAAGAAATTAAGGGAAAAGGTAGCTGAATTTATTTTTATAAATAAAAGTGATTTAAAAAGAGTTTTGGAAGTTGAGGCTGATGCGATTTTAATAGGTCCAGGATCATTACCAAATTACAGAACTAAAAGATTGATTAATAAAATATTAAAAAAATATCCAGACACAAAAACTTTGCTTGATGCTGGAGCACTGCGAGTGGTAAACAAAAAACTATTACATAAAAATTGTGTAATTACGCCTCATACACAAGAATTTGAACACCTGTTTAATACAAAACCCACACTAGAAAATGCTTTAAAACTTTCCAAAGAATTTCCAGCCATTATTGTTTTAAAAGGTGCAACAGATTATATTTGTCAAAATGGAATCTGTTTTGAAAATGCTACTGGTAATGTTGGGATGACCAAAGGCGGAACCGGAGATGTGTTAGCGGGCTTGATTGTGGCACTTCTAGCAAAAAATGATATTTTAACAGCTACAAAAATTGCTATTTATGTTTCTGGTTTGGCAGGAGATAAAATAAAAGAAAAAGTTGGAGTTTACTATAGTGCGAGTGAATTAATACCAGAAATACAAAAAATATTAGGGGGCAAATAATAGTTTTAGAAATTTGCCTTGAATTTGTTTTTAATATATAATGTTTAAGTTAATTAAGTAAATAAAAAAATTATGTCTTTTGGAGATGATAAACAAATGTTTGATGTTGATGTAGTGTGTGCTAAATGTAATACTCATATTACTCAGCTTCCTTTTCAACCGTCAGGTGATAGGCCAGTTTACTGTTTAGAGTGTAATCGTTCATATCACGAAAGCAAACGTCAAGATGATAGTGGTGCACGTCAATTATTTGATGTAGATATAGATTGTGGTGGCTGTGGAGCAAAAATTACTCAACTTCCATTTCAACCATCAAGCGACAAGCCAATTTACTGTCGTGACTGTATGCAGGCTCGTCGTGCAGATTAAAATAAAAGAATTAAAATCCTAAGCCTTTACAATATAAAGATAAGATGTTAATAATATACCGTCTAGTTAATTTAACTGGATTCCCGATCGGGGTTGAGGATGACAGGCCTTTCGGCCTATGAAACTATGAATTTAAAACAAAAAGATCAATTTATTTTCCCAGCTTTTTTTGTTATTTTGGGGATTTTGAGTAAAAGTCCTTTTTTGATTATCGTAGGTCTTGTTTGGCTTTATACTGTATATAAAAGAACAGGACAGAATTTTACTTTTACAGATATTTATAAAAAGATTTTAAATCAAACAGGAAATAACAGAAAATCTGAATGGGAAAAGAATTTTGAAAATAGTGATAGTGATGTAAATAACCCTACATCTTCGGTAGATGAAAATAAACAAGAAATTAATTTAAATAATGATTTTAATAATAATGAAAAACCTATGCAAACTATAGATCCAAAACATGGAAAAAAGATTGCCGGTTTAGTTATTGGAGCGGTTGCTGCTTTAATTATTCTAGCGAATTCCATTATCGTAATCCCTGCCGGGTATACAGGTGTTTATCAATTATTTGGTAAAGTAAAAAACAAAGCATTATCTTCTGGTATGCATTTAATTATTCCAGTTGCTAATATTGAAAAAATGAATATTAGAACACAAGATTATACAATGAGTATTGCGTCAGGAGAAGGTCAAAAAATTGGAGATGATTCAATTGTGGCTTTAACTCAAGAAGGTTTAAGTGTTTCTCTTGATATGACTGTTTTGTATCATCTTGATGAACAAAAAGCTCCAGAGCTTTATAAAACTATAGGTGTAGGGTATGCTGAAATTATTATTCGTCCAGAAATCAGAACTGCAATTCGTGAAGTAGTATCACAATACGATGCAAAAGGTCTTTATTCTGAAAAAAGAACAGAAGCTGGAATGAAAATTTTAGAACAATTAAAAGAAAAGATTGAACCTCGTGGAGTAATTATCGAAGATGTGTTACTTCGTCATGTAGAATTGCCTGCGAAATTAGCTGAAAGTATTGAATTTAAACTTCAAGCTGAACAAGAATCAGAAAGATATGAATTTGTTTTAGAAAAAGAAACAAAAGAAGCAGAAAGAAAAAGAGTTGAAGCGGCAGGTCAAAGAGATGCTCAACAAATTATCGCCCAGGGTTTAACAACAAATTACTTAAATTATTTGTATATCAAGGAACTTAAAGATCGCGAAGGTACGATATATGTTCCTGTTGGGAACAATGGAATACCTATGTTTAGGGGGATATAAAAAGGATATGAAAGAACGAAATCAACAACTGAGAGAGGGTCAACAGATGATTGAAGGTAGTCATCCAGGTGAACGGCGTGCGGCGATCGAAGCCGATGGTTCAGGTGGTGCATGCCCACTACGTGATTGTAAAAAAAATGATGGTACTAGACAGCAAGGGTATAATGTTGTCTGTCCAGATGGAGGGTTTGGTCCTTGTCGAACACATCTTGAAGAGACAATCTATAAGAAAAAACAGAAAAGAAGAGATGGTAGTGGATTCTTGTCTAAATCAATAGAAGACGAGATAATCGCTAAAGAACAACGCAAATTGATGATCACTTGCAATAGAGATCGAAAGAGTGGTTATGTTGGTCAGCCTAATACCATGATTGACCGTCAGATTGGCTCTGCTGAAACTCACTCACTCCCTACATCCAAAGAAGGTGATGATTTGGAAAAGAAAAAGGGATGAGATAACTAGTATTTGAATGATTCTCGGCGTCGATGTTCCTTGCATTGACGTCGTTTTTTTTATATAATATTGGCATGAATAAAAATAAGAAAATTATAGTTGCGATGTCAGGTGGGGTAGATTCATCTGTTGTCGCAGCACTCTTAGTAAAAAAAGGTTATAATGTAACTGGTATGTTTGCTGTTAATTATGAAGGGCAGGATAAGTTTGGTAATAGTTGTTGGCGAGATGATTATGAAGATGCTCTTCGTATCTCGGCAAAACTTGGAATAAAACTTTTAAGACTTAATTTTGTTGAAGAATATAGAAAAAAAGTCCTAGAATACACTTATAACGAATATAACAAAGGAAGAACTCCAAATCCAGATGTGATGTGTAATAAATTTATAAAGTTTGATGTTTGGATAAAGAAAATAAAAGAATTAGGATATGACAAAATTGCAACAGGTCATTATGCTCGGCTATCGCCGAGAATTTCTAATTTTCAATTTCTAATTTCTAAACAATTTTCAATTTCTAATTTTAAATTGTTGCAAGCTAAAGATAAGAATAAAGATCAAACATATTTCCTACATCAGCTTTCAAAAGAGCAACTAAAAGATGTACTGTTTCCTTTAGGAAAATACACAAAGAATCATGTTAGAAAATTAGCTGAAAAATTTGACCTAGTTACAAAAGACAAAGAAGAGAGTATGGGAATTTGTTTTGTTGGTGAAGTGCCGATGAAAGAATTTTTAAAAGACAAAGTTAAGGCAAAAAAAGGTGACATCCTTTTATCTCCCCATGCCCGAGGGGGAGTTAGAGGGAGTGGGAGTAGTGGGGAAGTGGTTGGTACTCACGATGGTTTACCTTTTTATACGATTGGACAAAGGATAGCAGTTGATGCAAGACGTCATTCTGAACTCCTTGCCTACCGGCAGGCAGGTGTTTCAGAATCTAAAGAGATCCCAAAACAAGTTCGGGATGACAGTGGTAAAAAACCTTTATTTATTGTTGGAAAAAATATCAAAAAAAACGAACTTACCATTGGTTTTGCTGATGACCCACTATTATTTAAAAAAGAAATTAAAATTAAGAATATGCATTGGGTTGCTGGGCAAGAGTTAAAATTACCACTAAAGTGTTGTTTTCGCTTGCGTCACAGACAAACTTTAGAGAAGGGTGTTTTATCAAGACATAATACACAATACCTAATACTTAATACAGATACTGCCCAGAGGGCAGTGACCTCTGGGCAATTTGCAGTAATTTACAAAGGCAAGGTTTGTTTGGGTGGGGGAGAAATAGTTTAAAAAAAAGAACGCCGGACCCTGAGAAGATTCTCAGAGCCGGCGTCATGCAAGTTGCGTTTGATCAGGTGCCGCAGCCATTGTTGATTGTTTGCTGGACAATCTTGCCGTCGGGTTGGCGAATGACGATTGTTTCTGCGGTTCTGTGGATTACCCTGTTCTGTGGTTTTGCTTCTTTTTTCGGTTTTTGGTCGACCGCCTCTGTCTGCATGGTTGTTCTCCTTATAGTTTCGGTTTGCCGGGTAAGTATCATATAAAAACATCAGCCAAAAAAAGGCTGTTAAAGAGGTAAAAAGAGCTTGTCACTTATTAAAATTTTACCATAAAAATAGTCTTCTGTCAAGTTTTTATGAAAGAAAAATAAATTTATTTTAAATAAAAAAAAGAAGCACCCCCGGTTGGGGTGCTTCGGGTTACTTTTTGCTTTACTCTAGTAAAGTTTTACTTGCGCCGGTTTTTTTCTATCCGGCTTAAACCTTACTATAGCAACAGTTTTGTTGCCTAGGCCTTCTTCCCACCCCAACCAAAGGAGTAATTTGTTGGCCTGGTTTCTGCTACTGGTGACGACTATGTGAGTCAAATCATCCGGTTGTTTCAAAAGATCCTTGATGATCAGGTGTGGGTTATTGTCGACATTGCCATTGAGGCGATAATCAGCGGTAATACCCACGTCTTTCTTATCAAGCATAGCTGTCGTTTGGCAGTCTGCAACAAATTCCATCAGGTCTTTGATCATTAGATTGGAATTTGATGGTACTGTGAAGTGGTCAATCCTCTTTAGCCCTGGCATCTCTCCTACAACAAATGCTGTTGCAGTCAGATATTTCTTCTTCGGGCTAGGGAGTAGTATAATCGTAAAACCCCTTTTTTTCTCTTTCTCTTCTTTTTTCTTTTTTCTTTCCATCTTCAGTTTTCTCCTTGAGCTTCAAGCTTAATGTGAGTGTGGTGGAGTTGTATTGAGCCCTGTATTGTAAAAATAACCTTTACTTTAGTTTTGAAAGAACAATCACCTAATATTAAAGCTTATAATAAAACCTTGCTTTTGTCAAGCAAATTGTGTAAAATGTTATATATAAGACTAAAAATCAATTATGATCACTTCAAAAGAACTTCGTCAAAAATACTTAGAATTTTTTAAATCAAAAGGGCATAAAGTTATTCCTAGTGCTTCTTTGGTTCCAGAAAATGATCCAACAGCTTTATTTATATCGGCCGGAATGCAACCACTTGTACCATATTTAATGGGTGAGAGTCATCCAGAGGGTAAAAGACTTACCAGTGTACAAAAATGCGTAAGAACAGGAGATATTGACGAGGTAGGAGATAATTCTCATGTGACTTTCCTTGAAATGCTTGGAAATTGGTCTTTGGGTGATTATTTTAAAGAAGAGTCAATTGAAATGAGCTTTGAGTTTTTGACTTCTAAAAAATATCTGGGGCTTCCAAAAGAAAAACTTGCTGTTACGGTTTTTAAAGGTGACGAGGAAATACAAAAAGACAATGAATCAGTTGATTTTTGGAAAAGTGTTGGTTTATCAGGTGACAGGATAGGATACCTAGGTAAAGAAGATAATTGGTGGCCAGAAGGAGGAAAAAATCCAGGACCACAAGGACCTGACACAGAAATATTTTACTTTGTAGGGGAAGGTGATATTCCACCCGAAAAAAGTAATCCAGAAACTGATGAAAAAAATTGGATGGAGATTTGGAATAATGTATTCATGCAATTTAATAAAACAAAAGAATTAAAATTAGAACCACTTAAACAAAAAAATGTTGATACAGGAATGGGGTTAGAGCGAACGGTGGCAGTAATAAACGGTTTCAAAGATGTTTATGAAATAGATACAATTAAACCAATTATAGAAAAAGTAGAAGAAATTTCTGGTAAAAAATATGATAGTGAAACTAAATTATCTTTTAGAGTTATTGCTGACCATATTCGTACAGCAACTATGATAATGGGGGATAGTAACGGAGTTAGTCCATCAAATGTGGATCAAGGATATATTGTTCGCAGATTAATTCGTCGAGCAATTCGTCATGGAAAGACTTTAGGGATAAATGAAGTATTTTGTTTTAAAATTGCGGAAGTTGTAATTGAACAAATGAAAGATGCATATCCAGAAGTAAAAGAAAACCAAGATTTTATAATCAACCAATTAACTTTGGAAGAGGAGAAGTTTAGAAAGACTTTGGAGAAAGGAATTAAACATTTCAACACAACAACATCACAGCACAACAACACAGTTAAAAAGATAACTGCAGAAGAGGCTTTTAATTTATACCAAAGTTATGGTTTTCCAATTGAAATGATAACAGAACTTGCTAAAGATAAAGGTCTTGAAGTTGATGTTAATGGTTTTGAAGAAGAAATGAAAAAACATCAAGACCTATCACGTACTGGAGCGGAAAAGAAATTTAAAGGTGGAATGGCTGATACAGGTGATGAATCAAAAAAACTTCACACTGCTACTCATTTATTACATACTGCTCTTCGTAAAGTTTTAGGCGACCATGTAGAACAAAAGGGGAGTAATATCACTGCCGACCGACTTAGGTTTGATTTTTCACATCCTGAAAAACTAACAGATAAAGAGAAAGAAAAGGTAGAAGGGCTGGTTAACGCGGTAATTGATCAAGCTGTGCCGATTATTCAAGAAGAAATGACTGTGGAGGAAGCAAAGGCAGAAGGTGCTATCGGACTTTTTGGAGATAAATATGGATCAAAAGTAAAAGTATATACTATCGGAGAGTTCTCAAAAGAAATTTGTGGTGGTCCACATATGGCTAATACATCAGAATTAGGACATTTTAAAATCAAAAAAGAAAAAGCATCAAGTGCTGGGATTAGAAGAATAAAAGCTGTATTGAAATAAAAAAATGAATAGCTTCCCCCTTTCCAAGGGGGAATACAAGGGGGTTGCCAAATGAAAATATATAATCAAAGAAAATTCAAAGAAAGAAGGCAGTGGCTTAGAAATAATTGTTTAAAGCCAGAAAGAATACTTTGGTATAAAATAAGAGGAAAACAACTTGGTTATAAGTTTAGAAGACAACATGGTATTGGTAATTATATAGTAGATTTTTACTGTCCTGATTTAAAATTAATAGTAGAAGTTGATGGCAGTGTACATTCTGTAAAAGAAGTATATGAAAAAGATTTAGTTAGAGAAAAAATATTAAAGAAAAATCATAGTATAATTAAAAGATATACAGCAGTAGATATATTAAAAGACCTAGATAATGTTTTGTTAGATTTGAAGTATTGTTGTGATAAAATAAATAATAGCAACCCCACCTAACCTCCCCTTAGAAAAGGGAGGAACCTGAAGAGTTGGCAACCCCACCTAATCTCCCCTTAGAAAAGGGAGGAACCTGAAGAGTTGGCAACCCCCTCTAACTCCCCCTTGGGAAGGGGGAGAACCTGAATTTTCGTCTAACCTCCCTTTAGAAAGAGGAAAAGTAAGAATTAATTCTTACTTTTGTAATATTATTTAAATGATTAAAAAATTCATAAAACACTTCTGGCAAAATCGTTTTCAGTTTTTGAAATATACCATTATTGGTAGTTCTGGTTTTGTTTTAGACATGTTAACCCTCGTTGCTTTAAAAGAGGGACTGGGTTTAAACCCTGTAGTAGCTGTAGTAGTTAATCAATTGTTTATGATTAACTATATTTTCTTTTTAAATAAATATTGGACATTTCGCTCAAAAGGGATAGCACGTGACCAAATGTTTCGTTTTTGGATGTTAATGCTTTGGAATTATAGTTTTGCGATTGTAATTATGTGGATTGGTAATACCGTATTGGAGATAAACTATATCTATGTTAGAATATTAAGTATCATGGTGACAGTCACTTGGAATTTTATTTTATATAAACATTGGGTATTCGTTGAAAATAGACTGTGTATAAAGCAAGTCTTAAATAATCTCTTAAGTTTTATAAGAGATAGGAAATAACTAAGATTAGGTAAAAAACACCAATTTAAATTAAAAAATTAATTCTAAAACTAAACACTTGACATAAATTTAGTTTTAATGTAATATATAGCCGTCATGAGTAAAAAAGATGTTATAGAAGTGAAGGGGACAGTTGAAGAATTGTTGCCAGCTGCTAAATTCAAGGTCAAACTTGAAAGTGGACAATATGTTATTGCTCATCTTTCAGGAAAGATGAGAATGCATAGAATTAGATTATCTATCGGAGATGGAGTAAAGATGGAAATGACTCCGTATGATCTAACAAAAGGCAGAATCACATTCAGAATTTAAAATTGAATAAAAACTATACTATTGTGTAGTGAAAGAAAATCAACCATTGCGGTGGAGTCCCATCCTCTTTTAAGAGGTTAAGAGCTATATGTCTAAAAGGGGCGACGATATCGCGGCAGTGGTTGGTGTTTTTTCTTAAAAAAATGTATTAGAAAGTAAATAAATGTATTAGAAAGTAAATATGAAAGTAAAATCATCCGTAAAAAAAAGATGCAATAAATGCAAAGTAATTAGACGCAAAGGAAAAGTGCGTGTAATTTGTGAAAACCCTAGACACAAGCAAGTTCAAGGATAATTTAATATTAACTAATTTTATGCGTGTAGCCGGTGTAAACATCCCAAAGGAGAAAAAAGTAGAGTATTCTTTAACTTATATTTTTGGTATTGGTCTAACAACATCTAAAAAAATATTGAAAGAAGCAGGTATAGGTGCAGACGTACGTACTAAAGATCTAAAACCAGAAGAAGAAGACAAACTTCGTAATATTATTGAAAAGAAATTTAAAATAGAAGGGGATTTAAAACGTGAAGTATTAGCAAATATTAAACGTTTGAAAGAAATCAAGTCTTATCGTGGTAGCCGTCATAAAAAAGGATTACCATGTCGTGGACAAAAAACAAAAACAAATAATCGTACATTGCGTGGTAATGCAAAAAAGATTGCAGTGTCTGGTAAAAAACCAGCTACTCAAAAAACTTAAAACCACTAATTTTAATACAAGAATCTCAATAATTATTTAAAGGTTATGGCAAAAGTCAAAAAAAATAAAAAATTTAAAAAGAAAAAACAGATAAAAGCAGTCTCTCGTGGACGTGCTTATATCCAAGCTACATATAACAACACTATTGTTAGTGTAACTGATTTGAATGGTAATGTTTTAGCATGGGCTTCAGCTGGTATGTCTGGCTTTAAAGGTCCTAAAAAAGCAACTCCATATGCAGCTAGTATGGTTATTAAAAATTTAACTGAAAAATTAGAACCCTACGGAGTTAAAGAAGTGAGTGTATATGTTAAAGGAATAGGTGGTGGACGTGAAGGAGCAATTCGTGCATTACACATCAATGGTTTGAATGTGTTAGCAATTAATGATGTTACACCGATACCTCACAACGGTTGCAGACCTTGCAAACGTAGACGTGTTTAACCACTAATTTTAAACACACTAATCTCACTAATTATTTATAAATTATGTCAACAAAGGAATTACAATGTAGTAAATGTCGTAGAGCTGGAGAAAAGCTTTTTCTTAAGGGTGATAAATGTAGTGGTCCTAAATGTCCACTTTTGAAAAGAAAATATGCTCCTGGACAACATGGTCCGAACGCAAGACGCGTTAAGCTTTCTAACTTTGGTAAACAATTAAAAGAAAAACAAGAAGCAAAGAGAATTTACGGTATGCGTGAAAAACAATTTGTAAGATATGTGGACGAAGCTGGTAAAAAAGTTGGTGATACTGGAAAACTTCTATTAACTCTTCTTGAATCAAGATTAGATAATGCTGTATACAGAATGGGACTTGCACCATCAAGAGCAACTGCTCGTCAGATTGTTAATCATGGTCATATGGAAGTTAATGGTAAAAAAGTAGATATTCCTTCATATCGAATTAAGGTTGGTGATATTATCTCTATTAGAGATAAATCAAAAACAAAAAATCTTTTTGAAAATGCAACTGAAAAATTATCAAAAGCAGATGTACCTCATTGGTTAGCTGTTGATTCTAAAAAGTTGGAATCTAAAGTTTTGAATACTCCTGTACTCGACAGCCCAAGCTTTAGCATTAAAGATATTATCGAATTTTATTCTCGTTAAAAATAATAAGTTCTCATTAACTAAAAAAAATATATGGAGAATTTGCTTCTACCTTCACAAATTGAGTTTCTAGCAGGGGATACCCCAAACAAGGGTTCTCTTGTAGTAACTCCATGTTATCATGGCTATGGGACTACTTTAGGTAATAGTCTTCGTCGTGTACTTTTATCTTCATTGCCTGGTGCTGCAGTAGAAGGTTTTAAAATTAAAGGTATCCAACATGAATTTACTGCTATCGATGATATAAAAGAAGATGCAGTTGAAATCATGATGAATTTGAAACAATTAGCTGTTAAAGTTTTTTCTGACGATCCTATTACTTTAACTATTACAAAAAAGGGAGCAGGAAAAGTGACTGCTAAAGATATTAAGAAAAATTCTGATGTTGAAATAATGAATCCTGATCATATTATCGCAGAAATTACTGGTAAAAAAGAATTTGAAATGGAAATTATAGTTGGTCGTGGACGTGGATTTAAACCAGCAGAAGATAAAGATCGTAAGAATTATGATCTAGGTACTATAGTAATTGATTCAATTTATACACCAATTAAAGATATCGGTTATAAAGTTGAATATACTCGTGTTGGAGATATCACTAATTATGAAAAATTAGTTTTAGATATTGAAACTAATGGTACAGTCGATCCAAAAGAAGCTTTAGTTAATTCAACAAAGATTTTAATGGATCATTATACTTTAGTAATTGATAATTTAGAAAATAATACTACAACTGAAGAAGTAGCTGAGGAAGTTGTTGAAGAAAAAGAAGCTGAAGTTGAAGAGGTTGTTGAAGAAGAAGTTGTTGAAAAAAAAGAAAAAAAAGTTAAAAAAAGTAAAACTACTAAAAAGAAATAACTGCTATGCGTCATAAAAAGAAGAAAATTAAGTTAGATAAAAAGAATTCTACTCGCCGTGCTTTATATATAAATATGGCTGAAAGTTTGGTTATCTACGAAAAAATTACAACTACTAAAGCAAAAGCCAAACAAACTAGTTCTTTAGTTGAAAAATTAATTACCAAAGCTAAGAAACAAGATTTAAATGCTAGACGTGATTTAATAAGTATTCTATACACTAAAAATGTGATTAATAAATTAATGGATGTTTTAGGACCTCGTTACAAAGATGTAAAAGGTGGATTTACTAGAACAACAACTGTTAAAAATCGTGTTGGAGATGGTGCGATAGAGGTTGTACTTGAATTAGTATAAAAGATTAATAAAGTTATAATATGGAATTACATAGAAAAACAATTAGATTAGATGCAACAGGTCAAGCTCCGGGGCGTTTAGCTTCTCAAATAGCTGTGATTTTGATAGGAAAAAATAAAGTAGAATATGCAACTGATAGAGATATGGGAGATGGTGTGATTGTAAACCATGCTGATAAAGTTAAATTTACTGGCAAAAAATTAGAACAAAAAAAATATTATCACCACAGTGGTCATCCTGGTGGAATAAAATCAACAACAGCTAAAAAATTATTAGCTGAAAAACCAGAAGAAGTTATTCGTAAAGCTGTTTTTAATATGTTACCAAAAAATAGATTGCGTAATGATCGCATGAAAAGATTAGATATTAGAATATAAATAAAACTATGGAGAAAAAAACACAAACAGTTGGACGTCACAAAAGTGCGTCTGCCCGTGTAAGACTTACAGTGGGTAAAGGAGAAATGATAATTAATGAAAAATCTTTAGAAGAGTTTTTCCCACATTTTGAATTGCAAGAAACTGTAATGGCTCCTTTAGTAGCTGTTAGTAAAGAAAAAAGAGTGAGTGTTAGTGCAAAAGTAAGTGGTGGTGGTAAAAAAGGACAAGCTCATGCTATTTCTCTTGGAATTGCTAGAGCACTTATTAGAGATGATGAAGATTTGAAAAAGACTTTAAAGAGTTTGGGATTATTGACTCGTGATGCAAGAGTGAAGGAAAGAAAGAAACCGGGTTTGAAAAAAGCTCGTCGTGCACCACAATGGTCAAAGCGTTAATGGCACTATCATTAAATACCATTTTTGTTCTAAAACCTCAAATTCTGGTAAATTTTTCTAAAAATTTCTTCGTTAATATACCATATTAACTTAAAAATTATTTAAAAAAATTTCCTCAAAATTTGAAATTTTATACTCGAAAGAGTATTTAACGATAGCACCTAAAAAATTATAAAATCCGTCGAAAGACGGATTTTTTAATTTCTAATTTTTTTCAACTTACCATCTTTCGGTCTGTCACCCTTCACCATCTGTCATCCTGAGGAACCGAAGGATCCCTCTCATTTGTCATCTCGACCGAAACGCAACGCAGTGGAGTGTAGTGGAGAGATCTTTCTTAGCACAAACTGTTAGTTTGCTAGAGTTAGTGAGAAGGAAAGTTGTTTAAAAAAAATACGCCACAAGAGAGAAGGTCTCTCGTGGCGTGCAAGGTCAGAAGTTCACTTTTTTCGTCTCATTTCTCGCATTGCCGCCTTGTGCACCCTTTCAGCCTCTCTTTTTTCATCGTAAGGAATATGCTGTGGGTAGAGGTAGAAACCAGAGGTTTTACAGTTCATAACTCGATAAGCTAACGTATTCTTGTCATTGTATGACAATATTGATGATACTACCAATAGCATAAATCCTGTTACTAGAATTTGCCAGTATGTGGCAATATCGTAACACCAGTGGGCTAGAAAAATTGAGATTGAAAATCCCCACCCCCCAGTTGGCACCCCTAGGAATAATCCTGCCACAGGTAATATGGGTATGCTCAACCACAGCCCAAAATAACCTATGTATAAAATGAACCCGAGAACAAAGACACTATCTGAGATATGTTTTCTCGTTTGCATAGGACACTCCTTTTCTATGTTTGCGAACTTGAATCTCGTTTTAAATATTATACCACTAAAACAATAAAGTTCTAACTGTTTCACGCAGGTACACAAATTAAACACTAAAAAATGGCTAAGGTTAGGAATCCTTTGATTTCTTGGAGCCTATCTTGAGCTTATCAAAGGATCTCTCTCGTTATTCCCTCCTTGAGGAGCCTGCCTGCCGGCAGGCAGGGGTTAGGCCTTCGGCTCTGCGAGACCGCAGGCTCGAAGAGGAGGTGTTATCTCATTTATTAGAGTAACTACAGTTTATAAAACTCTCCTACTAATTTAATATATTATCTTTCTCTTTTACTTTTGTCTGCACAAAAGTAACAATTCTTTCTTTTCTTTTTTGGGTGACCAAAAAAGAAACAAAAAAGTCACTGGGCTATCAAACTTTTAGATAATTTACACACTCATTTCATTAAAACGCATTAGTTCACTTCGTTAGAATGAGTTTTCCCTTCGGGACGTTCAATTTCGTGTGTAAATTAAACTAAAAATTCTCAACGCCCAGACCTAAGTGAGCGGTTGAGTATGTAATTGAGTAGAATTTATTTAAAACTTTGCTGTGATAAGACTTTTTAGCCTGTGGATAAATATTTATATTTATACTATATTTATGTATTATAATATATGTTATAATATAGTTAATAAAATACTTATTATGTTATTGCTTGCATGAAAATTAAAAAAAGAAGCTGTCAGGCTCTTTTTTTATGCTCTATTGACAAAAAATTAAATAAATAGTATATTTATACATCTATACTTTAGGTGCTTAATTGCGGGGAGTATGGGATTCGAACCCATGATACTTCTGAGGTATTTCCGTTTTAAAGACGGCTGCGTTAAACCGCTCTGCCAACTCCCCATAATTAAACACCTAAAAATGTTTACAAAAAACTGGAAAGGCACTCTGTTTTTAAACAGAGCACCCATTCTTACATCTTTGCAAATTAGCATTTCAATTCAAATTTGCATAGATTAGCCAGAGAAAACGATCTACCTAGTAGATCTTTTTCTTTTTTTATCTGTTTCCCACACTGTTGTGCGTGGATGACGTTGTGCAAAGCTAGGCTTTACGTAACGTCCAGTAACACTCGAGCGCGCCTTTTTATTTGGCATAACTCTTTTGTTAGCAGTCGTTTACTTAAACATAAATGATTATGTATAAGTTGGAGTATTTTAGACTTAAATTAAAACCCCTGTTTTAATATCTATATAATATAAATATTAAAATTAGGACTTTAATAAAAAAACAAGAATACTAGCGTAGGCATCTTGTCGATTCAATAAGTTTATTTTCTAAATAAAATGATTTAATTTTTAAGGATGCCCTTTAGATAAGCTAATCGTGTCTATTTTATAGATTAGACCACAACATATTGTGTCAAAAGCTCTTTTTAGGTGCATAAATATTATACCACAGCTTAAAACACTCCACCAACTTTTTAATTTTTTGGCTACGAAAAAGGGATAGAAAACCATACTAAAAGAGTTATCCACAGGGTTAGAGTTTTTATTTTTGAGGATTGTACTTTAAAACACAAGCTTAATGGGGTTTTATTGTTTTTAGACCCGCCAAATGATATAATAAAGAGGTTAAAATACATAAAATGTCTTATTCAATAACTCAAAATACAACTCTCCTAACCGGTGCTTCCATTTTACAAAAAGCGGTTTCTTTTGTTTATTTTACACTCGTCGCAAGATTTTTGGGAGCAGAAAATACTAGTCAATATTTTTTAGCACTTAGCTTTGCTTTAATTTTTACAGTTGTAGCTGATTTTGGATTAACGACCGTACTCACAAGAGAGATTTCTAAATACACAGATAAAGCAAAGATCTATCTAAATTCTATTTTTTGGGTTAAATTATTGTTTGGTATTTTTACTTATGTTTTAATTGTCGTAGTTGCTAATCTATTAAATTATCAAGAATTAACTAAACAATTAATTTATATCGCAGGTATAACGGTTTTTTTTGATAATTTAACTTCTGCAGGCTATGCCTTTTTCAGAGCTCATAAAAATCTTCTCTATGAATCAGTAGCAATTTTTTTATCACAATTAGTAACTCTTTTAATAGGAACAGTAGTTTTATTTATGGGTTGGTCTATGGCCGGTCTTATTGTCGCTTTTGCTATTCCTAGTTTTATTAATTTTTGGGTTTGTTTGATTTATTTAAAAAAGAAGTATGGTTTTACCTATAGTTTGGTTTGGGACAAGAAAATTGTAAGACTTTTTTTAAGTATTGCAGTACCTTTTGCACTCGCAGGAATAATAAGTCGTTTTTATTCATATACAGATACTTTGATTATGTCTAAAATTTTAACTGACGCAGAGCTTGGTTATTGGAGCGTTCCTTATAAAATAATTTTTGCTTTTCAATTTATTCCAGCTGCGCTTACTATATCAATTTTCCCTGTTCTAAGTCGTTCTTTTGTAGAAAATAAAGATAGGGTAGAACAGGTATTTAGAAAAGGGTGGAGTTATTTAACAATTGTTTCAATTCCGATGGCAATTGGTTTGTTTGTTCTCGCAAAACCAGTTATTTTAAAACTTTATACAGTGGAATATTTACCAGCTATTCCAGTATTACAAGTTTTAGGTTTTGCTTTGATATTTATTTTTTTAGGATACACAAATGGAACACTTTTAAATGCAATTAATAGACAAAAATTATTAACCAGTATTATCGCTGGGGCTTGGGGAGTGAGTATTATTTTGAATCTGATTTTAATTCCAAAGTTTGGAATTTATGGAGCAGCGATAGCATCTCTCGCAAGTAACTTCTTCTTTTTTGTAGTTGGGTATTATTTTGTAAATAGGTTTTTACATTTAAAAAATATAGAAAATATTAAGATTTTCACAAAGTCTTTATTTTCCGGAGTTATAATGGGAGTAGTAGTTTATTACATAGAGTATACATTTAATTTTATACTAGCAGTTCCAGTTGGAATAGTTGTTTATTTTAGTGTTTTATACCTATTAAAAGGATATACAAAAGAGATGATTTTAAATAACCTAGTTAAACTAAAATTTAAAAAATAATATGAAAAAAACTTTAATAATAACTTCAAGTTTTCCTCCAAAGATTAGTGGTTTGGCTTCGTATGTAAGTAACTTTGCTAAGCATTTACCAAGTGAAAAAGTAATTGTGCTTGCTCCAAAACAAAAAAATGCAGAAGCTTTTGATAAAGAATGTAGGTATAAGGTAATCCGAAAAAAGTTACATTCTTACTTATTGCCCAATTCAGTAAAATTATTATTTTTAATTTTATGGATTGCAAAGAAAGAAAAAGTAAAACAAATTCACATTCATCACACTGGTTTATTTGGATGGGTTGTATTTGTTATAAATAAAATATTTAAAATTCCCTATTTTATTTTTTTCCATGGTGTAGATTTAGAATTATTAACTAGTAAAAAAATTAAGCGTTTTAAATTAAAGCTAATTTTAAAGAATGCTCAAACTATCGTTGTAAATAGTGAATTCTCGAAAAATAAATTAATAGAAAAAATGGAAAATGTAGATAATAAAAAAATCAAGGTAATTTATTCTTGTCCGGCTGATTTCTTTTTAGATAAAGTTGAAGAAGTTGTAATTGAAAAATTGAGAGCTAAATTGGCACTCCGTGGTAAAAAAGTTATTTTAACTGTTGGTAATATGAATGAAGGTAAGGGCTACCCTCATATGATTAGAGTATTACCCGAAATACTTAAAAAAGTTCCAAACCTAGTTTGGGTTATTATTGGTGATGGTAAGAAAGAAAAAATGATAGTAGAAATGGTGCAAAAAAATTCTTTACAAAATGTAGTTAGATTTTTGGGACAGGTAGATTATCAAGAATTACCAAAGTATTATCAATTGGCAGATTTGTTTGTTTTATTAACTCATGAAGATGATGATCAAGAAGGCGGGTGGGGAACAGTATTTTTGGAGGCAGGAGCGTCTGGTGTTCCGGTTGTAGCTGGTAAGGTTGGTGGTGTTGATGAGGCGGTATCGCATCTGTTAACTGGAATTTTAGTAAATCCCTATGAAGATGTTCAAGTAATTAGTGCAATTTCAGAACTTTTATTAAAATTAGATTATGCAAAAGAGATGGGGGAAAAAGGTAAGGCCAGAGTAGAAAATATTTTTACTTGGGAAAAGCAGGTTGCTAAATTAGAATTATAAAGACTATGAAAATAAATAATTCAACAGAATTAATAAGTATAATTATTCCAGTTTATAATCATGCTCACACTATTAAAAGTTGTGTTGATTTAATATTAAAACAAACTTATCGACCGATTGAAATTATTATTGTAAATGATGGAAGTACTGATGGTTATGACGACGTAATAAACGACGTCGTTTATTCAATCGAGAAAGAAAAAGTTTCGCATAAAGTTATTGATCAAGAAAATCAAGGAGCTCCCACAGCACGAAATCGTGGTTTTGATGAAAGTAAAGGTAGGTACGTTATATTTTGGGATGCAGATACTGTCGCTAAAAAAAATATGCTTGAGGTAATGCATAAAAATTTAATAGAAAATCCCCAAGTAAGTTTTGCTTATAGTGGTTTTAGATTTGGTTTTAAAAAATTTAAGTGTCTGTCATATGACAAAGAAAAATTAAAGAAGTTTAATTACATAGATGTTACAAGTTTACTTAGAAGAGAAGATTTTCCTAGGTTTGATGAATCTTTGAAGAAATTTCAAGATTGGGATTTGTGGCTTAGTATTGCCCAAAAAGGTAAAACAGGAATTTGTGTACCTAAAGTTTTATATAAAAAAATTGTTAAGGGGAGAGAGGGGATTAGCTCTTGGTTGCCGAGGATTTTTTACAAACTACCTATAAAAAATAAAAATCTTGAAGAATATAAAAAAGCTAAAGAGATAATTTATAAAAAACATCAGATTATATAATTGCTTATATAAATATTAGTCTTAAAGAGACGCTCTCGGGTCCGCTCGGCCCAGCCTTATGCTCTTTAAAACTAATATTTTATATAATAATCTGATGTTTTTTAATTTCTTTCCATTTCCCAGTAGGTAAATCTTCGAGTTTTAATTCACCAATTCTAACCCTTTTAAGATTTACAGCCTCACCACCCAGGTGTCTGAGCATTACACGAATTTGTCTTTTTTTACCCTCAGTTAAAATGAATTGATATGTTAACATATCTAGGTTATAGAGCACTTTAACACTTTTAACTTTCATAAATTGGCCATCTACTTCAAAACCCGTTTCAAGTTTTTTGATTTGTTCTGTTGAAAACTCTCCATCTATTACTACCTCGTATTCTTTTTCATGGTTGTATTTTGGATGAGTTAATATATTTGTTAATTCTCCGTCATTAGTTAAAATCATCAATCCTTCCGAATTTTTATCAAGTCTACCGATTGGAAAAAGTCTACCTAATTTTTTGGGAATTAGGTCTGTTATACATTTACCTTGGTTTGATGATGTGCTAGATATATATCCAACTGGTTTATTAAGCGCGATGTATATTTTCTCACCATTAGTACGATTACTTTCTTTAAGTACATGACCTTCTACCTTAACTATATCTTCGTCACTAACTTTAATCCCAAATTCTTCGATTGTTTTTCCATTAACCTCAACATATCCTAATCCAATAAGCTCATCAGCTTTTCGACGAGAACAATATCCTTTTTCTGCTATGTATTTATTTAGACGAATCTCTGTCATACTGTTTAGATAAAATAAAAATAAATAAAATAATTCCTAGTGAATGAAATAGAGCGGGGGAAGTGATATTAATTATTAAAAGAGCAAGGAGTAGAGAGTGGAGGGTCTTATTTTTAGAATTTTTAAATATATAAATTATCAATGACAACCAAATTATCAAACCAACCAAACCCATTTCAGCAAAAATTTCTAAATAACCCCAATCAAAATGCGGAGTGGTAATTTCACTATCTAAAACAGGGGAGTAAACAGTAACGGCATCACCTAAACCAGATCCTAAAATTGGATGTTCTTTTATTTTTTCAATTATTTCAGGGAGTAAAAGCATTCGTGACAGCGAACTAAGTTCGGTAGTGGGTGACACAATGCTGTTAAGGCGAGACAAGAGGAGCTCAAAACCCATAGTGCTTCCTTTGCTTGCAATTAAATTTAAACTTGAAAAAGAAATTAAGAAAATTACACCAGTTAAGACTCCATATTTAATCCACCTTTTCCAATATTTTTTTGAAAATAAAAACAAGTAACCAACAAACAAAGCTAGTAAGTATATTCTAGTTATATTTATACTTAATATAATCAAAGCCAAGAAGTAAAGTGTGTTAAGTAAATAGTAGTGATTATTATTTTTTATGTCATTCTGAGCAAAGCGAAGGATCTTTCCTATTACTAATAGTGCGATCGGAATAAGTAATAGATGTTCGTCTAATACCACTCTAAAGAATCCAGTCCCAGTGTCTGTTATTTTACCAAGAGCAATTTGTCGATACCAGTAGTAGAAATTTTCTTGTAAGATAAATATTTCGGAGCTAAAGGTAAAAAAAATAAATAAAATAAAAACCGTGTTTCCAATAATGCTGGCAATAAGCATTTTCCAAGCTGTATTTTTAAATTGTTGATTTTTTAATAATTCACGTAAAGGGAAAAAATAGAGAAGATAGAGATAAGGAATAAAATCGGAATAAACATTTAAAATTGCATGTCCATTATATAAACCATTTATCGCAGAGATTACACCCCATAGCAAGAGAGAAGTGAGTAGTAAGTAGGGAGTAGTAAGTTTTTTAAAAATTGAAAAATTAGATATTGTTTGAAAATTGAAAATTGAAAATTGAAAATTTTGAAAGAAGTATATTGTAATACTAAAAATTAATAACAATGTTCGTAAAGATATTCCTAATATTTGAAAATACCCTCCACCGCCTCCTAAAATTATTTCCCCAGCAATAATAATCCATCCAAGTTGATTTTTTTTAATTAAAAAATAGGAAGTAATTCCTAAAATTAATATCGAGACTAGAGTGTTAATTGGATTAGCAGAGTAAAGGGGGGTGTTTGGAGAAAAGAAGTATGAAAAAATCTTTATTAAAAAATAAAGTCCTAGAAAGATTAAAATTTTGTTGTTTTTTATTATTGTCATTCTGAATGGAGCGAAGCGAAATGAAGAATCTGTATTCAGATCCTTCGCTTTGCTCAGGATGACAAAAATGTTCTATCTAAATCTTTATTTCCATTTAAAAATGTTTTAGCATTCATCTGTGTTTTTCCTTCAAGTTGTAATTCTAAAATTTCTATTAAATTTCCATCACCACAACTAACAAAAATTTTATTTTCCTGAACAGTTGTCATCCCGACCGGAGTGGAGGCTTGCCTGTCCGGCAGGCAGGGATCTCTTAAATTTTCTTCATCATCATTTGTGGTAATATCACGAAGTATGTCTATTTCAATCAACTTCAATCTTTTACCATTTAAAGTTGTGAAAACTCCCGGCCAATTAATCATTCCACGATATTGATTGTAAATTTCTAGAGCTGACGCATTCCAATTAATTTTTCCATCTTCTTTTTTAAATTCTTTACAAAAAGTAGCTTCGGTATGGCTCTGCTCCATTGGTTTAATTTCGTTATCTACCCATTTTAAAATTGTTTTATTTAGTAAAATTTGAGCTTCTAAAGCTAGTTTACTATGTAATTCGTTATATGTATCATTTGGATTAATATCAAAGGTTTTTTGAGCTAAAACTGGACCATGATCCATTTTCTCATCCATGAGCATTATAGAAATTCCTGTTTCTTTTTCACCATTAATTAATACGCTTTGGATAGGTGATGCTCCTCGGTATAGTGGTAAAAGTGAAGGATGAATATTAATACTTCCATTTTCTGGGGTTTCTAATATTTCTTTTGGGATTATTATTCCGTAGTCACATACAATGTTTAAGGAGTAGGGAGCAGAGAGCAGGGAGTAGTTTTTTAAATTCTCAGGTTGTTCTATTTTTAAACCATTTTCTTCAGCCAAAATTTTAACAGGACTTTTTTGTAGAACTTGTTTTCTGCCAACTGGACGGTCAGGCATTGTAAAAACTGTGGCAATTTCAAAATCAGAACTTTTAATAAGTCCTTCTAAAATAGTTTTAGCAAATTCGTTAGTTCCAAAGAAATTGATTTTTATCATACCCCGCAGTAGAAATTTAAAGGTTAATATAAGCGATGGTGTTTGTTAAATATTTATAGTTTTATAATGTCTATTTTATTTATATTTAATTATCTTTTGCCCGCAGGGCTATTTAAATTTTCACTGCGGAGCATAATTAAGCTAATCTTATCATTAATTTATAAAAAATTCAATTAAATAAAAAAGAAAAGGTGGTGGTTCCCAAAGGGAACCACCACGATTGTATTGTATTTCTCCAGTTAATTTAGTAATATCAACAATAGCATTAAACATCAACAATAGCATTAAACATCAACAACAGGATTAATTAAGGTTAATGTAACAAGATTGATACAATAGTAAAGAACCTCTTAAGGGAATAGGTCATAACATACTATGTGGAGCGACCAATCTCCAGTATTGTTTGCCCCTTAAAAACAAACAACACTTAATATTAACATAAAATAGATACAAAGTCAATAGTAAATTGTGGATAACTTAAAAAAATAGCTAAAACTAGCTATTTTAAGAGGGTTACATTAATTTTATTCTTCCAATGTTACTTTTCTTAAATTTTTCGCTTTTTCAATAAACAAAATTCCGTTTAAATGATCAACTTCATGCTGGATGATTCGTGCAAAAAAACCTTCTGCTTCAAATTCAATACCATTTCCGTTTCTGTCTTGTCCTTTTACTTTAATTTTTTTATATCTTTTTACTTTTCCAAAAGTTTTTGGAACTGATAAACAGCCTTCTTCATCCCACGCTTTCCAGCGACTTAATTTTTTCCACTCCGGGTTTATCAATATTAGTTCTTCATCATTCTCAAAAGTGGAAAATTCTTTAGTGATAACACAAATTTGTTGGCTTATTCCAATTTGTGGACTAGCCAAACCAATCCCATCTTTTTTATACATCGTTTCAATCATGTCATTTATAAAATTTTGGAATTCAGGAGTTTTAATTTTTTCCACATTAATTTTCTCTGCTTTTTTGTGAAGAATTTCGTTTGGTTCAATTGTGACAGGTAATAACATAGTTTTTAATATTTTGTTGGATTATCATTTATAATGACCTTGGGTTTGAATTTGTCTTGATCAAACTTCTTTGGAATATTATTTTCTGGTTTACTTTTCCAAACGAATAATCTTCCAGGTGATTTAACATTACTTTCTTTAAGTTCAGAAAAAATTTGTTTGGCTCTATCTACTCCAATTCTTTTTATAATTCCAAGATACATTCCGAATAATCTTTTCTCGTCAAAAGCGGTAGATATTTCATCTGCTAAAAAATGTGCTTCAGAATGAATATGAGTGTTAGTCTCTTTCTTCTTTTCTGTTTGTTTTTTAATTATACCTTGTATTCCATCCATATATTTATTGTGGATTATTGATAATTTGAATCTATAAATATCTATTATATTTTCTACACAACCTTGGGTTTAATCCGTAGATCCGCATTATCCGTAGATCCGTAGTTAAAGTTCTAAATTAGCCGTTAAATATCCAACTCCAAAAGGGGATTCGTATGTGTATGATTTATAATCAAAATTAGTGTTTTGCATAATTCCCATTAAAACTAACAGTTGTTTAAAAATAGTTTCGCGAGCTTCTTCTATCATTTTTTCATCTAACTGCAACATTCCTGATAAGCTTTCTTGGTTTAAAAGTTCTTGAATTTTATTATCAAAAGTTTTTCCTGATTTATTAAAACCGGCTGGTGAACTGTTGGATAAAGTATGAGACATGTCACCTGACACAATTACCGCTACTCGTTCGTTAGTAGTTGAAATAATTTCTTTAATAATTTTACCAAGTTTTTTATGATTTTTATAACTTTGAGTACAAACTGTTATTGGTAATATTTTAATTTCGGGGAGGTGATTTGTTAAATGTATAAGTGGAATACTAAAATTATAAGCTAGATTTTCCTTAGTCATTAATTTCGTTGGTAAATTATTTTGTAAACTTAGTTCGTAAATTTTATTAGGTAAAGATAATTCTCCTTTGAATTCTTTTTTAGTAACAAGATCTCCAAATTCTTTTAAGTCAGTTTTAAAACTAGGGGATATATTAATTAGAAATTCATCTTCATCTAGATTTTCAGAAGTAGAAATTAATAAAATAATATCTGGTTTACTAATATATAAATCTTCTTCTAAAGTTTTTAAAGATAATAAAGTTTCCGTAATTTTTTTACTGATTTCTTTTTCAATCGTTGGAGTTGCTACTACGGGGTGGGGAGTGATGCAAGAAAAACAAAGCATATTATTTATTAGCTAAATTAAATTTTTCATCCATAACCCAACCTGCAAGCCTATGTGGTTCATCAAAACGTCTAGTCCAATTTTTATCACCCATTGTTAAAATAATATATTGTTTTTTTGTAGATTTTGATTCAACTAACATGATTAGATGAGCTCCACTTTCATCAATATATCCAGTTTTACTTGCTATGATTTTATAATTTTTATCAACGTATCCAGTAACC
>Ga0222658_1000122_pt1 | contig 48475 bp, 58 predicted proteins | sample AntAcemetagen476_FD_179830 | JGI IMG/M metagenome (GOLD analysis project Ga0222658, IMG submission 179830) | Saline water microbial communities from Ace Lake, Antarctica - #476 | ecosystem: Environmental > Aquatic > Non-marine Saline and Alkaline > Saline | place: Antarctica: Ace Lake... | reverse complement strand
CCCCTAATTAATTCAATGGTTAAAGTTATGAAACCTGAACCTGGAATGAAGATTCATGACCCTGCTTCTGGAACAGGAGGATTTTTGCTTTCTGCATATAATTTTATCAGAGATAATTACAAACTTGATAGAGACCAACAAAAAGGATTAAAACATGATACCTTCTCTGGAAATGATATTGTCCCGATGGTCGCAAGACTTTGTGTAATGAATTTATATTTACATGGAATAAATGGGGAAGAGAGCCCGATAAGTCTTGAAGATTCTTTAAAGAAAAATCCCGGAGCAATTTATGAAATGGTTCTGACAAATCCTCCTTTTGGAAAAAAATCTTCTGACACCATTGTAACAGAAGAAGGAGAAACCTCTAAAAAATCAAATCCCATTATAAGAGATGATTTCTGGACAGAGACAAGTAACAAACAATTAAATTTTTTACAACATGTAAAAAGTATATTAAAGATAAATGGAAGATCAGCAATTGTTCTCCCAGATAATGTTTTATTTGAAGGTGGTGCAGGAGAAACAATAAGAAAAAAATTAATGGAGACTTGTGATTTGCATACAATATTAAGACTGCCAACAGGAATCTTTTATGCTCAAGGTGTTAAAGCTAATGTTTTATTTTTTGATAAAAAAGAAGCATCAAAACAAGCCCAAACTTCTAAGATATGGATTTATGATTTGAGAACAAACAAACATTTTACATTAAAAGAAAACACTTTGAAAGAAGAGGATTTAGATGATTTTGTAAAATGCTATAATCCAGAAAATAGACATAAAAGAAAAGAGTCTGAACGATTTAAATGTTTTAGTTATGAAGAAATATTAAAGAGAGATAAAACAAATTTAGATATCTTCTGGCTTAAAGATGAAAGCTTAGATGATTTAGATAATCTTCCTGATCCAAATATCATAGTTGGTGAACTTGTTGAAGAATTGGATTCAGCTTTAGAGCAGTTAAAAGAAATTCAAGGAGATTTAGAAAAATGAGTAAGCATTTTCATTTTGATTTAGGAAATCTCCCAATGATTATGTGGCCTGTAATAATTATGGTTATAGCTATGGGAACGGGAAAATTCTTTGAAGTAAGTTGGTTATTTAAATTAGGAATATTTGGGTTTGGAGCAATAGTCATCTTAGTTTTATTGGCCTTGGCTGATGAATTTTTTTATTAACCCTCACTCCTCGTTGTGTAACAAATTTGATCTTCCCTTCTTTCTCAAATCTTCTAAGCAGCGCTCGACATTCTTCTTTACTTATGCTAAACAAAAATTAAAAAGATAATACCATCTGTTCGGCTGCTGAACGTATGGATTCACTTCCACTTCATCTTCATTAATTTTTTAAAACAATCTAAACATATTATATTTAATCTACCGTAAGGTAAGGATTCTATGTAATAAATTTCTTTTCCACAGTTTTGACATTTTTCTTTTTTCATATCTTCGGTTGTTTTAATTTTCTTTTTCATTTTAATTTTCTTAATTGTTTACTTACTTCTACCATTACTTCCTTCAATTGAAAAATTGATTTCATACCAATACAAATAAATTTCTCTGAAGAGAAAACAAACACTGTTGCTTTTCATTTTTTATGAATTTAAATCGTGAACCATAGAACACGATTTAGTTATTTTAATTGTAAACCATAGTTCACGATTTAGTGTGTTTTTATAATCTGCCACTATAATGCACGATTTCAGATTTAATTTGTTTTTGTTTATCATTTGTCGTCTATAAAGTTATGTTTAATAAATCATAAACCATAATTCACGATTTAACACTTTTTATTTTATCCAAATCGTGACCCTATATAATCTAATCTAATAGGTTCATAATTTAATATCTTTCTAACTTTTACCTCCTGATTCAATCGACTTTTTTATAATTGGAAATATTCTTTCTCCTAATTCTGTTAAGAGCCAAAATCCTGAGTTCGCAATCAAAGAGTTTCTTTTTCTTTCTTCTGTATCTTTATGTAGTTTAAATTTTTTTAACATCTGCAATTCAATTTCAGGAATTTTAAGTTTTAATTTAAATTTTTCATTGAAATGATTTTTCCACCAAGATTCACAAATTAAAACTTCATTCACAAGCCCCATTCTTCTTAATTTCTTCAGTTGTTTTCCAATTTGACTTGTAAAAGAGTCTTCATAACCCATACTAACCCTAATCATTAAATTCATAGTTGGCTGATTCGCTACAATATCAAAAAAAACACTCCTCAAGGAAGTATAAGTTTCAAACTCTTTCAATATATTTTCATCATCCCATTCAGAAATAGGATTATTTTTTAATTCTTCAACATTTTTTTTAAACTCATTTTCTTGTTTTTCTTCAATTTCTTTAGGTGTTAATTCTTTTAATTTCTCTTTTTTCTTTTCTTCTTTTCTTCTTTTCTCAACCCTTTCTTTTCTGGCTAATCTTTCTTTTTCATATTCACTATCATATTTATCTACTTCCATCTTCCCCGCCTCCAAATTCTTTAGGATTTTTATTACTTAATTTAATTTCAATAATATCTATGATTCTATAAAAATAAGGCTGCCCATCAAATATATCTAATAAAGAAATATGTGTCTCAGAAATATTTGTGACCTTTGCACACTTATGCTGCATAACTCTTTCAGGTTTCTTAATCGTTATATAAACATATTTATGTAAGAATTCTTTCATATTCTTTTTCTATTGTTTTAGTCTTTTTCATTTTAATTTTTTCAAGAAATATACTAAATACAAATTTCCAATTAAATATTTCTTGAAATTTTATTTAGAACAAATAAAGATATCCAAAATGTTCAATTGCTCCCCCCGGCCAACCATCCAACCACATACCTTTGTGAAACAACAAAATTATACTATTTAAATGTTCCGTTTATCGTCGCTGATATTAAATATATTAAACATATTAAATGTATTAAATGTATTAAATTAGGATGTTGGCACATATGTTCTTATGTTTAATAAAAACTAAATCTTTACGTTTTGCATTAAAATCATCAATTAAATTTTTTATTTTCCTGCTCTTAAATATAATAATTCAAAAATAAATGAATAATGGAATTATAAAAACTTCATTCTATTCAAGAGGGATTATCCCAACTTCCTGCGCAACCTTCCTAGCTTTTTTAGATTGCTGAGGAATCATCTTTTCTAAAAATCTATTTACTTTAATATTATTCTCAACCATTTCTTTAAACTTCTTTTCATTTAATTTTTCTTTTGTCACAACATTTGACATTTGCTCTTTTAATTTTTCAAGTTCTTCCTCCAACTTTGTTTTATCTTCTTCCAATTGAAGTTTATCTCTTTTAATCTCACCAGATAATCCAATAAATTTGGTATAATAATCAAGCATACGATAATTCTTCCAACCGCCCCTTTCTCGTAAAGTATCTATAGAAAGAGCTTCTGGATTTTCGTGGATTTTTATTCTTAATGAAATACTTCCGCAATGTCTGAGATCATAAAGTGTGATCGTATTAAATTTTCCTTTTGCCTTTGGATGTGAAACTTTATCCCCCCATATTTGTTTAGCCACTTTTTGCATTTTTTTATGCAGCATTAAATGACTAAACTCAAAAAGATAATCTTCAGGATTTTTTGCTTTTTCTTCAATATATTTTAAAATCTCTTTACCACAATAAATAAGATTTAATTGCCTTCCCGTAACTTTAGAAATTTCATCAGGAATATTAACCCAAACATCACCATTCTTTTTAAAAATATTCTGAACTTGTAGGCTCATTAACTCCGTAGGAGCCCTAATTAATGAGTCATAAACAAAAAGCAAGATTAACTGCTCAAATTTCGTGAAATAGGGCAAAAACTTTTTCATAAAAATATCTTTCTCAATATAAACAAATTCAGGGTCTTCATCTTTTGAACTATCTAGATCTTCTGCAAGATTATAAATAACAACTGGAATTTTTTTCTTTCTGTTTATCTTAATCCACCAATTCCAAAAACTTTTGAATATCTTAACATAATCTTGAGGAGATTTATATTTCTCCCCATCAATTCTTTTTATATCTCCTTCTCTCATATCTTTAAAAAATTGTGCTATCTTTTTCTCGCTTATTTTAGTTAGGTCATTAACTTTGCGTTCCTCCATCATTCTCATAATTTGTGCTAACCTTTGCCTTAAATTATTAAGTCTAGGGTAACTCCTCCCACCTTTTGTGGATTTACGAGAAATATTAGAACCAACTTCCATATCAAATATAAACTGAATTAAAATATCAGAATTCTTTTTTGTTAATCCTGCCTCTCCTTCTTCTTGCACAGCTTCTTTCCATTTTTCATATCTTTGCTTATGCCCAAATACATCTAACTTCATAAAAAATAGAAGGCAGGATACCTTTTAAATGTTCCTACGCCCTACCTACGCCCCCACCGTGATTCGAACACGGGTCACAGCCTTTCTTCTTTTCCCAAAGGAGAAAATGAAAAGTGCAAAGCACTTTGCTTTTGAAAGGGCTGCATTCTTGGCCACTGAACTATAGGGGCATAAAAGAAAAAGAAGAAATTATTTTATAAAGGTAACTACAACCTCAGCTTTGCACATTTAGTAGATCTTTTTTTGTGCAACTTAAACTTATTGTGTAAAACTTACAATCTCAAAACTTCTTAACCATATATTCATCTTCCAACTTATAGCCCAACTTCTTATAATATTCTCTTACTCCAACACCACTTATCACCTTCAACTTTTTAATTTTCTCTGCCCCTAGTAAACTTTTTTTTCCAAAAAGTTTCGGGGCCTGCTTGCAGGTTCTCGCACTGGGAACGTAGTGAGGCGGTGTACGCCCGTGGTGCCGAACACAAATATTCTCTGCTTCTTCCATTAACCACTTTCCCAAACCAGTATGTTGCCCCAGATTTCCTTCTTGCCCAAGTTTCAACGACTTACCATAAACATGCAACTCTCTTATTATCGCTTTATTTTGATGAATTCGCAACCTCAACAAACCAAATAAAATATCTTCCTTATTTACAATCTCTAAAAAATATTCATCTCCTCCACTTGCTTTATACTTAATAGTCTTTAAATCCAAATCCAAATTATCTGTAGAATTAAATCCAACCTCTCTATATCTTATCTCTTTCAACTTAACTTTGTTCTTCCTAAAATCCTCTTCAATACTTTTCCTCAAATCAATTTTAATCGTCCCTGCTACAATATACTCTGGGGGAATCTCTCTCATCACTCTCATCACCCGACAATATCTCGGAACAGCTTTCATCATTTCAACCAAAATTTTCTCAGTTTCCTCTTTAGTATAAGGAATATATTTTTTACCCCAATACCAATCCTCTAATTCAGCACCAGGAATAACCTGACACGGGTAAAGTTTCAACTGGTCTGGTTTAAATCTTTCATCAGAAAAAAGTTTCTTAAATAAATCTATATCTTTTTTCAAATTACTTCCAGGCAAACCAGGCATAATGTGATAACCAACTTTAAAACCAGCATCCTTCAAATTCCGCGTAGCTGAAACAACGTCTTGCACAGTATGCCCTCGTTTAACCTTCTTGTAAATTTTATCATCAACAATCTGAACTCCCAACTCAACCCTTGTCACCCCCCATTCTCTTATCCTATCAATAAATTTAGAACAAACATCTGGGCGCGTCTCAATACAAAGCGCAACACACCTATGTCTTGTCTTTTCATTTCTCTTCTTTGCTTCTTCTAATGTCTTGGATTTCTTTCCATTCAACCCATCATAACAACTTTTGATAAACTCATATTGAAATTTTTTAGGATACTCTAAAAAAGTCCCGCCCATAATTATCAACTCAACCTTGTCTGTCGGATGCCCCATTGCCTCAAAAACTTTCAGTCTTTCCTTAACTTGCTCATAAGCACGATATTTCACACGCATCGCCCTCATAACAACAGGGGAACGAGGAGTATAACTCTGAGGAACATTTAAACTCGGGCAATAAACACAATTTCCATGCTCACACTTTCGAGGAGGCAACATCACAGCTAAGGGAGTAATTCCCGAAATAGTCCTCATTGGCTTACGTTGGAAAGAATTTCTCCTTTGCGACGTAGTGAAAATCTTTTGATTTACTCTTCTCATTATTTTTCGAGAGTATTTACATTTTTAAACTTGAACTATCTTCCTATTTCATGGACCAAAAAAAACTCTGGGACAATATTGCACCTGAGTGGACAAAATTTAAAACAAGGCCAATAGAACACACAAAAGAATTTCTAAAAAAACAAACAGGCAATGTTCTTGATTTAGGAAGCGGTGCAGGAAGGCACCTTCAAAAGATAAAAAATGGGAAAATGTATCTTGTTGATTTCTCAAAAGAAATGATTAAACACGCAAAAGAAAAAAATATCGACGCAAAATTCTTCATATCTGACATAACAAAACTCCCTTTTGAAAACAACTTCTTTGACGCTGCAATTTGTATATCTTCGTTACATTGTATAGAAACAAAACAAAAAAGAAAACAAGCCACACAAGAATTATACCGTGTATTAAAACCAAATGCTAAAGCGTTTATTGGCGTCTGGAATAAAAACTCAAAAAGATTCAAAAACGCAGAAAAAGAAAAATACATTGATTGGAAAGGTATGGGAAAAAGATATTATTACCTTTACGACGAAAAAGAAATCCACGACTTATTTAAAAAAATTGGTTTTAAAATAATCTCAACGCACAATTCCGAAATGATGATTAATTTTATTGTTGAAAAAAACTAAATTTTATTGTTGAAAAAAACTAATTATTTCTTAACAATCTTCATCATATCAAAAAAGGATTTTTTCTCAAACTCAACTATTTTTATTCTTGCCCTTTGTAAAGATTTTCCATGAAAATCTTTCGGGGCCTGCTTGCAGGTTCTCGCACTGGGAACGTAGTGAGGAGGTGTACACCCTTGGTGCGCCAAATCAATCTTAATCTTAATCATGCCAAGTCCAGAAATAAAAACAGTCCCAACAAGAAAATTTTTTCCATCAATTTTCTGCAACGACAACAAAATCTTCTGAATTTTTGCCCCAGTACGCCGTATAGAAGGGTACGCCTGATGACAACCAGCTTCCTCTTCCATCTTCTCAATAATCATCTTTTCAATCTCCTCAAAATCAAAATCAATGTTGTCTGCGATTTTGTCCAAAACAATTTGTCCTTCTTTTTGATTCTCTCCAACTTGCTCAACAGGAACAATATCTACTCCATTCTTGCCCTCTGTATTTACATCTCCTTTTACAGAGGGTACACCCTTGGGTGCTAATTGAAAACTAAATATCTTTTTTGTCTCAGGAATCACATAATCAATATGAATCTTATTTCCCTTTTCTTCACAATCAATTAAAAAAAACCCCGAACAAAAATACGCACTTGGATTCTCCTTCATAAAACCATGGAACTTTTCAGACGCAAATAATTTTTCAAGGTAAAATTGAAGATTCATTTTCTTTTCCAAATTTCTTTTTTCACTTTCTCAACAAACTCTTCAACAAAAAAATTCTGAATTTTCTTATTCCCCTTAACACGAACAGCCAAACTCTTTTCTTTCTCCTCTCTATCTCCAACAACAATTATATAAGGCACCCTCATCAACTCAGCATCTTTCACCTTCGCAGGAACAGTTGTCTGCCTAAAATCAGCATCAATTCTCAAATTAGGAATTTTCTCTCCAAGTTGTTTTATAATTTCTTTAGCATATTTTTCATTCCTGTCTGTAAAACTCAAAACCCGAACCTGAATCGGTGCAAGCCACGTCGGAAATCTTCCATTAAAATGTTCAACCAAAATTCCGTAAAACCTTTCTATTCCTCCAAGAACAGTTCTATGCAACATAATCGGTCTCTGCTCTTTATTATTTTTATCAGTATAAGTCATATCAAATCTTTCAGGCATCGACATATCCAATTGAATCGTCGCAGTCTGCCATTCTCTTCCTAAAGAATCCTTTAGATGAAAATCAATCTTCGGCCCGTAAAACGCTCCGTCACCTTTGTTAATCTTAAACTTAATCTTTTTACTTTTCAAAATCTTCTCAAGAATTTTCTCTGATTTATCCCAAACCTTTTCATCCCCAATTTTTTTCTTAGGACGAGTTGACAACTCAACCCGATAATCCAATCCAAATTTCTTATAAATAACATCCACTAAATTCATAATTCCTAAAACCTCTTGTTCAATCTGTTCTTCTGTACAATAAATATGCGCATCATCTTGGGTAAACTGAATAACTCTAAACAATCCTCCCAGAACTCCAGAAAGTTCCTGTCTATGCACAACACCCAACTCTGCAACCCTCAACGGAAAATTCTTATAACTCTTCGGCCGATTTTTATAAACTAACATTCCCCCAGGACAATTCATCGGTTTAACCGCAAACACTCTCTTGTCATAATCAGTCAAAAAAATATTCTCTCTATACTTCTCCCAATGACCTGAAATCTGCCACAACTTCTTATCTAAAATTTGAGGTGTTCGAATCTCTTCATAACTATCATTTCGATGTAACTCTCTCCAATATTTAACTAACTCATTCCAAATAATCAATCCATTATTATGCCAAAAAACCATCCCTGGCGCAGTTTCTGAAAACGAAAACAAATCCATCTGCTTCCCAATAATCCTATGGTCATTATCCTTAAGTTTAGAACTATCCAACTTTGTCTTCCCAATCTCTCTCAACAGTTGCTTATAATCATATTTCTCCTCGCTATCCTTCTCCTCTCCTCCAATACTAATATCTCTACTCAACTCTGAAAGTGGATGCCCCTTAACTTTCATCTCAAATTCCTTATAATATCCAAAAGGTGCTCGTGTAACTGCAAAATATTTTTTCAATTCTTTTTCAGCAACATCTAAAACATTCACCGCGATTTCAGGAGAACCTAAATTACTTGACAAATGTGCATAAGGATACAAAACAACATTTTTCGTCTTAACCTGCGATGCAACATTCTTAATTTCTTCAACAAGTTTTTCAACAACTTTCTTAACATCAAAATCACTTTTCTCAACCGCACTCAAAACCACCAATGCCTCTTTCACCTCAATACTTTTCTTTTCCTTATCTGAAAGCTCCTCAATCTTCCTCAACGCCTTCTTCAACGGCTTGAACTTAATATAGTCAACATGCAATAAAAGTATTTTCATAAATAAAACAAACAAATAGGTTTTATAAAATTTGGGGGTTGGAGGGAATTAATCAACATCTCTTCTAAAATCATAAGTTCTATCTGAATGTCCTACAACTTTAAAATTATCTTCTACTATTTGATTATACAACTTTGACCCTTTTTCGCCAAATACCGAAGAATTATAAGGCATACATTTGTCAGGAAAGATTATTCCAGTTTTGCAAAGTACTTCTCTTACTTCCTTCATAGTTAATTTTTCTCCCAATCCTTTAACTGCTTCTTTACTTTCTGTATCATCAGTGCATACAAACAAAAAACAATCTCCCATAAAATTTCTTAGATTCTATATTTATAATAATTTATATCTTAAGAAGTATATGTTCTATTTATACAAAAAATCATCAATTCTTTTCTTTGCCTTCTCTCTATTTGATTGATGCTTTTTCAAGAAAACATTTATTTTATCAATTAAAATATTTTTTAACTCACTGGTCAACATCTTCCCAGACTTATAATCCTCATAAATCTTTTTCAACTTTTCATCGTCAGGTTCAAAAAACATTCTCAAATATTGAAAACTAACATCAACATCTGGATTGCCTCCTTTTTTTCTATGCTCTTCAATAGTTTTCTGCCCTCCTGAAAAAGCATATTTGTTAATTTTTTTCTTGACTTCTGAAGGAGAATCAGTTGTCCATATAGAATAGACCCCTGAAGCAGACATTTTCCCTCCAACCCCTGTTAATGGTGGAAGAAACACACTATGCAAAATTGCTGGTTTGTAATGCCCAATCTTCGGCATCACATCTCTTGAAATCCTAAAATGAGTATCTTGGTCAATTCCCAACGGAATCAAACAAGGGATATTTTTCCCTTTCAAAACAGAAGGAAGAAAAGCAGGAACAGCTTGCATCGCCGTATAAAAAATACTCCCAATATTATTAGTATCATTAAAACCAAAACTTGACTTAACCGTAGAAAAAGTAATTTTCTTCGCAACCTTACACGCCTGCTTATACATAAGACCAGCATGCTTAGTGTCTATTAAAAAATGCGTTTTCTTCGGGTCAAATCCCAACGCAATAACATCCAACATATCTTCATAAGTTGCCTTTTCAGTATCTTTCAAAGTCACATCATTCTTATATAAAAACTTTTCCTCGTCAGGAAATTGAAACCACATTTCAACACCAAATTTATCCTGCAACCATTTACACATTATCCACGGCATCAAATGACCTAAATGAATCTTGCTCCCTTTAGTTGAAGCTCGTCCAGTATAAAGAAAAAACTTATTCCCTTTTTCATATTCATCTAAAATCCAGCTCAAATCTCGATGCGCAAAAAAAACTCTCCTTCTTAAAAACAAATGCAAATCCCCTGTATGTTTCTCAATCCTTTCCAACAATTTATCATCTAATCTAGAAACTCCAAACTCCTTAATCAACTTCCCATAATCAACTTTTCCTTTAACTTCATAAGGCGTCACTTCAAAACTTCTCTTTTTCATAATTAATTAAACAATTCTTTATTTTTAAACATTATCAAAAACCCCAAAATATTTATAAACAATAATCCTCTCTTATAAAAATGAAAAGAGTGCTAATATTATTAATAGGATTAATACTTCTAACATCTTTCACATCCGCAGATATTATAATCAATCAACAGCCAAAAGAAATTTACAATTTAGGAGATTTAATAGAAATCCCTGCTACTATAAAAGCAACAACAAACATTGAAGGAAATTTCCAAATGGACTTAGTCTGCAACGGCCCAATAATTAATTTCTACAAAAACGGAGTAAAACTCTCAGCAGGAGAAGAAAAAGAATTCGACTCTTCAGTTGTTCTTACTAAAGATATTATTGGTACTATAACTGGAAATTGTAAAATAAAAATGTCGTTGATAGGGGAAGAACCAAAATTAACAAATGAATTCCGAATATCAAACAATCTAAAAATTAACTTAGACACAAGAGAAACAGAATTCAATCCAGGAACAAATTTCTTTTTTGATGGCTCTGCAGTAAAAGAAAATGGAGAAGAGGTTGAAGGTTTCATAGAAATTGAATTTTTATCAATACAAATAACAAACCAAACAAGCAACGAAACAACTTCCACAACAAGCATGGTTTTAACAGATGCTGTTAGCAACGGGTTCTTCTCCGTAGAAATACCTTTAGCAGAAAACATAGAAGCAGGGATACATCCAATGAAAATAATTATCTATGAAAAAGACGCAAACGGGAAAATAACAAATCAAGAATCAATTGATCACAGCATCAGGGTCTTACAACTCCCAACAAGTCTTGAAATAATTATTGAAAATCAAGACGTAGAACCAGGAACAATCCTCAAAACAAAAGCAATCCTTCACGACCAGACAGGAGGAAAAATAGAATCAACAGTAATTATAACTATAAAAAGAAACGACAACACAATTTTAGAACAAACTGAAAAATCAACAGATGAGTTCTTGGAATTACCAGTAGCATACAATGAACCTCCAGAAGAATGGAAAATCGTCGCTGTTTCAAACGAATTCATAACAGAATCAACTTTTAATATCATTGAAAAGAAAGATGTAAAAGTTGAAATAATAAACAACACACTTATCCTAACAAACATCGGAAATGTCTTGTACAATGACGCTATTTTAGTAAAGATAGGAGACGACCCCACAGATTTAAATGTGAGTTTAGATGTAGATGAAACCAAAAAATACAAACTAAGTGCTCCTGAAGGAGAATACCAAATAGAAATAGTTGCAGAAGGAGAAAGCAAAATGACTGCAAGCGTTCTTCTCACTGGAAAAGCAATTGATGTTAGAGAAGCATCAAATACAGCAATAAGATTAATAAGGCATCCTTTTGTTTGGGTTTTCATAATAGCCATCCTCGGATTTGTTGCATTCACAGTTTTCAAAAAAGGGTATAAGAAAAGTTTTTTTGGTCACATAAATTTAAGGAAAAAAAATAATACTAAACTAACACCTTTAAAAAAAAACTCATTGATTAACTCAAAAAACAAAGCAGAGCTTTCTTTATCAATTAAAGGAGACAAACAAAATGCAAGTATTGTTTGTCTTAAAATAAAAAACCTTAAAGAAATTGAATCAACAAAATCAAATGCAGAAGAAAAATTGCAGGAAATTGTTGATTCAGCAGAAGAACACAAAATAGTAACTTATGAAAATCAAGACAGCATATTTTTTATCTTAGCACCAATAAAAACAAAGACATTTCACAACGAGAAAGTCTCTATAGAAATCGCGCAAAAAATTAAAGAGATTTTAACAGAACATAATAAATTAGCAAAGCAAAAAATAAAATTTGGAATTTCATTAAACTATGGGACAATTGTCGCAAAGCAAGAAATTGATTCTTTAAAATTTATGAGCATGGGAACTTTGATTACAACAGCAAGAAAAATTGCTTCCTTATCTGATGAGGAAATTTCCATAAGTGAAAAATTTAAATCTAAATTAGAATCAAATATAAAAACAGAAAAACACACACAAGGCAAGGTTAATTTTTATACAATAAAAGAAATAAAAAACAGAGATGAGCACAAAGCATTTATTAAAAATTTCTTAGGTAGATTAGAAGGGGAGAAAAAGGATTGATTTTATCGTCCCAACCAACTTCCAACAACAGCCTGCTTAACTTCTGGATGTGTTTTTTCCATTTCATTAATAAATTTTGAAATGTTGTCTTTGCCCTCTTTAATTTTCTCAAACTTCAAATTTTTCAATTTTGCATACAACAAAACTTCCTTATCTAAAAACAAATAAAGAGGTTTAATTATCTTACCGTCAACAGCAGAATCTAATTTCCCTTTTCCATTAATTAAAAAATGAATAATCTTGTCTGCTTCTAAATCAGTTGTGGAAGCAATTGCAATTTTATCGCCCTTAGTAGATATCTTCGTAGGCAACTTTATTAATTCAACTATTGATTTTTCTGCAAACATTTTCAAAACATCTTCTAAAACAACTTCTCGAAAATTGCCTTTGTTATCATAACCAATAACCTCATTTTTTTTAATCATTTCAAACTTCCGAATAGTATACAAAACCTTTTTCTGAAACCATCGAATAAAACAAGTCTTACAAAGCTTTCGCTGATTTGTAAATTCATACACTGGTTTTGTTTCACATAATTTGCACATTTTATAATTTATACTCTTCAAACTTCTTCCTCTCTTCTAAACTTCCCTTTTTTGAATAAGCTTTAATTAATTTATTTATTTTTTTGCCCTTAGTAGAAACTTCTTCAGAAGTTTCTCGGGGCCTGCTTCTGCAGGTTCTCGCGCCTCCTTGGTGTACACCCTTGGGTGCTATAACCTTCTTACCACATTTATCCAATATCAAAGCACTTGGTCCCGGAAGAACAGAAACAATAACATTATCTCCCAAACTTTCAAGAATTTTATTTTCGTTTTCATCTCTTCCCAAAACAACCCAACTGTCATCAATTACAAAATGCCTTCCAACATTAACAAATTTTATTTCTTTATCATTTATCCCTCTATCCAATAAAAACTTAAATCTCTTTTTCAATTCTTTCTCGCAAAGCACACAACCTCCTGCAGGAGAAGGATAAGAAATATTAAATTTTTTCGCCAAAGCCATTTGTTTATCTCTTCTTCTCCCTGAAATACTCAATTCAAAAAGAGGCCTCAACAATCTCTTCCCCAAACCAGATTTCTCCTCAATTAATTTCAAAGACTTTTTCATCTGCGACATCGGTCTTTGCCCTTCAACTTCTCCTGTAACAATAAATTCAATTTTGTTTTTATCAGCAAACTCCTTCGCCTTATTAAACATAAAAATCTTACAATCAACACACGGATTAAACCCTACACCTCTTCCAAATTTCGCATTCTTAATAACCTTCAAATAATCTTTCAACAATTTTCCTTTAGTGCAATCAAAAATTTTCAATTCCACTTTCTGTTCTTTTAAAAAATCCCGAACTTCTTTTTCATTATCTTTTGAAAAAGGCAACTTAAAAAAAACAGCAGTAACTAAAAATCCTTTTTTCTGCATAATCTTAACAGCAAGCCTGCTATCTAATCCTCCAGATAACAACACTATACATTTTTTCATAGAATTCAAACCAAAAAATATTTTATAAATTATTCGGCTTTAACAAATTTCCCAGAAGTAGATTTCTTTTGCTCAAAAACTTTTTTAACAACTTGTTTTTTATTATCTTTAAACTTATTAAAAAATTCAAAAATCTTAAATCCAACTCCAAAAAATTTCATAACAATTCCAATAATAAGAACAACCAAACCAGTTATAAAAGAAATTAAAAATATTGTGTTCGCTTCTGAAAAAAACACAATAAAATATTCTCCAAATTCAAAAGGAATCCAAGATAAAAATTGTTCAATCTTTATCAACGGCAAAGAAGAAATTGCAAGCAAAGAACCTGAAAGAATAAATGCGTTTGATTTTACTTCAACCAAGAAAAAAACCAACACAAACAAAACCAAAGCAGCAACCCATGCAATATAAAAATAAGAATTAACCAAATCTTTTAATTTAGCAAAATCAAACGTCGGTTGTTTGCTCTCTATATTTGTGTCCTCTAATGCAGAAGACACATCATTTGATGTAATTTGTCCGCTATAAATTTTTTCTACAAAACTTTCAATAGCACTATCAATAATGGCGTCAGAACCCTGAGCAACAACATCACACTCAATTTCAAAAACTTGTCCGGATTCTTCATCGCTAAAGATATATTCTTGATTATCCAAACAATAATCTTCCATTGCTTCAAATTCCTTTCCAACTACTTCATTTAAATTTATCTCACTTTCAATAGCTTCTCTAACAACAGAAACAAGCTCTGGCTTTATTGCTTCATAATCCAAAGATTTATCTAAAGTCCACAAAACATTTCCTGCTAAAAAAACTACAAATAATAAAACACTTACAACAACTAACAAACCACCTCGTATTAATCCCATGAATTGTAATAATCAAAATAGTTTAAAAACTTTTCATCAAAACAACATCTTCATAATTTTCTCCATAAAGATCAATTCTTGCAACTTCTTTATATCCTGCCATTCTAAAAGCATTAAGAACATCCAATCTATCAGTTCGTGCATCACAAATCATCCCTAATTTTCCTTCTTGTTTTGAAATTACTTCAGCTTGTCTTGTCATAAAACTCAAAAAATATCTCCTCTCTAATTCTTCAACAATTCTTGCATTCTTCAATTCACAAAAATTTTTCAAATGTTTACAATCTTGAAAAATTAAATTTGACACCAAATTTCCTTCATTAAATCCCAAAACAGCATCCTTACATCCCCATCTAAGTTCCTCCAAAGCTTTTGACAGCCAAACATCATATTCTCTATAATTTAATTTTCTTGATAAAAGAAATCTTGAAACATTATCTATATCCCCTGGTTTAAACAATCTAAAACTAATATCCATAAAATAAAAAATAACTTTATATTAATAAAAATTTATATTCAAAATCACATTCTTTCAAGTGTCTGTATTCTCTTTTCAATCGTAGGATGAGTAGAACTCAACCCCTTAGTTCTACCACGCTTGGGAGGACTAGAATGAGCTTGCGAAACTCTAAAAGGATTTGAAAAAAACAAAGGTGCAACAGCTTTGCTAACTCGCTTCTCTGGTTCAACAACATCTTTTTGTATTTTCTTTAACGCATTAATCAATCCATTTGGATAACGAGTAAATTTAACAGCAGACGCATCTGCAACAAACTCTCTTTTCCGAGAAATCGACATCTGCACAAAATAAACAACAATCGGCGCAAGTATCGCCATCACAATTCCAATAATAATAAATATCCCCTTGTCCCTACTATCCCCGCTTCTAAACCAAAGACTCCTTAAAAAAATCTGCGACACAATCGCAATCATCCCAACCATCACAGCAACCAAAGTCATATACCTCATATCATAACTCGCAACATGCCCTAACTCGTGAGCCAAAACCCCTTCAAGTTCTCTCTTATCTAATTTTTCCAAAGCCCCTTTCGTCACACAAACAATTGCGTGCTGAGGGTCACGCCCCGACGCAAAAGCATTTATCTGCTCCGACTTCATAATATACAATTTAGGCATTGGCATTCCCGACGCAATTGTCAAACCCTCTACAATAGAATAATACTGCTTGTAATCAGCCCTATCTGCTTTCTTAGCCCCAACAGAAGCAACAGCAATTTTATCAGAATTATAATAACTTACTAAAATATAACTAATAGAAATAACAATCACAATAATCATTATCATAAAGAATAAACCCGGCTCAAAAAACGCCTGTGAAATCACATAACCAAATACAACAAAAACAACAAAAATAATCACCATTAAAAAAAACGACTTCCATTTATTTTTTGAAATCTGGTCTCTAAAATCTACTCTTATCATCTAAAAAATAAGTTAAAGGGGTTTTTAAAAATTTTGAGAAGAACCATTTCTTCTTTTCTTGTAAATTTCAATAAAAGGTTTATAAAAATGATCTTCATATTTTATTAATAAAGTTAAAAGTTCATCACGAGAAAAAATTTCTAAAGCCATAATTGAATTATAAATTTTAGTAGGATTAAATCTTCCCATAAAATCTCTTTCTGGTTCTGAAATTGCTAATCCTTTACAACAACGTGAATCCATCTCAACTTCATTCAATTTTAAAGCCATTTTAAAAAATTAAATTATGCCTCTTTTCATTTTATTTCAAAAAGAGATAATGTCGAACTTTAAATACTTTATTGTAAAAAAAGATATAGATTAAAATTTAACCTTTACATTTTTCTTCTCAACTTCAGTTATCTGGAAATAATTACTTTCCTTTTTCCCATACATCTTTGCAAAAAATGCACCAGGCATTGTTGTGCACAAATTATTATAACTCAAAATAGAATCATTGTAAAACTGTCGAGAATAAGCAACCTTATCTTCTGTCGAAGCCAACTCCCTTTGCAATTCAAGAAAATTCGTGTTCGCTTTCAAATCAGGATAACCTTCTGCAATCGCAAAAATACTCTTCAATGCAGACTCAAGTTGGTTATCTGCCTTTACCTTTTCCTCAATATCCTTCGCACCAACAAGCACCTTCCTTGCATCAGTCACAGCCTTAATTGCAACCTTTTCATGCTTTGCAAAACCCTTAACAGTCTCAATCAAATTAGGAATCAAATCAGCTCTTCTCTTCAATTGAACATGAATTTGACTCAAAGAATTATCAATCCGATTACTTAAAACAACAAACCGATTATAATAAATAAAAAATGCAAACCCTCCTATAATTCCTGCTCCAATTAAAATCCACAACCATAATAACATAATAAAAAGAAACAGAAAGAATTTATAAACTTAACTGAATAATTAACACCATGGTAAAAGTAGACAAAGAAAAATGCATTGGATGCGGAACTTGTCAGTCAATTTGTCCAGAAGTATTTGAAATTGATAACAATGGAAAAGCAAAAATAATCAGTCAAATAAAATCTCCCTGTATAAAAGAAGCAATTGAGAGTTGTCCTGTTGATGTAATCAGTGAATAATTCAATAAATTTATAAAATATAAATTATGTTTAATTGTATGAGAAAATTATTAATAGCAGGGATAGTAATCCTTATGATAGCTATTGTAACTGCTACAGTAGCATTGTTTCTTTTTCCTTATCAGCCTAACCAACCCTCACAAACAGATGATACTGGCTCAACACAACAGGGAATCCAAGAAGTAGTAAATGCGAATAATCAATTTGCTTTTGATTTATATTCTGAATTATATAAATCTGAACAAGGTAATGTTTTTTATTCACCTTATAGTATTTCTGCTGCTTTAGCAATGACTTATGAAGGTGCGAAAGGTCAGACAGCAGACGAGATGAAATCTGTTTTCCATTTTCCAGAATCAAAAATCTTAAGACCAAATTTTGCAGCAGTTTATAATGAAATAAACAAACAAGATAAAAACTATAAACTCTCAACAGGAAATGCTTTATGGGTTCAGAAAGATTACCCTTTTCTTGAAGATTATATAAAAAGAGTTGAAAATTATTATGGTGGAAAAGCAGCAGGTCTTGATTTTATTCAAGAAACAGAAAAATCAAGACAAACAATTAATACTTTTATAGAAGAACAAACTAATGATAAGATTAAAGATTTAATTGCCCCAGGAGTTCTTAATCCAATGACAAGAATGGTTTTAACAAATGCAATTTATTTTAAAGGAACCTGGGAATGGGGATTTGATAAATCAGATACAAGAGATATGGATTTTAAAATTACAAAAGATAACATTATCAAAACACCAATGATGTATATGAATAATGATAAAGCTAGTTTTAATTATGCTGATATAGGAGAATTACAAATTTTAGAATTACCATATAAAGATAATGAAATTTCAATGTTGATTTTATTACCAAAACAAGGAGTAGATTATGATATGGAAACAGGAGAAGAAATTATTTTAGATTATACTCTTGAAGATATTGAACTAACAACTGAAAATTTAAATTCTTGGAAGTCAGAAATGCAAGATGATATGGGAAGATTAGATAGTATTTACTTGCCTAAATTTGAATTTGACACAAAATATGGATTAAATCAAGTTTTAACACAACTTGGAATGCCAACTGCATTTAATGAAATGAAAGCTGATTTTTCTGGAATGACACAAAAAGAACAATTATTTATTTCAAATGTAATTCATCAAGCTTATGTTAAAGTAGATGAAAAAGGAACAGAAGCAGCAGCTGCAACTGCCGTTGTTATGAAAGCTTCTGGTATCGGCTCTAGTAATATATTCAAAGCAGATCATCCTTTCATATTCATAATCCAAGAAAAAGAAACCGGAAATGTTCTATTTATGGGAAGAATGATTGATCCCACTCAATAAGCGAATAAAAAACTTTATTAACTTCTAAAAATTATAATTAATATGTCAGGAAAAAAAGGTGTGGATTTTGTAAAATGGTTCTCTGAATTAAATAAAGATTCTGGAAAAATTGTAGGAGGAAAAGGAGCCAATCTTGCAGAAATTTACAATCTAAAAGTAGCTGTGCCCCCTGGATTTGTTATCACAGCACAAGCATACGATTACTTCATAGAAAAAGCAAACATAAAAGAAAAAATCCAAAAACTTCTAAGAGAAATAAATTATGAAGACACAAAACAATTGGAAGACATAACAAAACAAATAAGAGAATTAATTCTAAAATCTAAATTCCCAAAAGAAATAGAAGAGGAAATTCTTGAATCATATGAACATTTAAATGTTAAAAATCCTAATTTTCTGAAAGGTCCTGCAATAGATATTTTAAAAACAGCCTCGGAACCAATTTTTGTTGCTGTACGAAGTTCAGCCACAGCAGAAGATTTAGCAGACGCAAGTTTTGCAGGACAACAAGATTCATTCATGAACATAAAAGGAAACACAGAATTATTGGAAAGCGTAAGAAAATGTTTCTCTTCGCTGTTTACAGCAAGAGCAACATACTACAGACATAAAAAAGGTTTTGAACATTCAAAAGTCAGCCTTGCAGTAGTAATTCAAGAAATGATTGATTCAGATAAGTCAGGAGTTATTTTTTCAAAAGACCCTTCTTATAATAATGACAACGTGCATATCGAAGCTGTTTGGGGTTTAGGAGACGGAATTGTTTCGGGAAGGATAACTCCAGATATATATAATGTCGACAGAAAACTAGAAATTTTGGGCAAAAAGATTTCAAACAAAAAGATTGCGTTAACAAGAGATTCTGGAGGAAATAAAATAGAAGTAAAATTAAAAAAAGAAATTTCAAATTCCCAAGTATTAAAACAACATGAAATAAAAAAATTAGCAGAAATTGCAATAAAACTTGAGGAGCATTTCAAAAAACCTCAAGACATAGAATTTGCAATTGAAAGAGGAGAAATGTTTATTGTTCAAACAAGACCTGTAACAACAATGGAGAAAAGAATTGACAAAACATCTAAAGAACTCAAAGGAGAAATAATCTTAACAGGGATTGCAGCCTCTCCAGGAATTGCTTCTGGAAAAATAAAAATTGTGGAAAAATTAGAAGATTTGCAAAAAATAAGCAAAGGAGATATTTTAGTTACAAAAATGACAAACCCCGACATGGTTGTCACAATGCAAAAATCAGCCGCGATTGTTACTGATGAAGGAGGATTGACAGCACACGCTTCAATTGTATCAAGAGAAATGGGAATCCCTTGCATCGTCGGAACACAGGAAGCAACAACAAAATTAAAAGAAGGTGAAATAATAACTGTCGACGGCTTCACAGGAAAAGTTTACAAAGGAAAAATCGCAGAGACTATTCAAAAAGAAGTTCTGCCAATCGCTACAGAAACAAAAACCAAAATAAAAGTAATTGTTGACTTACCAAGTTTTGCCGAGCGTGCAGCAATGTCAAAAATAAGAGACGTTGGTCTGACAAGAATAGAAGGAATCATTGCAGAATCAGGAAAGCATCCAAATTATTTTTTACAACAAAAACAAATGCAAAATTATGAAGAAATAATTTTTAAAGGTGTAGATGACATTGCAAAATATTTTGACAAGTTGTGGATAAGAACTTCTGATATTAGAAGTGATGAGTTTCAAAATTTAAAAGGTGCTCCTGAAGAAAAAGAAGCCAATCCAATGTTGGGCATGCACGGAATCCGATATGGTCTAAAAAATCCAGAAGTTCTCAAATCAGAACTTAAAGCATTAAAAAGAATTATAGAAAAAGGAAAAGAAATTGGACTATTATTACCTCAAATAATTTCTGTTGAAGAAGTTCAACAAGTAAAGAAATTCTTGCAAGAAATAAATGCTCCAAAAATAAAAGTTGGCGTGATGATAGAAACCCCTGCAGCAGTACAACTTATACGAGAACTATGCGAAGAAGGAATTGATTTTATTTCATTTGGGACCAACGACTTAACACAATATATCCTCGCTGTAGATAGGGGAAACAGACAAGTCCAAGAACTTTACAATGAAATGCATCCTGCAGTATTACATCAATTAGAATATGTCATCAGAGTCTGTAAAAGAAACAATGTTGAAACAAGCATCTGCGGACAAGCAGGAAGCAAAAAAGAAATGGTTAAATTTTTGGTTGAAAAAGAAATCGACAGCATTAGTGTAAATGCAGACATGGCAAAAGAAATAGCAGAATATATTTCAGAAATAGAAAAAAAATTAATCAAAGACACAGATCAGGAACTTCGGCAATATCAACCTGAAGAAAAAACTTTTAAAAAAAATTTTGTAAATCCTCAGAATACATTAAAAGAGAAGAGTACCTCTTCGAGACCCCAGAATATACATCTAGAAAATAATACTTATGAAGAAGAAATTCCTAAAATTAAATGCATTGAAACTTTACAACAAGAAGAAATTATTTCTGAAGAAAAACAAGAATTTGAACAAAAAGAACAAATTAAAGAAAAAGAAATAGAGGAACTTTCCAACCATAACGAAGAATTTGATGATGAACCTGAATTTAATGAAGAACAAAAAAATAAAGTTTTAGATATTTTCTAAATTATTTCTTTTTATATTTCATTTCTCTTAAAAAATAAAATCCAACTAAAATAATTATTGCAATAATAAAATTCCAAACTCCAAAAAATCCAACTTGTATGCTCACAGGACATTCAACTAAAGTGTTTCCATTTTGGCAATCATTATATTCCCTAAAAGGATCATAATAATATCTTCCTTCATCTGAAACATAATCAGCTTCTACAGAACCATAAGGACCATTTGTTAGGGCTTCAAGCAAACTATCCCACCCATTTCCTTCTCCCCATGTCCAAGTAGCTATCCAATCATAACTAAAAAAACCATCATCACAATCATCATCTGTACTCTCTATATAAGAACATGTCCCAATAAAAGAATCATTACCTGTAAAATAAGATTTACAATTATCAAAAACCCACTCACATCCACAAATAACACCTCCTTCTCCACAAGTTACCAAAGGATATTTCTCTTGAACATCTCCATAAGCAACACTGCAGTCATCATCAGTACATTCATTCTCCACAGAATAATCAGAACATCTATCTATCCCAATACATGGATTAGGGATTCTTAACAAAACTTCTAATTCTCCACTATCATCTATTACTATAGAAGGGGTATCAACCAAACTCGCCTTGAAAACATACTCTGGATTTCCCTGTCCAATACCATCATCAATATATTCAGCAATCCATGTTCCTGTCGCTGAAGCACCATTGAAAACTACATTAACAGGATTTGTTATTGCAGGATTTCTACCTATAAGTTCATTTTCAAAAACTTCAAAATTAACATTCTTTCCATCACAATTTGTTCCACCAACAATTAAATTTACATTAGTGCCTTCAGAAACTTCTAAAGAACCCCACTCAGAAAAAGTAAATTGGCATTCATCATTAACATTACATGTTGAATTAGAACATCCTAAAATTCCACATTCTTCTCTTTTCTCTCCCCTGACATCGCAAGAATCATACCAATATACATCATTGTCATAACAACTAGAATAATAATTTGGAGTGCAAGATTTATCTGCACAACATGTTTTTAAAAGCCCGCAATCTTTTTGTCCTAAGTCATCTTCACTTAAAATATTACAAGGAATAAATTCACACGCCCCTCCTGCAATAGCACATTGTTCTCCTGGTCCTCCTTCAGCATGTTTACAACAAATTTTTGTAGAATAAGTATTAAAACTACCAAGATGAGCATTAGTAGTTGAAGATAAAGAAAGAAATTGTAATGGATATTCACTAAGACAACTATCAGCACTATCTACACAAACCAAATCCCCAAAATAAACAGAATTTCCATAACTAGTTAAACCAGGTACTTGAGCATGGGCATTTGTTAAAGAAGAAAGTCCAACAACTTCACCATTTGTTCCATTAGAAAAACGAATTCCAGTAAAATCACAACACAAATAAAAATCATAATTAGTTTGAAAATAAAATTCTCCATGTGCATTTGTTGCAGAAGACAACTTCATTATTGTATTCTCTGGAGCACAAGAACTTTGAATGCTACAACTATCTGCCTCAACACCATTTAAGAAAAAAATTAGAAATAAACCTACCAAGAATATTAATTTTTTTGACCTCATTTTATAATCTTCTTAGTGAAAAAGGTTTTATAAATATTTCTTATCAAAGAAGATATTAATTCAATGAATTAATCATCAAACTTTAAAAACTCCTTTTCTCTTAATTTAAATAAACAAGAGGTTTTTAAAATCAAACACAAACTAAAAATAATAATTATTCTTCTAACTATGTTTATCCTAACACAGTTTATTGGACTTGGAGTTTTGTATGCCGACCCTTTTCACTTAGAACAAGAAATCAACGGAACAATACAAAAAGTTTCTAACCCTGCTCTTTTCTGGATTCAACCTCCTGAAGTAAAAACACAAAAAGAATCATTCAGTATGCTAACAAGTTTAATCTTTGCATTCATCATCGCAATCTCTTTATTTTTTTTATTCACAAAATTTAAAATAGAATTTGTCCTAAAAGCATGGTTCTTCCTAGTCGTCTGCATTGCACTTTTCATAACATTTTATTCATTTGAAAAACTCGTTCCATTTACAATTAATTATAATTGGGCATTAATAATCCCAATCATTCTGGCACTTCCCCTTGCATTTATAAAAATCTTCAAAAGAGAATTCCTCGTCCACAACTTCACAGAACTTTTAATCTATCCCGGAATCGCCACAATCTTTGTTCCTATATTAAATATTTATACAATAATCATCTTGCTAATCATAATCTCAATTTACGATATGTGGGCAGTCTGGCATTCAGGAATTATGCAAAAAATGGCAAAATACCAAATAAACAAATTAAATATTTTCTCAGGATTTTTTGTTCCTTATACAGATAAGAAAACAAAACAAAAAATAAAATTATTAAAAGAAAAACACAAGAACAAAAAGATTTCAAACAAAAACCTTAAGGCACAAAATATCAAAATTAATATTGCAATGCTCGGGGGAGGAGATGTAATTTTTCCACTAATTGCTGCGGGAGTTGTTTTTACTTCAACAACATTATCTTGGGGCGGACTGACTTCTGCATTGCTCATAATCGCGGGAGCAACATTGGGACTAACTTCATTATTCATGTTTTCTAAAAAAAAGAAATTCTACCCTGCAATGCCATTTATCACAACAGGAATTTTTTTAGGAATGCTTGTTGGATATCTATTTATATAATTCTTTTTTGTCCCCACTTTCCAAAAGTAACAAACCACAAGATTTATAAAAGATTTATTGGTAACAATTTTATGTTAGTAAAACAAGAATTAATTAACAAAATAAAAGATTATTTTAATTTAAATATTTACGAGACAAAAGTCTGGTTAGCTTTACTTGGAAAAGGCATTGCTTCTGCTGGAGAAATTTCAAGTATCTCTGGTGTTCCAAGAAGCAGAGCCTATGATGTTCTGGAAAGCTTGGAAAAAAAAGGATTTGCAATCGTGAAGCTTGGAAAACCTGTAAAATATCTTGGTGTCAAACCAAAAATTATTCTTGAAAAAATGAAAAACAACATTAGGAAAGGTGCAGAAGAAAAAATGATTAGTCTTTCTAATATAAAAGACACTGAGGAATTTATAAAACTTGAAGAATTATACAAAAACGGAATAATACCAATAAAAAGAGAAGATATTTCTGCAGCATTAAAAGGAAAATCAAATATTTCAAATCACCTAAGGGAAATTCTTCAAAATGCAGAAAAAGAAGTTGTTATATGCACCAATGCCGAGGAAATAATTTCAAAATCAAAATTATTCTATCAAACTTTTGAAATCTTGAAAAAAGCAAACATAAAAATAAATTTAGCTTTATCTGGAGAAAATAATTTAATTAAACAAATTCAAACTAAATTTAACATAAAAATAAAAAAAATAAATATTGACACTAAATTCTTCATTATAGATAAAAAAGAAATTTTATTCTACTTATCAAAAAGTTCAGACGAAGAAGACATTGCAATTTGGCTTAATTCAGAATTTTTCGCTCAAGCATTCACAGCATTATTTGAAAAGGCTTTGAAGAATTAAAATGAAAACCCTACAAAAAATTCAAGATAAATTGAAGAAAAGATTTGGATATGAGTTTGAAAAGGGAGATGAAGCAAGATTGAAAAGTACAGGAGATGAAGGAATTATTTTAGATCGGTCATTCCCTTTTGATAAATTTACTTTAGGGTTATTACCTGGAAAATATTATTCATTCCAAATTCAAGAAAAAGGACATTATCCAAATGGTTCTACTTATACTTTAAACTGTGCGAAAATAGGATGTAAACAAATTCATTTAGAGAGAATAATGTAATTTATTTTTTAAGAACCTTCAATCCCTTAACATACATCTCCTTAACTTTCTTCTTATTTTTCTTTGTCCACACTTCAATAAATTTATCTAAAGAAACCTTAACATTCTTCTTAACACAAATCCTGTTTTTCTTAACAAAAGTATTCTTATGCTTTTTCTTAAACGCAGAAACATTTTTTTTGTCATTTACATTTGGCCCATGAATTAAAAGCTCTTTTCTTTTTTTAACAACAAAAAAATATCTCGCGGATTTCTTCCCATTATAATTAAAACCCTTTTTCTTGATTTCAAAAAACTTTTCTATTTCAGAATTCAAATGTTTGTAAAACTTAATTAATTTACTTCCAGCAACATCTCCTTCTTGTTTTTCTGTTTTCGCTTCAATTAATACAAATTCATATTTCTTTTTTTTCGCATCTTGTTTTATTTTCTCCAAATCTGTCTTTTTAATTTCAAATGATTTTATCAAAGGTGTTTTCAAAAATTTCTTACAATCTTTTTTAAATTTTTCAAAAGTCTCATCAGAAAGTGCCGCCAAAACATTTCTTTGTTTATACGTCGGGTCAATAAAAACAATCGGTGACTGTAGCTTGGAACTATTCACATCCATCAAAACAGTTGGCTTATTCCGATAATACTTCTCAAGATCTATTACTTCTTTTTTATTCACACTAATCTTAGAGATAGCCCGAATAAATTTCAAAAAACTTCCGTAATGATAAACCAGTAACTCCAACCCATATCCTGAAAAACCATTAATATAAGACTCAGCACCATAACAATTGTTCGCATAACAAAATGCCTTCGCAATTTTTATCTCGTCCAAAATTTTTTTATTTTTCACTTTTTTATTAATATACTTCACATGAGAATAAGACAAATCAGTAATATTCCTCGCCTCACTTGACTTAACCACTTTTGTCACCGGGATAACTTCAATAAAAAAATAAGAATTAACTTTAACTCTAAAATAATCTCTTGACCCATGAATAACAGAAATCCCTTTAATATTTTTTAAAAGATTTTTCGTTAATTCCGAAATTTTATCGTCCTTATATTTTTTATCAAACCTTACAAAAACATCAACATCATAATAATCTTTTTTTATCACAGTGTTCTTTGCAAAACTCCCACCAACAAAAACTTCCGCATTTATCTTCAGCACTTTGATTCTCTTTTCAACTTTTTCAAGAAAATCCTCCAAACTCTCATTAATAACTTTCAACTCTTCCTGAGAAGGTTCCACTCTTTCCAAAACTTCTGCTAAAATAGAATTAATCTTTTTTGTCATAAAGAATAAGATACAAAGATACTTATAAATTTAATTAATCTTTTTTATCTGGGTCTCGGATTTCCTTAATCTCTTTCATATTCTGCTGTAATGTCGAAGCCAAATCAATTATGTATTTTCCTTCTTCAAGTTTGTAAATTAAAGGCCTATCTTTATTGAACAAATTCACAACGTCAATCTCAAACTTTCCAGAACCAGTTACTCTCACAGACTCCAAATCCAAAATCACAGGTGCATCCTCATCCTGAATTCCAGCCATCTCCCTAATATCTTTCTCAATAATTTTCTTTTCTTCTTCAGGAATTTCAATCGACTTCTCCCTTATCTGTTCTAACTGCTCGTCCCTAATATAAAAGAAAAAATGCCCCTTGCAATTCTCACAACCTTCCAACAATTCCTTACTTCCAGAAGGAATAATATGTGAACACTTCACACACTGGTGTGGCATTTTATTTATAGATAATAAAAGATTTAATTAGCATATAAAAATAAAAACCCCAAACTTAATAAATTTATCTATGTTTTATTATAATTAAAAGATAAATTATTATATTCTTCAGCACCATAAATATAAATTCCATCTTCGTGCTTAAGAACCCATTTAGAAATTTTTAAATCAAGTGCATCTTTACTACACCTTGTACAATAAGGACTTCCTGAAAATATCATCTGTCCTTCATCATCAACTCTTGAAAAAAACATTATAGAATTTTCTAAGATTTTTTTATTAAAATTTGAAAGAGCATTATCTAGAGCTCTTCTTTCTGCATGAACACAACAAGTTTTATCTGTAATTTTTTTATCCTAATCTGTTTTATTGTTCAAACACCTTCGCTGGCTTTCTAAATTTTTTGGAGGAGAATTAAATAATTTCATTGTCTTTTACAATAATTGCTCCGCATTTTACACGAAGACAGGTTAATTCTAATGCAACTTCCTTTGCTTCATTAAGAAATTTTTCAGCAACTTCATCATTTTCTAAAAATTCCATAAATTAAAAAATAGTCTTTATATTTTAAAACTATTTATTCAATAACAACTCTATTTTCTTTGGATTACGTTTTATTTCCTTCACAATTGTTGCAGGACCAATAATTGTAATCGCTCCTAAATCTCCTCCAGAAAGAATATTAGCAAGACCTATTTTCATTTTTGAAAAAAATCCATCATTGCCATTTCCAGAAATAACTGCCAACTCTATTCCTTTAAAATTTTTAACGTGCTCTATCATCGCCATTGTATCTTCAATTAATCTTGTTTCTTCCTCAGCCAAAAGTCTTCCCTGCAAAATTAAAATATTATTTCCTAAAATAATTCCAAGGATTTTTTTAATTCTTTCACTACTTCCCAAATCCCTTATCTCTGAATAGGGCAAAAATTGAATAGCAAACCCTTTAATTTGACCAAGCTTGGGCGGATTAGTTAATGACGTAGTCTTTTGACTTATTCTTCCTAAATCTTTTCTCTTTTTTTTAGCAACCATCTTTTTTTATAAAATTTCTTAAGTTTTTAAACTTTTTTTGATAATTTAAAAATTGATTCATAAAACTCTTCAAAATTTTTTCCATGCTTCGCACTTATTCCAACAACTTCATATTCAGGAAATGCCGCACTAATTCTTTTTATATCAGATTTTTTTAAATCAATTTTATTCGCAACAATTAAAACAGGAATTTTTCTCGCAATAAGATTTCCAATAATTGTAATATTTATTTGATTATAAGGATTTTCAGTTGCATCCAAAACAATTACAACAATGTCCATATCATCCAACCATTTTATACTTTCAATCACTCCTTGCGTCGCTTCTTTTGATCTTTTCTTAGCTTCTTTCTTTTTCACCTTATATTTCAAAAAATCTTCATAATCTATTTTTGTTGCAATCCCAGGTGTATCAATCATCTTAAAAGTCAGTATCTTTCCTTTATACTCTATCTTAACCTTTTCCTTAAATTGAACCGTCCTTGTTTCATGTGGCACTTTGCTTACACTTCCAATTTCTTCTCCAGTAAAATCCTTACATATTCTATTTGCTAAACTTGTTTTACCTGCATTAGGAGGTCCATAAAAACCAAGTTTTATGTCTTTTTTGTTCTTAAAAATATTAAAGAAAATTCGATTAAAGAAATTTTTAAATACTTTTATTACCATATTACTAAATTACCATTTAAGTTTATAAAATTTTGTATAAAAATTAACTTACTTTTAATTTTCCAGATTTTTTATTAAAAACATCTTTATTTTTGGTTACACTACTTTGTTTTTGTTGTATCTTTTTCTTTCCAAGAGAAATAATCTCAAACATACCTGTTCTTTTTCCAGAATGTTTTCTCAAAACATAATTCACTTGTTCAGAACTCCATCCTGACTTTCTTAACTTTGAATAAACCTTTTTATTGGTTAAACCTTTCTTTTTTTCTTCTGTAATATATATCATTAAATTATACAAATCATTTTTTCTCTTAAATAAATATGTTTCATATCTTTTCTTATACCATTCCTGTAATATTATATACAACCCAACTCCAAATAAAACAAGGAAAAATAAAACGAAACTAAAAAAAATCCATTTGGAACCATTCTCCTCTTCACCAATCTCAAAGCTTTCTGTTATTTTTAATTTTTTAAGTTTTGGAGAAATAAAAACTGGAACATCAACAAAATTAACATCCTCTGTTGTAGTAAATCTAATTGTTTCACTATCTTGTTCTAATTCCATATACAAATATCCTGCCTCTTCCTTCATAAAATAATCTTCTCCAAATTCAATTCCATCAAGTTTAGCAATAATTAAATAAGAATGATCCAAAATATTCTTTTTATTTATTTGAAATTCAAATGTTCTCAAAATTGGTTCTTCCTCAAAATACCCATAACTCGCAGAAAATTCACTAAAAGTTACCTTTGTATCCATATTCTCTTGATTCCAAAAAATAAGTGCATCAGCATATCCATCACTATCTTGTGTATCATAATTTCCCCCACCAATTTCTTTTATAACATCTAAATTTATATTGTTCTTTTTAGGATGGAATGTAATTGATTCTGCATTTTTAACAGCATCAATTGATTCTGGAACCTCAACTCCTAATAAACTAATTATTATTTTTTTGTAATCGTTCTCAGAACTAGCTTTTTTATAATCTTGTTCAATTTTATTTAACTGACTTTCAAGAGAATCAAAATTTAAAACAGATTTTAAATTCTGTTCAAATTTAAATTGCTTCATTTGTAAACCTATTCTACTTAAATCATCTAACTTCTTTTTTAGAGTAGTATTTATTGCTTGTTCTGGAGAACTCACATTAATTTTAAATGTCTTTGAAGAAGTTAGTTGATTATAATCTGTGATAATTATTTTCAAATCATACACACCTGTTGAATTATAAATATGTGTAACTTTATTCACAGTTGTTGCAATATTAGTCCCATCTCCAAAACCCCATTCATACTTAGTAATATTAAGTGAATCAATTAAAACTTCAAACCTCGTTGGAACTGCTGCTGCAGTAATTTTTGGTTTTAAACCTTTAATTAATGGAGAACTCTTGACAATTATCATCTGCGAAAAAATTTCCTCATTATCTAAATCAAATTCAAATGCGTGTTCCCCATAATCTGAAGGAACAGAAAAGTTCCCTTCATCTAAATATATTATTTGGAATTCCGAGTTTATTATTGGAGAGATTTCATTTAAATCATAAAATTCTTCTGTAACTCCTGTAAATTCTCCAAAGGCATAATTTACATTTAAGTCCTTTAATACTAAATTCTGATTAACCTTAGAAATAAATTCTATTGGAATTATACAACCAGACGAACAATCTCCGCTATATCTTATTTCAATATAATCATCTACTCTTTCTGAAAGAGTCTTTCCCTTTGGTAAAATATTAGGAACCTCTAAAGTTTCTATTGCACTAAATTTTTTCCCTATAACAAAAATCTGATAAGCAGAATTCTTAGGTTCTTTAATAGTTGGGGAACCTTTGTAGCCACACCCTCCAGATAAATCAGAATACCCTCTTATATAATACTCTCCTCCACTACCTATAGGAGAAACACATACATAATATTCTTCAGCTTTGGTATTATGATAATTTAAATCACAATTAATTTCTCCTCCAATAGATGACGCTGCAGGCAATTCACATGAGGCAACATAATTCTCATCCATATCATAAATCTTCATAAACAATTTTTTGTTTCCTGCTGTTTTTTCTTTAATCCATGCTCCAACATTAAATTCCGGAGATTCACTAAGTGTTATTTTTTGACAATAAGACTCGGAAGTTATTTCTGCTTCAAAAAGAGGTTTCAATTCGTCAAAACAACCATAATTTTTTGACGAACAATAAAAGGTTGATATTTTGTTATTTGAAAAATCCACATTACCATCTCTCAAAAAATCTATTTTTAATTGATTGTTGCAAGACGCTGTTGCATCACTTTCAACATTGAAGGTAACTGAATTCACATTAACAGAATCTCCTGTAATTTTAAACCCAATAATTTTTTTCTCTCCGGAATTCAAACTAAATGATTTTGTTGACTCTGATGAACCAATTACTTCATAATTTGACAAACATAAACTTCCAGTACTACAAGTATAACTTATACCTAAGTTTGTTTTTAATAAATCAAGTAAACTTAATGAATTTCTAAAAGAATCTTCAAAAAGAGAATCTCCTGGTTCATCATCAAAGCTCATATTTATCCACCCTTTAATATTACCATATGAAATATACTGTTTTTCAATTGCATGGTTTGGATATCCAGTTTCAAAATTCGCAGAGACAAAACTAAGAACTAAGGTCAATCCTAAAAAAATAAATAATATTTTCCCCCTCATTTTATATTATTTTTATGGAAATAGGTTTTATAAATATTTATAAATCCAAAAACTTTATTATTATTATGAAAAGTAAAAGAGGAATAAGCATAATGATAGGTTATGTTTTGCTAATAGTTTTTGCTTTGATTATGGGAACAATCGTCTACAACGTAATAAAAACCTATGTTCCAAAAAATGTCATAGAATGCCCAGATAGTGTTTCTATCTTTATCGACGATTTAATTTATACAGAAGATTCTCTAGAGATAACAATAACAAACAATGGCTTGTTTAATATTGCAGGATATTTTATAAGAGCAACCAACAGTTCAAGTCAAAAAATAGCCACAAAAGATTTATCAGAATTTCTTTCAGGAGGGGATCTAGCAAAAGAACTAAATAATGTGGTAATATTTATTAACATTTCTAGAGATGAAGATAATCCTATGAAACCTAATGAAAAACAAACACAAATATTTAATTTAAGTGGAGAAGAGGAAATTTATTCAATTGAAATTATTCCAGTAAGATTTCAAAAAGAAAATAACAAAAACAAATTCGTAAGTTGTGGAAGCTCAAAAATTAGAGAAGTTGTTAGAATCGGTTCTGGAACTTGTACTCCTAATTGCGACGAAATAGAATGTGGCTTAGATCCTATTTGTAGAGAAAGTTGTGGAACTTGTGAAGAACCAGATGTTTGTAATTCAACAGGACAGTGTGAATCAACAGAAGAAATATCAGAAAGCATTGTCTTCATTAGTTCAGAAACATATAATGGTAATTTAGGCGGCACAACTGGGGCAGACGCAAAATGTCAGGCATTAGCAATCACAGAAGGATTGTCCGGAACATTTGTTGCATGGTTATCAAACAGTACAACTGATGCAAAAGATAAAATAATCTTAACAGAAATTCCTTTTAATCTAATTGACGGAACAGTAATTGCAAATAATCTCGCTGATTTAATAGATGAAACTCTTGATAATCAAATTAATATAGATGAAACGGACAACCCACAAAATGCTAAGGAAGTCTGGACAGGCACTTTAAAAAACGGAACAAAAGATAATAAACATTGTAATGATTGGAGTTCAACTTCAGAAAAAGGTCGAAGAGGAAAGTCAGATAAAATAGATGGTAAATGGACTGATGAGAAAGACAAAGAATGTGCTGCAACTCTTAGGTTATACTGTTTTCAAGTAAGTTAATATTTATAAATAAAGATTCCTTAAACATATTATGGTAAAAAAAGCAGGTGTTAAAAAAAAGAAGCGTGCAAGTCCAAAAATCAAAAAACCAATTGCTTCTTCTAAACAAATTCATACAGAAAAAATTCTAATTGAAAATTTCATTGCCTTGCAAAAAGTCATCACAAACTTATCAATAAAATTTGACAAACTTACAAACCAAATATCTTCATTATTAGAATTGTTTGAAGTATCTGCAAAAACATTAGCAGAAAAAGATTTTAATGTTAAAAAAGAACAGAAAGACGATAAAGAAGTAGTAGAAAAAATAGATAATTTACTTGAACAAAATAAAACAATTGCAAGAGGAGTAGCATTAATACATGAAGAAAATTCTGGAAACAAACCAATACATCCTTCTCAATTAATTATGCAAAGACCCATTCCAAAATCAATAAAAAACACTGGTGAATACCAAAAATCAATTTCTCAAAAAAGTCCTCAACCTACAGAATTCAAACAATTAAAGAGGAACTAATATGTTAACAAAAACATCGGATGAATTTAAAACATTTTTTCTACTTCAATTCACAAAAGAATTAATTAAAAATTCTGTAAAAAATGAACTTCTTGAATTAGAAACAATTTTGAAAGAAGAGAAAAAAGATACACATCAGGAAATAATTAAAAAAATAAAAGAAAGGGCAAAACCAACTACAAAAGAAGAATTTATTGAACCATTCCCTACAGTGATAAAAACAAAAAGATTATCAATCCCTCTTTTAAGAATTCCGGAACCAATACTTCCTAAAAGTCTTCAATACCTTAAACCAGCTCCAACTAAATTAAAAATAGATTTGGGAAAATTAAATCCTCTAATAAAAGATCCTTTAGTAAACTCCATGGAATGTAGTGGAACAGATAATCCTGTAATAGTTAAAGGAAAAATGGGCATAAAAAAAACAAATATAATTTTAAATAAAGAAGAAATAGATCAAACAATAAAAAAATTCTCAGAAACGGCAAAAATTCCAATTCATGGAGGGATTTTGAAGATAGTGGCAGGAAGATTAGTTTTATCTGCAATAATCTCAGAAATAATTGGTTCAAAATTCATAATTAAAAAAATGGCTTATTCTCAAAATCCAATTTTTAGAAGATAGCGCGAAATTCTCTAAATCCCTACATCCTTTTTTGAGAATAAAAAAAGTACACAATGAAAAACAAAATAACAAAACAAAAAATAAAAAAATATTCTAATCTAACTTCAACCGCTTTAAAACAAATTAAAAAAAATATTATCAAAGGAAAAGAAAGTTCTGCAAAAGAAATAATTGAGATGGTTTCAAACTATCTTTCTGACGCCAAATATTTCGAACAAAAAGAAGATTTTGTAAATGCATTTGCTGCACTGAATTATGCGCACGGCTGGATTGATTCTGGAGTTCGGTTAGGAATTTTTGATGTTAAGGACAGGAAATTGTTTACTATAAAGTAAAATTATAAAAACTAATTTCTCTTATTCTTTTTATGAAGAAAAAGGTAGTTGTCATTAGCCTGGGGGGAAGTCTAATTATTCCAAATAAAGTGGATGTTAAGTTCCTCAAAGAATTTAAAAAAATAATTTTAAAGAATTCAAAGAAATATAAATTTATTATTGTTTGTGGAGGAGGAAGTATTGCAAGAAAATATATCTCTGCATTAGAAAGCCAAAGAGCAAACACAAAATTACAGAGTCTTGCAGGAATTGGTTCAACAAGAATGAATGCTCGTTTTATGTCTTATTTTTTTAATATCAATCCTGAAAAAGGAATTCCCCATAAAATGAAGGACATTAAAAAATATTTAAGAAAACAAAAAGTAGTTTTTTGCGGGGCTTTAGAATACAAACCAAATCAAACCTCTGATTCAACATCTGCTGAAATTGCGAAAAAATTCAAAGCAGATTTTATCAACTTAACAGATGTAGATGGACTCTATGATAAAAACCCAAAAAAATTCAAAAAAACAAAACTCATTTCAAAAACAACATGGAAAAAATTTGACAAAATGGCAAACAAGATAAAGTTTAAACCAGGACAGCATTTTGTATTAGACCAGACAGCTTCAAAAATCATCAGGGAAAACAAAATAACAACTTATATCCTTGGGAAAAATTTAAACAATCTTGATAATCTTCTCAAAGAAAAGAAATTTAAGGGAACTATTATTTCTAATTAAATGGAAAAAATAATCTTAATTAAAGAAAATAATTTTGAAAAAGTAAGAAAAATCATAAACCAAAATAAAGATAAACAAATTATTTTTACAGGTGATGACGATGAATTAAATAGAAAAGTTCTTGAAAAATTAGAAATTAATGTTTTGCTTCTAAAACAATCAAAAAGAAAAGATTTTCAAAAACAAAGAAATTCAGGACTAAATCAAGTCCTTGCAAAAATTGCAAAAAAGAAAAATATTGCAATAGGAATAGATTTAGATGAAATAATTAATTTTGAAAGAAAAAACAAATCAGACATTCTTGCAAGAATTAAACAGAATATAAAATTGTGCAATAAAAATAAATTAAAAATGAAATTTATTTCAGAAAAATATAAAAGGAATATTTATGACTTAAAATCTCTTGGGTTTGTTTTAGGAATGCCTACTTGGATGACAAAAACATTATAAGAAACCTTTTTTAATGCAAGTTAATTAAAGATAAAATGGAAAAACTAATAGAATCTCTCAGCCCAAATGAAATGAAAATACTCCCCTATCTTGAAGAAGAAATAAGTGAAATTTGTAAAAAATCAAACTTGGATAAAACTTCTGTATTAAGATCGCTTGGATATTTACAAAATAAAAACATTGTAAAAATTTCTTTCACAAAAAAGAAAATAATTGAAATAGGTGTTAATGGGGCGTTATACAAAAAAAAAGGTTTGCCAGAAAGAAGATTATTAAATCTTTTAAATGAGAAAAAAATACTTGAGCTTCAAGAAGCACAAAAAGTAAGCAGGTTATCCAATGACGAATTCAAAGCATCAATAGGTGTGTTAAAGAAAAAAGCACTTATTGAATTAAAAAACCAAAGAATAATTTTTAATGCAAACAAGGAAGAAATTTCAAAAAAGATGTTAGAAGAATTTTTTATTGAATCCCTCCCTATAGACTATGATAAACTATCTCCTGAACAGATTTATGCATTTAAGTCACTTCAAAATAGAAAAGAAATATTACAAATAAGTGAAAAAATAATAATAAGTATTGAAATTACTGATTTAGGGAAAAAATTAATTGGTTCCAAAATAAAACCTCAAAATTTAATTGAGCAAATAACTCCAGAAATCTTGAAAAAAGATTCTTTATGGAAAGGGAAAAAATTCAGAAGATATGACCTCACCTCTCCTGTCCCATCAATCAGCGGGGGAAAAAGACATTTTGTAAATCAAGCAATTGATTATGGGAGAAGTATTTGGATTGAAATGGGATTTAAAGAAATGAATGGGAACATGATTGAAAGTTCATTTTGGGTTTTTGACGCATTATTTAGTCCTCAAGATCACTCTACAAGAGAAATGCAAGATACTTTTTTTATTGATAAAAAATCAGAATTACCAAATGAAAAACTTATAAAAGCAGTTAAACAAAGTCATGAAAATGGTGTTGATAAAAGTAAAGGTTGGGATTATCAATGGAGTGAAGAAGAAGCAAAAAAATCAATCCTAAGACCACATACAACTTGTTTATCTGCACAAACACTTGCTAAACTCAAAAAGGAAAATCTTCCTGCAAAATTTTTTGCATTGGGAAAATGTTTCAGAAACGAAACAGTTGATTGGAGCCATGGTTTTGAGTTCAATCAAACAGAGGGAATTGTCGTCGATAAAAATGCAAACTTTAGACATTTATTAGGATATCTAAAACAATTTTTCGGGAAAATGGGTTTTAAAAAAGTTAGATTCAGACCAGCATATTTTCCATATACAGAACCTTCTGTAGAAATAGACGTGTTCCATCCAAAAAGAAAAGTCTGGTTAGAATTAGGAGGGGCAGGAATGTTCAGACCAGAAGTAACAATTCCTCTTTTAGGAGAACACATTCCAGTATTAGCATGGGGCCCTGGATTTGACAGAACACTTATGGATTATTATAAAATAAAAGACCTTAGAGAACTTTACAAGAACGATATAACTAAACTAAGAAAAATGAAATTTTGGATAAAATGAAATGGCAGTAATAAATTTAAATAAAAAACAATTTGAAAAAGAAATTGGAAAGTTAGATGAGAAGATGCAAAATCAAATTGCAATGTTCGGAACTCCAGTTGAAGAAATAACAAACGACGAACTTCAAATTGAAATTTTTCCAAATCGTCCAGATTTATTATCTTATCAAGGATTCAAAAGAAGTTTCTTAGCATTTCTAGGGAAGAAAACAAAACTAAAAAAATACGAACTAAACAAGCCAGAAAAAAATTACAAAATTAATATAAATTCTTCATTAAAAAACATTCGTCCATATACTGCTTGTGCAATTGTTAAAAAATTAAAATTTAATAATAATAAAATAAAAGAATTAATTGAAATCCAAGAAAAACTTCATATAACAATTGGGAGGAAAAGAAAGAAAGTTGCCATAGGAATTTATCCTTTAGAAAAAATTAAACTGCCAATAACTTTCAAAGCTTTAGAACCAGATAAAATAAAATTCATCCCCTTAGGATCAGATAGAGAAATGTCTGGACTCCAAATTTTACAAAGACACTCAACAGGAAAAGAGTATGCTCATCTTTTAGCAGGAAAAGAAAAATTCCCGATTTTTATTGACGACGATGAAAACATTTTAAGTATGCCACCAATAATAAATTCTCAACTAATTGGAAAAATAACCGAAAAAACAAGCGAGGTTTTTGTAGAATGCTCTGGATTTGATTTTAAAATTCTAAGCAAATGTTTGAACATTATCGTAACAAGTTTAGCAGATATGGGAGGAAAGATATATCAAATGGAAATAAGATATGGAAAAAAGAAACTTACTCCTAATTTAACAACGGAGAAAATGAAAATTTCGTTGGAAAACACTAACAAACTTTTAGGATTGGCCCTCAATGAAAAAGAATTAAAACAATTAATTGAAAAAATGGGTTATAATTATAATAAAGGGACTGTAGAAATTCCTGCTTGGAGAACAGATATTTTGCATGAAGTTGATTTAATTGAAGATGTTGCAATTGCATATGGTTATGAAAATTTTATTCCAGAAATTCCAGAAATTTCAACAATTGGCGAAGAAAATCCTAGAGAAAGAATTAAAAGAAAATTTTCAGAAATCCTTGCAGGATTAGGGATGTTAGAAGTTTCAAATTATCACCTCACTATTAAAAAAGACCAATTCGAAAAAATGGGACTCAATAAAAAACAAGAAAAAGATTTTATTGAAGTAGAAGAATCAAAAACAGAATATTCTATTTTAAGAAAAGATTTAACACATTACTTGTTAAAAATTCTTTCGGAAAACATTGATTCTGAGTATCCTCAGAAAATTTTTGAAATTGGAAAAATATTCAAAATAAATGAAAATATATCTGAAACAGAAAATCTTGCAGCTGCATTTACTCCTGGAAACTTTACAGAAATAAAACAAGCAATAAAATATTTATTCAAAATGATTAATTTAGAAATAACAATTGTTGAACCTCAAGAAACAAAAGAAATACCTTGCCATTTTGTTGAAGGCAGAGTTGCAGAAATTAAAATCAACGGAAAAAATATAGGATTAATTGGGGAAATTCATCCTAAAATTTTAAAAAATTGGAAAATCAGAATGCCTGTTGCTTTGTTTGAAATTAATTTGGAAGAGGTTTTTGAGAGGTTGGAATAACTCAACCAAAATAACCCTTCCCATTCACTTCAACTTTATTATCCCAATTCTTTTTTATTACTTCAATAACTCCAGAAATATCTTTCTTCATTTCCTGCCACAAATCATAAGATTCCTTCACGAACTTCACTTCATCATCTTCTGAAAATTTAACATCCAATCTAATCAAATCAACCTCACACTTTGCTAATTTTTTATAAACTTCTGTTAATTTCTTTTTCTCTTCTTCTCCAATTGACTTGACAATAGAAAAAACAAACATAGGAACATTTACAGGATTTAGAATAGATTCAATAAATCTCAAATAATTCATGAACTTATCTGCCATAAATTTCCGTATTTCTCTCACTAAAAAATCTGTTTCAGTTTCCGCAAGTTTCTCTATTTGAAAATCTTCATTAAATTTTTTAAATTCAGGCAAATCATATTTCTTCTGAATTTTTTTATAATCTTCTTTTAAATTTTCTAAATTACATTCTTCTGACATCTTAAAATCTAACAAAGAAGTTTTATAAAGCTGTTGGAAACCTGTGCTAGGAATTAAGGCCTAGTAAAGTCAAAAATAAAATATTTAGATTATTTTTCCATCAATCTCATAAAGAAGAAAATCAAAAGAATTATCAAAAATGCTCCTGCAACAAAACCAAGCACTATCGCAAGTAAAGAAAACAAATCAATTAATAATTCATCTGAAGAAACCACATATAATAAAAAAGACGTTAAAGATAAAATAACAAATAATATTAAATTTTTTAAAACCAAATTAATTTTTTGTTTACTCATTCGAACTTGTTTAGATTTAATTGAACCAGATTTTTTACTAATTTTTTTTGTACTTTTCTTTTTTTCCCCAGAATTTCTTTTCACACTTTTCTTCTTTATCACCTTTTTTACCATAAAATATAATAAAATCCAAAGTTTTTAAACCTTACCTAGGAAGCCAATTTAACTTTATAATTTCTTTAACTAATATTTGAGAATTTGCATAGAGATTATCAAACCATTCAACATATAATTCAGAAAACTTAACAACATTTAATTGTTGGTACATTGATAAATTATTATTGCTAATTATTAACAAAACTCCTACAATAAAAAACATTAAAATAAAAATAAAACTTTTCATCTCACAGAAGTCTCATTGGCTCCCCAATCCATCTTAATAGCATTAGTTGTTATCAATTTCATGTTTCCAAAAGCAGAACCAACCCAAGAAAAATAAATTTTGCTTGCGTCAATTAGTCCTGAAACAGTCTTAATGTCTACGTTTTGTTCGCGAAGAGAAAGATTAAAACTAAAATATCCTAATAAAATTAATCCTATCAAAAATATGGCAAATAATTTATGCTTTAATCTTTTAATTTCTATTATTATCCATATTGCTGCAATTAACACAGCTATAATAATAAAAGTAACTCCAATCGCCATAATAATTAGAAGACTAATGAGTATAAAAATATTTCTATGATAATTTTAAAAATACAAAATCTATGAAATATAAAGCCCCATAGTATAGTGGTCAAGTATGCGAGGTTCTGAACCTTGTGACCCAGGTTCGAATCCTGGTGGGGCTATTAATTCTATTAAGTGAAGTGATATTGGTAAAATTTATAAATGCTCTTCCCTTTTGTAAAATATGGAAGAAAAAGAAATTGGTATTGTTTCCAGTTACTTTGAACATGTAGGCGTTGCAGCAATAAAACTTTCAGGAAAATTGAATGTTGGGGACAAAGTACATATAAAAGGGAATACGACTGACTTTAAAAAAAAGATAAGCAGTATGCAAATAGAAAGAGAAGATGTAAAAAAAGCGAAAAAAGGCGACCACATTGGAATAAAAGTTTCTGAAAGAGTAAGACCTAATGACAAAGTTTTCTTAGTTTAATAAATGTAAAATTTATGCATAAATTATTTCTAATTTTAATAGTTCAACCTCTCAAAAATATAAAAATTTAAATAGGTTTAATATTTCAAATTTATAAGCCCCGATAGTTCAGAGGCCAAGAATGCCGCCCTCTCAAATACGAATGTTATGTTTAAATTAGACCAAAAATCTAAAATGAACAATAAGAAGAGGTGATTAAAGCTCGACGAGAGAAAAGGTCTATGCATCTCAATGCAATCTCTTCTTTTGGAGATAGGCGGTGACCCGTGTTCGAATCACGGTCGGGGCGTTTCATAAATGTGTTCGTTAAATAGTCATAAAACAAGAACACATTTATCCGTTACTTTGGACAAAATAGTTTAAACAGAAAGGGAAATTGAAAAGAAACCGCAAGGTGTCTTTTATGTTCGAGTCTTGGTAGGGGCGTTTCTAATTATGCATACCTACCCAAAACATTTAAATAGTCTAATGAATATATATTCTTAACTAAATTAGGAGACAAATAAAATGCCAAACAAAGACAAAACAGGGCCCCGAGGAGAAGGCCCTTTAACTGGAAGAAGATTAGGCCCTTGTGGAAGAGGATTTGCAAGAAGAATCGGAATTAGACAAGGTGCGGGCAGAGGACTTGGGTTTAGAGCAAGAACCTTTTCTGAAGAACCAATTACTTTAACAGAAGCTGAAGAAAAAAAGATTTTAGAAGCAGAACTTAAAGAAGTTGAAAATGAAAAAAAAGATGTAGAAAAAAGGTTAAAAGAACTTAAAAAATAATTAAAAATGCCTAGACCTTGTATAAGAAGAAGAATTAGAGGAAATCCTAATTCTTCTTACTTTAAACCAGCAGGAATAAGAATGATTGACTTAGAAGAAACTCTTTTAACTATGCCTGAATTTGAAGCGATAAGATTAGTTGATTTTAAAGAAACTTCACAAGAACAAGCAGGAGAACAAATGCAAGTCTCTCAATCAACTCTCTCAAGAATTTTAAAATCAGGGAGGAAAAAAATATCAGATGCAATTGTAAACGGTAAAGCGATTAAAATAACAAAATGAAAAATGAAAATTTAAAACAAGCAACATTAAAATCCGCAAAAGGCTTATGGAAGGCATTCCCAATGATATTAGGAATGATTTTACTAATAAGTTTAATTTCTGCTCTAATCCCAAAATCATTTTACACCGCAGTATTTAGTCAGAACATTTTTTTAGATTCAATTATTGGGGCATTAGTAGGAAGCATTTCTGCAGGCAATCCAATAACAAGTTATATCTTTGGAGGAGAAATGCTAAACCAAGGAATTGGGCTAATTGCAGTAACAGCTTTTATTGTTTCTTGGGTTACTGTTGGAATAATTCAATTTCCTGCAGAATCAGCAATCTTAGGAAAGAAATTCGCTCTTTTAAGAAATCTAACTTCATTTGTTTTTTCAATTATTGTAGCAATTTTAACAGTCATTCTTTTGGGGGCACTAACATGAAAATAAAAGAAAAATTAAAACAACTTCCTGGTTCTTGGTATTTTTTAGGAGCAATAATCTTAGTTTATCTTTTATTTTCAATTTTTAATCAAAATATTTATCAAAATAGTCTGAGCTTTTTTTCTGAACTTATATTAAAAATAATCCCCATCTTTATTTTAATTTTTATTTTAATGGCTTTATCAAATTATTTTATAACTCCGGAATTTGTAATAAAACATCTTAAAGAAAAAGGGGTCAAAAAATGGTTTTATGTAATCATTGGAGGAATTTTATCTTCAGGCCCAATTTATATGTGGTTTCCTCTTTTATCTGATTTAAAAAACAAAGGATTAGATTATGGGTTAATATCTTGTTTCATTTATAATCGTGCAATAAAAATTCCTTTACTACCTTTAGCAATAATTTATTTTAATTGGACATACATCTTTATTTTAACTTTTGTAATGATATTTGTTTCAATTATCCAAGGAATTTTAATAAATAAATTAATGGAGGTTAAAAAATGAAAATAGCAATAGCATCAGAAGGAAAAAATGAAAATTCAAAAGTAAGCCAAAGAGGAGGAAGAGCTCCTTATTATCTTATTTTTGAAAACAAAAAACTTTTAGAAGTAATCAAAAATCCTTTTGCAGTCGGTGGTGGAGGAGCAGGTTTTTCAGTTGCATACATGTTAGCAAATAAAAAAGTTAATTTAGTTATTGCAGGAAAAATTGGAGGAAATATGCAATCTGCATTAGAAAGAAAAAATATTCAGTTCAGAGAAGAAATAAATAAAAAAGTAGAAGAAGTAAAATAATTCATGGAAAAAAATATTCCAAAAATTATAAAAATTCTTTCTAAAAAATATTCTTCTTCTAGTAAGACAACTCTAAATCGTATGCGCAAAAAGCCAAATGCATTTAAAATTTTAATTTCTTGTCTTCTCTCATTAAGAGCAAGAGATGAAAACACAGAAAAAGTTTCAAAACAACTTTTCGCAGTTGCAGATACTCCTGAAAAAATATCCAAACTACCAATAAAAAAATTAGAAAAATTAATCTTCTCTTCAGGACATTATCACAAAAAAGCAAAAACCCTAAAACATGTTTCCAAAGAATTAATCAAAAAGTTCAATTCTTCAGTTCCTTCAACTCAAGAAGAATTACTTTCAATAAAAGGAATCGGCCCAAAAACAGCAAATATTGTTTTAGCATTTGCTTACAATCAACTTGTTCTTCCAATAGACACACATTGTCATAGAGTTCCAAATAGACTCGGTTGGGTAAAAACAAAAACCGCAGAACAAACAGAAAAAGAATTAGTAAAAACTCTTCCTAAAAAATACTGGAAAGAATTCAATGCAATCTTTGTTCAATTTGGAAAAGAAATCTGTCAACCAATTTCTCCTTGGTGTTCCAAATGCCCTCTCAACAAGTATTGCTCAAAAATTAATGTCATAAAAAGCCGATAGAAATCCTTTTAAAGCAAGATTAAAAATCTTCCACTAAAATCTTTTGTAAAGACAAAAGACTTTTAAACCAATTTTCTCTTTTCTTCACATGAAGCGTTCAAGCCGTAGATGGAAAAAAAAAGGTCAGATGCGTTGGAAATGGCAACGTAAAAGACTTAGAAAAGAAAAGCATAAAAGAAAACTAAAACGAGCTAGAAGCAAGTAATAACAATTCTAAAATACCTTTTCTAGAACAATAATATATAAAAGAAGATTCTGATTTTAAAATAAATGACTAATTTCATTAACTATGTTTATAATTTATTTGAAGAATATCACAAAACAGACGGGCATAATCGTAATTTATTGAGAAATGATATAAAAGACATGGTTTTAACTGGGGAGCAAATTTTAGAATCAGGAATAACAGATTTCACAGAAAGACAGGATAAATATGAAACAGATAAAGAAGAATTAGAAGGTGAATTAGAAGATGAAATTGAAGAATTAAAAGAAGGGCACGACAAATACAAAAAAGTATATCAAAAATTAAAAAATTTATATCAAGGATTAAAAGAGGAAAAAGACATAGGTTTTAAATATAATAAACTAGCCAAAATAGAAAAAATAATCCAAGGAAAACAAGGACCAATTATTGATGAAATAAAAGAAGCTATTAAACAAATTAATCAATTCTGAATAACAATATTTATAAGTAATTTCAATTCTAATATTATATGGAAAGTACTATTTGGACAGAAAAATTTAGGCCTTCTCAATTCTCTGAAATTGTTGGACAAGACAATATTGTGAAAAGAATTGAATCTCTAACAAACTCACTGAACATACCTCATTTGCTATTTGCAGGCCCAGCAGGAACAGGAAAATCAACTTTAGCATTAATTGTTGTAAAAGAACTTTTCAAGCAAAATTGGAAAGATAATTATCTTGAATTAAATGCTTCTGATGAAAGGGGAATAAATGTTGTAAGAGAAAAAGTAAAAAACTTCGCGAGAACAAAATCAATTGGGAACGTATCTTTTAAAGTAATCTTCTTAGATGAAGCAGATGCTTTAACCCCAGAAGCTCAACAAGCACTAAGAAGAACCATGGAAAATTATTCTGCAACTTGCAGATTTATTCTATCTTGTAATTACTCCAGTAAAATCATTGACCCAATTCAGTCAAGATGTGCAATTTTCAGATTCAAACTTTTGGAGAAAAAAGACATTGAAAAAGTCATAAATCATATTGCGCAAAAAGAAAATTTAACAATCACCCCTGAAGCAATAGAAATCCTCTACGAAGGAAGTGAAGGTGATTGCAGACGATGCATCAATCTTATCCAATCAACAACAGCAATTTCTCCATTAATAACTCCTGAACTTCTCTCAGCAATGATCTCAAGTGCAAAACCAAAAGACATCAAAGTTGTTTTAGATTATGCACTCTCTGGAGATTTTCAAAAATCAAGAGAAAAACTTTTAGATGTCATGCTAAAAGAATCAATTTCCGGACAAGATGTAATAAAAGCAATTCAAAAAGAAATCTGGAATCTCACTATCGAACCAGAAATAAAAGTTAAGCTCACAGAAAAAACCGGTGAAACAGAATTCAGAATTGTCGAGGGTTCAGACCCTTTTATTCAACTTCAAGCACTTTTAGCAAGTTTTGTCTTGGCGGGTTTGGGGAAAGGGTAAAATGAAAATTTTCATTATATGCAGCAAACATTTTTATAATAAAGTTCCAAGAATAGCAAAAGAATTACAAAAATATGGACATGAAATAACATTCCCAAATTCTTATGGAAAACCTTTTGAAGAAGAAAAAATGAAAAGAAAAGGTTTAGAACATCACGTAGAATTCAAACAAAAAATGATGAGATTACATGAACCTAAGATAAAAGAAAACGACGCTATACTTGTTTTAAATTTTGAAAAAAAGGAAATTCAAAATTATATCGGGGGAGCAACTTTTATGGAAATCATAAAAGCATGGGAGTTAAATAAAAAAATATTCTTATACAATCCTTTGCCAAATTGCAGTTTCACAGATGAGTTAATTGGAATAAATCCAATAATTATAAATGGGAATCTAAGCTTAATAAGATGACTTGGGTAGAAAAACACAGACCAAAAACATTTGAAGAAATTAAAGGCCAAGATATTGCATTAACACAAATAAAAGAATTCATTGAAAAATTTAATCTCAGAAAACTAACGAAAAGTGTAAAAAAAGCTTTAGTTCTCCACGGACCTCCTGGAACAGGCAAAACAACAATCGCACATGCAATTGCAAAAGAAACCAATTCAGAAATCTTTGAACTAAATGCTTCTGATTTTAGAAACAAAACAAAAATCCAAGAAATTCTAAAACCAGCAATTGAACAAAAATCATTAATTAAAAAAAACAAAATAATCCTCGTAGACGAAGCAGACGGAATAAGCGGATATTATGACCGAGGAGGAATAAAAGAACTTTTAGATTTAATTGCTTATTCGAAATACCCAATAATAATTACTGCAAATGATATCTGGAACAAAAAATTAAAAAACCTAAGAAAAAAATCAGAACTAATTCAGATAAATGAAATCAACTACAAGGTAATAAGAGATGTCTTATTTGAAATATTAAGAAAAGAAAATTTATTTGTAGAATACGATCTCGTCACAAAAATTACCTTCAATGCAAAAGGAGATTTAAGAGCAGCAATAAATGATTTACAAACATTCTCAAAAACAAAAGATATTTCAGCTACAATTGACGAACGGAACAAAGAACAAAGTATATTTGATGTGTTAAAAAAAGTGTTCAAAACAAAACCAACAAATGATTTATTGGGAGTCTATGATTCTGTGAACATGTCAACTGACGAAATAATTTTATGGGTGGAAGAAAACATCCCTGCTGAATACCAAGGAGAAGAACTTGCAAAAGCCTACGAAGCGCTAAGTAAAGTTGATTTATTTAAAGGAAGAATTTACAAACAACAATACTGGAGATTTTTAGTTTACGAAAATATTTTTTTAAGTTATGGAATTTCTGCTGCAAAAAAAGATGTCAAAACAAATTTCACGAGCTACCAAAGACCAAGTAGGATTTTAAAAATCTGGCTCAACAACCAACGAACAGCAAAGAAAAAATCAATCGCACAAAAATACGCACAATTAGTTCACGTCGGACAAAAAAGAGCAATGAATGAATTTCCAATCATAAAACAAATTATCAAATCAAATCCTGCAATTCAAAAAGAACTTAAACTTAATCAAGAAGAAATTTTGTATTTAGAAAAATAACTAACACTGGGCACTTGTTGCAGAACCTGTTCCATAACCAAATCCAGGACTTGGACTTGCTGAACTTAAAACCTCATTACATTCTTCAGGAGCCTCATTAAATGCTGAGCAAATTGTTTTCAAATAAGATGCTGAATCTCTTCCTGAACTTGCCTGTACTCCATTAATAACTAAACTAGGACTTCCGCCAACTCCATAACTATTACTCAAATCAGAATCTTCTCCATAATATCCATCTGATTTTCCACTAGAAATACATTTGTTCATCTTTCCTTGGTCAATCTTAGCTTCAATTAAACATCTATCTGAATCACCATCCTCTAAAAAACATCCTAAATAAGCATACCATTTGCTCGGTTGCTCTTCTCTAATACAAACCTGGATAGGTGTTTCTATTTCTTCAGGATCATGCATAAAATAATGAACAAACCGAATTTTTACATCAATAGTATCTCCTAAAGCTTTTATTACAGGGATAATCCCTTTTTCTGCTTGAGTACCATATGGGCAATGTGTCATAATAAATAACTCAACTTCAGGTTTATCAGATTTAAGAATTTCAGTAGGTTGTTGTTGTGAAGGTTGACTAGTCTCAGTTAACGAAACCAATTCATTACCTTGTTGTATCCATTTACCATCTTTAGTAAAATATAAAGGAACATTTTGTCCATCTATAGAAAAAACAATTTCATAAAGACCACTTTCCTCATTAACAGATTCAATACTTCCTTCTCCTTGCCCTCCAGACAATTTATTATTAAAAAAATCTAAAGCCAACTCATTTATTTCTCCTTCGTTAATGGCTCCTCCAGTAATAATTCCTCCTGTCATGCCTCCAAAATTTCCAATTAATAATATCAAACTCAAAATCCCGAGCACAAATGTTGAAAGAATCCATGGGTTTTCCCTTATTTTTTTTGTGAGTTTTCCCTCTTGATGACTTTGAATTTCCCCTATACTTTCTTTTTCCGAAGTTTTATTTTTTTCATCCATATTTGTTTCAAGAAAAATTCGTTTAAAAACATTTTGGTAAAATTAGTTTCATTTAACATCGCGATTAAGAGAAGTTTCTGGAACGAAGTGGAAGAAATTTGGGAAATTTGCGAGCTGAGCAAATTTTCTCTTAATCGCTGTTAAGCTCCCCGAGCCATAGGCGAGAGTGCAACGTGGTCGAGGATTTAGAAGAAATCCGAAGAAGTTGATTTTTGGTCACGTTCAAGGACATTCAATTTGTTCTGTCATATTTATATAACATCTTTTTTCAGAAATTATACCTATACATCCGGAGGTTCCTCGAATATCGCTTCCTTTTTGAGTTGTATCTATTTCAATACCTTTACAATCACATTCAATTCGTAAATCATTTTCATTCCATGCCCAATTAGGTCCTAAATCACAAGGAGATGAAATGATTCCACCTAATGGAATAAATGAATTAATTAATATAAGTATAATTATTAATACAATAACACTTCCAAATGTTATTAATTTTTTATTCATAAATATATTAAGTTATATAAAGTATATAAAATTTTGCATAATTTCAAAGAGCATTAAAGTGACCAAAAATCAATTGAGTTTAACATCGCGATTAAGAGAAGTTGGATTTTTGAGAGTGGAGCGAAGCGACCTCCAAAAATTCAATTTGGGGAATTTCGGCAAGAAATTTCCTCTTAATCGCTGTTATGTGGGGAGACTGC
>Ga0222658_1000121_pt1 | contig 48613 bp, 81 predicted proteins | sample AntAcemetagen476_FD_179830 | JGI IMG/M metagenome (GOLD analysis project Ga0222658, IMG submission 179830) | Saline water microbial communities from Ace Lake, Antarctica - #476 | ecosystem: Environmental > Aquatic > Non-marine Saline and Alkaline > Saline | place: Antarctica: Ace Lake... | reverse complement strand
TCGAAAGTGATCGTGATCTGAAATTACAGGGACAAAGAGATCGTCTGGGTATGTTCATCCAAACACCGAACGAATAAAATGAACATCACACGTGTCATATTAGAATTGCGGATTGACTACGCAAAATACGAGAAAGAAAGCCCATCGGATATAAATGGAGGTGGTTGCATGTTTTTTGCGAATACAATAGTCAAGCTTGGATTTGGTATAGCCGTTTGGGGCGATGATTTAGAAATGGATTTATATTCCGGTGTGTTCTATGTGCGGATGTGAACACGATTATGTTGGCGTATTAAAATAAATTTTATTTTTCGTTTGCATTATTAAAATTATAGTGTATACTTAAGATAGTGAGATCGAGAACATTCGATCACCTAAAATATTTACGGAGGTGTTTTTATGTCTTATCAATTTTATCAGTTTATGAATATCAAGAAATTCAAGATCCGTTTTCAACAGGGATTATGTGATAATAGAAAACGTTCGATCATCATATATGAAAGTGATCTACAATCCGCAAAGGTGAAAGCTTGTGAGAAAACAGATCACCAACAATATGATATTATAGAATGTCGGAGGATCTGAAAATGATTAGATATTTATGGTTCTCAATAGTGATCCTTATGATTTCAGGCTGCTCAGGATCAGTTCCAAGATCGGAATTTTTCGATAACAAGCTTAAAAAGATGATCGGGATCAATAGCCAGATTGGATCTTGTGTTGGCTATAATAGCAGGCTGTTTAATGGCCCTGCATTTACGAATGAGAGATTATTTCAACAGCTTAACGGTTTGGCAAATAGCCGGATCACTTTCCAGCAGTTCAACAAAATTAAAAGTCAATACGGTTTATAAACTGGAGGTATGAAAATGAACTCAACAGATGTGGATAAGAAAAATCAGCAAAAGAATTGCTGTAAAAAATGTGGCAAGATTGTGGGTTTGAATTATCGCGGCAAAAAGCAAAAGTGCACATGCCGGAAATTGCAAATACCCAATACTTGCAAAACCACTGCTAAAAAAGCTGGTAAGTTTTGTCCTAGAGAGGTGGCATTATGAAGCTTTGCTCCAAGTGTAGAAAGGTTAAATCGATTAATGAGTTTTATGTCGATAAAGCTCAAAAATCAGGCTACACTTGCCGATGTAAAAAGTGTATAGGTGTGCAACAAAAACCTTATAAACAAACACATAGGCAAGAAGTAGCGGATTACCAAAGAAAATGGTGCAAAGCTAACAGGGGAAAAAGATGCGGTTACGCTAAAAAATATCGCGGCAACAATAAAGAATCAGAGTATAACCGGATTAGAGAATATAGAGAAACGCTAAAAGGTCATATCGTTGGAATGGTCGCAGGGGCAAAGCAGCGATGTGAAAACAGGAATAACCCACGCTATAGCTGTTACGGTGGTCGCGGGATAAGACTACACTTTGGTACTGGTAAGCTTTATGAATGGTGTTTGCTCAATAGTATAGACCCGCGAGGATTAGAGATACATCGTATTGATAACGATGGTGACTACACATTAGACAATATAGAGTTTTTAACTAAAAGCGAACATACTACATTACATAATTTGAAAGGATAATATTATGGCCAAGCTTTACAGAATAGTGACAGAGAATATACACTTTCAGGCTATTGTAGAATATCTGAAAGAACACAAATTAGACGCGACAATCATCGGTGGATCTTATGGTTTGTGGCAGGGCCAGCAGGAAAGATCACTTGTTATCGAAATAGTAACCGGCAGGGATGAAACACTGGGTGATATTGAGAGCTTTGCATATTGGCTCAAAAAATTCAATGGACAGGATAAGGTTTTGGTGCAGATCATCGAAGCTGATATCCGGTTCATGTAAAATTTTACTCCGGCCAGGGATGGCCAGCAATTATAATTTATTATTTGAGGTGGTGGCATGAAGCTACAAAAAGGTTTGCTCGGTGAGACAATAGATAGCTGTATACGATTACACGATGGAGATGGTTTTCCTATTATAGAAGTTTATCAACGTGTCGATGAATTTGGCAACGTGGTTGACGATGATAGCGTAGCTGAGAAAATGGCAGATAAAATTTGTGAAATAGAATTTTGATCGGAGGTGTGATATGCCAAATTGGTTTGAACAGTTAACAGAACCTATGCAGGATGTCGTTAGGGCGGCACAAGAAATCGTGAGTGACTTTGATGATTACGGTGAAGTATTACAAATAGGTGATGCTGATGAAGCTCGCGGTGGCGGTTATGGTGCCACATCACCTATAGAACAGCTTAGAACCGCTCTAAGAAATGCGGGAGGTTGATATGAAAACCATAACCTTGACAAATAGTGAATCGGTTGTACTTGTATCCGATGCTGATTTTGAGCGGGTTAACAAGTATAAATGGTTCTTGAAACGGGCCAAAGGTCCGGCGGGATCTACTGAGAAATATTATTATGCCGCCCGATCTGTGAACATGGGCAATAAACCGGATGGTAGGCAGATCACGAAAACGGTTTGGCTCCATCGGTTTCTTAAAGATGAGCCTGAAGGTCTGGATGTCCACCATAATAACGGTGATAAACTGGATTGTCAACAGCATAATCTCGAGCCTATATCCGCAGTGGATCACGGTTCAAATTTTATAGGTGCCTGTGAGGTGCCATTTTAATTGGAGGTGACATTATGTTAAGCATGGAAATATTTTACAGTGATCTGAATGTTTCAGCAAAACGAGAATTTGACGAACACTTCGGACCGCCTGAAGATTTCAACCATGAGATCTGCCCACTGGCGATCTATGAAGTTGAAGATGGCGAAGAGGTGGTGGCATGAACCCAAAAAACTGGTATAAGGAATGTGGCGACAGCATTCGAGCAGAGTTCGGGGCTGATTCAGAACTCTTCATCGATCTGTTAGCCGCGACATCGCCGAGAAAACAGGTATCGGCAAACTGGCGATTGGCCATGCGGATCTATCACGTGTATAGAACGGGGATCTGGAGGGAAAATTGGGAAGTTAGCGATGGAGGATATGGAAATTTATTGGCTGGTACGCTTCCGGCCCATCGGAAAAATATCCTAAGAGCCTTGAAACGCGAACCATTATCCGGCAATAAAGTACGGGCATTCGCGGCGAATCTCAAAGGCAATCTTGACGAAGTGACAATCGATGTCTGGGTGTGTCGATATTATGGATGGGATGATAAGAAATCGATGACCGATAAGGTCTATGCCAAACGTGCTGATATAATTCGCCAATACGCCAATGCTAACAGCATGAAGCCTGCTGAATATCAAGCTCTAATCTGGTATCTGGCTATTCATAAAGCAGGCAAGAAACCGCAATCTTATCTCAGTGTCAAACATAGACACCAGAGATGTTTTGAATTTTTTCTGGGGGTGTGACATGAAACATTTAGTAATAATGCAACAGAGGGCCAGATTACGTAAGGCATTGTGGATCAAAGCGTGTAGGCATGATGGGGTTGAGCCTACTGAAATATTTGTGGTGTTCTCGGATGATAATCCGCACAAGAAACGGCTTAACGAGTTAGGGAGGTGACATGGCAGGCAAGACAAGGCACAAGTTGATGTTAACGATCCCGCAGTACGCACAGAGCAATGCTACCAATTTCATAGCCTGCTACGGTATAGATCGTGCTGAGATCATAGCCAAGTTAACGCTTGAGAAGATCCGAGCGTCAAAGAGATCCTTGATCAGACGCTATGGCAGGGACGAAGATATAAAATGTGTAAGGCATCCTAACTATAAGGCTATACGCAAGCCGCGATGTGCTTGCCAAACATGCTGGGATCTGTATGAAATGAGGCACCCAAATGAAAAGAAAGATAAGTAAACAACAGGAACAGATATATCGGATGCTGCATCATGGTTTTAGCGGGTTGACTGTCAAGCAAGTGGCTGCGATGCTTAGCTTGACTCCGGCCTGTATAACGCACCACATGCGGCAGATGAAGAAGGTAGCTCCTCAGTTATTTCCGATATTGACTAAGAAGCAAGCTGATGTATATTATCTGTACGTGCACACCGGTCAGGCTATAAGTGACATAGCTGAAGTGTTAAATATAACCACGTACATAGTAAAGAACCGGATCTATGAGATGCGGCGTAAGGGCATGTTCATTCCTTGGATGCAGGGTAAGTGTATGCGATATCAACCTTGGATGGACTTTGAAATCAGATTGAAATTTTAATCAAGTCCTCGGCAATATTCTGAGGCAGTGATGGAGGGTCGGACGCTAATTGTGGAGATAACCGAATAATTCTGCATAGGAAAATACTCAGTCTGCTTCATTATAGGTAGTCGTGAGGCAGACTAACTATTTACTTATTGGAGGTGACATATGAAAAATAAAAGAACGCTAAATCAAACATGGATATTGTGCCTTAGAATGTGGAAGAAAATCAAGAATAGATACGTCAAGGGGGTGAGCATACACGCGTTGAAACGCTTGTGGCTGAAAGAGAATGGGTTTAGTGGCACTATCCGAGGCAATTGTTTTTTCTGTGACACTGCGGGGGCGGGATTCGCCTGTGCTAAATGTCCAGGAAAATTAGTGGATCACAATTTTATGTGTGCGACTGAGGAGTATGACTACGAAACAAAACCCGACCTTTTTTACAAAGAACTTTTGCGGTTGAACAGAATACGCAAAGCCAATAAGCCCAAAAGACCGAGGAAGTGACATGGAGCTAGATACACCGATACAGTACGTACCTGGGGTTGGTCCGAAGCGTGCTAAGCTGTTTAACAAGCTTGGTGTTCATAACGTGGAGGATCTATTAGAGTATTTCCCACGCGACAATATTCTGCCTACTGATATCACAGATATATGTCAGCTTGAGGTAGGTAAGGACGCTCTGATCGTGGGTGAGATCAGTAAGGTAGAATACATAGGCCGAAGCAGGGTACCGATCATGAAGATCACTATCGATGACGGTACCGCTGAGTGTAAGGCTATATGGTTTAATGGAGGCTGGTTACGTCACCAGCTTAAGGTAGGCGGTATGGTGATGATGATGGGCAGGGTCGAGCTTGCGAGGAGGTGACATGGATTATACCAGAGCAATGTTCGGAGAAAATGCCGTTCACGTTCCTTTTAACTTTGTAAGGCAACTGGCAGGAGATAATAATGGACTTATACTGGGACAGGAGACAGGAAACAAGCTAAGCTTCGGTTCCACTATGGCCCATGTGTTAGTTAAGGGTGACATGATATTCAGACCACATATAGTTATAGAGAGTGATATGCTGATAGGCATGGGAGCGGCGGGGATAATAACCTCATCAGCTTTTGGAAATATCACTGAGTGGGATATCCCAGAAAATAAAGTAATCTTAGATATTAGGAGGTGACATGAAAAAGAAGAAAGTAAAAAAGACATCGTGGCTAGTGAAAGTACCCGCTGGTACTAAACGCAAAATGATAGGATCACGTAAATTCAAAAGGGAGCGAGATGAATAATCAGGGACTACTGTTAAATGAGCGAGCCTCTCTCAATAGACCAAGTTGGAGTAGTGAGAGTAGTACAGGGATGTTTAACGCACACCGGCACCTGCATGTTAGCAGGATGGGCCATCCGGTGAAACTAGATCACTTCGTAAAGACAAAGGGGTTGAACAATGACAGATAGAGTAATGGAATCGTCAGTCATGCGTACTTTAACTGAGAACATGAAAGAACTGGCACCCAGGGCTAAAGCATTAGGGTCCGATATTCTTGTGTACTTCGATGAGCGTCAGAACATAAGCTATTGTAGGCTGTTACATCGATACGTGACTAAGTGGTTTCACATCGGAACTGTGTCAATGTCAGGAAATACAAAACTTTTTCTAGAAAATTTTGAGTAAGGGGTTATAATTACTTCCAATATCAGTGTATTATAGAAAGGGAGATATGAAAGAAGTACAGATGACAACTTTAATAGGGTGCAGATTCATGGGACTGAGGCGACAGATCACAGAGAGGCAAGAGGAAGCAGTGCGGCTATGTCATCATAACTTCGAGGGGCTGACGATGACTGAAGCGGCTAAGAAGATGGGTATCAGCCAACCAGCTATTACTCATCTGTTAGCCAAGGTCAAGAAGATCGCACCTCAACTCTTCCCGATGATGACCAAGTTCCAGGCTCAATGTTATCACTATCTGTATTGTGATGGTTGGTCTCCCGCAGAAATCGCTGAATATATGGAGAGAACAGTATGGTCAGTATACAAAGCACTACAGGCATGTAAGTACAAAGGATTACCGTTACCCCAAGCACACGGTGACATCATGAACTACACAGAGGGTATGGATGGTGAAGTAATACATAAATTTTAACCTAGGACAAAATAGCCAGTCCGAAATTTGAGCACCGCCGTTAGGCAACTTCAACTATATGATAACGGGATTGTGGCAGACAACGCGTAAGACTGGCTATTTGTCTATATATATTGAAAGAGAGGCAAAACATTGAAAGAAAAAGAATTTGATATATTAGCGAAACAAGAAACAGATCGTATGTTGAATGTGATGTGTAGCAAGTCAGCAGATTACGCCAACGACAAAGACAAGCTGTTTAACTTCAAGCAAGCAGGCCGGATGGATAACGTATCACCCATCGAGGCACTACGTGGCATGTGGCTTAAGCACAGAGCCTCTATCCAGCAAGGACTTGATGAACTTATCAAGAACCCAGACAAGACTAGATCACGTGACTGGTGGATCGAGAAGCTTACCGATGACCGTAACTATAACCTGTTATTGTTTGCCCTCCTAGAAGAGGGGTTCTTCATCCCTGATGGTTCGTCGCCTGGGTATAAGAAGAAAGAGAAGCTTGGCTGGCACACTGACGCTAATACCAAGGCAAAAACATACGCTCCACATTTTCCGAATGCGGTATCACTTATTCCTAGTTTATGGACGCCGACAGTACAGATGGCAGACTTCCCGATGAACACGGTACCACCAATCAAGAAGCGTACACCGTTTGAGAAAATGCTTAGCCTCGCTATGAGTTATGGTATGGGTGCCGAAACATTCGCCCAATGTGTGACTGGAACATGCGAGAACTTCGATTGGGCTGGCCTCAAACCTGGTGAGTATGACACAGAGTTTTGCGATTGCTGTATTCCTAGTGCTATACGCCCCATCGATCATGAGTCTGAGCACTATAGAACGTTTGTGATTGTCAGGGAAAAGACTGGGCTCAAAGGGTGGTATGTTATTACAGCCGCGTGTTATAAGCAGTATAGTGTCTCGGCCAGGATATCAGCAAGATTTCTGCACAAGGATGGCAAATTACACGCTCATACTGGATACGATAAAGTACATCATGGTCACGGTAAGGCACCTGGGTATTACGAGAGCAAGAAACAGGCCAGAGAGTATATCGACTGTCACCGTATGATGAAGAGACTCGGACTGCTGAAGGAAGGTGACTGATGTGGCAGGATAAGATCAATGGATTGTTTGAATTGCTCGGTGGTGTGTTCGTGATGTTGCACTGTTTGAGACTACACAAGGACAAGAAAGTAAAGGGTGTCAGCTTCATAGCGACAGGATACTTTGCTCTGTGGGGCTTCTGGAACATGTACTATTATCCTGTTCTTGGACAGTGGGCGAGTCTAGTAGGTGGCCTGCTCATCGTTGCAATGAATACTTTATGGATTTCAATGATGTTTTATTACATACGAAAGGAAAAGCATGATAAGAACAATATTTCTTGATGTGGATGGAGTGATGGCTAATTTCCTAGGTGGCTTGCACAAAGCAATGAACGCACCATACGCTTATGATCCATATCCCTATAAAAAAGGTTTGTGGAATATGCTTGACGCTATCAAGCCGTTTGATTTTGGTGGTAATCCCCCTACGTTTGAAGAGTGTGATGCTTGTTGTACTCAGGAATTTTGGGCCAACCTCGATTGGATGCACGATGGAAATGATATTCTCAGGCAGGTAGTTGCAACATTTAATCCAGATGATATCTTTCTGCTTACTACTCCGATGCCCAATGTAGGTTCCGCATCTGGTAAAATGGAATGGATAAATAAAAACTTACCGGCGTACAAAAACAAGATATTCATCACGACAGCCAGTAAATCCGTTATTGCTGGTCCAGATACATTACTGATAGACGACCGAGATAAAAACGTTGAAGAATTTAGGACCGCTGGTGGTCACGCTATACTTATAGCAAGACCCTGGAATGCACTACACATGGTGGCCAATAACACCTTGGAGAATTTCAAATATTCAATAGAAAGTATGCGTATTACGGGAGTACTATAATGCTAGGTAAAAAATGTATTCACATGGTGTGCGTTGGCCTGAGGTTGGGTATGTCGCATCCCGTTATAGCTAAGATGGCAGGGTGTTCGATACACTCAGTACGTAGGGTATCTAGCACCGGCCCCACGCGTGTCTTGTTCTTCGGTGACAGTCATTGCGGTAGCAACGTTGGACTTACTCCACCTGAATATCGGTATAAGTACATCGCAGATCCCAAGACTGCGGAACACCACACTCAAAATAAGTGGGCCAGGCTCCAAAAGGAATGCTGGAGTTGGTACATGAATACATTAGCTGTACTCAGGCCCATAGATAAACTGCTTGTGATGGGTGACACTATTGATGGCAATGGCTTCAGATCAGGTGGCACAGAGCTTATCACCACTGATAGAAAGAAACAAGTGTGTATGGCTATCGAGTCTATTGAGGTGATCGGGGCTAAGGAAATGACTATGGTGTATGGTACTCCGTACCATACTGGACAGGCTGAGGACTTTGAGGTTGAGATAGCCACACACTTTGGTTGTAAGATCGGAGGTCATGAGTGGGAAGAGATCAACGGTTGTATGTTCGATCTGAGACACAAGCAAAGTAATTGCAAGAATCCGGCAACAGGTATATGGAATGAGATCGTTGAGAACAGAGAGTGGGCCGGACTAGGTGAACAACCTAAAGCTAATGTGCTTGTACGTGCTCACACTCATCGGTTTGTCATACTAAGGCTTGAAGATTGCATTGGTATTACTATACCAGCATTACAGGCTTATGGTACCAAGTTTGGTGCGAGACAGTGTTCGCATAAGGTCCAGTTTGGTTTGTTAGCACTGGATATATGGCCTGATGGTGAGGTCGTTGAGCATGTGCACATAGCTAAGCTGGCAAGTCACGTGACACATAAGAATTGAGGAGGTGACATGGAACACCATATAAAGAACCAAGCAGGTGACACTATAGCATCGTTTGGACAAGTTCAAGATCGTGATATTTGTTATGACGCATTTATGGATTATTGGGGTGACGATTGCGGTCTAGAGAAGGTGAGTGACCCAGAATGAGCGTTAAAGGTACTTGGCCTAGGAAAGATCAGACTACACGTGAGGAACGAGACCTCAGACTGGCGTTCATGTATACTACTATGACGATGAAAGAATTTGACAGGCGGTATAAAAAATTACACAAACAAGGTAAGATAACTAGAAACGGAAAGGTCGTGACATGAACGAGAAAGAACTCAAGGCAAAGCGGCAGAAAATTACATCTGTAATCAGGGCGTTCTCAATGGACCCGCACAATAGCCCATTAAAGAAACAGAAAGATCGGGAGATAGCTGGTAGGTTCATAGATAAGCTGAACTCAAACACATTCGATACCGGTGATCTTCCCTACTTCTCAAAGGATGGGCTTGCCAAGAATCGTAACAAAGCTGAATGTGTACTGGCTATGCTATGCCGAACTGTGGTACATTATTGGAATGCAGCAGAGAGCCGTGTCGGTGACGAGACAGATTATAATTTTGTTCTTGCCGATGATCTATGTAAGTTACGGTCCGTACATACAAAGTATGAGTCACTTGGTGTATTGGGTGATCTCAAGGGTTACTATTTACTAGAATCAATGAGGAAGGACATCGTTAAGGCGGTTAAGGCGAGTGACACCATCGAGAGTCATGTACGTGACATGGCTCAGGATCATGTGGATACGCTCGGAGACTTAGACGAAGAGATTAGAAATAATCTCCCTAAACTTTCAGGACTTGAGGATGACAATGAAACAGGTACAGAAAATACTGAGTCAGATAGAGTGGCCGACTGACGTATTGATGATCGACTTCGAGAGCTACTTTGCTCCCGACTATAGCATCGTGGATCTGGGATCGACTGCGTATGTAGCTGATCCTCGTTTCGAGTTCACTGGTCTTGGCGTACAGATCAATGATGGTGATCCAATATTCGCATCGGGACCATACGTAGAGCTAATGATCGATAGATTGAAACGTAAATTCGGCAAGGCATTGCATAACTGCACAGTGGTGGCCAAGAATAATAAGTTTGATCTACTTATCCTGGCTGAGAAGTTCGGGATCTATCCCGCGTACCCATTGGATGTGGAAGATTTGTCACGTTACTATGATGCTAGGATGAGACACCGCTTGAAAGATCTGGCTAAGCATTTTGGATTGCCGCCCAAGGGTGACACCATGCAATTCAAAGGACTACACTGGGGTGACATGTCACCTGAACAGAAACGTAATATGAGAGAGTATTGTCTTGGAGATATACATGATCAAATTGAATTACTCAAAATACTGTTACCAATTATTCAGAATCCTGGTGTTGAGCTTGATCTTGCCAGGCATACTCTTAATCTCTATACTAAACCGATGCTTGATCTGGATGTTGAACAAGCTATACAGATCGGAAGTGATATGGATAAAGCGTTATCGAAAGATATCTCAAAAGTAGCTTGGGTATTAAAGCATAGATCGAAAGCTAAGCCTAGTATCCAGAAAATTCTCAGGACCAAGAAATTATTCCCAGAACTTCTTCAACGATGTCTTGATGACTGCGGTGCCGGTGAACAGGTGCCCATGAAAAAGGGTAAGAATGAGATGATACCGGCTACGGCTAAAGAGGATGTTGAGTTCCAGTTGCTACTGGTACATGGTGACAAGAAAGTACGCGAGCTATGCCAGGCTAAGGCCGCATGTTCAAGCTGGTCACTGCATCAGAGTAAGGTAAGGCGTATGATCAGAGAAGCCGAGTGCTCCAATGGTAAGCTTAGGATACCGTTAAAATATTACGGTGCACACACTGGTCGGTGGTCCGGTACCGGTGGGTGGAATCCATTGAACCTGGGCGGTAAGGGTAGAGGCAATCCTATTCACCCGCTCATAGGACAGGTACGCAATACATTGGTGGCCCCAGATGGTCACATGTTAGTTGTTGTTGACAGTGCACAGGTCGAAGCACGTGAGTTAGCTTGGACTGCACATCAAGATGATTTAGTGGAAGGGTTTGCAAATGGTGAAGATATTTACTCTATATTCGCTAGTGACTTATTTCAAACGAAAGTTTGGAAGCCAAGCGAAGAAGAAAAGAAAACTCCTGAAGGCAAAAAAGTTGATATTATGCGAGGCTTTGGGAAAGACGCTATCCTCGGATGTGGTTACGGAATGGGAACTGATACCTTCTACATGCGTTGCAGGCAGAATGGTTCTCTGCGTCCACTCTTCGATTCTGGAGAGTACGACAAGCCTTTCATTGATCGACTTATCAAAACTTATCGGAAAAAATATGCCAATGTTCCTGCCTTCTGGTCGGAGATCGAACGATGCTTTCGTATTGTCACCAAGTACCCAAGCCAGGAAGCAAGTTATGAAATATCTAAATATGCCAGATTCACCTTTACCAGGCATGGTTCCACTACACAGCTAAGACTTCCATCAGGTAGACCGTTAACGTATCGTCATGCTACAGTGTCACCCAAACAGGATAGACTCAAATATATCTGGGGTCCGTTGTGGGGTGGGACACTGACAGAGAATGTAATTCAGGCTATGTGTCGGTGTCTGTTCGGACGCTGGTTGTTAGACTGTGAGGATGCTGGCATACCCATAGTATTGCACACATATGATGAACTTGTTGGTTGTGTACCTGAAGATCAGGCTGAAGATAAGCTTAAAGTTATGAGTGACATCATGTGTACTGTCCCTAAGTGGGCCACTGGTTTGCCGCTTGGTGTAGATACGTTCATTGCTAAGAGGTATAAGAAATGACAGTACGTTCAGCATTTATCTTGACACTTTGTGCCACATATATAATTTGGTTTATCAGGAGACACATATGAAACGATATAAGAAACAAAGTCATCTTGTCAAGGCGGCTATCCATAAAGTTACTTCAAGACAGGCCGAGATTAATCGAAACTTTACCAAGCTCCTCAAGAACGGAGGTGACTTCCTTCAGAACTGTGCCGCTAGACTGAGGTTGCCAAGGTGAAGAAGAAACAAACTAAAGCTCAGAAGTGTAAAGACCTGGGCAACGCTGTCATCCAGATACGTAACGGCCAGAAGGTTAAGCGTGTCGGTGCCAGGGATGGTTCGATACCAACGCGTTCAGCAATACCAGTCGATTCCAAAAAACTTGAGGATGACGTATTATCTGACTGCTTAGACTGGCTCAAGAAACATCATGTCATGCACAATAGACATGACTGTGGTGCCGGTAACTTTGGTTCTGGCTATGCTTCTTATGGCATCCTAGGATCAGGTGACATTCATGGTATGCTTAGAAAACATGATGGTAAACACTTTGAGATCGAATGTAAGAAGGGTAAAGGTGGCAGGCTGAGTAAGTTTCAGCAGAAACGTAAACGAGAAGTTGAATACAATAACGGCTTATACTTTGTGGTACACGGCTTGAGAGAACTAGTATATTACATGGGGTGTTGGGTATGAAAATTTGTACTAAATGTAGGGATCTAAAATCGGATTATGAATTTCGCACAGATCGCACAAAGAAAGATGGTTTATATTCTTCGTGTAGAGTTTGCTGTAGGAAGTATCAGAATAATTATCGCAAGCAAAATCTAGAACAGGAAAGAGAACGTTGCAGGAGGCATTATAAATCATTACGCGGTTACTTGATGCACGTTTATCATTGTATGGAAATGAGATGTAAGAATAAAAAGGTCCACAACTATCATCGTTACGGTGGTCGGGGTATTAAAATAAAGTTTAAGAGTCGTAAAGAATTTGTGAATTATGTTATAGATAATTTACAAGTTGACCCTAGAGGGCTACAGATAGACCGTATAGACAATGACGGGCATTATGAACCTGGGAATATTAGGTTTGTAACAGCCTTAGAAAATGTTCATAATAGGAGTAATTCAAAATGCAAAAGAAATTAAAGTTATCGGCGAGTTCGATATCTGCTTACAAATGTTGCCCCTTTAGATTTAGGAATGCTTATGTCTTAGGGATACGCTCCATTGAAAGCACAGATGCCCAAAGAATAGGTACTTCATGGCATGAAATTTTAGAGGTAGCCAGCCTGGAACCTGGAGGTTGGTGTCCTGAATGTTATGATCATGTCATTGAATCATTTAAGATTGATGAAACCTGTCCCATCTGTGCGGGCACTGGTAAAGTACCTGAAGATGTGATGGAAGCAGTAGTACGCGTGCTTAACAAAGCGTATGCTGATGTACCGTTGCTCAACAAAGCGGCCAAGGATCTTGAGCGTACTAGATTGCTCTACGCACTGGTCGGTTATCGCTGGTACTATGGTAGTGACTTTGAACCGTCTGTGATGCGGGAGGAATATTTCAAGTTACCATTACTCAATCCTACCACTGGCCATCCGGTACCCAATGTCACCCTGGAAGGTAAGATCGATAAGATAGTTAACCTTCTCGGTGAACAGATCAGAGGTGTCAAGGAACATAAGACTACCAGTAGTTCACTAGATAGTGACTCTTCATTCTGGTCGCACCTTAACATGGATACTCAAACTTCACTATATATATATGCAGCTAGACGGTTACAACTCGCCGGTGAACTGGAAAAGTTTGGGATCAAGGCTAGTGATCCACTGATTAGTAAGATCAGCTATGATGTGCATCGTAAACCAAAAACTACACCCAAGGCTATTAGCCAGAAGGCTAGTAAAGAGTTCGTAGAAACCAGCATGTACTGTGGCCAAGAGTTTACAGTGGAGGTCACATACGTAGAGGGTGATGATACACCTGTAATAGCTATGGCTGTCAACGGTGAGATAGTTGAGGTAGAACCTGGTAAGAAGGCAGGGACATACGCTATCCGAGAGACATGTGAGATGTACGGTGCCCGACTGCTTGAGGACATAACACAGCGTCCCAAGTATTTCTTTGAGCAAAAAGAATTGGTACGTACCGATGCTGAGATGGCAGCATTCGAGTTTGAACTGTATGACATCGCCAAGGATATGCAATCTAAGATCAGAGCGGATCGCTGGTGGCATAACGAATTTGCTTGTGAGGCCACATTCAAGTGCGACTATTGTGATAGTTGTTATAATCATATTCCGTTGGATGTAAACAATCCTCCGACTGGAATGAAATGGATCTTTAAGCCGAAAGAGGAGAAATCAAATGACTAAAAAAGCACCACCCGTACCAGGTGACACACCCAAAGCTGGTCCTAAATCACCGTCAGGTGCTGGACCAAAGCCGCCGACAGTACCTAAAGGTGTGAGAGCTAAGGCCGCTGGTAATGAGAAGAAGAAAAAAGTTATCAAGACATTCCAAGTAGCCGTGTGGAGTGGCGAAGGTGAAGGCGAGAAGTGTTTGGGATACGCTGACTCTGGCCTGGGTAAGACCACACTGGGGGCACTCGCACCCACACCAGTATTTCTAGGACTTGATGATGGTGGTCGAAAGATTAAAGATCCCCGTACTGATGAAGATCTCAAGTATATCCCAGGTGTTGAAACGTTCGATGACTTCAGCCAAGCAGTACAACAGGTGAGCTTATTCGATGACTATGAAACAGTAGTAGTTGACACCGGTACTATACTCGAAGCACTTGCACATGATTGGATGCTAGAGAATGTCACCAATGATAAGAATGAATTTGTTGCTAACATCGAGAAGTATGGTTGGGGCAAGGGACATCGACACCTGTATGATACCATGCGTGCACCATTAGCCGACTTTGACGCGTTAATTAGACGCGGTAAGAACATCTTGGTCCTGTGCCAGATGCAACAGGCTGAGATAACTAACGCCGCTGGTGAGAACTACCTTTGTGATGTGCCTAAGCTGGCACAGCAACATGGCAAGACTCCCTCTGTGTGGGGTATGTGGGTAGAATGGTGCGATCATGTGTTTAAGATTGGCTACTCAGATCTGAAAGCAGCTAACAAGAAAGCAACAGCGTCCAATGAGCGTATCATCTTCCTGGATGGTACAGTCAATTATAAAGCTAAGTCGCGTACTGTACCTAGTGAGTATTCGCTGGTTACATTTAGTGACAAGACGGATGACTCATTGTGGAGATTTATCTTTGACGAGGCATGGCGTGACCTCGCGGAGGTAGAAAAGTAATGGGAGGACCACTACAACCAAGATACGGGCAAGGAAGAAACGAACGCTGTGGCTGTGGATCAGGGTTGAAGTTCAAGTACTGTCATGGTGACGCTGGTAAGGCGGCAGTGTGCGAGCACTATCTCAATGAGATTATGCTACGCCTGATCATGAAAGAGAAATACAAACAAGGTATGATTACTAAAGCACAGTATGATATGTGGATAGCCAAGGCTAAGGGTGACGGTGAGAGCCGCTCCACGACTGAAGCGGAAGTCGGTGAGATCCTGGACAAGGCTGGATTGAAAAGATGTGCCGGTGCATTGTGTAGTGCACCAGTACCAGACAATGTAGAGTTCTGCGTGAAGTGCAAGAAAAAAATTACAGAGAGGTAAATTATGGGAATTAAAATTGATCGAGTAGGAACATTCAGATGTGAAATCCTGGAGAGCGGAGTTGGAAAGACAAAGACGAAAGGAATGCCCCAGTTCCTGGCAAGAGTACATTGTACTGAATTGTATGATGAGAATGAAAAACAATGGTTCAATGTAGCAGACTGGGACATGGAGACAAATATATTTGAATGTCTTTATGGTGTTAAGAAGGGTGACACCACTGCTTCACCTACACTGGGTTACGAACAGATCATGAAGGTGTTTGGTTGGGACGGGGCGTCACTCGCTGCACTAGCCGTAGCCGATTACATAGGTAAACAGTTCCAGATCCGTATCACTGAGAACACCTACGAGGGTGCACGCTCTCCGTTCCAGGTGAGTTGGATCGATGAATTTGATGCTGATCCGGTCTACACACTGCGTAAACTGGACGCTAAAGACGTAGCTAGTCTGGATGCACAGTTCTCCAATACTGCACCGAGTACTAAGACAGCATCCTCAGCTAAGAAGGCTGGACCGAAGGTACCTGGCAGAGCATCAGCACATCCGGCACGTGTACCGGCTGATAATGGTCCAAAGGCACCGACACCACCGACACCTGCAACAGAGACAGCAGAAGAGGTACCTGATAAACCTCCGACAGCGGCTGAGAAGAGAGCCATAACAAAAGCCAGATCAGAGAAGATCAAGAAGCAGGCTAAAGACGCAGCAGCGGCAAAGAAACAAGCAGCAACAGCAAAGGCAGCGGCACCTAAAGCCCCGACACCGCCAACATCAGCATCTCCTCCAGTACCAGAAGAGGAAACGCAGGATGTAGAAACAGCAGAGGGTGAGTTACCTTTGCCGGAACCTGAAGGATCACTAACCAAGAAAGAAGCTTGGAATAAGATCTTTGAGATGCGAGATGAGACCATCGATGATGAAACTGTCAAAGCATTATGGGATGCTGCCATTGAGGAAGCGGCTGGCGAAGGTGCCAAGCACGCTGATGTCACTGGCGAGCAGTGGTCACAGGTAGTACAGATTGTGTTAGCGGATTGCGGTAAGTTCTAGACTTGCGTAGGGGTAGAACCCCTTTATAAGGGTGGTCGGCTGCTTCCGTACAGGCTATATTCCTGGTCAGAGAAACCAGCGGCCACCTAATTTTTATGGAGGATAACATGACCACATTCGCTGAACAATTTGAAGTCTTGAAAAATAATGTCAACACGGCTATGGTTGCAGATCTAGCAGAGAGACTTGGCGTTACAGTAGAGGCTATCAATAAGCTTGGTGCAGGTTTTCATTTTGGTGAACAAGCCTGGTGCTTTGCTGAGCGTGATGCTAAGGGTGACATCGTAGGTCTATCCTATAGGCGTTTGGAGAACGGATTCAAGTACATGGCTAAGGGCTCTAAGCGTGGACTGATCTACGCTTACAATCAGGATCATAGTATCGGAGATAAGAGATATGAAGCAGGAAAATGTCACTGGATCAGAATCGCAGACGCGGGTATTGACTGCCCTGTTTGTGGAAAACCTGATTGGTGTAGGATTAGTTCTGATTATAGAGACCATGAAGGTCCATCAGCGGCAGCTTGCAGTAGAATTAGTGAGGGGTCAGTGCGGGAAATACCACCTGATAGTCACCTCCATATACTTGATCCCGACAGGCAGAAAACCATTGCTAACTCAGTTCTTACTGTTATAGAATTACCCATCATTGTTGTTGAGGGTGCATCTGACACGCTTGCCGCCATGTCACTCGGTTTCGTATGTATTGGTCGGCCTTCTGCTAAGGGGGGTATATCGATTCTTAAAGAGATGCCTCTTGCGGGTCGTGAAGTTTGGATCGTAGGTGACAATGATGCTGGTGCTGGAAGAGAAGGTGTCAAGAAAACATATGGAAACATTAAGGGTATGACAGATAACATCCAGTGTCTGTTCCCGCCTGAAGGTATCAAGGATCTAAGGCAATGGGTAGAACGTGGGCTGACACAAGCTTTATTATTCGAGCACGCCGGTAGCAAGGCTGATACCACCATAGCTGTAGACCCTAATGTGTTCCTGGATGATATAGCGGCCAACATAGCCGATAGATTTATAGACGCCTGGTATACTGCTGAAAATGGCACTTTGTTACTCAGGTCTTACATGGAACAATGGGTGGAATGGAACGGCTTTTATTGGAAAGACCTCCACGACAAGGTATTGACTGGTAAGATCTATACTTTCCTCAAGGGTAAAAAATTCCTTAAAGCCACCAAGACCGTCATAGACCAAGTACCATACAAATACACCAAGGCTAAGGTCAATGACATGTTACATTCTATGACCGCTAGATGTCCTATAGCTGTGGGTTCTATGATGTGGATAGATGGTGGCAAGGACCGGCCTAAACCTAAAGATTTGATTCGTTTCAAAAACGGTATGCTAGATGTCAATGAATATATCAAGGGTAACATAGTGTTGCACAACTTAGACCCTAACTTGTTTGCTCGTAATATCATACCATATAACTTTGATGAATACGTATGGTCTAATTGGTTTGATGATAAACTCAATGAATGGTTCGATGGAGACACTGAATGTATCAGGCTGCTAGCAGAATGGTATGGGTACAATGTAATACCCGACATGCGTAAAGAAAAACTGATGCTCTTTGTAGGTGCTCCTAGATCTGGTAAAGGTACCTGTTGTGATGTACTACAAGGCATCGTGGGTGAAAATCAATGTACCGCAACCAGTTTCCAGGCATTGGCCGGAACACATGGTACCAGCGGTCTGTCTGGTAAGTTAGCTGCAATACTCGGTGACGCTAAGACACCTAAGAAGGGTGAGGCTGATGCCGCATTAAGGGTAATACTTGAAATAGTAGGCGGTGACAAGATCAAGGTTAATCCTAAATATATCCAGGCATATGATGAAAAGCCTATCTGTAGGTTCACAGTAGCCGTGAACACCCTACCAAGTTTTTCTGATGCAGCCCAGGCTTTTGTAGCTAGGTCTAATATCCTTATGTTCAAGCATTCTTACGTAGGCAAAGAGGATTCCAACATCAAGGAGGGTTTAGCGAGAGAAGCCAAGCAAGGTAAGATGATCAACTTTGCACTATGGGGATTGAAGAATCTTAGAGAGAACGGTAGGTTCATAGTACCGGCTGCATCTGGTGGCCAAATGGAACAGCTTAAGCGGATAACGTCACCGACTATAGTATTCGTAGAAGAGTGTTGTAGGTTAGATCCAGGGGCGTTCATATTGAGGACTCAGATATATGAGGCTTACGAATATTGGTGTTCGCGTACAGGACATAAGAAGTGTAACTCAACTCACTTCGGACGTAGGCTAAGACAGGTATCACCTGGTGTCATAGACTTCAGACCTGAGATAGACGGACATCAGCAACGAGCATACAAAGGTGTTACACTGCAAGAGTGGGTGTATAAAGAGTACATGGGAAATCCTAGTAGGAGGTAACATGACACAAGAACCAGGACAAGAGATCATACATGACAGTCAGAGAGTAGAAACAATCCCTGAGCGTATCGATAAATTACTTGATGAGGCACTCAGCGGAACGTCACCTCGTAGTAAGAGGACAATTTTAACCGAGGCAAAAGAATTAATTGGAGATCTGAAATGAAAAAAGAAATCAAGAAATCCATCGTTGACTTAAGGGGTATCATACTCCTAGTAGTGTGTCTGATAGCATTCGCCGCTGTCAGTTGCCAGTCCTTGATGGACAGAGTAACACCGTGTGAGGTATCAGAGCAGACCTACGAATATATCAACGGTACTACTGACGGATACAGTGGAGTTACATCCCTATATGAAGTCAAGAATCTGCGTAACAAGATGATCGTGAAGCATCGGCGGTCACTTGTAGGGCTATCACGTGACATCGAGGACGAGGGCTATGAGTATGCTGATGCTAAGGGTTCTATTCAGGCTGATATAAAAGAAGCCAAAGCATTCCAAGCTCTAGTCATCGGTAGTGAAGATCAGGAGTTCTCTTTGCTTGGGATCTTGGCAGGCTTAACAGGTGGTGCCGCTATTGGTCGTATGCTGAAACGTAAAGGGGATTATTCACCGGCTGAGGTCGAAGAGGTTGTGGCCAGGGCTAAGAAGAGGGCTGTATGATGAAGAACAAAAAGGAAAATAGAGACTACAATTTGTATCTAAAATGTAATAATTGTGGAGAAAAGGTGGATGCACCCATTTTCGTACCAGTAGGTATACCCTGGGACAAGTATCTCAAGGACACTAAATACAAATGTGAAAATTGTGGCTGTACCGGACAGATGATGAGGTGTTAATTTGGTTCATTTTCAAACTAAAAACCACTTACTAATGTGGCTTGAGAAGAACTGTCCACGCAAGGGTATCGTTCGTGCACTAAGGGATGGGACTGTAGAACATCTGGGAGGGTTCGCAAGAATCCCTCCCACCTCCTATCCTGGGTGGATTGTTAAGGTGACATCTACGTTTGGTAAAGAGTTCATCGTGGCAGTGATAGCCTATCAGAATCGTTATGGCATCAGGGTGTTGAGCGAGGTACCTTGGATGTTCTACGGTGGTATCAGCCAGGTACCTAATCTTATAAACGGCGATGATCCGCATAAATGTTATTGGCTAAGAGAGGATACCAAGTATGATACCTAAACAATTCTACTACATGCGTTCCGCACACGATAGTGAGAACAGAGTGACTATCAGATCTAATGTCAAGCAGGCTCTACCTATAGTGTGGTGTCGTGGTGGTGAGTATATGTTGATACCCAAAGAGATAGTACAGAATGCTATCGATAGTGTCGTTATATACAACAAGATGGCGAATAAACAGAAGGTATGGCCTGTGGTCTGCATATACTGGGACCAGGGTATACCAATAACAAATCAAGCAGGAAGAATTTTAACTGGAAAGGAAGAGGATGGATCAGGAACAACTGATAATGTTAAACAAACTGGCAGACCTGATATTGTTGAAGAAGGTACTAACTAAGCATGACTACAGATATTATATCTTGAACGATCCGATCATAGTAGATCAGGAATATGATAAGATGTATAAGAAGTATGAGAGCTTACTACATGAGCTTATAGGTCAGGATACACGTTCTCTCGAACTCGAACATTGTTATCCGCAATGGGTACGTGATGGGTTCAAGGACGCTAAACCACTAGCTTAATTAACAAACCAAGCAATGCCAGGCCCACAGGTATCCCTATAGCCCAGTGATACTTGCTGTGCCTGGATATTCGCTTGGACACAGCGGGTAACAATTCCTTCAGTATCAAACACACACGCTCATCAACTCTAATCAGTAGTTCATCTCTTTCATCATCGTTCATCTCGGTCCTCCTGCTGGTCCACCACTCGATCTTGGTCCTGTCGATGGACCACGCCTGCTAGTACCACCACTCTTTTTATCCTCTTGTTCTAACGCCCACTTGGTATAGACGAGCCGCCTGGGATCTTGAGTCTTACCGGCCATTATATCCATCACACCGGATGCAGTGCGTATACCCTGTGCCGGTATCCTACCTGTTGCCGCACCTACAGCCGCCGCCGCGTGCATTATAGTACCCTTAACGTTACCCTCTTTCATAGCTTGGAAAGCTCGGATCGCTTCTTCAGGAGCTATCTCACCCACTGTACCTGAGCTACCCCAACCTTTAATCATACGCGTGATCCAGCGTCCGGCTATCATTACCGAAGCTATAGGATACGTGGTTAGATCCACCAATAGTTTGCCCAGGCTAATGTCACCCTCATCGTCAGTGGGTAAACCGCCACGCCCTATCATACCGAACATTATAGCTGGCATGATCCAGGACCACATTACACGCCACGCTACCTCGGTGTTGCTTATCTGACCAGCGGCCCTAGCACCTATAATGTCGTGACGATAGAAGTTATAGTTGTTATTAACCTGGTTCTGGAACGTAGTTAACAGCTTAGCTATCTGTCCACCTCTAAAGAGATGCGGTAGATCCTTGGTGTTGGCCATAGGCTGAGTACGTGCCACGTTCTTGTCAGCATACTCAGAAGCTTGCACATCATCCATACCTTTTTCTAAGGCCACATCGTACATTGACTTCCAGGCCACTGTTACGGTACGATCATCCATCCATCTAATCCATGCGACAGCTTTCTCGTCCCAGGGTTTCTTACCCTGGATACGTTTACCCAATCGTGACGCGTCCCATCTCCGTCTGAGGTCTCGATCATACTTACGTGTCTTTACTAGCGGAGAGCGTGCATCCACAAATTCTTTCATGGCCTTGTACTTCTTGGTAGATCCAGCCGCAGCCCAGTTACCAGGCATGTACTTACGCATTAATGGATCTACTGCCATAGCATTGTAACCGGACAACGTTTGTCTGAACGCTGACGGCACGTTATAGCCTATAGCGTAGATGATACCATTCCTACGCATGATGGCCACTATCTTTTCAAAGTCAGTCTGAGGTCCATCAGTCTGTCCTTTGATAGTATCGCGTAACCACTTGTTGAGGATCTTGCTGCCTCTGTCATTAGTGGCAACGTTAAGTGCTTGCTTGACACCATCGTGATTGAGGATCTTACCGATATCTTTAGCTATGGGTGCCATAGCCTTAAACGTTTCGATCCTTTGGATGTTACGCATATAAATTACACCGGCATCCAATTCTATTTTACCAAGAGCACGTGCTTTACGCTTCTCAAGGAATCCTTTATCAGGTTTAGATGACTGCCTATTGAACTGGTCGGTGAGCAGATCTACAAAGTTAACATCCTCATCACCGCCTATACGTAGGATGGGAGAGTAGTTTAATTCTTGTTCTAACAGTTCGGGATCTACATCAACGTCTATAGCCGCAGCCCTGAGCACCGGCCACTGTTCCTTGTACTGTGTATCCAGCCAAGCGGCTACATCAAGTTCCTGATCTGTGAGTGACTCGCTTATCAGACTTATATCCTCTTCCGAGAATGTCATGCCCTTAGTGAGATATCTGTGTCCATGCTCATTTCTAGATAGCAGGTATACACCCACCTTCTCGAACGGTGTTAGCTCATGCGTACCTATTGTTTCTTTAGCACCGGTCCAGGTAGATCCATCGATACCACTATCTTCTATCAGGTTAAAGAACTCGTTCTGTCCCTGTGATGTCATCATACTGCGTAGTTCATCAGCGTTCTTGACACGCTTCCATATAGTGTCATGGAGTGGACCATTTTGGTATCCATCCAAGCGTTCAAGCCATCGTTCTATCCTGTTAAGCTCAGCGAAGAAACCACCTATCTTAGACTCTATTATATAGTCTAAAGCTCTCTTAGCCACTGACGGTTCATCTGTACGCCTGACATATCTTATGCCCTCAGCTATGAGATATTTTTTATCAATTAACTCCTTGGCCATAGCATCTTTGCCCGTGAGTTTAAGCTGTCCGGCCTCTTCACCTATCTTCCAAGCTTCCTCCGGTGATACGAACTCACCTTTATCAGTCAAGAATCCTGAACTTTTACCAGCATCAAGATCAGCCATAGTTATTGTTCTGCCCTTTGCTTCCTCAGCCCTCATAATATTAGCGTGTGTGGTTCCAGTTAATATCTCACCTGACTTTAATTTCAGGGCGGCACTAGCTATACCCCTTCTAGCTATGGAGGCTCGCAGGCGTTCTATTATCTTGGGTATGATCGGTTGTTTGGGTATATAACTTCTACCAGTAGCAGCCAACTCAGCTTCAATATACTTTACCCACTTGATCCTCTCATCTTTGGTCATTTCTGTCATAGTACGCTTGCCAGTGATATACTCTTGCAGGTCTCTACGTTGTTCGTCACCCCAACCTAATTGCTCAGGTATCTGATGTCCCTTACGCAACAATTCTTTCATCTTAGGTTTCTTAGGTTCCTTGAATACTTTACGTACTAGCCCACCTTTGGGATTAGTGTAATCTTTTGCCAATGCTTCAATGTCACCACGCTTACGGCTTAAGAAAGCAAGCTCTCTATTATCCTGTCTACTACGTTTACTAACATCTTTGTTCTTAAGCAGTCTATATCTATCCTCAGCCCTGGCCAAAACATCCTGGACCATTACAGGAGTAAGACCAACTTCTTCTCCCTTAATATTATCCCAATTAGCAGGTAACATATCTCTGAATAGAGGTGTGTCAAGTAAGTTACGACCAAGTTCATAGAACTCATTAGCGGCAGCGATATGTATCTCAGGATCTTTATGGAATGACTTCTGGATCTTGTTCTCATTGAGATCATCTAGCGTAGCAGATTCGCCCATAGACTTAGCTAGTTCAGATCCTTTATACATGGCCAGGTTGTAGATATTGATGTGAGATATGATGTCACTATTATCCTCTAACCAACCAAGTGTGTGTGCATATGTCTCCGCTGTCTCCTGCGGCAATCCGATTATAATGTTAGGTATCATGTCTATACCCAAGCGTCTAGCCTTGGCAGTAGCTTCGTCAATCAGCTTCTCGTTAGCGGGTTTCTTGCTCGCCTTTAGGATATCATTGTTATAACTCTCGACACCGATCTCGATGAACTTAACGTGTGAGTCACGCAGCATCTGATCGTCAAGCTTACCCATCTGTGCCGCTGTAGTCTGTATTATGAAGCCCTCGAACTCAGGATTCTTTTTCTTGATACGACCATATAGGTCGGATAGCTGACTGTGGTTCTTAGCCTGCCCGAATGTCTTATCATCTACATACACTAACTGTGCATCGGCCTTAGCTATCTCATCAGCCTGATTGTTCATGATCTCAGGTGTCATCTCAGTGACACCCTTGGGTACTATACAGAACGTACACTTGTGCAGACAACCTTTAGACATACACATACGCGGTATAGTTTGACTACCCTCGAAGTGACTATAATCGGTACCAGGCTTGTACGCGTGTCCGCGTGCTTCAGCCATAGCTTGTATCGTCTTATATGTCTTGGCATTAGGTAGATCATCAAAGAACTTAAGATCTGTGTAACCACCTATGGATACGTCACCACCAAAGTCCTTGGCCAACTCTTTTATATTATCCTTGTTAACATCCAGAGCACTGAACGCTATGTGATCATAACCTGATCTGGCCATAAACTCTTTGGCCTCGGACATGTCACGTACAAAGTATACGTCAGAATTAGGAACTGTGTGGTTAACCTCGCCCATCCATTTAGGAATCTCCCAGGTGTCACCTAGTCTACGGTAGCCAGGGCGTGTGTCATATAATTTATCATAATATGATTTAGCTTGCGGATCTTCATCAACAGTTATAAGATCAGAAGCAAACTGAACCATGAGTGTTCGACCTTTATTACCCTTGGCATCATCTTGTCTTATCCAAGGATTGACTCCGTTACCATCTTCCTCCGCTCTGATCTTGGCTTCATTGTATACCGCTCCAGGTATTGATATACGTCCGTTGCCTACCTTAGCAGCAGTACCGCGATCTATATCCGGCATCTTGGAGATAGCATAGGCAGAGAACGGGGCATCCATAGCACCGCCGAGTATGGTACCCATTATGCCAGCGTCTATGAGCCTCTTGGCAACTTCGTTAAAGTCAACTTTACCATCATCCATCCTAGGTGTGTCACCACCAAGTACCATACCTACTAGTTCCTGTGGCAATTCTTCTGCTAGACCTTCAGACAATGCTGTTAACAGTACACGCTTGCTAAAGTACTTTGCTTTACCTAACTTAGTAACAGCACTTCTCTCTGCGGCTTTGAGATACTTACCACCTCCACCACCTACCATCTCTATGCCACCATTTATCATACCACCGACTGTACCACGCATCCTGGCACTACGCTCATCCATGCCCTGATCAAGTGCTGTCTGATATATGTTATTACCTTCAACACCATATGCTACAAGAAAACTTGCCATAGATGCTGGTATTGTTTGCCCACCTGTTAGTGCCGCTGCACCTATACTAGCTATTAAAAACGGGCCGGTCTCTACAGCACCACCAAAATACTTATCGAAGGTGTTCTCTATCACTGGTTGCATCTCAGGTTCCTGGAGTGCTTTGTGCATCAATCTACTCCAGTCATTTATGGTGTTTCTCATGGGTATACCAGCTATGGGCTGAGCTAATTTTGATATAGTATCAGCTAAGAACAAGCCGCCGCCCACCACCATTATCTCACCACGCTCGAAACGTCTATAAGCTTTGCTAAGGAACTTACCTTTTTTGCTGTCTTGTTCTTCCTGCCAAGCTTTCTGATCAGTAATAGACTGACGTGCATTGGATATCTCATCAACACGCTCAACCAACCTGGCTCTAGTTCTATCACCGGCCCTAGCATTCTTAGATTCTTCAGTACCAGATCCGCTACGTATCTTACGAAGATCATCTACGTACTGATCCTTTGGTGTTAGCTCTCCCCTGTTAATGAACTTTAGCAGGTCAAGATTTATCGCCCCTGGTACTGTGGAACTTGGCCTACCGGTCTTTACAGTCTCAGCTATATCCCTTACCTGTGTACTAGCTTCTTTTACCAGTGACGGAGTGGTAGGATTAAACTTAGTTGAAAAGGTTTCGTAATCAACACTAGCATAATGCTTGGCGTGCACTGCACGTGACAGTTGATCATCTGTCTTGTCCTTGTACTGCGGATATAATTGTCTGAACTCGGTTATATTCATTTATATACTTTTTTATCTTACTAAATTCATTTTCATGGTTTTCTATAATACCTACAAGGTAATTACAGTGTGTGCAAAGTAATTTTCTAACTTTACCTGTTTCATGATTATGATCTACCGCGAGCAATCTGTCAACATTAGTTTTCCCACACAAGAAACAAACACCATTTTGCCCTTCAAACATTTTGTTATATTCTTCAAGGGTGATACCATATTTCTTTTTTAGGTGATAATTTTTAGTAATGCTAAAGTAATATTTTGATGTTTGATCCTTGTGTGTCGCTTGATACTTCTTTGTATATTCACAACACTTTAATCTAAACACGGGGTCATTTTTTCTTCGTTCTCTGTTTCTTGCGTTTATCCTATCTTTATTTTTACAGCGATATTCTTTTTGATATTCCTTTAGCTTTTGGGGATCTTTTAGCGGCATTTTAGAACAGTCCTAAAGGATCATTGTTGACAGCGGCCTGCTGAGGCTTGTTATATGATTTTGATATCTTGTCACCAAAGGTACCACCTTGAGTGCCAGGTTTCACTAGTCTCCTGCTAACATCAGCGTCACCTAGTATGCTAGCCTTTTCTTTCTTAGTCTTGTCTAGTTCTCTAACCAGCATCCTACGCTCTTGTATCTCTTCAGGTGTAGCGTCACGCCAATCACCCATAGTGAACTCTTTAGATTTCTTGTCCTCCACCATTAGGCTACGATCCCATACCTGGACCTTGCCTGGTGCCATCCCAGGATCATTCTTACCAAGTGTTAGCTTACGCGGCACGCGTATGGGAACTTTAGTCATCCTGAACTCATTCAATCTACCTTGTAGTCTATTACTATGAGCATCAAGAACACCGAACTGTTGCGGTACAGATTTCTCTGACGGATACATGGCACCGGCTACGTCCTTACCATAGGCCATGCCAGCCTTCAACTCCTCTTGTGTACCAGGTGTTATACCACCTGATGCGGCTATCCTATCTATCTGTTTGAATCTTGCCATCTGCTGTTCAGCCTGTTGGTTAAACTGTAACATCTCAGCTTGGGCGTTGGCATCTATCTGTTGTAGCATAGCCTGATGTTTACGAGTCCCAAGAGTTCTAGCATTACGATTTACAGTCTGCCACTGTAGGGCAAACTTTTGCTGTATCTGTTGTCTGCCAGCTTGTATCTCACCCTCAATCTCCTTCTCAGGTGACATCTGACCGGCTGGTAATTGTGTGAATTGAAATCCTGCCATCTTATCTCCTATGTAAGTATATCAGTAGGTATATCAGAAGCAGGCGGTATAATAGCACTTATCTCTGTTCTATACCTGTCTGTATCTTCTGCCTTATCTACCATATTTACTACAGCTTTACCAAGTTCACGTAAGACTCGTTCACCGAATTCTTTATTGTCCTCAGCAGGAACTTTATCTGCTATCCTAAAATCCCAGTGTCCACCGAACTCAGGATTGACACTACCCCTGGCCTCAATGGTCATATGCGTATCAGTTATCTTATTAAAAGCATCAAGAACTTTTGTTACCCAAGCATCCGGTACGGTTATATTCAAAGTTACATCTGCCATTGTTTACCCTATCCTATGTCGCTATTAAGCCGTGTGCTCTACACCGAGCTAAAAGTGCATTAAGCTGTGTTATGACATCCGCAGCATCTGTAGCATCCGCTACTGCCGCACCTTGATTACTTACTACTTGAGTTCCATCTACTTCGTAATGTTCAGTTGTATTAACATCATCACCAAAATGAACTAATCCAGCACCAGTATATATTGCATAGTTAAGCGTTAAGGCTGCGTCAACATCATCCAGTTTAATACCGTATGCGTTGATGAGTTTATTACCAAATGCCTGAATCGTACCAAGTTTATAACCATAGAAATTAGTTACGGTAGCAGCATCTTGAATGTTGGCACTTACATTGTACCCAGATATGCCCGTTACTGTACCTGCTGAACTACTTTCGGTGTTTACATCAGCGTTAAATCCTCTAATTGCATTAGCATGTGTCCAGTCCTGCGTATTTACATCATCCAGTTGTACCTGAGTACCTACCCCCGTTATGTAACCTGTGTAATCTGCAAGACCAGTTTTACCTATTTGCACAGAAGCATATATACCCCTTCTAACTGAGTTATCACCAGCAGAGGTTATCGTCTTATGCTTTGAAAGACCTATACCTGTTAAAGGCGTCATGACAGCAGTACCAAAAGCAGCATCGCCAACAACATCAATGTCACCAGCTACATCACAATCACCAGTTAGAACTAAGTTAGTAAACTGAGGACTGTCACTAGTTCCTAATCCTATTGATGTTCTGGCGGTAGCACCAGATTCTACAACCCATGCCGCACCGTCACCTACTATTAAATTACCATCAGTGGGGGTTAATCCACCAATACCAGAAATTAAAGTATGCTCGGCAGAAGTAAGATGATAATATTCTCCTGCTGTACCACCCTGCAATGAAGCTGTTTCAGCATGTGTAGCACCACCCGCTATCACACCAGCAGTAGCTTTCAACACTCCTGTCAAACCAGTAAGTGTCAGCCCCGCGAACTCAGGTGTAGATCCACCGCCAATGCGTAAGTGCTTAAGCTTATCTATAATAATCCTAAGCCTAACCCAATCATTAGGTCTAACGGGAGGAATTTGTATAGTCTTGTTGCTTGACATAATATTTACGCGTACAATCTACTGTATGCAGATTGCTGATCTTGTACTTGTTCACCAGTTTTATTATATAACATAGCAGAATAATTTGTGGTTGACTTAAACCCGCCACCTGGATCTGTACCCCCCTGTGCTGACTGCGGCAGCGAAGATGTAACTGCCTGCTTTGTATTCTGTTCAAGCGTGGTACCAGATCCACCCTGTGCCCACAATGACTTACCTACCATAGAAGGATCATACTCTCTTGGTGCATTCCACCCTGTACTGCCTCCGCTCCCTGACCAGTTAGGTACAGAAGGTAAGTTACCACCTCCACCAGGTTGATTATACAGTGACGGAAACTGACTCGCTTGACCACCACTACCACCACTACCACCGGTACCACCAGTTCCACCCAAACCCTCATTGAATCCCCAACCAGGTCTATTTGAGGCATCAGCACCGAAACCATAAGATCCACCGATAGTCCTAACTGGATTGCTCATGGTACCACCTACAGGTTGTCCACCCATCTGTAACTGAGTCTGAGCACCGAGCAAGTCACTCTGTCTACCAGCCTGTCTATTAAGTCCCTGTTGTTTAGAACTCTCGGCAAGATGAGCGAACGACATTAAGGCGGTCATATACTTATCTTCAGCACCACCACGTGCTCTCATACGCGACCTTGAGGCTGTCTTTTCTGCCGCTAACGGAACAGCACCCATCACAGTAGTACCACCCAAACCACCAGATATAAGATTTCCATGACCAGTAGATATAGCACTTTTCTTACCAGCTTCTATATCCGAAAGATCAGCCTTGAGGGTTTCTCCACCGCCCTCTAATCTTTTTAATACCGACTCATATAGTTTAGTAGCATCAGCCATTATAAACTTCTCCCTACTTCTTTAGTGTCTACTATTAAACGTTCCATAGACCAGCTTTCACCAGCCGTATTGTTTCCTACCACTATACCACCCCACTGTCCACGTACTGATCTACGATCTATATTACTTTTCTTATAACCTGGTGCTGAGAATGTCTTAATCATCTTCGGCGTAGCTCCACCGTCTAATGCTTCTATAATACCAGCGGCTGTTCGTGCTACATGCACGTTACAGTATACATCATCAGAGTCTGACTGGCTACCAACGGCACCACCACCACCTGTCACTATATCTATGTTAGATAAGTTACCATCCTTACGAGTACTCATACTAAGGCCCAATGGTGCGAATCCAACGTAGCTATCAATAGCAGTACTATCATCATTCTCGGCTGACTTGTCCCAAAATCTTATATACCCATCATTACAACCAACAAGTAGTTTCCTATATGATGGATCTTCAGACTGATAATAAATACTGGAGAACACACCATGATCCGCTGAATAAGAATCTGGGAATAATCCTTCAGATCGTAAATCATACCACCATGCGGAACTGACACCATCTGCAAGTGTAGTCTTGAATATATGTATCCCGCGATCTTCTGGATTGAAAGCCAAAGTTATCCTATGTAGTGACGAGTTAAACGCCAGATCTTCTATAAAATCAGGCCATATATCTATGGTTATATTCTCAGACTGTCCGAAGCCAGGTGGTATTCTAAGTATACCAACGGTACATACCATGTATAGATTACCAGCATCATCCCAACAATACGCACGATCTCCAAGTATACCAGTAGTAAGATCAAGTTCTATTATGGTACCACCTTGACATGGGTGCCCTGTCATATACCACAACGTGTTGGCACACGCGTGCACAACGTAATCATCTTTGTATGGTATATTGACTACTATGATGTCACCTACTTCACCAGCGTCAGCATCATTACCAGCCACCGCTGACTGTGCATCATCCTGTGCGTACAGCCAATCCCAGGGATTAAGCTGGCGTGACATGTACCACTGGTGCGGGTAATTAGGATTACCGGATAGCATCGGGCAACCCATAAAATTACACACGAGGGAAGCGTTGGTGGGCATAGCACCAAAATTGGTAGCGTCACCACCATACACGGTCCAGTCATACCAATGTGGTGCTGATACTTCATCAGCATCAAGCACGAATGATACAGCACCTACGTAAACACTACCAGCGGGATTAGTACCGGTGACTGTCTCTGTATCAGTAAATGTAGCAGTGGTGGTACGCTTACCATAGACAAGACACGTGCCGTTAATAGCATCTATATAGTCTACTATCATTTTAGCACCGGAGGTTCCACCGGTTAATTCTATACTACGATCAGGCGGTAGATTAGCCCCAGATGAAATATCACCAGTTGATAACTTGGTGTTGGAGAAATCGGCTACTTTAAGGTTGGTCTCATTAGCTATAAATAATTTTTGGAAAGCTACGATACCATTCAACCTATTAGATGTGTTAATGTCAGCATTAGCCGCTGTTAGCTCCGACATCGTACCGGCGACAGCTTCCTGCCATATTTCGTGATTTCCAACAGCTATTAACTTCTTCGTGTATGTCTTATAAGTCGGTGGTATAGTGTCACCATAGCATCTAAACAACTGGTCCTGAGTTGTATCAACGGACCAAGCAGCACCACTATTAGTGCTCCAACCTTGATCACCACCTGCAAAGTCACTCGCACCAAGACCATCATCATCATATGGCCATATAATAACATTATTGGCGTCAAGTGATGCACCGTGTAAGACTATACAATACTTAATTGAAGAAGAAAGATTATAAGCAGATGTTAGAGTACATGGCACCCAGGCATATGCCGAGGTATCGGGGACAACGACATTAGCAATAGTACCAGTAGCTAATATAGCCCCTGTTGGTTTACCAGCACCATCAGCGGCATATAGCTTTACTGTGAGAGTTCCTACATCATCGCCTACACCTTTAGCCATCCAAAAATCTATCCTAGTTAGGCTATATCCTATAGTCGTAGTAAATGATTGGAATGCCCAATCTGTAGAAGCATTAAGGGTTAATGCAAAATAAGGTGTGGCTGTTCCTGAATAATTATCTCTGAGTATAACGGCCATATCAATCCACCACTGTAATATAGAGTAATAGTACCACCGGTGAAGCTAATTCACCTATTTGCTGTGCGTATCCTTTTTGTAGTCCACCACGCTGGCCACCACGATCTCTGTTATCCAAATTATCTATCAATCTCATATTGAGAATAAATGGTGTGGTACCTTCTGGTTGCCTTTCAGTGCCAACACCCTTGTGATAACCTTTTCTAGGGAAAAGAATGTTCATAATTATATCCTATAATGACACCCCTATCCTAGCCTTTGGGGTCAATGCTGTCGATAGTGTACCAGGGACAGTTGTTCTATCTTAACTAAAATCGAGGATACGATAGAAAATTTTAATCCTTAGTGGACTGTCACCAGTAACAGGATTTCCAGTGTCACACGCCAATACCAATGCCGCGTTAGATGTCAATTCTGTTTCTACTGAGGTCTTGGCAAACTCTTCATAGCAATCATCGGCCTGTTGCACTAAGGCTGAGGCGGCTACAGCGTCACTTACTGCTGTACCAGATCCGTCAGTATATTTCACAGTTACCACACCGCGAGTAGCATATGCGGCACTATTAAAGTCCAGGAAGCCAACAGCCCCCATGAACTGAATAACCTTGTTCGCCCCTGGTGCGGCTACGAGTTCCTTGGGTGTAGTAAACAATGCCAGGACTTCCGCTGTAGTCAACGTTATATCCTGCTCGCGAACGTCACCCACTCGTTCACGATCATCACCCTCAACCTGGCTCTTAATATTAAAGCCTAAATTCGATTCGTTCATCTTATTCTCCTGTTCACTTGGTTATTACACATCGTGTTCTGTGACTACATTATTATAGGAACGTCCTATACGGCCACTAGTACCGTTTAACATCTTACCTAATTTCCTTGGTGCCGAACGCACATCTATCTTATAGGCATTAGGCAGTGATTTTTTGTGGTAAAGCTCAGTCCACATTGTGTCCATATGCTCATCTTGCTGGTCCATCTCGGCGTATGCTTTGCACGCGGCCTGTATTGACTTATCAAACTGATGACCGGCTGGATGTAAGTTAGCAACTGGTTCTACTGTGTACACACTACTCGGTGCTGGATTAACTGGTGCGGCTGTGCCATCTGAGAAAAGCCAATCTGCCACAAAGAACTCACCATCAGCACCAACATAACTTGTGCAGATACCAGTAGCACCTCTGCCATCACCATCAATAACAGTTACTCTCCAACCCTTATATGTATCATCTGGATGTAAGTTAGCCAGGGCACTGTTGCTAATAGCAGTAGCAGCACCATTAGTGGCTACACCCATTTCCATCTGCATCTTGTCAAATGTCAATGTGTATGGAAACTGGATAGAGTCTGCGGCACTAGGTCTTGGATCTAATATGATCTCCCAACGTCTTGTAGATGTCAAGTTCTCATCCGTAGGCTCATAAGGTAGTATCGCCGCAAACAGCGGATACCCTGTGTTGAGTGTCACTGACCTGCGTGCTCTTATGTAAGCCTCATCGGTCCAATCAATGACCGTACCGCGATTAGAGTTCTTAGCATATTCGATCTTACCATCTACAGTACCACCAAAGTTAGCTGGTAACTTATACCTGGAACCATCACCATTTATGGCATCAGTAGATGTTGCTATACTATACTTAGATGTAGTATCAGGTGTAGATGCACCAGACAGTGCTGTGAAGTCGAATGTACCAGTTAACCCTGTGTAGTCGGTTATAGTAGCTGACTCACCAACACCGGTACCGGATTCTATATAGATAGAATACCCTACGAAAAAATCATCAGCGTATGTACTGGCCAAACCACTATCCACCAGTGTCGCAGCAGTACCGCCTGTAGCTGTACCAGTGTAGGTAGCGGCGAATGTCACCGTAGCTAGTCTACGCATCCATCTCCAACCTTTTCTTGGAGAGTCATCCATGAACATGCTTACACCATCATTGACTATATCCTTACATAACTCAAAGTTAAACTGATCGTTAGGTATAATCTTGGTACCATCGGAGGATCTATAGTCAGCTATATGGAGTTCTTCTGCTACATCCAGGATAAGATCGTAAAATGTTAAAGCTCTATTAGGTTCGCTCATCTTCCTCTACCTCATTATTTTCTTCTGGTACTTCGGGGACTTTTACTTCTAACTTGGCAGCTTCATTACATGCACGCTTCTCATCTTCCAACTTATCAGCCAGTTGAGCACGCTTAGAAAGCAGGTCAACGTCAGCGGCTAACTGTTGGTGTTCACGTGCTGTCATCGGGCCGTTAGGAAGTTCTATCCGGCCACTCAATAATACACTTACTATGTTGTTGATTGATTGTGTTAAGTTCATTTCTTTTCTCCTGTAACGTGGTTAGTAAAATTTATTCTGCCGGTACTTCCGGTACTCCAGCTTCAGCCTCAGCTTTTTTCTCGACTTTTGCTTTGGCCCTTGCTTTTTCTTCAGCTTCAGCCTCAGCTACTACCCTGAGAGCATCTAGATATCTCTCTTCTTTTAGTATAATCTTCGCGTGATTTAATTTCATTTCATTCCCCGATAACATGGTTAATAAAAACTCCGGCCTCCCACCCCACGTTAAAAGAGTGGGAGGTTACGGAGTATTAGACTACTTATCCCTGTAGCATGAACAACGGTCCGTTATTATCATAGTCACCCGCAATACGATGTCCCGCGTACTGACTAGAGTTAGTACCAGCAGCCATGTCCTCAAAGTCAATATATGACTCTATGGAACCATCATGCCTGTAGTAACAACCAGTGTGATTAGTAACAACGTCACTCTGAGGTGCTAACCAACCAATACCCTTCCTCTGGACCCAGAAGTACATTAGGGCCGTACTAACGTAAGTGGCTGGTACACCGGCTTTTCCATAACTAGCTGAAGAACCTGTTCGCAATTCTCCATATGGATTTGCCCATATCTCCAAACCTGTAGACGCGGCTGTATGCACTTCATTCAAAGGACCATCAAGATAAATCTTGAAATTCGCATCGGCGATAGCGACGTCATTACCTATAATCCCTCTGACCGTATCTTTCAGAGCGGCAGGCCATGAAACCATGAAACCACCCTTTAGCTCATCCTTTGCAATCGCATCATGTGTGGTACCGGTAATCTCGATTTCACTGTCACCGATAACCGTAGTCTTGACTGGAGTAGTATAAGCTTGAAAACCAGTGTTTACAAACTCACACGCCTGACCAGATGCACATACGGCACTTGCTCTACCGTATATGAACTCGCGTCCATCAGGCAGTACAACCCTGTCACCTACATTATACCTGGAACTTTTAGTAAGCGAGGCTTCATAAATAAAAGCCCAATACGGTGACGACTGCGGCATAACCATCCCTGAACCGCCTAGATAATTAACTTTAGCTTTTCCTTTTGCCATTTTACTTTGCTCCTCATAAATAAGTTAGAGTTAATGTTTAGTTAAATACTTTATACATTTAGAAAGCAGACCAATGCTATCATCTGCAAATCCTAATATAGAATTACAACGATAACATAGTAATTGTCTTACTTTCCCTGTTCTGTGATCGTGATCGACTGCTAAACGAGTCTGCACCCCTTTATAAGTCCTAACTTCAGCACGGCCACAAATCGCACAAACTCCATTTTGTTCTTCAAACATGCGATCATAATCTTCTATCGTCATACCAAAACGACGCTTAATACCAGGTTCGTAATTCTTGTCCTTACCGTGTTTAGTGGAACGGTATCCCTTACCATAGGCTCTCATACATGAATTACACCTTGACTGCAAACCATCACTATGAGTCGCGTCACTCCAGTATTCTGAAGTAGGCTTGCTCTTACTACAACCTGTACAATATTTTGAACGCACGTAAGTCCTTTATTGTTAAGATGTTATGGGTTTGTGAATTACAAATCCAGCAGTTCTTCGATTCAAGCACAGGTTGTTATGTGCACCGTCAAGGAACACTGTGAACGTGGTGTGCTGTAATCTGTCAGTCATCGGTTCGCCCTCTTCCATCCAGTAACCATCCTGTACGACAGGAATAAACTTACTGAAGTCGATACAATACAGAGGTGCGGTTGCATCAGATGTCACAGGGTCAGTTACACCATCCAACTGGTTGATGTAAATTACCGGTAAACGATTGATGCGTACAACACTGTCATCGCCCATCTTGATGTTACCAAGAACATCGTTACCACGATGGAAGTCATCTCTGAGGTCAGCGAGTTCCTGCAATGCTACCGCTGTGTCAGCATCACAATAAATTCTCTTGGCTGCATTCCTCTTGTTCTGAGGATCATTGATGAACTGAGGTGCTTTGAACTTGGTTAAGAGGAAAGCTTTACGGAAAGTCTTAAGCAAGGCATTGTCAACCTTGGTATAAGCAGCCGCATAGTTTTTCCACTTGGTCTCGACAGCAGCATCGATACCGGCACAAGATGTACCAGTAGTACCATTCTGGTAACGGATCGTCTGGCCATTAAAGCCAGCCGTAGTCGAATCAGCATCCAACATGTTCAGATAATACGGAACACCATACGGATAAAGGTCATCAGAAGAACTTGTGGGTGTTTTCCAAAACTTCTCCTCGATGAGATCTGCCAAACTCCACAAACCATCGATACGTCTGGTCTCAAGCAAACGAATGAAACCCTTTGCTGAATTTCTATTACGCAGAATTTCCAGCTTATCCCATGAGTAATGAGTACCTATCTGAGTCCAAGGCACATCAATCCCATACATTACATCGGACACGGCAGGATCATCCGTATCAAATAGTCTACGATAGCGAGCGTTACCTGTGGGATTAAACATAACCTTACGTTTAATCGAGGTACCACCATCGATCTCCATTCGATCACGCTGGTAAATCCGACATGCTTCGTAATCCTGGTTAGTCCATGTCACTTCAAAATACTGTTCCGGCAGATCCGGTAAAGTGGTCTCAATAAGATCAGCTAAATCTACATTCTTTACTCCGGCCATATTTGTCTCCTGTTAGCTTCGCAGTCCTGGCAAGTTAGCCAGTTTCTGCTGTACTTTCTGTATAAGTTCCTGTCTGTTTCTAGGTTTCTGTTGACTGTTGTTAGATACCGCACCAGTTTTCTTGCTGTTAGCAGGTCTGAGAGTAATACCCTTCTGTCTTGCGACAGCTTTACTCTTAAGGTTACTACGTATTATTTGTTCCCGTATAGGCTCAGTTACAAGAAGGTGAGCTTTTTCGAGAACCTGTTCTACGCTGACATCAATACCTCTCATGCGTAAACCAGTCATAATACACTCGGCCTCGTCGAGTACAGCTAGTCTATGTTCCTGTTGTCCGTTGGTGAGATCCTTTATAGACTGGCTAAGGCCTACCTTACCATAAAACTCTTCATATGGTGCCATGTCACCTAAACCAAAGAAGGTATTGATCGTTTGATCTACAGAAGCATTAGCCGCCGCATTAGCCCTTGCCGTAGCAGTTCCATATAAATCCTTAGACTGCTGAGGTTGTGTTACAACCTGTGCAGGTTTAGGTGCCGCTAGCAACTTAGCAACTGTTTCGATCAATGGATCATCGGGATGCTCAACTTTGAGCCTATCAAGAAGAGGTTGTAGATCAGGATCTACATCCTGTACCACCGGCTTTGCTTCTGTAGCCAGCCTACGTTCCTCATCTATCTTAGCTCTGCCGAGTGCCGACCATTCCTTATTGGCATTGATAACACTATTGTGACAAGCACCCATAGTTCTAAGGGCAAGTTCTGGATTGGCCTTTACTAACTCGTCAACTTCTTCCTGTTTCCATCCATTGTGAATAGCTGCCCTTACGTAGGCATCGGGTATGCTGACAGGTGCATCCTCACTATCCGTATTACTTTCCTCTCCAGGTATGTCATCCACCTTACCGTCCACCACTGCCTGTCCGTTATTCTCCTCCTCGGAACCGTCCTCCGGTACGTCAGGGGTAGGGGTTTTTGATTCGGGATCGACATCATCCTGCTCTGCATCTAAACCATTTTCCAACTCTCTGAGATGAGCTAATCTTCCTTCCATAGTATTGACTAGCTTAGGATCTTCGATAGCTTTCTCATCAAGCGTTTTTAGTCCTTCCGTGTGATCTCCTGAATTTCCTTGTTCTAGTTCTTCGATTGTACGCATAACTATAAACCTTTCATTAGCTGTCTAATGTCACTTAGTAATACGCTTACTTAGCGACCTTAGAGGTAGGTAATTTTTGGTTGATCTTCTTGCCCCTATGTCTGATTTTCTGAGGCTCTTTCTTAAACCCACACTTCTTTAGATAATTATCATGATCCTTATAAGTCTCGAATATGGGCCTACACTCGCTATCAATTCTTATATTCGGAAACTGTTTCTTATGCTCCGCTACTTGATCAGGTGTTATAGCCAACGAATCAGAATGTATAGCTTTACCATACTGATGACCACCAGATACGAATGGCATGTCAGCGGCTATGTCACGTTTCATCTTAGCACCACAATCAGAACACATGTATGGCTTATCACAATCTTCCATTGAGCGTGATACATAGTCATACTCACCGCAATCACATACGAATGTATAGCTTGGCATTATTTTATCCCCAAACTTCTAAGATCATCTTTACTCAAACCAGCATCTTTCAATCGCTGACTATCACTTTTGCGTTTGACGTTCTTAAAATATACTGACGCTGTTTCCTTATTCTTGCTTTTAAGATGTTTCTTACCGGCTTTGCTATGGCCAGCTTTTCCGGTTAATGCTGATTTTACATTTTTCTTTAATCGTTTAACCCAATTATTATTCGCCATTATTTCTTACCTCCAAATACTGCTTTCAGCTTAGCAGATGTCCTAGTTAACAGACTAGCTTTCTCCGTTAATACGCCAGCCTCTTTATTCATTTCTTTGGTTACTACCTTAAGGAACTTTTTATCAGCTTCTATCTCAGCCGATTCACGCATAGTCGTCACTGCATTACGAACTTTCCAAGGATCATAACCGTCTATTTTCTTTTCTTGCATTTCATCTCCGCATATATTACTCATATTATACTCCTGGTTCTGAAGTTCTGGCTGATTGCGACTCAGCAGAGCTTATCTGTTCAATGGCTTTACGCTCTTGGAAACTATTCTGATCCTTCATCTGATTACCCTGACCGGCTGTTGGTCCAGCTACCTGAGCCTTACCCTGCGGCTGAGGTCCAAGCTGTTGTACTAACTCCATACGCTGCATAAACGATTCATCTACAAACCAATCTTGCACATCCTCAAGTATGCCCAGTTCATCAGCGATATCAGTTAAAATCTCAGGTACATTGGTAGGTATGCCCATCTGTGCATTTACCGCAGCCGCGTTCACCACGCTAGGCATGACTTTGGTAGCAAATTCTATAATGCGTTTGGTCCTAACAGCAGGATCTAACCGTGACATAGATCTAGCCTTAAGCCTGAACGTATACTCTAGGAAGTCACCTCGTCTTTGCTCAGGTGTCAATATTAACTGTTCATGCTCACCACCTGGTTTACGTCTTGATAACGGTACATCTATAAATGGATCATAGTGCATGTACCAGGCTTTCTTCTTGCCACACTTAGCGGCGGCATCGTATACCATTCCGCGTGCATCTTCTATGGTTATGGTAGAATTAGCCTGAAGTATGTTCGCCTGTGTAGCACTATCAGCCTGTGAAGCTAGACCCGCAACTTGATCTGGATTACCAGACATATAGTTAGTCCAAACTTGCAAACGTTCAAGCATGACTTCACTTTTCTGATTCTGTCCACCGTATGACACTACCTTTACAGTATCTGGATTACCAGCTACCATGTCACCATCTTCGGCAGTCCTCATATCCTCAGCTTCATCTGCACCTGCTGGATCATATACAGTTATATCTTTCTGCCTGTCAGCCTGGTTCATGAGCTTGGTCATCATCCTATTAGCCATCTTATGAAGATCATAAAATACACTGACTGGAGCTACAGGATACGGATTTCCAGGTATAGGTTGCGTTAGTGACATTATAGTATACGGTCCTTCTTTAGGACCATAAAAGTCACGTGCCGCAAGATATTCATCAAACACTATCTGGCTTGGATCTGGTATGGTTAGCAAAGCGTCAGCTTCTGGTACATAACACTCTACCACATCAACATAATCCTGCATCTGATACATTTCTGAGTCACTAACATTTTTACGAGATATACTATCGACACGCCTAGCGGCATCAGGGTGCATAGATCTTGGAAGTTTCATTACTAGATCATGATCGAACTCATTGTCATCCAATAGTATCTGTCTTGGCACTCTATTCCTGTCGCCCAGGAAAGATGCGGTACGGTAATCCTTACATACTGGATCGAATGTGAAGTCATCGAAGTCAACTACGTCAGTGTAGATCTGTCCTTCATCTACTAGTACGTCACCAAAGTTAAGTAGCTTACCACTAGTGGCTATGCCGGTTTTGAATATTGCCATTAAGAAAAAGGCATCTACTATACCACCGCGTAATGTTTCTTTGAACTCTATCTTTCTGTCCAGCTTATCTAGGCCAAGTCCTAGTAGGTAAGCGTAGTCACGGTGTGGTATGATCTCTGTCTCCACTTTAGTGACACCTGTTCGCATTACCAGATTAGGAACCATAGCACGAATAGTATTAAAGATTAAGTTTATAGGTTCCTCACCTGTAAGGCCATACTCTTGTGCGTAATATTTGCCGACATACTCTCGTATGAACATGGCACGTGAGCGTGCGAAACGTCTATTACGATCAAATCCCTGCTTTACTGCTAAACTAAATTGTCTTGGTGTTATACTTTCTGGCATATTTATTTCCTAAGATCCCATGCTTTACGCCAATTCTTATTTTTCTTAGTACGCTTTTCCTTGAGTGCTTGCTTCCTACCAGCCGCAGTTCTCATGTCACGCTTGGCTACATTCTTATTAGCACTCTTAAAGTTGTGAGTCTTATCATCTACTGTCAACGCATCAGCCATACATCTGTCACCGTGTGTCTTTTTGGCAGATCCACTTTCCTCTACTAGGCAAGCAGGGCCGATACTACCGTCATCAAAATAGATATACTGTTTAGCTTCCTGCAAAGCTAATATAGAATGATTTATGTAACCGCCATGAGCAAGTGCTCTATCATAATCACGTAACAGTAGACCCTTTGACTTATGATTATTATGCCATCCATATTTCTTGGTCGTCTTAGTTAACGAAGTGCCTTCCGTCTTGCTACGATAGTAATAAGGATAAAAGAAATCTTTTACAGTACACTTACCAAAATCATAACCAGGATCTCCGTTCATCTCCCATTTCAAGAATGGAAGTTTCTTCCTTCCACCTACCCATACACACAGGGCCATACCTATCCTGGCCATCTCATACGGGGGTGTATTAGCATCAGCCCACTCACCAACCTTCTCACCAGTCTGTCTATTCTTTATAGAGAACACCGAGTTAGAAGCACCCTGACCTTTACTTATATCAGCACCGAGTATATAATCATAATGCTGATCTAATCTGCCATTGATAAGATTGACCCATATTTTTAATTTACCCTTACGAGAACGTTTAGCCTCAACTTTAGATATGGCACGCTTCTTTAACAATACTTTTATACCGTCACTAGGTACACCACGTTTCCAATCAACGTTCCATTGCGACAGCGGATTCTTTCCAAACAACGCTATGTGTTTATCAATGTTACTATTAGTAAAGAATGTAGACCCTGCTTCAAGGTCATCAGCATCAATTTCTCTGGCCATCTCATTAGGCGATAGTTCTTCTTCCTTCTTGCAGTACCAGGGAGACTTGATCTTCCATCCCTGTGTCACTTCATCCTTCTCTGCGTATCTATTCTTACCTTTATCAGGATGATTCCACCACATAAGCGGGAATACCACTATTTTGCCATCATTTTTCCACTTGCTATACTCAGTCCCTGGGCCGACAACAGTTGAATTAACTATACGCATAAGGGCAGCAGGTCCAGTCGCACTACGCATGAGCTTACCATTCCTCACTTTAGCAAACTCATCTAGTAGGATAACCATTCGCCTATCACCAGAAGCTGCGTGCTCAGTGGTTGACTCACCATCTATACAAGCACCGTTAAGCTCATTCAACATGTGCATCTTAGTACGAAATTTCTGACTAGGATAGCATAACGGGGGCACCATCCATTCTGGTAAATATCTGTTCAAATAATCATGTTTCTGGAACAAGGCTTTCATGTTACCAGCTTTGTCCACATAATCTTCTGTACGAGATAACTCAAGTAATTGTGCATTAGGATGAAACAACCACAACCAATGTATAAAGATCGTGCACATCCAGCTTGCTCCCATGTCACGCGACTTGTTAATCAGGATATCCTTACCCATTTTTAGGTGCCGGATAAGTTGCTCGAACAACACATCCTGTATATCCCATGATATAAACGGGCAATGCGTTTCGCGTGATTCATAAGTAGCACCAGTATCTCCTTCTACATCGAACTGATGGAACGTAAAGCAAAAAGAATTTACCCAGTATAGTAAAGATTCAGAACAGGCAGCTAATAAATCTTCCTGCATTCCTCTATCATCTTCAGCCTTTCGTAACAATCTTGCCCGATACTCTAGATTAGGTATATCATGTTTAGGGACGAGCAAACCCGTTTTACCGCACTTCCAGTATTCCTGGAGATCAGGAAAAGGTTTTGAAAGACTAGGTTTCAGACTATCTAGTACCGCTTCTGTCATGTTTTGTCCTTAGCAATATTATTTAATCTATCCTTAGCTAATTGAGACACCCTATCAGCAGCGGTGGGTTTGCTGTCATCCTTATCAACTTCAACGGTAGGAACCCTGCCCTCAAGACGATCATACAACATAGTGACATACGTTTTATCTGGGAAGTGAATTACTTCTTTGTCACCTATTACTTGCCCAGTTACCTTATCAAGTACTTCTACCTTCTGCTTATAACCCAAAGCCGCGTTCCACATGTAACGTGCCAGGGCTTCAGCCTTGGTGATCATGCGAGCATCGTCTATACCCTTACCGAATATAAGAGGATCTTCATGATTCTCTTCAGCTATCTCACGTATAAACTGTGTGAGTAGTCTACTTGCTTTTGCTTTCGTACCGCTCATAAGCCGCTAATATGCTTTTCATATCCTCACAGAAGTTAATTCCTAAGCCACCATACCCGACTTGACCGTTATATATACCTACCAATTTACCATCCTCATCATATAACGGGCCACCACTCATGCCAGCATAACCATCAGAGTCAGTCTGTATCATGTCACTCCAGTTTAGTCCTAGGTCGTTCCTATCTATATAGGATACCATACCGCGTATAAGGCTAAACTTATAATTTATTCTTGCTGGCGTACCAGCTATATATACAGTGTCACCGAGTTCACACGGTACCATTGAAGTATCAGATATATAGAGTTCGTCAGCTTCTACGAAGATAAAACCTACATCCTCTTCTTCGTCAATATAGAAGTCACTCGACTCAAGTATAGTACCACCAACTAATTCTATTAACACGGCTTCTTTTCTATTACCATGTTCATCCTTTAGACAATGAGCCGCTGTAACCACAACGTTATCTTTCCAGAATACACCGGATGCGAAACCACTATTGCCTGGATACCTCAACAGCACTGTCGCATCTACCATGTTCTCGAACTTGCTCTTTACGACCATTTCACTCTCTGCCGGTGGTATCAAAGCACAGGATATAAAGGCCAATGCAATCAACACTAATATCAATAGTTGTACTAACTGTCGCTTCATGCCACTACCTCCTAAGTGTCACTGTTAAGCTTACGGATGTACGCACTCTTGGCACTCTCATCGCTCTCAAAGTACAGTGTAGTCTTACCAAGCGGCATACGAAATATGTGTGTCACTCCGGCGTGGAATACCCACTCGATGTTAGCCGCTGTGGATGTCACTCCAGTAATACTTGCTAGCATACGCTTACCAGCCGTAGCCACGAATGTGATAGCATACATCTGACCACCTACCAGTGTCTGCGTATAGTCGTTACCAGCCGTAGTAGTAGTTAATGTTATCCCAGACGCAGCTACCGGATCTGCACAATGTGGATGTGCCGGTACGCGATTACCCATATTGTCCATTGAATAATTATCACTCATATTACTTGCCTTTCTCTTGTTTTAATCTAACAATCTTGGTAATACAGCCTTTGGGTATAACTGTAAGGTCTCGCTCTTGTCTATCACCCTGTTGCACAGTACAGCTTAGGCGTAATACTCTTTTATCTTCATTAAGAAAATACCCTGTTGACATACATTTACACACAGACTCTTTCTCAGCTTTATTCTGTTCTAACCACACAGAGTGGGTGACAATATCATCCCAACTAACTTCTATGACATCATTCAACCTTAACTTCATTTATAATCCTCTTAAAAGCTTAGGCCAATCGTATTCTCTTTTACATCCTGTATACGGATCTATATCCATATAAACAAACGCATAATCTTCTATGGTGTCACGCAGTGCAATCATAGGATCATTACTATCTAGTATGTGCATCTCAAGACAAGCAAAGAAAAAGTCTACCTGTTCATACACATGTCACTTCCTCTCTTTATTTATGCCCCTGGATTAGGGACTTTGACCACTATACCACCTCTATTACCAACCGATAATATACTATGACCAACTTTATTATCATCCTTGAATACCCTCATGGCGTAAGAACCAGTATATCTAAAGTCAGTATCAAAATAATATAGTCCATCATATAAGTATATCATGTTAGCCCGTTCACTTTTACTTAAGTCGGGACTGATAATTTCTATTTCTACTTGCTGCCCGACAAGGATATTAGACTGGAAGAATAGTCTGTTAGGTCCAGTAGTATACACATACTTATCCTATCATAGGTGGTGACTGTAAGCTATCTACTTTAGTCTGAACAAGGTCGACTTTACTTTCTACACTCTGGACGTTAGAGCCTATTGATCCAATATTATACGCACCCACCGAATAATGCTTTATTACCTTAGCACCTTCAGAATCAGTTATTTCAATAGACCAATCACCATTGGCATTAGGTATAAATGATTTTGACCACCTGTCACTTACACCCGCTTGTACCATAGCACCCGATTGTGCCGCATCCAATACATCAGTCTCATCAAACACATCAACATTTACTGATACAGCACCTGCTGTAGCCTTAAAGATAACCTTTATTGATTCATCTTTTTTGTAATTACTTCTGGCCATAATACACCTTTCTTTAACCTATGTGAGCAGGTATTGTACGTTGCTCTTGTCTAATTTCTTCAAGCTCTTTGGCAAGCTCTAGATGTTCTACATCTTTATATTTATCCCTAAGATCACTATCAGTTAGCGGCATCTGTCACCTCAGTCCTATTCTAGCGTTTCTTGTGGCTCGGTCTATCCCTGCCTTACGATGCCTGGCAAGCCTGTCCCTGGAACGTGCTTCGACCATACCATCTAAGATCTTGGCGTTACGATTCGGGTCCAGTACTTTCTTGACTTCTCTCATGAACTGGCTTTTACTCATCCCGTCCCGCTTATCCTCTGGTAAGGTATCAAAAAATGTGCTAACTTCTTTCATAGTCAGTTCACTACCCATATCGTCATTCCTCCAAAAGATAATTTGCGGCGTTTAATAGTGTATCTACATCATCTTGGAGATATCCTATACCAAGATTACACCTACTACACAGCAATCCCCGCACTTCTCCAGTTTTATGATCATGATCAATGGCTAATCTACGTACACCAAATTGATTCTTTGCAGTTTCTTCTTTCCCGCATACAGCACAAACTCCATTTTGACTTTCAAACATCGCATCATATTGTTCAAGGGTTATGCCATATGCCTTCAACTGATGTTTCCTATTGCGTAGTACCAGCACTTCAGGTTTTTCTTTGCGATATTTTCTTCTATTCTTGGCATGTAATACAGCACATTTCTTCTTGTTATTCTTTGTCCATAGTTTCCTGCGGTCTCTTCCGAATGCTATCCTACACTGTTTGCACGAAGTATCATAACCGGAATAGCTGGATTTGTTTTCATAGAACTCATCTAACGACTTCTCTTTACCACAACGGCGACAGCGTTTGAGTTCGTTACTCATACTGTCACTCCCTTTAACGTGGCCAATTTATTTTCTAAAACGCTTATCATCCTATTGTGTATCAATTCCTTAATTTTATCATCAGATAGCTTATCAAGTTCTTTTATACCAATTGGTATTGAAACTTCTAACGTGGCAACTTGTACGAGAGACTGGTGACAGCATGGCAACCATCCGCAAGGAAATTCATCAAGTGATAATCTGTTCAAAGTATCTGAGGCTTCCTGTATTAGCATGTCACTCCCCCAACGATCTTGGCATCAGGACACTTGCAGTTGAGACAAAAGATGCCCCGCTCTTTGATGTACTCTGATACCAATAGACCATGCGATACACACTCGTTCCATTGGTTGCCGCAGTTTAGGCACTTCACTGTTGCATCATAATGTTCTGGTTCCATCTTTTCCACTTCGCATTTTATCATATTGTTTACGTCTTTGTGGTTCATGTCACTTCCCCTTTAACGTGTCAAAACCTTCTTTACCTACTATGCCATGATAAGTGCAACCGCAATTAGGAAACTTACACCACAATACACGCCTGTGACCACACTTGCAGTAACAGTTCTGTGTTATGTCACTCACGTAGTCCGGCTTTCTCTCGCCACACTTACACTGGCCAACCCAATCTACCGCTTCTTCCCAGATATGAAACATGGTTTCCGTCATTACCTACCACCCTGTCTGCAAGTCTCTACGCAATCCCGTACATCAGGATCATCTGGTATGGCCATGCTTCCGTTAGCCATTGCCTCGATCTCTGCCAGCGTGTATGATCCGTTTTCAGCCATAATTCACCTCTCTCTTAACGTGGTTCTAAAAATTCATCATCATCATCATCATCAACTTCTTGCATCTCTTTATAGATATCGAGTTTTATTATTTCGAGTGCTCCAATAATCTCTGCATGGGTGATATCACCGGCATCACGATTAAGTTGAATCACATTCCTAACCCTGTCTACCAAAGCTATTACTGCAACACTGCTCATTTTCCTACTCTTGCTCCCCTCGATTAACGTGGATAGGGCAGGCATCCGGGCGAGGTCGAACTCCGTTTATGACTGGATATTTACTCCCTGGGTAGCCTACCATCGTGATTCTAGAGGTACTAGCGGCGTATTACCCTAGGGTTGGCCGCATGACCCCTCTATAGTACACTGAATTTGGAACTAATTATAACCTTTGGAGGGCATAATTCTCAGAAATATTATTTATTTTCTCATATACGCCATTTTCTGTGTAAAAGTCCACGCATATATAGACAAATGCCGATAATAGTACACACATATGCAGACTCCGGTTATAGTGGTCAAGCACAAACACGAAACTGTGAAAATATTGTGTGATTTACGAGCCAAGAAGGGAGGTTGGAGTCCCGCGACCACAGTCCGAAAGGGTACGGGCGGGGGGTTAACGGAACGCGTTCCACTTTCCTGCGTCCGACCTGCTCTCTATCACCATCGAGAAGACCTCTCACACTCTCTGTAGTGGGCGAACACCATCAGGTCGAAAAGATACACACACCCTTATCACATCCACCTAACAATCGATACAATCGATCATCATGCTGAATTTGGTCAAGAGAGAGACGGGTTGATTGTATTTCTTGGACCTGAGATCACCAATATCCACCTAAAACGCTAATATCCGGCTAATATCCACCTAACTCATTTCCTTAAGTGCTTGTAAATACTACACTTACAAGATAATATCCACCTATCCACCTAAAATCAACATAAAAGACTCTATATACATATATTACAATACATCCTATTATTAACTTGACTACCTAATAACTATTTCTCTATAATACTTTATTCAACATTTAGGTGGATATAATGGCTATAGTCTATAAAGTACTGAGAACAAAGGATTTATCACATCCACCTAACTTATTTTAGTTGGATGTTAGGTGGATATAATTCATTTAGGTGGATATTCTTTTGGATTTTACTTGCACTATCAAAGACAATATGCTATACTTTACATGTAAATGAAATTATTTGAGAGGATAAAAATGTACGATACAAAATATGATAATGGAGTTTTGGTTTGTTCTATACATGAAACACCAATTAGCAAACAGCATGGGCGGTTCTTTTGTATAAAATGTCAACGCGACAAAGATCTATTAGGTCGCATTGAAAATGGAAATTGTCTTTTGACAGATTGTAGTCAATGTCCATTAAACGGGAAATATTGTTCATAAATCGAGAGGTGGTTAAAATGGTAGCACAAAAAATTATCGATGATCTGGCGATCAAGATCATCAGCGGAGTTTTGACTAAAAATGAAGCAGAACAACAACTACAGATCGAAAGTGATCGTGATCTGAAATTACAGGGACAAAGAGATCGTCTGGGTATGTTCATCCAAACACCGAACGAATAAAATGAACATCACACGTGTCATATTAGAATTGCGGATTGACTACGCAAAAAACG
>Ga0222658_1000118_pt1 | contig 49360 bp, 88 predicted proteins | sample AntAcemetagen476_FD_179830 | JGI IMG/M metagenome (GOLD analysis project Ga0222658, IMG submission 179830) | Saline water microbial communities from Ace Lake, Antarctica - #476 | ecosystem: Environmental > Aquatic > Non-marine Saline and Alkaline > Saline | place: Antarctica: Ace Lake... | reverse complement strand
ATTTAATCCAGGTGCTAACTTAGTTGATGGAATTAGAGTTTTTGAAGATAGCGCAAGTGGAGAAAATAGAGATTTTAGGATTTATGGTTATCCAACTGGGGAAAGTAATATTTATGGACAACTTAAAGTAACAACTGGTCCTGTTTTTACAATAAGTTCGAGTAATGATGAGGTTGAAGTGGATAGTAATTTAGATGTTACTGGAAAAATATCATCAAACACATCGACGCTGACAGCGAGTTCTGATGATTATGATGTTAGTGGAATTAATATATTATTTGTAACAACCGCTGGGGGAAATGTAGTTCTTGGGGGATTAAAAGGTGGAGTTGATGGGCAGTATTTACATATCGCAAGAAAAGACGCAACCAACGATTTAACTTTAGAACATTTAGAAGGAGTAGGAACTCAAGAGATTTATATGCATGAGGGAACAGATGAAACTATCGATAGCTGGGGAGGATTCACATTAGTTTGTGATGGTTCGGATTGGTATGATGTAAGCCACGCAAAGCACGTATAATTATGGAAATAAATAAAATCAGCGACGAGGAAATAGAAATCGTTAGTGAGAATAGACATAAAATTTTCAAGAAAGATTTGTTAAAAGAATTTGATTAATAGGAAGGTTTAAATACTAACTATACTATATATATCTATGAAAAACTTAAACATATTCTTCGAGGACTACGAGTTCAAGAGGATGTTAATACTTAAAGCAAAACTCGGGCTCACTTGGAAGCAAGTGATTAGCCGGGGATTGAAAGGGGGTTTAAAAGATGGAAAAAATAACAATAACAAGCATTAAGAAAGTTGCTCGTGAAGGCAAGACTACGTTTTGGTCTTGCGAAACAATCAATGGATCTAAGTATACAGTTTGGGATTCAGAGATTGCGGCTAACATCGAGAAGAATCTTAATATTGAATGTGAGGTTGAGACAAAGCAATCAGGAGACTTTTGGAATATCCGAGCATTCGCTCCGAGCAATGTCACACCTATGGCTGAGAAGATTGAAGTTAACCCAAGCGAAAAGAGGAAGTCAGTCAAAGGTTCGGCTTATGAGAAAGACCCTGTTGGTTTAGCTGTTGAGTGTTTTGTAGCATTGATAACTGAAACAAATGAAGCACCTGAAACAGGCGGAAAAATAATGGACACTTGTATTAAGTTGGTAAAACAAGCCCAAGAAGCCTTTAATTGATGATGGCAAATGTTGATAAAGTAAGAGACGTCTTGAATGCTATTAAGGATGTTGAAGTTGATAAGATTGAAGTTGATAATTATGATATAAAAAGTGATACAGTCATAAAAATAACAATTCTCAATCCAATTAATAAGGTTCAAACAATTAAGCCCATTAAGATTAAAAAATGAATGGGAAAATTGTCAAAACAGTAAAGAAAGTTCTTGAACAGGCGAAGAGACTACTGAAGATGGAAGACGAAAAAATATGGAGGGAAACATTCAAGCACAACAACAGCCCGATAGTGATTCAAAGGTATAAATGGGGACATATGATCTCTACTGGGACGCTGATATTAAAGTATCGGAATGAAACGGGAGAAACATTTTGTTTGAATGAGAAAGGTGGATGGGAGTTGTGGCCTGCATTCAATCCAAAGATGGAGAACTGGACAGATGGGAAAAAACTAAAATTTAATTATTAAGCCCTCTATTTGAGGGTTCATAGTCATGGGAAGAAGAATTAAGTGTAAGGAATGTGGAGAGGTGAAGGTGCATTGTGCTCTTGGCTTGTGTAGTAAGTGTTACTTGAGGTTGGCTAGGCAGAAGAAGGATGCTAAGAATAAGCCTCAATTTTGACGGGGGGTTTAAAAGGCTTAAAATGTGGTCCTAACTTCTAACAACTTTCAAATATTCCAAAATTGTTCTCCTAGAACTTCCCCATTTCATAATACATTGATTGATTAATTTCTCTTGATCTAATTCCTTCCCACTTTCATTAACTTTCTTAATTGCATTTTCCAAATGCCTGAGTCTTTCAAGTTTACGTTCTTCATGACTTACCATACTTTAACTCCAACAGTTTATTATCAACAACTCTGATCCATTCGCCAATTTTGTTAAAATCATCCCAAACCCTATCAAAAGATTCCTTAACTTCAATCCTTAAAATATCCATTCTAAACCTCAAATTTTCATATATCAAATAAACCACTAGAACAACCAAGAAAGCAACAACCCAAATGATCACTTCATTTACCATAATTATTTGTGTGTTCTCTTATTTAAATAGTTATGGGTAATGAGATAATAATAAAAATAGCGACGGTAAACCCCTTTTACAGCGCTCTTCTAGCTAAGATGATGCTGTACCTTAAAGGGAATTTCTGGCTTTTGCTTGGCTTTTTTAGTAATGGCTACTCTAGATATATAGAGAGTACACACATCATTTAATAAAGATGTAGTTATAGATTACTGATGTAGAGGTTTTGAAGGAGTCTACAATTCATAAACCACAACTATAGATCACCTAATTCAAATAAAATCTTTCCCACAATCAAGAGTACTAAACTTCTATCTTTCATCCCCTCGATAAATCATTCTGCTATTTATAGATTCCGTTCGTTTTGTATGTGCGAACGGATTTGTCTCCAATCAACAGCTTTAAATATATATCCAACGTTAGCTTGCCGTGCTGCAAGCTAACAGCATAATAGTTCTAGCCGGATTGGAGAAGGCACCATACAAGCCCATACAAGCCTTCTAAGGGGATTTAGAGAGCTGTGGGCTACCTCAGCTCTCATATCTAAGCTTGCTAACAGCTAGTCAGCTGGCAAGCTCTCGTCAAGCATATCAATCTGGTTTGGGGACCAGACAAACCAGCTTCATAAGCATGCCGGCAAGTTGCACTTGCATAGCTAGCCAGCACAGCTGGCAATAGGGCTGGCAAGCCAGCCAGATAACCACCAATAGGGCTAGCTCCGCTAGCCTAATACAACGGGGCTCCCTCTGGTCGCCCCTGACAAACAACAACATATATAAAGAACACACAACAACAACAACTATGACACCAGAAAGAACATCAAGAGCTAGAATCAAAGGACAACTAAGACAAATGTGGGTACGCTCCTACGAAAGAGCCACAGCCATGAAGAGAGATAATTACTCCTGTACCAAATGTGGAATAAAACAATCAAAGAAGAAGGGAGCAGAGGTCAAAGTCAACGTACACCACAAAGAAGGAATAGATATATGGGATGACATCATAAACCTCATCACCCAACACCTACTATGTGACCCAAACAAACTACAAACACTATGTGAGGACTGCCACCACACCATATAACATGACAACCAAGACCCCCAAGTATGACATCTTTAGACCATGGCTGACACTGGACCCATGGCAAACCAAGTATATCAACACAGAAGGTAACTGCTTCTTACTATGTGGGAGACAATCAGGTAAGACAGCAGCAGCATCAATCAAGTTCGGGAAGAGAGCAGCAACTAAACCCAACTCAATCATACTAATGATAGCATACACAGAGAAACAAGCATACTCACTATTCTTCAAGACACTAATGTACTTAGAAGCCAAATACCCTAATAAGATCATAAGGAAGGGTAACAAAGGACCAACCAAACATATAATCAACCTAACTAATGGCTCAATCATCAAGTGTTATGCAGCAGGAGTATCAGGAGACGGACTAAGAGGAGAGACTATAACAAACTTAGTAATAGATGAAGCAGCACCAATGGATAGAGATATATTCACAGCAGTAACCCCAATGATAAGTATAACAGGAGGAACTATAGACATACTCTCAACCCCAAGAGGGAAGGAAGGATACTTCTATGACTGCTCACTAAGAGATGATTACACTAAGTTCTATGTATCAGCAGAGGACTGCCCAAGACATACTAAGGAGTATCTAGCATCAGAGAGAGCAACTATGAGTGAACTACAATACGCCCAAGAGTATCTAGCTATGTTCTTAGATGAACTGAAGAGAGTGTACTCAGACCAATGGATTAAGAAAGTATGCAACATAACCCTAAACAACCAACTTAACACAAATACACTACTTAGCGACTCTAAACCTCAACTTCCCCCCCCTATAGAGGTGGACCCCACACAAAATTTCCTAATAACAAGCCCCCTCCCAGCCAGAGACTACTTCCTAGGCATGGACATAGCGCGAATGGGAAAGGACGAGACAACCTTCGAGTGCTTAGATGGCACTAACCCCGACAACGTAACACAAGTTTTCAGAATCGTAACCAAAAGACAATTAATAACCGAAACAGCGAGGAAAGCAATAAGACTGAACGAACTATGGGATTTTAATAAAATAGGAATAGATGATGGCGGGATGGGTGTCGGAGTCCTTGACATCCTCTTGGGAGACTCCTCAACGGAAAACAAAGTAGTGGGGCTTAATAACGCGAGCAGGGATATAGACGCTGAGGAAGGCCACAAACCCCTCCTAAAGGAAGATATGTACAACTACACATTAATCGGTGGAGAACAAGGAAAACTCCATCTTCTAAACAATGACGAATTAATCGCAAGTTTCAAATCAATACAATGGGAATTTACAAATGGAAAAGTTAGAATATCCGGAAATGATTCACATGAGGTAGAAGGCGTGATTAGGGGCTATTATCTCATAAAGCAAAAGTTATTAAAACCCTTTATCATGTCTTTATAGTATGGCTGCAACAAGTGTTTTATCAACAGATGCGGAGATGTTAGCAATGGCTGGAGAACTAGTCGACGCAACAGGCTTCACAGATGACAATAAAACCGCATGGGGAATCCAAGCCGAGAACTTCCTTTCGGCTCTAGTAAATTATGATCTCACCGCAAACGTCTTAACTCTATCAGCAAACTACAAACAAATGCTCTCCGAATATGTCGCAAGGTATGTCGCTTGTTCTGCAATAATGTACAACATGGCGACGGTAGGGGCGGTCTTTTCATCCCTAATCGAACCGGAAGACATGGTTCAATATCATATTCATAGAATGGAGAAGATTGAAATTCTCCTAAAAGATGGTTCTGTTCTAAAAGAGATGGGGATAGCATGACTTTAGATATTCCGGGAGAAAAGGTTTTTATTCAACGTGATGTTCGAGAGACTCCGGCGGCAACAGCGACAGCAACTTCTGTCGGATTAACAGATCCTCAATATTTAACATTAGCCCTCCACGCAGATTTAACAGATGAACGAGTTCTAACAGCAGGGGAAGGGATTGACTTCACAGATACGGGAGCGAATGGAACCTTAACAATTAACGGAGAACACGCAACGGACACAGGAAACAAAGGGATCGCAACGTTCGACGCAAGCGATTTCGACGTAACCGCCGGGGCAGTTACGATTGATGATAGTGGGATAGACCACGACGCAACTACAAACACCCATAATATGACAACAGACATCGATGCAAGAATGACACCGGGAGAAGGGATTAATTATGTGACTGGAACAATATCTTGTGAATTAGCAACGGACGCGAACAAAGGAATAGCGACATTTAATTTAACAGACTTCAACGTAGCAACTGGGGATGTAACATTAAAGGCGATTGTGGTTACTTCTATCGACGGAGATTCGGGAACGGCAACGCCAGCAGTACATAATATCGACATTCTGGGAGGTGATGGAATTTCAACGGTTGGGGCTTCTAATGACATTACAATAACGGCAGACGTAACTTTGGCAACAGTCCCACCAATCGGGGCGATAGTTGCATGGAATAAATCCATGACAGGCGTCCCAGCAACTTTGCCATCGGGTTGGAGAGAGTGTGATGGGTCAGCAGTCAGCGACGGTGATTCACCTATGGATGGTCAAAACATGCCTGATCTTAATGGTGGAGAATTCTTAAGAGGAGATACAACATCAGAAGGAACTGGGGGAAGTGCAACAATGGCGCATACTCATATTTTAGGACATACTGAAGCTTCTAGTTTAGAATTTACAAGTAGTAAAATAGGTTGGACTGGAAATACTTCAGCTCTAGAAGTTGTTGATGCAGGGGGAGCAGAGACAGATGAGATAGTGACAGGATCTACGGCTGGAGCATCAAACACAGAAAATCGACCTCCATACTACAATGTGGTGTGGATAATGCGAATTAAGTAAAGTTTAAATAATCTGTTTTTCTTAGCAAACCATGGCAAACGGAACAAGAGACTACGATAATGTCGAGGTAATGAACGATACGGACGGGACTTTGTCACTTGTTACGAGTCCGAGCCAAGATTTAGATTCTCCAGCTTTAGAAGAAAGTGGCTGGGTTAATCCAAAGTGGGCGGAATATAACGGCTACTATCGAAAGAACCAAGGGGGCACTAAGGCGGCCATAACTCAATACGCAGTTTGGATTGCGGGCCGAGGATTTGACACCGACGAGGCAACACAGAAAAGACTAGACAAAATTCGAGGAAATGGGACCGACACATTCAAAGGAATTCTTAAAAATATGTTGAGGGTTAAGAAAGTTAATGGTGATGCCTTCGCGGAAATTATCACATCAAATAAGAAACCACCGGAAGCCAACGGAAGAAATCTTATTAATGTAAAACCTCTTAATCCTGGAAAGACAAAAATATTTCTAAACACTGCGGGGATTACAATAGGATATGAGCAGGTAGATAATGAAGGGAAAACTATCGGGAAACGACTGGAACCTTGGCAAGTGTTTCATTTATCAAACGACAGGGAAGGGGACGAGGGTCACGGAATCTCCGTTTATGAAGGCTCTACGAAAATGCTGGATAAGATTGAGCAACTTGATCAAGACATGACGGTTGTGTTTCATAGATATGTCATGCCTTTCCTTATCTTCAAAGCCAAGACAGACAAGGAAGCAGAGTTAGCGAAACTTACATTATCCTTAACAACTGGGTTGAACAAAGGGAAGGGGTTAGTAATTCCAGAGAAGGCCCTGGACACAGCAGATTTTAAAGTTCCTCAATTCGCGACGCTGAACCCTCTAGATTGGCGGAAGGAGTGGAAGGGTGAAGCGATTAAAGATTTAGGTATGCCTGAACTTCATCTAGGAAACGCCGGCGGAACAAATGAAGCCTCTTCAAAAATGGTAGCCTTCACATTCGAGCAACCGGTGGCGGATGAACAAGAAGATTTAAACCAACAGATTTTCCAACAACTTAACATCAAAGGAAAGCTAGTCGAACCATTAAGTATTGATGATAGTGTTTCAGAAGATGAAGGTAAGGATGGCAACCTCTCCGGAGAAAAGAAATCAGAAATTAAAAAAACACCTGCGAAGAAAGAAGATAAAAACCCTTCTAACTCGTCGGTGAAAAAGAAATTATGAAATTTAAACAAGATATGGAAGTATGGTATGGAGTGATTAAGAGAGCGGTTATCGTCGGAGGACTTATGCTATTCTCAGGAGCGTTAGCGTCTAACTGTTGGAACTTCCAACAGGCATTTATCGCAGCTGGAATTTATACGTTCGCAGAGTTAGCCAAGAACTATAAGATAGATATGACCAAGCAACATAATTCTAAGTTTATGATCTTCCCGTGAAGTCCTAATCTCCTCATGGAAAACTTCCGGAGCCCGGACTTCCGCACCTTCTAGTAATGCATAGGAAAGTTTATAAAGAGAACACACATAATATTAATATGGTAGAAGATTCACCACCAACACCAACGGACAATTCTGAAGGTAAACCGGAGCCGTCGACACCACCTTTAGATAGTCCTAAAGATGAAGGAATTTCTGAACTTGATAGAGCGGAAGAGATTAATAAAGAAAAAGCGAGACTTCTAGAAGAAGATAAAAAATTAACTGAAAGAAAAGAAAAATTACAAGCGGTTCAAATGGTGGGCGGTCAAACTGTCGCAGGGCAAGAACCTGTTAAAGAAACCGAAGATGAGAAGAAAGTTAAAGGGGCTAGTAAATTCTTTGAAGGAACTCAATTAGAAGAAGATATTAAGAAAGCAAATGAATAAAAAAGACTGGCAAGCAATAGAGAAAAAACTTCTAGAGGGGATTGCTATAAACAAAAAGAACAAAATTTTAGCTGAAGATGGCATAGAAGAAGGAGAGTTAATTCTAAAATCAGTTCAAGCCAAAATCAAAACATTTAAATAGTATTCGACACACCGAATAACTATGGCAGTAGCAGTATGCATTGAAGCACCAACAATTTTTAAGCGTAGAATAATCGATAATACTACGGCGGTACCTATCGGAACAATTATGAAAGCAGAGAATGATGGAACTGTGGTCGTGAGTGCAGCAAGTGCGGATCCATTCGGAGGAATCTGTTGGGTAGCACATACAGCAAACGAAGGAGTTACTGAATTAACAGTCGCTATGAATGGAAGATGGGAAATGACTTCAACTGCGGCAGCAATCCCAGCAGGTAATGCGGTATCTATTGCTGGAGCAAACACAATAAGATTAGCAACAGAAGCAGACACTATCGTTGGAGCTGTTGTTGGTAAAATTCTAACAGAAGAAAGCGGAACTGGCGGACAAGTCACGGTAGACGTGGGGACGTTAGTATAAGATGGCAGCTGAAATAGAGAGAGAAGCTGAATTAAGAAAAGAGTATATTGATTCTGCAGTTAAGGCAGTTGTTAAGGTTGAGGAAAAATGGAAGGCTATGTGTGCTATCGACAAATCAGACTCTTATACAGAAAGTTATTTTAGAGAAACAAACGACGATTCTACAGATCCCGGCGCAGACTCATATTCTCCAATCGGAGGAGTCCCAGAGTTTACACCATTCCCTTATGTTGATGTAAAGGAAACAAAGGTTAGTTCTGTTATTGAGAAATACGCAGCAACAAGTATGATTTCTATGGAAGCAGGACAATACGCAACAGTCCCAATGCTTCAAAGAAAGATTTATAGAATTGGAAGAAAGATTATCTACCAAGAAGACAAAGCAATACATGACGCTTGTTCAACTGTGACAACTGGTTACGGAAACACTCACGCAGTAACTATTGGAAGTGAATGGGATTCGGCAACTGTCGCGAACAGAGACCCAGTTAAAGATATTCTCGACGCTATACAACTTTTAAGAGCAGATGGTATTGATGCTTTGGCAGGTAATGGTAAGCTTGTAGTTAATGGTCAAGATTACACAAACATTATTTCAAACACAAAAGTTCTAAACCATCCAACTTATTCAAGTGGAGTGATGAAGAACGGACAGCAAGGAAGTCTTTTGGGATTGACGATTGTTGTTTCGGAAGTGGTCACAGCAGATAGCGCTTTTGTTCTTGTAGCAAAACAGGGAATGGTTTGGAAACAAGCAACACCTCTATCAACAGCTACAACAGTAACTCCCGGTAAATACACACAGATTGACGCATGGGAACGAGGAGTATTTCAATCACAAGCACCTAATGAAATCTGTAAAATTACAAACACGAGGAAGACATAATGACAGCTGAAGGAAGATTGTCTCGTGGGAAACTTAATTATGAAGCAGGAAGATTTTTAGATAATTCTGAGACTTTAGAATATATTGCAACACTAAAGACAGAGGAGCCTAAGGAAGCAAAACCTAAGGAGGCTAAAAATGTCAAGTCCAGTAAATGAAATTCTTAGACCGATAACTTTAGTTCTTCCACATGTTACAACAGTTAATAGAGATTTGATGAAGGCAGAACTCGGAACAATAATTTATAATTCTACTACTAATAAAATAAATTGGTGTGATGTTGATAGGACAGTCGGCGCCGGATCATGGTCTGTGGTGACCTCTTCATAATGGAAGATATATTAAGACCAACAGCTTTAGTTCTCCCAAATATTGCAGATGGGACAAGCGCGGATTTTTACAACGGGGAAGAGGGAAGTTTTTGTTTTGATGTTAATGCAACTAAATTAGGTTTCGTAACTGTGGCAGGCACAAGTGAAGAAACAGTGACGAGTTCTTAATGGCAGCAGGAGATATTTACCAAATTACTGGGGGGCTTGACGGTCGTAAAGCAGTCGCTTTCTTAGGAGGGGCTACTGATGACGGGGTGCAGATTGATACTTTCGCAGCCGGTAGAGTTGCAGCTAATGACACTAAAGGAACTTTCACAGCTTGGATTAACCCAGCAGACAACACAGGAACCTATGCTTTTATTGGATGTGGAGATGAAAGTGCAGTCCAGTATTTTTATGCAGCAGTTATTGCAGGAGAAATAACTATCAAGTCAGCAATGACAGGACCCAATGTAGCTTTTGATATGGTTACAGTAGGAGCAGATGTTAAGGCTCATGAATGGACACACATCGCAATAGTTCAAGATGCAGTTAAGCCAAAGATTTATATTAATGGTGTTGAATTTTCATTAAGAAAGGGAACTCTAACAGAGACAGATGTTACAGAACCTACCTATTGGTTTGATACATGGGCATTAATCGACGGAGGACATATTGGATGTGCTGATTCTATCGCTGGAGGCGGAGCATTAACTCTTGAATTTAAAGGGGCTATTGGTGCAGTGAAATATTGGGACACAAACCTAAGCGATACACAGGTTAATGACGATTATGTCAATGCCAATTATACAACAAACTTAATAGCACACTGGGATATGAACAATGGATATGTCAATGTGGCTAACGCAGGAACTTACGACGGGACGGCAGTTGGGGACATAATATTATATAATGGTTATTCAGAATTTGATTCAAGATTAAGATATAACGCAACTCCCCTAGTAGCTGATGACATTTCTTTCACAGCAAGCAATGGAACTGGTTATGCAATAGTTGTTAAGGCGGCCTAAGATGGCAAAGAACCCATTAATTAGGAGTTATCCAAAAAAGGTTAATGCTCCTCTACAAAAGAAATCTGCTGGAATTTTAGACGACTTCGCTGTTCGTAAGAATGTAGCCACTAAGGAGGGGACTGTTGAAAAGGTGCCAACTAATGATTCTGATATTGCCAATAAAAAATATGTTGATGACTTAACAGGCGACCATCCACATCAAGATGTTCAGACTACTGCGAGTCCTACTTTTGTTAAAGTTTCTGCCCCAGCAGGAGAGTTTGACACAATAGCAACTGATACAGATGGAGATATAACATTCTTAAATGATTGCTATTTTACAAACAGAACAGGGCATGATACTTTCTTAGATTGTGTTGCTGATGAGCATATTGACTGGACTGATACAACTGAGGATTTTAAAACAACAGGAAGCGGGAGTTTTGGAGAAGGTTTGGAAGTTAATAAAAACACAACTAATCAAGTTGGTTTGACTTTAAATGGGATAGATGTTGGTGGTCCTTTTGGACCGAGAGGTGGATTTGTTAAATGGTTCTTAAATGATAGGTTTGTTGGTGGATATACTTTTATGAATGATAGACAAGAGATAGTTTTTGATACAACAATTCAAGCAACAAGTGCAGACCAAGGCAATGCATTTATTAATGTAATGAATGGTTCTGCTGGATTTGCAGGTGGAGATTTAACAATAAGTTCAACTGGAGAATTAGAGACATCTTCAAATATAAACATAGCAAGTGATACAAATGGTTTGCAACTCGGGGCTGGACAGGATGTTAAATTATATAGTAATGGTTCTTCTGGAAATTTTATATTTGAGTCTGACGACAAAGTTCAAGTAAGATTAGGAACAACAACAACACCATTTACGACGACCTTTCTTCAATTAGAGGATGGAGAAAGTCACATGGGATTTAATCCAGGTGCTAACTTAGTTGATGGAATTAGAGTTTTTGAAGATAGCGCAAGTGGAGAAAATAGAGATTTTAGGATTTATGGTTATCCAACTGGAGAGAGTAATATTTATGGACAATTTAAAATAACTTCTGGTTCTGAATTTTCTATAAGTTCAAGTGGTGGAGATATTGGACTTTTGAATAATGCAATTGTTTATGGAGATTTAAACGTAACAGGAAACATAACAGCAGACACATATTTTGGAGATGGTTCACAACTTACAGATATAGTTGGAGATGGATTTTATAATTGGACAGAAGGTGCAGGTGCAACTGATAATTTTAAGACAGCAAATAATGCTACTATTGAAGGAATTATCTTTGGAGAAACAAAAGCTTTATCTTATGAATATGAAAAAATTATTAATGGTGAATTTACTAGTAATTCAGATGGTTGGATAGAAGGAACGGGGTGGGGTCATGATTCAGGTTTAAAAGCCGAAAGATATTATCATATGGGGAATATTGCAGGTGTTCAATTAATCCAACATGTTCCCTTAATTGCAGGAGATACTTATGAAGTTAAATATAGTATTTTAGATTGGGATGTTACTCCTTTTACTGAGCGGTTAGAGATATTGTTTGGTGGAGATATTGGAACTGGAACATCAGTAGCTGTTCATAATAGTAATGTTGATGGAGGAGAAGTTGGTGATTATTCTTATACAGTTGTTGCACCAACAAATTCAAGTTTATATTTTATTATAGACCAAGATGGTCCTATAACTATATTTAATATGAGTTTAGATGATATTAGTGTTAGAAAAATAATACCTGCGGGAGAATATAATGAATTTAATGGAAGTATTATTTTAGGAGAAGGTGGAGATATTTATTATCGTTCAAGTGTTTATGATGAAGAAAAGTATGGAAATCCTTTTAAATATTTTAAAGATGTTAGTGAGTATTCTAAACTAGATGATAAAACAAATAATTTAGTTATGGAACATAGTAATAGACCTCCTTTTTTACAAAAGAATTTTACAAGAGGTTATGGTGGTGAGGTTGTTTTTATGGAAGGATTACAAAGTTGGAGTAGTTGGATTGAATATTCTAATTATAAAGTTATTCAAAAGGTTAATGATTTAGAAATAGAAAATCAAATGCTTAAAGATTGTATAATAAATTCAGATGATTTCATAAAATTAAAGGAATGTATTAAATGATAAAATTGTAATATTAAATTTAATAGGATACCGATTCGCTTTAACTGAGGTTTACGAAAATTAAATCATGGAGGAAAAAAATGAAAAATAAATTAATAATGTTATTAATAGTAGGAATGTTTATGATTAGTTTTGCATCTGCGGAAACAGAAACTTATAAAATAAATACTAAAACAAATCTACAATTTACTTGTACCTTAGATAACGCAATCCCAACAAGTGCAACATTTAATATAACTATTACAGATAAGGAAGGAAATTATTTAATAAATAACCAACTAACAAATGAATTAGGAAATGGGGCATTTAATTATACTACTACATTTCCAAAGGCAGAAATATACAAAGTTCAAATGTTTTGTACTGATGGGTCTTATTCTTATTCAAATGAAGGATATTATAATATTACCCCTTCAGGATTTTCAGGGACATTAGGATTTTATATTTTAATTCTTGGATTATCTTTTGGAGTAATCATTTTAGGATTTGCATTAAAAGATGCTGTTATAGTTATTTTAGGTTCTTTTGGATTATATTTTATGGGACTTTATATTCTATTCTTTGGACTTGATGGAATAAGAGACCCTGTCTATACTTGGGCAATTGGAATTATAATTTTAATGTTAGCTGCATATATTTCACTTCGTTCTGCTTATGAATTAATCATAGATTAAACATCGATATTTATAAACCTATTATCATATATTATAATATGTTATATCTTTTAAGTGAGGTGAGAAATGGAAATAAGAAAAGTTTTAATCAGAACGGATGGAATAAAGTATCTAATAATTCCGAAGAAGTCAAAAATAAAAAACGGAGAATTAGTTTTAGTTACTAATAATTTAAAATTAATAACTAAATTTATGGAGGAAGAAAAATGGAAGAAACAGAAATAAAAGAAGAAAAAAAGGAAGTTAAAAAAGTTAAAGAAGAAGACTATAAATTAGTAACTGTTCCAACTGGTGAGGCAATAGCAATTCAAACACCAACAGGAGATATAATTACATCTGAACAAGCAATTGTAGAACTTTTAAACATAACTAAAGAGATTAAAAGTGGATTAGTGGATTAGAATGATTGGGATAATATTTGAATACGGCTCTGAAAAAATTGAAGTAAGGGTGGATAAAGAAAATTGTTATTTTAGGACTGGTCAATTTGGAGGGGCATTAGTTCCTATTGATTCAATCAAAATAGATAAGGTAGGTTCAATAAAAGAACATCCAGATTTAAAAGATAGAAGCGACTGGAAAGAAGAAACAATTAAAAGATTTAAAGATAAATTAAAAACTTATAAAACAGAAATGGAAAGAGTAAAATATGTAATGGAAGATTTAAGTAAAATAGGATACAAACCTCTTTATATTCAAAGACAAGGACATAGGGTACAAAAAATAAAATGAATGATTATATAAAATTATACGAAGAAAGAAGAAAGAAAAAACTTAAAGAAATTGAATTAGCAAAAAAGAAATTTTATTCTCTTAATTTAGTAGAACGAAATGCTTATGAACAGATTATTGAAAGAAATAATACTTCATGGATAACTCTATTCTTTTACCCAATTAAGTTATTATTTTATTATGGATTATTTTACATTGTAGTATCTCTCCTAACAGGTGTTGGGATTGAAACATTTAGACAGTCATTTATTTCTTTAAGTGAGGTAATGGTTTATGCTTCTATGATTTTATTTTTTATAGGATTGATAATGTCTATGGTTAATGAGAGTCATACAAATAAATTAAAACTAAAACTACTTAGATAATGTGGCAGGAAAACCTATTCAGCAATTTATTAGTAGTCGGAATATTTTTAACACTAGGAATAATGATTTACTGCAAAGTAACAAAAAAAACACTAATTGATTTGATTAGAGAGTGGAGAGAATCAATGGCAGAACCAATAGAATAATGAATAAAATAACAAAAATATTTTTAGCAACAATCGCAGGAATAGATGTAACCTTAACAATTTTTACTCCAATACTTTTAGCAGTTCTTTGGATAAGTGTATCTGGATTTAATTTTTTCTCTTATGCTTTATATGGTTTAGGATTATTTGCGACTTTGTTTCGTGCAATAAAAACAGGTTGGTTAAAAAATGGCTGAAGAAGAAGAAAATATTAGCGACGAAGAAGCAATTTTAAAGATAGCTGCTGCAATGAAAGACAGTAATCAAGCAAAAGAAGATAAACAATCAATCCATACCTTTCTATTTAATGTAGCAACGGCAGACGATACAAAAAAGATTGGTAATCTAAGAAATGATAAAGATTTCAACGAGTTAGGAATACCCCCACATAATGTTAGGGGAAGTTTTGAATTAGGAAGAATTAGTAGTTTAATAATGGATAATGATGTTTTTGCTCAATGGTTTAATGAAGAAGCAGAAAATACATTAGCAACAAGTCTATCAAGTGAAGGGTTCTTAATAAAACAGGCAACAACAGTTACAAAAAATGTTTCGGATATGACACCTCGTAGAAAAATAAATAAGGGATGGTTTGGAAAATCTAAAATCGAGGAGAGTGGGGGAGAACAAAAAAAATGATAAAACTAAATAAAAGAAAGGAGGAAAAATGGGATTAAATAAAGAAATACAAGATATAAAAGCAATACTAAGACCAAAAGAAAAAGAAAAGAAAAAGAAATTTAGACTACCTTTTGGTAAGAAAGTTGGAAAGGCACAAAAGAAAAGAAACTATGTAACTGTAATGAAAATAAATGAAAATGGAAATATAGATTTTCAAAAAAGACAAATAGTAGAACAAACTTTTATGGAAGATGGGATACCAAGATTAGGCACACCAAATTATGTTTTAAGATGGAAAAAAAATCCAATGGTTATTCTCCCAAGTTGGAGTGTAAAACCTTATTCACCATCTGATGAACATGAGAAATCTTTAAACGATGGTTCAAATACTAAAGGTTATAAAATTCTTATGGCGAAAATGCAATCAGAAATAATTAAACCAACCAAACAAATGGGTGGTATACTTAAATGGATATTAGGATTAGGATTATTAGCTGTAATAGGTTATGCCTTTATGACGGGAGGTGGATAGTGGGATTTAAAAAACTTAAATATAATACTGGAGAAGGTCTAGTTAAAATGAAGATAGAAGATGCCTCTGGAGCAAGAATAGAAAATTGGACTATCATGATGAGCGATTTAGGAAAGTTGTCAAGATTACTTTGTAGGAAATATGGAATTGATTATAATACTGGAGAAAAAGACAGAGATTTAGACTGGGCAATGTGATTTTTTGTAATCGATATTTATAAAGTATAAAATACATGTAGTTCTATGAAACTCCGAGACTTACTAAGTAAAGTAGTAGAAAACAAAAAAAATGGGCAGTTAAACACTTCTATAAAAAAGAATAAATTAAAACAGATAGGTATTACTGAAGAAGATTTATTTGATTTAAAAATTGATTCCAAACTAAAAGGATTATTAAAAGAATGAAAAGGGGGGATAAATAATGGATTTACAAGAAATTGAAAGAAGATTATGTATTCTAAATGAAAAAAAAGTTCCTGTCAGAGATAAAAGAAGTCTAAGAGGGGGAATGCAGGGGAGATTAGAACGACAAGAGGTTAAAAGATATAGTCAAGATATAAAAAATCAAAAGGCATATTTAAAAAAGGAATTAGATTTAATAGGAACTCAAGAAGATTTAGACTTATCTATTCTATCTGAAAGGAAATTAAATAAGTTTAATGAACCAAAATTAAAAAAATTAAGAAATAAAAGGAGTTTCTTCTAATGGGTATTAATTATAATCCTTTCAAGGGTGCTTTAATTTGTAGTTTGGTTGTTATAGCTTTTGGTTTACTCTATCATGGAATAAAAGTTAATCCTTCTAATTGGGTTTTAGTTGCCTTATGGCTTCCAGTTTATATCTCTCCTCTATGGGTAGGGGCTAGTGTTTCTTATTTATCTGAACGGAGGAAAAAAGAATAATGGGAACTTGGAGTAATATAAAGGAGAATATTCGAGATATTGGTCAAGGGATTGTAAGTGTTATAAAAGGAAAACCAAAAACAACTGCAGAAAGACAAACTGCGAGAGATGTTGCAGAGTTTGAAAAAATAAGGGCTAATCCAAGAACAGGGGACACTTTAGGTTATACTCCAGTAAAAGATTCTTCAGGGGGAGTTATTTATCATAGTGGGGGTGGGGGAGGTGGCAGAGCCTCTGTTAGTCCAGCACCAAGTGGAGCATCAGCTGCACAGATAACAGAACAAAAAAGACTTAAAGCAATAGCAGAAAGATTAGCCAGAAGACTTAAAGCAATAGCAGAAAGATTAGCCAGAGAAAAAGCGGAAAGGGCAAGAATAGCAGCAGAAAAATTAAGGCAAACAAGAACTCAAGAAGCATTAAGGGATAAAACTATTGACAGCCGACAACAATTAAAAAGAGATATAGATAGAGCCAGAGAAAGAGAAAGATTAGCAGACGACCAAAGAAGAATAGACCAAGATATTTCTCGAATAAGAACTTCTTCAAGTGGGAGGGTAAACGTAACTAAGCCAGGCGAAGGTTCATCAGCCCAAAGAACTTCAACTTATTATGGTGATATTGTTGTTCCAGGGACGGAAGGATTAACTGCAACTGAATATAAAAGAGAGTTGGCTAAAAAAGCAAGGGAAAAATATGGGGTAGGAAGTGGTTTTCGTTCTGAAGAAGAAGTAAAAATAGTAGAAGTAAAACCAGTAGAAGTAAAACCAAAGGAATCTATTGTAACAAGTTCAAAAGATATATCTTTTAAAACTCCTAAAGTAGATAGAACTGGTCAAACTTATTCATCTACCCTAGGAGGATTTATTTCAACTGAAGAACTTTATAAATATGAGGATAAAACTGCAATTATATCCCCACTAACTTCTGAAGAAGCAATAAAAATTAAAGAAGTAGATTATGGGGGAAGTGCTAAAGGGATTTGGGGAGGGATAAAAGACATTCCTTCAGACATAAAAGATACTGCAAAAAAAATTACTTTTTCAATATTAGATAAAACAAAACCATTAACAGACACTACTTCAAAAGTTCAAACAATAGTAGCACCACCTATAGCATTCGGAATTGATAAACTTAAACCACAACTTGACATTTTTACTAAGGATGTTTTAAGTGTAAAGAAAAAAGTTGAAGAAAAAGCCAAGAAAGTTTATGGAACTTCTTTAGTTCTAGGGGGAATAGTAGATAAGAAAGTTACTCCAATCATAAAAGAAGGATTTGGAATTATTGCCAGGGATGTTTTAATTGGAAAAGAAAAAGTTGAAGAAAAAGCCAAGAAAGTTTATGGTGTTACTTCAATTATAGGAGGACAAGTTGAGGAAAGAGTTTCTCCAAAAGTAAGTCAAGCATTTAATTTATTCGCAAAGGATGTTTTAATTGGAAAAGAAAAAGTTGAAGAAAAAGCCAAGAAAGTTTATGGAACTTCTTTATATCTTGGAGGAAAAGTTGAAAAGGTTGTTACTCCAAAAGTAAAAGAAGGATTCTCTTTATTTGCTAAGGATGTTTTAAGCGTAAAGAAAAAAATAGAAGATACCACTAAGAAAGTTTATGGTGTTACTTCAATTATAGGAGGACAAGTTGAGGAAAGAGTTTCTCCTGTAATATCATTTGGAATTGATAAACTTAAACCACAACTTGACATTTTTACTAAGGATGTTTTATCTGTAAAGAAAAAAGTAGAAGAAAAAGCCAAGAAAGTTTATGGAACTTCTTTATACTTAAGAGGAATAGTAGATAAGAAAGCTAGGGCAAATTGGTATAGCCAACCAGATTCTTCAGAAACTTTAAGCTATTGGGTATCAGGACAACCTAAGAAAATTACAAAAGGAGAAAGAGCTGAAATTTATGAACAAGTTAAGGGATTCGCAGAAACAAGACTTAAAATAAGAGAAGAATCAGAAAAAGAATTTACTTCAGATATGGCTTTTAGTTTTCCAAGTACTTATAAACCAACCCAAGCGGAAATTTCACAAGAGATAATAAAAATAAAAAAAGAGGTAGGTTTTGTTAGTAAAGCAGGAGTAGTTGCTGGAGCTTATGTAATAAATCCTGCTGTAGGTTACGCTGCTGGAGGGATAATATTCAATAAAGAGATAGTAACAGGTATAGGAAAGGGGATTGATTATGTTGCACCTCCAATAACAAAAGAAATAAAAGTAACTACAGAGTCTAAAGATGAATTTGGAAATATAATTTATACAACAGAAACCTCAGAGAGAGGAACAGGATTTGCTAGAAAGGGTTCTGGTAGACAAATTCTTAGAGGAGCTTTATATGGTGCTTCTATTTTAATCCCTGGGGTTGGCTATGCTTATGGTACTCAGATAGTAAAAGGATTAGCAACTAGTCCAAGACAAACAATTGGTGGAATAGCTACTTACGCAAAAGAAAATCCTTATGAATTTGGAGCTATGCTTTCTACTGGAAAAGCAATAGAGGTAGCAAAAGTAAAAATTACAAAATTAAGACCTGATTATAAGGCTGTTGAAACCACTGTTATCGGAGAACGGATAATTAAAGGAGTAAAGGGAGAAGGTGGAAAATTTGATATTGGAATAATCCCAGAGAGGGGAAGTAAATTAGATATTAAACCATCCAAACTTGCTAAAAAATATGCTAGTGATATTCCATTGATTGATAAACCAAAATTACCCATCTTTACTAAATTAGAAAAAATAGGGATAGATGTTGCTAAGAAACAAGGAGATACTTATGTTGGAAGTGGTGCTGCAAAAGTATTAATTAAAGGAACAAGAACTGGTTTAGATGTAGATATAGTTTCTAAAAATCCACTTAAAACTGCAGAACTAATTGCTAAAAAATCAGGAGAAGGAACTAAAATAAGTCCACATAAAGTAAAAGGAATAGATGTTGTAGCAGTAACAGATAAATTTGGGAATAAAATAGATGTTGTAAGTCGGTCAGGTTATAGTTCTGCTCGTTCTTTATTTGGATATGGAGATTTAAAAACTGTAGAAGTAGAAGGATTAAAACTTTTAAGACCCCAAGAATTATTAAAAAAGAAAGTAGAAGTAATAAAAGATATTGGATTAACTGGAGAAAAGGCATCTAAAACAATTAAAGATATTAAAGCATATACTGGTGGAAAAATAGATATTGATGTAAGGAAGCCAACATTAACAGACCCTTATGGATATACTAGACAAGAGTTAGGTTCTCTTACTGGAACAACTGGAACTATTACTCATGCGTCTACAGGTTTATTTGGTTGGTTTAAAAAGAAAACAGATATAATTGCACAGCCAGATAATCCTATGTATGGATTATTTGGAACTCCTCCTGATATAAAAACTGGGATGCCGATGGCAAGGGCATCAAGACTCGGTGCTGAAGCAACGATGAGAGATTTACTTACAGGAAAAGCAACAGTAGGTAAACCATCTTCAAAACCACAAATTATTGTATTTGAAGGTCAAAAGATAGGGGCAGAGGGAAAATTTTATGTTCCATTTAAATCAACAGAGTTTGAAGTTGTAACCCCTTTAGTAGATGCAGCAGGAAAACCAATAGCTATTAAAAAAATAGGAAGTGGGGGAATAACAGTTATTAATAAGAAACCAGTAAGATTAGTTTTAGCAGATTTTGTAGCAAAAGGAGATTTATCTGCAGAAACATTAGGACTAATTGAAAAATCTAAACAAGGAAAATTATCAGTAGTAGAAACTACTAAATTAAAAAAGTTAGTAACTAAGGAAACAGGGATAGATTATTTATCTACAGATAAATTATATTTTGACCCAAATAGATTCACACCAAAAATAGTGGGACAGACTCCACAAGAAACTATTGTTTCTACAACTGTAGGAGCAAAAACTGAAAGTATATCTTCTAGTTCATTAAGTGCTAAACCTTATGAAGTTGTTTCTATTTCAAGACCCACAGTATCTTATGTCTCAACATCAATAATATCAAAACCATCAGGTAAATCTTCTGTTTCAAGAGTATCTACATTATCTTCAACCATATCTAAATCTTCAAAGGTATCATCTATAATATCTTCAAAAACATCAGCTGTATCAAGACCTTCAAGAGTATCTTCTGTTTCAAGGGTAGCTTCTGCCATCTCAAAACAATCATCTGTCTCGAGACCTTCAAGACCATCCTCACCTATATCAAAAGTATCTTCAACAAAAAAACCAATTATCTCTCTACCAAGCAGAATGTTAAAAAGAGTTAGAGAACAACCAGAAATATTTGAAGCATTTATATTAAAAGGTGGAAAAGAAGTAAGTATAGGAAAAGGTGGTAAAAAAGTATTAGGAAAAAAACTATCTAAAAAACTTAAAGGAGAACTTTCAGCATCAGGATTCTTAACAAAGGGCGGAAAGAAAATTAAAGCAACTGAGACAGGATTATTAAAAGATGTAGAATTTAGAGTTGGTAAAAGAAAAGAATATTTAATCGTGGAACGAAAAGAAAAGCGATTGCGAAAAGCGGGGACGGGAAAACTTATCCAACCTTTTAGGTTTAATGGAAAGAAGTCAAAGAAAAGTAATTTATTTAATTTGTAATCGATATTTATAAAGGATAAACCTATTAGGTTTTATAATGGGAATCAAAAGTATATGGTTAGACCATGAAATAGATGAAATGAAATTAAAAAAAATAGCCAAAGCTCAAAAGGAATCTGTTTCTAAATTAATGAATAACTTATTAAAAAAGAATTATGATATTATCAAGGAGAAGAAAAAATGAACCGTAGGGGAAGTGTCATAATTTTTGGGATTATGTTATCAGTTGTTGTAATTATTTTGGCATTATCACTTGCTCCTGTAGGCAAGGAATTTATAGATGATGCGAGAAATGTAAGTGTTGGGGATACTATTGGAATGGATTGTGGTAACGAGAGTATAAGTTCATTTACAAAAGCTGCGTGTGTTGTAACGGATTTCAGTTTATTTTATTTTTTCGGAGGATTAATTTTCATAGCAGGTGTCATAATAACTGGGAGAATAATTTTTACATAACATGAAAAAAATAATGATGGATATATTAAATGGAATGGAATCACCAGATAAGATAATTAGCAAATCAACTAAAGCAGTATGTGGGGTTTTTGAAAGAGAAATAGTTGTTAAAAAATCAGAAGTAAGTAAAACAAAATCTAAACTAAGAGCATCTGGATATATTATTATAGGAACTGGAGATGCTGGATTTGGAAGAACAAAAATTTGGTTTAATCCAGCAGGAGTAAGTCTATGAATAAAAAAGGACAAAGTTTAGGATTAGCAATTATGTCTTTTATTTTTATAATAATTGCAGGATTTGTAATGATTAATTTTTTAACAGGAGAAGTAACAAGGTCAAGAGTAGATATGGCTTGTTCAGATGTAGATAGTATTGAAGACGGAAATAAATTATTTTGCATAATTTTAAACGCTACCATTCCTTATTATATTTGGATTATTTTAACCGTCGCCATTGGGGCAATTACTGTGAGGTATATACTCTAATGGCATTTAAGAAAGGAAACATACCATGGAATACAGGAAAGAAATGTCCAGAAGAAACAAAAGAAAAAATAATCAAAGCTATAAAAGAAGGAAGATATGGTATGACTAGGAAAAAACATTCAGAAGAAACTAAAAAATTGATGTCCAAAAGAGCAATTGGAAGAAAACAGACATTAGAAACAAAAAATAAAATATCTAAATCATCAATAGGAAAAATATTTACAGATGAACATAGAAAAAACTTATCATTAGCAGGTAAAGGTAGAAAAAAAACAGAAGAATGTATCCAAAAAATTATCAAATCAAAAGCACACATTAAGGGAAAAACTTATGAAGAAATTTATGGAATAGAAAAAGCTAATAGTCTTAAAGCTAAATTAAGAATAGATAATGGTGGAAAAAATAATAGTATGTTTGGGAAAACACATACAGAAGAAGCTAAAAAAAGAATAAGTACAAAAAATAGTGGAAGACAATCTTGGAATAAGGGAGGAGAATGTAGTGAGGATATTAAAAAATACTTATCAGAAAAATTTAAAGGGGAACATCATTCTCCAAATACAGAATTTAAAAAAGGACATAAAACATGGATAACAGGAAAAACACATTCTCCAGAAACAAAAGAAAAGTTAAGAATAATGAATAGTGGAAAAAATAATAATCGTTGGAGGGGAGGAATTTCATTTGAGCCTTACGATGCAAAATTTAACAAACAATTTAAAAGAGCAATAAGAAAAAGAGACAATCAAATATGTATGCTTTGTAATATTCATAAAGAAAAGTTAAAACGGGCACTTGACATTCATCACATAAATTATAATAAACAATTCTCTATCCCAGAAAATTGTATTTCCTTATGTCAGCCTTGTCACATGAAAGCAAATAGTAATAGAGAACATTGGACTAAATTCTTTCAATCACTCCTATCAGAAAAATATAATTATGATTATTCAGATGATGGGGAGATTATAAAACATTATGATATTCAAAATATAGGGAGAGTTAATTAAAAATGAAATATAAACTATTAACAATTTGTCTATTAGGAATGTTTATGATTAGCTTTGCAAGTGCATTTTCTTTTGACAACATAAAAGATTTAACTTCCACAACCTTTGATGGAAAACAAATAAAAGATTTACCTTTACTAGAAAAATATGCACCAATTAAAATAACTAATGCATTTGGATTAGGTGCTACAATCTTTGAAGGTTATCTTTCTCAACACGATGAAACTTGTGGGATAGATTGTAGTTCTACAATGGAAATAAAATTATATGAAGATAGACCTTTAGTGGACGATGTAAATTTCTATACAATTCAAGAAGATGGAAGTAAGGTCAAGCAAGATGTTAGAAGTTATCAATTTAAGATATGGGATAATCCTTTAAGTAGAATTGAAAAGTATAATCAAGAAATTTGTAGTGGGGGATATACTGATGAAGAAACTATGGTTGAAGTTCCTTTAGTTTGTGAGAATGTGGAAAGAGAAAGAACTATTTATTATAAATTAGTTGATGATTATAAATATACTTGCACAGAAACAGGAAAGTTATCTCTTAATGGAACTGCAGAAACTATTTGTTCAAATGTCTTAGTTGGTAAGAAAGAAGTTATTTATAATGGTTGGGTTAATTATAATTTAGGAACTGAAATGCCTAAAGGAGAATATACTGTTAAATTAGATGCAGAAAAGAAACCAAGTAGAAGTGTCGATTGGATTATAAAAACAGGTGGAGAAACTCTTAATGAGTGGGCAGTTTGGGAAAGTAATCCCTTAAGTACAACTGTATTTGATTATTTACTCTCAGAAGATAATTTAACAATTACAAGTGGCACTACTATTTTAGGAGGAGATGTAACTTATAATAATGTTTATGTAGCCTCAGGAGCCATATTAGAAATTAATGAAAGCATTGGTTATTTGAACATTACAGCATATAATATTACTATTGAAGGAACTATTGAAGGGGAAGGGAAATCTAATAATACAGGGGGGGCAGGAGGTTCTTCACCTGCGGATAGTTCAGGAGGTTCAGGTAGTGAGGGTGTTGGATATGATGGAGGTAATGGTGGTGCTGGGGGAACAAAAGCATTTTATCCTCCCTCATCTGTAGGAGGGGGGGCTGGAGCTGGATTATATGGTTCAGAAACAAGTAGATTAGATTTTTCATTATCAAGTGGTGGGGGGGGAGGAGGGGGTGGTTCAGATTGTTTTTATGGTGGAGGAGGTAATAATGCAAATGGTGGAGTTGGTAATTTAGGCGGGGCTTCTTTAAAATTATTTGCATTAAATATCCTTGTTAATGGAGGAATAGATATTAGTGGAACTAGTGGGGGTAATGGTGGTGCTGGAGCTGGATTTTGTTACGACGATGCCGTTGGGGGTTCTGGTGGCGGTGGTGGTGGTGGAGGTTCTGGAGGTATGTTAATAATAGATGGAATCTTAGTTAATATATCTAATTCTAATTTGGATATTGCAGGAGGAACTGGAGGAAGTGGGGGTTCTGCAGGTGATGGACAAGCAGGAAATGGTGCAACAGGGAGTTCAGGCGGAACTGGTAAAGGGGGTAGAATAAAAATCTTTAGTTATATTCTTTATAATGATAGTATAACTGTTACTAAAGGAACTAGTGGAACTCTTTATTATAATACACCAGATTATTCTACATCAATAATTCTAAACTCTCCAACAAACAACTATATGTCCGACACAAATTTAAACACTTTCAACGCAACAGCAACGGTTACTGGAGGAGCAACGGTAGAGAATATGTCTTTATGGACAAATGAAAGTGGAACTTGGGCTGTAAGAAATACTACAACAGGATTAAGCGGAACAACAGAAACTCAAACATGGGATAGAAGTTTAATTAGTGGGACTACAACCCTCTGGAACGTCCAAGCCTGTGATTCAGACGGAGATTGTGGATTCTCAACAGCAAATAGAACTTTAGAAATTGATACAACTGCACCAACAATAACTTTACAATCTCCAACAGGAACATTAAACTATGGTGCTGTCGGACAAAGTGAAACTTTAAACGTAACTTTCACAGATACAAACTTAGATAGTTGTTGGTATGATTATAATGGTACAAACGTAACTATTGATGGTTGTTTAACTGGTGTAAAGAACTCTCCAACATTTCTTTTAGAATATGGAGATACAGATATGACAATCTGGGTAAATGATACAGTGGGTAATACAAACTCAACTTATACCTCTTGGGATTATCTAATCCTTGAAAACAATAGAACGCACAATTCAACTTCTTATGAAACAGCAAGAGAAACTTATCAAATAAATGTAACAGCAAATTCAAGTCTAACAGCAATTAAATTAAATTATAACGGGACAGATTATACTACAACTCAATCAGGAAATATTTGGAGTTATTCTATGGATGTTCCAATAGCAAACGTAGGAAACAATTCAATAGGTTGGAAATTTACTTACGCAGGTTCTACTATCCCTTCGACTTATACAACTTATCAAAATGTTTCCGAGACAGTTTTTACTCTTTGTAATGCAACCTACTCTGACGACTTTCTAAATATCACTTTCAAAGATGAAGCAGATTTAAGTAGTATAAATGCAAGTATTCCGACAAGTACATTTACTTATTATCTAGGAAACGGAGACGTAACAAAAGAATATGATTACATTAATACTACAGACCATTATAATTATCTTTTTTGTGGGACTCCCGATAGAACTATCCATGTAGAACCTTATCTTCAATATAAAAGAAATTCAGATTATCCACAAAGAACTTGGAATCCTTCTGCTATAGATTATACAAGTACACTATCAACACAAATTTTATATTTATTAGAAAGTGCAGATGGAATTTATGTAACAATCCAAGTAGACAATAGTGCAAGTCAATTAATCTCTGGAGTATACATAACTGCAACAAGAGAAATAAGTGGAACGGATACTGTAGTCGCAGCAGGAACAACAGGTTCAGATGGGACGGTAACCTTTTGGTTGAACCCTGATTTCTCACACGATTTTACTTTAACTAAAGCAGGATACACAGATTACTCAACAACATTTACACCAACCCAAACTTCTTATACAATTACATTGGGAGATACAGCAGAAGCAGAAAATAGTTCAATAAGGGGAATTGGTTATACAATTCTTCCAACTAATACATATTTAGAAAACGATACTTCCTATACTTTTGGTTTTACTTTGACTTCAAGTTATTGGGATGTCGATGATTACGGATTTACTTTAAGATTATCAAATGGTACAAAGATAGATGGAGGAAATACAGGAGTAGAAGGAACAGCATTAACTGAAATTTATAATGTAAATAATCAGACTATAATTTATTTTGATTATTATTGGCTTATCAATGGTGTTTATACAAATAGTTCAAGATATTGGGTAATTCAAAATACAGAATTAACAGGATGGAGTATAGCAAATTTCTTTACAGATTTAACTTTATATTTAGATTCAGGAATTTTTGGATTAGATGACTTTGGAAGAAGTTTAATAGTCTTTTTAATCTTATTTATTTCAATAGGAATAATGAGTTATAAATATGGGGCAACAAGTCCGTTAGCTGTATCCTCTTTAATATTTGGAATAATCTTTTTCTTTGATGTAGTGATAGGATTAATTCCTACAATAAGAGGAATAACATATCTGCCTACCTTCCTTGCATTTTTAGTTTTAACATTAGCAATATTTAACGAGGTGCGAACATAATGAAGTTACCAGAATTTTGTGTAGTAATTATTGTAATGATAATTTTCTTAGGATTTATGGGTTTCCCTATTGGATTAAGTGGGATAACAGGAAACTACGGAGTAACTATTAATGAATCAACAGGAGAATTAATTGATGCAGATATGGAAAGTTCATCTTATTTTTTAGATATATTTGGTGGGACAATTGGAATTTTTATACTATTGGCTGGAGCAGGAGCAGTAATTGTTGGATTATTTGCAAAAGGTTATGACACAAGTTTAATAATATTACCTTTAATAATTACAACTGGAACTTTATTCGCAGGGACTTCCTGGACTATAATAAAATATGTTTCCGAATTAAATCAAGTATGGGCAACGAATGTTGTTACCCTTCTCTTTGTAGGGGTTGGAGTGGCATTTATATGGAGTTGCGTAAGTTACTTTGCAGGTAGATAATGGCAGAATTTATCCAACCACTTGAATTGAAAAAGATTATCCTAAATATATTTATGGGAAACCCAGATATATTCTTAGCGATTTCTTTAATAGTAATTATGGGGATGTCTGCATATTTTAGAATGAGTGTAGTAGCTATGTTCTTTATGTTAGGAATATTTTTATTATTATTCTCTGGAACAGTTATCCAATCTCCAATGGTAGCAATATTTTCAATAATTGCAGGATTAATTATAGGTTTGTTGGTAAATAAAATTACAAAAAGATAATCGATATTTATAAACTATAAAATACATGTAAAACTATGGGATTAATAAAAAGACTTTTAGAAAAATCGAAAGAGAATAAATCAGAGTTCAAAGAAAAGATGCGACAATCTATGGAAGAAAGAAAAATCGAAAGATTAATTTCTGAAAGAGAATTGTCCTCGGATGAACGAGAATTAATATCCCATCAAAAAGAAAAAAGAGCGGAACAGGTAAAAAACGAATTAAGAAAAATCCATAAGAAGAAAAATGAAGAAATGTGGAATTCTGGAAGTGGAATGATAGGAAATAAAATGACAATACTAAATTCTGGGCGTTCAATCCTAAAAGAAAAACATATCTTTATGGGAAATAAAAATACAAGTAAAATTAAAAAAGACAGGATGTTTTTCAAATAATGGCAAAGAAAAAGAAAAAAGAAACATTAGCAAAAAGATTATCTAAAAAAATTACTAGTAAGAGAGTTCTAAAAAAATCCCAAGCAACAGTAACAATCCAAGAAAGACCTACAGAAAATATCTTCCACGAAGAAAATAGATTCTTCAAAGGTGAGTTTAATCAAGAAAAAAAGAATATGTTCTTAAACTAATTCATAATCGATATTTATAAAGGTAGAATTACATGTAATCTTATGAAACTCACAAGAGAATTTTTTAGGAGGGGAGATATATAGTATGAAAGTAAAAAAGGCACAAATGGATATTAGTATGATTCTATATACATTCATTGCGGTTTTAGTAGGATTAATTTTATTCGAAGTAGTTGCACAGCAAGTAGGTCAAACGACAGATACTGCAACTATAGCTAATCATTCTCAGACAGCAGGTTCTGCAGGTGAGAGTATTTATTTAGTAAATTGGAGAGCACTTTCTGATGTTGTTATATGGAACGAAACATATAATGTAATTGGTTCAGGAAATTATACTGTAGAGAATAATGTTATTTATAATGGAGCATTATCAGTAAATGTTACTGTAGATGATGCAGAGTTTGAAGGTTTAGGTTGGAAAATTTCAGGAACAGCACAACCATTAACTTATATTGCAAATAGTGGAGGAAGGTCGTTGGTAGGAATTATTACTATCTTCTTTGCATTAGCGATTGTAGTAGCTGCAATGTATCCAGTAATTAGTAGTAAACTTATAGAATCGTTTGGATAAATAAATAAACTACAACAAATTTTTTATTTTTGGGCTTTAATTTATTAGCCCCTATTCAGTTTTAGGAGAAATAACAATGGAAGAAAAAGGAATACCAAAAAAAGACGGAAGTGGAAGAGGCATAAGAGCCAACAAAGGTAGGGGTGACTGTGAATTTTTAGAAGTATTCGGAAAGGGAAAGGATAAATCTTTAGGAGGTTTAAAAAAATGAGTTACAAAACAATCGCAGCACTAATTCCAACAATCCAGGCAGCTACTTTAGTTAATGAAAATGTAAAAGCATCTAAAAAGAAATCTGGAACTAAAGATATGATTGGATTAGGAATGAAAAATATTATAGGAATAAGTGTAATCAAACTTGAATCAGGTTTAATTGCAGGACTATGAACCTTCAAAGTATTTCAAGAACTATAAAGAAAGAAGATGGTTTATGGTTAAGGGGAATAATTCTAAGACAAGCAGAAAAGGGACAAGTAATCCATGGGGCTATGGCTACTAATGTTCAATTACCAATTCATCTAAGAAGTAAAACAAAAGACTATGACATCTTTACCCCAAAACCTAAGAAAAGTGCAGTGGCGATGGCTAAGAAATTGAATAGGGCGATAGGAGAAGAGAGGTATGAAGTTGTCAAAGGACAGCACAAAGGAACTTATAAAATCAAAACAAAAGAAGGGGAAACAATTATAGATTATACCCAATTAAAAAGAAAACCTAAAACTAAAAGAATCTACGGGAACGAATATTATGATATTAAAACAATTAAAAGAAATGTTAAAAGATTAATAAAGAAACCTGAAACAGAATATCGGAGAGAAAAAGATATTAGTACCCTTCAAAGAATAAAAGAAATAGAACGAATCGAATCAATGTTTTAAAGAAATTATAGAAAATTATTTAAAGGATTTTTGAGAATAAATATCATGGAAAAAACATTTAAAGAAAAAGAAATTGAATTTTTTGAAAAAGGAGGTGGAAATAATGGCAGATAGGGGAAACGAAGGTCGTGGAGACCGTGGGGCTTGTGGTGGAGAACGTAGAAGAGATGGTTCAGGTGGAGGTCGAGGAAATCGAAATACAGATAGACAACCTAAAAAGTAAAGAAGTTGAAAGATAGAATCAATGTTTTAAAAAAAGCCGACCAAGAGGAAGTGTAGGGAATTGAGTTAAGCCCCCATGAAAGGTAAGACATATTGTCCCGACTTCCCCTTGATATTTGTTACTATTTATAAGTGAAACACCTTTTTAAATGTTCGCACAATCACTTATTTACTATTTTTAAGTTAAAATAAGATTATTTAAAGAAGTATCAATTTAAAGTGTAATGAAAAGAGAGTGTAGTAAAAATCGACTTGAGAAAAAAAACTTTTACTTACCAATATTAAACGAATTAAAACTCTCAACAAACCTCACAAAAATCAGAGAAAAATTAAATATTTCTAAACAACAATTAAACTATTACCTTCGGAGATTAAAAGATTCAGGGGTAATCATAAATAAATCAAAGGGTCTATGGGAACTTACAAATGCGAGTAAAAATCCAACTAAGTATGGTAGAAATTTAAACAAGGATACAATTAGGGGTCATGCCAATATTGTAAATATAATCCCAAACAAATTCCCAGAGAATTGGGACAAAAGATTAGAGCTAATAAAAAAGAAAGGAATAAACTATAAATTAGTGGGTGCAAAAGAAACAACACCAAGAATTAAAGTTCTAGGAAGAAAAGTATGGCTTTGTAATAAACATATCAGAATATTTGATAAGCCTGGAGAATCTTATTATGGATTGAGTGGTATAGAGTCACGTAAACAATCTTTTTATGCATTCTATAAGGTTCTAAACGCTTTAGAGAACAAGTTAGGAGTAAGTCTAAGACCCTATGACTTCCAATGGAAAAAAGAACATTATGCCTTTATTAAAAATGATTTAGCAATAGACCAAAACAAAAAAGGAATTATCTGGAGAATATCTGATGAAGAAGGGGAATGGCTACTCGTTGATGACTCTCTGGAAATGGGGGGTGAATTAGAAAATACAGGAAAGAAAGCATTAACAACTAATCTTCAAATGCAAAAGTGGTGGAATAAAAAGAAGGAAAATAAGTTTAAGATAGATGACGATTATATCCAAAAAGGTTTCGGGCAAACAAATGATATGATAATGAGGGTAACCCAAAACCAAACAATGTTCGCAGAGAATATGGAATCTCATATAAACGCAATCAAAATTCTTGGAAAGGAAGTTAAGGGGTTGTCAAGAACAATAAAAGGATTAAAAAGAAAGAATCAAGATTTGAATTTAGAATTAAAGAGCCAAAAAAGAATTACTGATTTCTTTTAGTCATTAAGAAGTAGTGAAACATAATTGAAACAAAAACAAAACATTTAAATACCAATTATAATATATTATAACATGAGGAGACATAATCATAAGCATGGGAGAGACCACTCATCATTTCAATATGGTTTTTTAGCGAAGGTACAAAAAGGAATTGGTATCTTCTTTTCATTTATTTGTTTAATTGGATTTACTCTTACCTTTAATATATGTTTAATTGGATTTACTCTTACCTTTAATATATTATGGTTCATAGGAATATTAATTTCTTTATATGTTATTTACTCAGGCTCTAAAAAAGAATATTATGGTTCATAGGAATATTAATTTCTTTATATGTTATTTACTCAGGCTCTAAAAAAGAATATAATTTTCAAAGAAGTGGAGGGTATATAGTTTATTCAAAATAAAATGAGAAAAAGAAAAGTAGGTAAATACGGAAACACAGATGTCATAAAACTAAAACCAAAAGACAGAGAAGATTTAGATTGGGAATATGAAGACGAAGTAGATATTGATAAATGTAAGAAGATAAAGAAGGTAGAAAATTAATAATATGAAAATTATATTAATACTTTTGAAAGGAGGTTCACCACAATGAAAGAAGAAATAAGTAAAGTAAAGAAACCAGAAGTAAAAGAAATTGGTATAAGAGTTAATCAAATTAATTTAGAAACAGTTCAATTTAAGATTCTTGGAACAAGCCCTTTGTTAATGGATAAATTTCCAGACGAAGTTAAGAAACAGATTGAAGATAAACAAACTGGGAAAAACAAGATTTCAAAACAAGTAAGAAACATTGATAAAGAAACACTTTCGGCAGTTCATAAAACAGCCGAAGGAAAAGTAGGTTATCCATCAATAGGATTTAAAGCAGGACTAATTGAATCTACATCTTTTATCGGAGATAAAATGTTCTCAAAGAAATTATTAAGGGGTATTCAAATTGTAAATGCGGTCGAGGGATTAGTGCCTATTGAATTTAAGAAACAAGATGTACTATCTCATAGTATTCAAAGCAATACAAAATATAGCCCACAGTTTCACGATTGGACTTGTGTATTACAAATTCAATTCGACAAGAACAATATCTCAACAGAAGATATAGCAAGTCTAATTAACTACGCAGGATTTTACTATGGTATTGGTATTTGGTCGCCTAGATGTAAAAGTGGAGGAAGCTATGGGATGTACAAACTCGCATAAAATATTCAAAGCAAGAAATGGGTCTCCTTTTAAAAAAGAAGAAGCACAGATAATCGGAGAAACTTTAGATGGTCTTCGTAAAGAAAACGGAGGAAGTTTAAAAAGTGAAGAGATTGTCAAAGAAGCTAAGAATAAAAAGAATCCACTACACGAACATTTTGAATGGGACAATACTGTTTGCGGAGAAGAGTATAGACTACAACAAGCAAGAAATATTACCAATCACATAGTAGAAGAAATAATTGTTGATGGAACTCCAATAGAGCAAAGGTCTTTTTTATCAGTAATAGCACAAGAAGAATCTGTCTATGTAAGTAGGGAAGATGCTATTGTTAATATTGATTACAGAAAACAAATATTAGACCAAATGATTACAACGCTAGAAAATTTAACTGTCAATATGAAACTATTTAGGAGTTTGGTTTGGTTGCGTGACGTACGGTACAGTCAAGTAAAGTAAAGATTAAATTTAATTCCTTCCTTTAATTTTTTAGGGAGGTTCATATTCATTAGTAAAGTAAAGTGTTGTACGGTGCGGTTGTGTGTTGTACTGTTTTGTTCGGTCTTGTAAAGTAAAGAAAAGGTTAAATAAAAAGAATTATTTAATCTATAGAAATTAATACTCATACTTAATTGTCCTGTATGGAATTGTGCTGTTGTCAAATGAAATGTGTGGTAAAGTGGTGTGTTGTGGGGTAGTGTTTAGTACCTTGCTGTACCGTCTTGTAAAGAAAAGAAAGAGTTACCCTTCTCTAAAAAAGGGATTCATACTTAAGAGTGGGGTAGTGTGGGGTGCGGTTCTATGGTGTGTTGTGGTGTTTAGTAAAGTAAAGAAAGAGTTTCCATTTTCTTAAAAAATGGTGGTGGATTCGTTTGAGTAGTAACGTGGCAAGGTAGCTTAAATGACCTAAAAGTTTGGCGGAACTATAAACCGCCATTATAATAATGGAAGAGAAAAAGAAAGATAAAATAGAAAAATGGGACTGGTTATCTCTTGGAGTAGTCATTGGAATGATAATTGCTTTTCTTCTAGATAATTTATTATTCAGAGTTTATTTAAAATAAAAAAACATTGAGTTAGTCCCTAAAGAATGATAACGAATGTTTAAATACTAATTATCATACATTATAAGTATGCAAGTAAGATGTGATAAGTGCAAACAGACTTTTGAAGTAGATGAAAATAATATTGATACAAATTTAGAATTCATGCAATGTCCACTCTGCTCCTCGATAACTAAAAACCCTTTTAAGAAACTATGAGAGATAAACAAGGAAACAAACTAACAACAAAAGAATTCTTCAAAAGATGGGGTAAGGGAATCGAGGGCATAACAGCCATCCAAAAATTAAGAACTCAATTAATGGGAACAAGAATAACTTTAATAGGATTATTTTGCGGTCTATTTATTTCAATATATGGTTGGGATAAATTATGGTGGGTAGGAATTATTTTATCTGGTGCAATCTTAACAACAGGAGTTCAATACTTAGGATTCAAACAACAATACATTCAATTAAAAAACTTAGAAAAAGCAGAAGAAGTAACAATGGATGAATTATTCAAAGATATAAAAGAAAAGGAGGTAAATAAACATGGGGTTTGATGAAATATTAGAATCACCTGCATTTTGGATATTAGGTGCAGGGGGATTAATCGCAGAAGTAATGGGTTATATGTGGGCGAGAAATAATGGTTGGGAAGTAATGCCTTTCTGGCAATTAATAGTAATGATGTTAGGAACATTAGCCGCTGCAGCTTTCTTTGCAACAAGAGAATAAGATGAAAAAATATAATAAAATAGAAGTAGAAGGAGAAACAGTTTATCTAAGAAAGACTTTTTTAGGTTGGGGAACAATACATCCAATAAAAATAGATAATAAATTGAATTGGAAAAACATGTTAATTGGGGGAAGTTGGATTAAATTTTTTATTTTAATAGGAATAATTTTAATTTTATTAGCATGTCTTTCAGAATATTCAAATGCAATAAAACTAGCAAATGAATGTCTAAATAAAGAAGTGATACAATGGCTTCCTTAAAAATTGGATTACTTTATTTAAGTTTACACAATAGATTAGATAAAAATTCTGGAAGAGATAAATTAATTACTAGGAAAGAATTCTTTTGTATTATTGGGAAACATTTCTTAGTCCCAAAAAATTTAAGATATTTAGTTATAAAAGAAATGATAGACAGAAATTTAATAAAAGAAGAAAACCATGAGTTTAAAATATTAAATACAGATTTAGATTTAGAAGAAGATGCAAATAAAATTTATCAAATGAGAGGCTTGTTTTAACTACTTAAAAATTAATATAAACATTTAAGTAGTATTAAGTATTAAGAAAAATATGAAAGATAGAGAATGTGATAATTGTAAAGAACCAACTCCTAAAAAGTTTCTTGGAAGAATAAATGGAAAATATTATTGTAAAAAATGCAGAAGGGAAATAAGAAAAAACCACCGAGAAGAAACAATAGAAATTACTGGGGTAAAAAGAGAACTAATGGATTTAGATAATAAAATAGATAAAGAAAGAGGTTACCCAAAAAAGGCTTATAAAAAGAAAAGAGAAAATTTGGGCAAATCATATAATCCTAGAGAAGAAAAAAATAAAGAATATATCCCACCAGCATACAGAAAAGAAAAAGGATATATACCAGAAATAAAAGGTTCTACATTCGCAAAACAAAAAGAAAAATCAAATGCGTATTTATCTTTTGAAGAAAAAAAGAATTTATTAAAAATGTTAATGAGTAGGGGATTAAATTTTGAAGAAGCAAAAGAAAGAGTTAAACAATTAATAATCTCTCAAAGATTAATAAGAGAAGAATATAAATCAAAAATAAACAAAATAAACTTTTAGAAGAGTTATGGAATTATTAAAATGAATTTAAATACAGGGGGTAGTGTAAATTGGAATGAACAATTTAAAATAAGACCAAGAAGAAATACAAGTAGAAAACACGAAATAATAAAAATTTTAATTGTTTTAAATATAATGGAGAAGTATAGGAGAAATTTATATTGGATTAGAGTTTATACAGAATATTCTATTGGAAAAAAGATTTGTGATGTTTACTTTGAAAATATAAAAACAAAAGAAGTAATTTGTTATGAAATCCAAAATAATGTAAGTGAAAAATGGTTAGAAGAAACAAGAAATTTTTATGATAATTTTGAAAGAATATATTTCAAAACAGGATGGACTCTAATAAGAGAGGATAATTTATCAGATGATATTGAAGTTTTAAATAAAGAAATAAAGGAGTCAATTTTATAATGGAAGAAAAAGAACTACTAAACCAATTTACAGAAATAGCAAAAAAAGAAGGATATGTATTATTGCCTAAATCTTACTATGAAAGATTATTTAATGGATTTGAAAAACTAAAAAGGGAAATAAAACGAGCAAGAGAATCAAGAGATAATTTTAGAAAGAAATTTTACGATTTGAAAAATAAAAAAGATTAAAATGGAAAAAACAACACAAGAACAATTTATGAAGGATACCTTCACAGGAATAGACCTAAACATAAAACAATTAATAGAAATAATCAAACCTGTGAATTTCACTTCTAAACTAAGTAGAAGAGGAGTAGATAAGAAATGGATAGAGAGTGGGGGGATTAATAAGATGTTCAAAAAATTACAAGAAATTATGGTGGCGGTTGAATACATAAGAGACCATTCGAGAAATGCAGGGAAAAAACTGTTGGAGATTAAAATATGAAAACTTTATTAATATATCCAAATCTACCATTTAATAATACCTTACCTCATTCTATAGGGAGAGTATCTGCTTGTTTAAAAGAATCTGGAGATGAAGTAAAATTATTTGATACTACTTTATATAAATCTGAGAAGAAATCTGGATACGAATTAAAAGTAGTATCGGGGCAAATACCTTCCGTTGAGGAACGAGGTATAAAAAATACAGATATGGTTGAAGATTTTAATAAATGTATAGATGACTTTCAACCAGATAGACTAATGATTACATTTGTTGATAACACAAAAGATATTGGAATGAATTTGCTTAAATCTAAAAACAAACCAATCTATACAATAGCTGGGGGAGTAAAAGCATGAATTATTATTTACAAATAGTATTATTTATTGCTTCAGCTATTGGTATTTGTTTTATATTATTTAGAGGACTGTTTTTTATAATTGATAAGTGTTCGTTTAATAACGGGAATCAGAATCAGCATGTAAAATCGGGGGGAACGAAAGACAGCCTGACGAAGGCTTAATTTAAGTTAGTAGGATTGACGGTTGTCGGGATATTGCAACTTTATGTGGTTACCCTTTGACAAGTACCCCCGTTTTGCTGATACCTAAATGATAGTAATCCCGTCGTGAAATAAAATGGTAAAACAGACAAAAGCACAAAAAACTAAAGAATGGAGAAAAGATAATCCTGAGAAAGTAAAATCTTATGCAAAGATGAGATGGTTAAGAGATAGAGAATCCATTATGAAAAGATTAGAAGATTGGAGAGATGAGAATGTTTTTGGTGGTAATATGTTTATAGCACATGAAAGAGATAATTGGGAATGTCAAGAATGTGGAATGTCTCAAGAACAATCTATAGTATTATTTAATAGAAAATTAGTTCTTCATCATATAGACGGACAAGGTAGGAACTCAGAAGATAAAAATCATAATCTAGATAATCTGATTACACTATGTCCAAGATGTCATGGAAAAATACATGGTAAAGAATCGAGAAAACTAAACACTTCCGAAAACAAACCTAAGACGAAATGAGAATATTAATATCCTCCACAGAATATGCAATAGTAATTGATACGAAAGAAGCAAGTCTGTGGGAATGGCTACAATGTTTGGGGGAACAATACCCCCTAGACGGTTTATGATTAGTATGGGAATAAAACAAATATTAATTTATGGATTATGTGGGATGATAGTTTTTGCTATTTTATTTTATATTTCTTCAATACTAAATAAATATTCGTCTAAGCCTTAAATTACGATGGAACTAACAACAATAAACGTAATCTTCCTTTTTGGGTTCTCATTATTATTTTTCTTCTTCATAGTATGGTCGTTAAAAAAGGTGGGGGGCGTATAAGAACTAGTATGGGAATAATTAAAACTTTTGAAGGATTAAATTCAGAACATTTACTTGGAAAGAAGCGTAGAAAGATAAAAAAATATTCAGATGATATGGGTAATCATTACATTGTAATTGATGGTGAAGATTTTGTAACTGTTGAATTTAAAGATAAAAAGATTTGCGAACAAGGAGAAATAATAGATTTTATCAATAGTAAAAAAATTAAACTTAGTGAATTTAATTTACTCTTGGCTTGATATAGGAATATGGTAAAACTAATATGTGGGAAATGTAGAACCGAACAAGATATGGTTAAAAAAATAATTTGTAAGGGGACTGCCAAAGAATGTTTTTGTTATTGGTGTCCAAATTGTAAAGACCAAATATGTCCTAGTGTGTGTTCCAAAACCAATACGCATTAGAATGATAACAAGTAATGTATTACTATATTATTACTGTAGGACGATTGTGTTGTCCCTAAAAAGTAGGACGAAACCTTTAAGTAGGACGATTGGTATATAATATTACAATAAACAAAGAGACACTAACCATGTTGGGCAGGTTTATTGAGGGATGAAACAAACTCGCTAGGATGGTCTCCTTGTCGGGTTAAAGTAATCCCGAATTATAATCAACATGAAAAGACAAACAAAAATAATCAAAGACCAAAAACAAACAAGGACTACAATCCCTGCGGAACTTGTTAGAGAAGCAGAAGTGAAAACTGGAGACCTTATGGAATGGGAATTTAAAGATAAAAAACTAAAGGGAGAACTTAAAAAAAATGAATGAAGAAAAGATTAATCAAATATTGAAAAACCAACAGACAATAATATCTACCTTATCTGTAATGGATGTTTCAGGAATATGTAAGAAGAATTTAGAAGACTCTTATGACGAGACCCAAACATTACTTAATCCTAAAGACCAAAAAGAACCAATGTCGGAAGAACTCGACGAAACAATGGGTGGAAGATTCGGAGAAGAACCTACAATGAATCCAGACGAGAAAGAAGTATTTGTAAAAGATTCAGATTTAATTGATGTCGCTAAAAAGATTAAAAAATATAAAGACGCTTTGAATGTCGAGGTAGAAGAATTTAAACCATGTGGAAAGATATTAGAACAATATAAATCAGGATTATATCACTGTAATAAAACATGTTTATGTTCAGAATGTCAAATTAAACACGACGCCAATCATGCGAAAGCAGACGGGGTGAAAGAATGAGATTAATTCAAATCATGTCATTTATTGCAGGATTTATAATCTTATTTGCAATTAGGTTTCCTTGGTATTTTTATCCAATATTTACATTACTGTGGGTACTATCAGATATTCTTCTAAATAAAAATAAATTTGTCTTAACGAGGAAAGAAGAATGAAGGATGAAACAAAATCAATACTATGTCTTATCGCTGCTGTTGTAAGTTTGGCGATTGGTGCTATTATAGAAGCAAGAACAGGAGAAAATATCATTACTGGATGGTTTGCAGTTTTTTGTTTAGGATTTGGATGGTATTCAAGAGGGGCAATAATTAAACGAGACGCAAAGAGGAGCAAAGAAGAATGAAGTTATGTTGGATATTTATGACAATAGGAATCCTCATAGGTATACTCTTAGGGGTTGGGGGGGCTTTTTATCATGATTATCAATTGGAGAAATGTGAATATTTGGCTAGTTCAACTAACCAAGATTATTATAATTATGAATTGAGAACAGATTGTTATTTCATATTAGGGAAAACAGATTGGCATTTTTTCTGGTGTACTTGGGGGACAGGGATAATTGTTTCTATTCTTTTGGGACTAATGGGATTTTCAATGGGTAATATGGTGGAGGATATAGGGGTATTATGAAACGACGCAATTCTAAACCTAAACGAAAGGAGGTAAAAAATGAAATCAACAATATGTGAATACTTAGGGGACTGTAATGTCGCAAAGATAAGTGGGAGAAACTGTGCAGACTATAAAAACTGTCAAACTTATAAGTTTTATCAAAGGTATCCTGAACATTTAGGATGTGGGGCAATGATGATTACACCAGGACAATTAGAAAATGAGGTGGGAGATAATGAAATGTAAAATATGTAAATTGACATTAAGAAAAGGAAATAAATCTGGTGTTTGTTCAAATTGTGGTAATCGGACTTTAAGGTCTGTAATTAAAGATGGAACAATTAAATTAGAAACTTTGAGTAATTTAAAATGATTCCAGAATATATTAACTGCCAAAACGAAGAAATTTTAGTATGTGATTATTATATGTGTAAGTCTTGTCCAGAAACTTGTGAATACGTAAAAGATATTAGAGGATTTGGATGTGGAGCAATGATGATTCCACCAGGACAATTAGAAAAGGAGATTGAAGATGGAAGTAAAGACTAGAAACATTTAAATAGCATTAAATATTAAGAAGAAAATGGATAAAGCAATAATATATTTAAGAACAAGTACAAAAGACCAAAACCCAGAACTACAAAGGGAAGATGGGGTTAAGTTCGGGTCTGATATAGGGGTAGAAATCGTAGAGGTAGTCTCTGAACAAGGTTCTGCATATAAATTAGAAAAGATAAGACCAAAATGGGAAGAGGTAATTAAAAGGGCTAAGAAAGAGAAATTGAATATAATCGTTTGGAGATATGATAGGGCTTTTAGAAATAGAGAAGAATTTTATAAATTTATGAAGGTGATGTTTGAAGTTTATAATGTTAAAGTTTATTCAGTTAAAGAACCATCAATTTTATCTTTCTGGGATATGTTAGGAAAAAGTCATTCAGAGAACCCAATATTTGATGAATTATTAAATGGGATATTCAAAGCACTATGGGATTTTATGATAAACCAAGCAGGAGAAGAGGCAGAAGAAGAATCAAGAAAGAAATCAGACAGGGTAAAATTAGCAGTTAGAAAAGTAAATGGAATAACAAAATCATATAAGGGAAAGAAGTGGGGAAGGAAAAAACAACCAAAAGCAGAAGTTCAAATCTTAAAACTTCATAAAGAAGGAAAGAAGATGAGAGAAATTTGCGAAGAAGTTTATTATTGGGATAAGCACCATCATAAGAAATTTGTGAGTTTAGGATTTGTTCATAAATTATTAGCTGAAAATCAACTAACTAAATCATCTCAAAATCAAAAGAGATAAAATAACCAATTTATGAAAAAAGAAACAATATGTTATGATGAAGCAACAATTTTAGTTGATGGAGAAGAATGTAGTGGAATGTCTTGTATGGGTATGAGTATCTCAGATTATATAAATTATAAAAATAACAAGGAGGTAAATAAATGAAAGATAAATATATAATACTATTAACGATTTTAATAACCTTAGTAATTGTAGTCGGAGGATTCTTTTTATTCCAATACGAGTTAGACAGAAATCAATCAACTTACGATAGAGGATATAATTCAGGGAAGTTAGAAGGATTACTCTACACATACCAAACAGGAAGGGTAGTTATTTTAGAAAATGGAAATCCATCTGAATTTACAATTGAACAAATTTGTTATAACTTAAATCAACAGGGGGCAGAATGATAACAAATAAACAAAAAGAACAAATAAGAAAACTTCACAAGGAAGGAATAAAACCTAGAGAAATCGCTAAAAAATTAAACTTAAACATAGAAACAATTTATTATTACTCAAACGAGGAAACAAGAAAAAGAAGAATACAACAAACAGTAGATTCATTTAAAAGAAAAACTTTAGAAGAAAGACAAAAAGTCTACAAAAAAAGATTACCTTATCTAAAAGAATATCAAAGAAGAAGATACAATGAAGACATAGATTTCAAAACAACCAAACAAAAGAATTCAAGAGAATATTATAAAACATGGAAACAAAAGAAGAAGTAATAGAACTTGAAACAACATTAGAAAATGCAGGGAAGTTTTTACCAATCGAAAGTCCAATTAAAAAATTAATTAAATACCTAAAAAAGAAAAATGAAATATGAAATAATCTCTGTAATTTTTGTCTTCTCCTTAGTTCTTAGTTCAATCTTTTTAGGGTATCTAGCAGAAGATGATATATCAAAATTAATAAGAAGAATAAAAAACAAACAAGTAGATACTCCAGAAGAATGTATTAATTTATCTTTAGTAAAAACCGCCCATTGTTTAAATGATTATATAGTTTCAATCTATAAATATAATGAAACCGATGATTCTAGAAGTCTAACAATCGAAGAATTAAAAGAAAGGGGTGGTGATTGTAATGATTGGACGGATTTATATATAAGATACATAGAAGATTTAAATTTCAATGCAAAAAAAGTAATAATAAGTACGGGAAAATACGCACATGCCTTTGCAATCATTTCAGATGAGACAGCTTATTGTAAATTAGACCAGATGAGTTTAGATTGTTTTATATTTGGAGATTAAATATTATCTTTTAAATCGCTGCGGTTTGCCCTATTTTCATAATAAATTTTCCCAGACTTACTAATTCTCTTTCCTGGCTTCAATGCTTTACGCATTTTATCAATAGATTTAATAGTTGTTCCGATTTGATGCTCACTAACCTTTAAACTCTTTCTTTGATTCTTAAAACCTATAGAACTAAACTCCTTATCCATTTCGCTTTTAATAAAATCCATAGTAATACATGTAATCTATAGTTTATAAATATCGATTAAGGCATTGGGAATATCTCGTGATTGAATCGAACAAACATCTCTGGCTCATGAGACCAGTATTCTAACCATTGAACTAACGAGATTTTATATTAAGGCATTGGATTCCATTAAGGCATTGGTCTAAAAGATTACAAACAAATAAATATTATTTCACTACACCTTAATTAAGGCATTCATTAAAAATATTTATTCTTCTTCTTCTGTTGTTTCTTCTTCAGCCATTTAAACACCTCCAAAAATAAGACACTAAAACCTTTTTTAAATATATCTTTTCATCTGTTGGGGTTATTTCTAAAGGATAGATATAATTATATATTGGGTCTGTTGGGTCTCTTAAATCGTCTTCCCAATATTCCCTCAATTCTCCATCTTCTAAAACTCCGTACCTCTCAGCAATTTCTTTAAATTGTGGGTGTTCCTTATTTTCTAATACTTCACATAAAACACGATAAGAATTATTTTCCCATTTATCAGGGGTTTTAAATTCTTCCATCCAATCGCAATAAATACTATATGTCATTATTCTTTTAAACCTCCTTTCATTATATAATAAATATTAAACAAAACTCTTAAAATCTCTTGTCCTTTTTCTGTCTGTTTATATTGTATCATTCTAAAACCTCTTTGATAAATTCTTCTTTTATTCTTTGTCCGTATTCATTAACTTTAATAAATTTTTCTGGAAATTGTATTTTTAAACCTTCTAAGATAGGATAATATTTTAAGGGGATTTTTGTAGTGTATCTTTTAAACCTGTTTCCATAACCTAACAAACGATAATACTTAAAACAAAATTCAGACTCTTTTAATAAATATTCTTTATTAACATCTTCAAAAACCACCTCAAAATAACAATCACTACAAACAGAATGTTTATTTAAAGCGGTTTCCCATTCTTCCCCCTTCCATAAACTCCCTATGCATTTCATTTCCAACCCCCTAAAATCAAACGCTTATTTATAGAGTGTTTAACATCTTCGCATTTATTCCTAAGACTATCCCTAAGTTTAAGCGGACTCAATAACATAACCCCTAATATTAAACCGATTCCTAAGTCTGGGATAATAAAAGATAATCCCATCAATCCAAAAGCCCCAGCTATCTTTAAACTACTTCTCCTATATTTAAATTGAGTTCGTGCAATAGTAAAGTTTATTCTTTCTAAGGGAATAAATCCCCTATTGTTTTTTGTTTGTTTTTTCATTTGATTATTAAGGGAGTCGGTTAAGATTTTTTATCTTGCCTTAACTCCTCTTTGTTTATTTATTTCTTTTATCCATTCTTCCGTTTCTATTTCGTTTTTTATTTGCTCCGTCCATTCTCCGCCTATTTCGTGAGCGTAATGTTTTCTTAACCACTTTAAAGTTTTTGGTTTTTTATATTCCCCATCTTCTATCATCCCCTCATCAATCCCCCGAAGTAATGAATTTATTCTTCTTGTTATTTCTTTTTGGTTTATGTTTTCCATGTATATATTAAGAATAAATAGTTTATAAATGTTTCTATTTTGTTGTAAGTGTTAAGATTATATAAGACTACTTTTAAGTAACAAATAAATAAACGATTCTCCTATAAACTATAAAGAGTTTTCATAAATTAAACCCTTCTTCGCTTTTGGATTAAGCGATTTTCTACACCTAAAAATGAATAGGTTTTCTGTGAACAAGTTTAAACAACAACCATAATAAAAAATATCCCCTGCAATATTTTAAAATCTCAAAAATTAAAAAAAATTCTCAAAAAAAATCCAAAAAAAAGGACTTAAAAAAGTGCCAATATAACACCTAAGTGTTATCGTTTAAGGGGTGTTTTTTGGCGAGTGCCTAGACCCTCGAACACGAGCAACCCCAATGCCTTGATTACAACCCTAGGACAATGAGATTCAATCCAATGTCTTAAAACAGTTCATCAAATAACCAAGATACGTTCCGAATGCCTTAATTTTTACACACAAATCACCAGGAATTCATAAAACATAACGTTTTACAGTGGAAATCAAGGGGTCTGGGGACTTCTAATGGCTGAATGCCTAGAGAAAGCTCGAAAAACTCTTTCATTGGTTCAAAATTCTCCTCAATCGGACTTTTAAACATATATATATTCTTATTTCACACGCCACATGACGCAAAAAGCCCTAAAAACCGCAAAAAAGCCGTTCAATGCCTTAGAATTTCCCGTTTTACCATACACAAACCACAAAAAAATAAAGAAATCACTCCAAATCGTCTGTTTTTAGGGTATTTTCGTCTAAAACTTCGCTTTTTTCGTCGTTTTCGTCCAACTTTTCATCAGGAACAAGGAGTTTAGTCTCAATTTCAGGCTTTTCATTCTCTTTATCTCCAAAAACACCACATATTTTACCTATTTGAGAGTAAGACATATCAAAATCATAGTCTTGAAGGAACATTTCCATCTCACGATAGGACATTTTACTTGCTTTCCTCAATAAATATATCACAATATCCCTTTGATTACGGTATCTTATCTGTTTTGCTGTCATAGGGTTTCTTTCAGTAGCTTCCAATGCCTCTTCCTTCTTTTTTCGGTACTTTTTCTCCTCTTCATCCCCTCCAAGTGCAAATTTCCCATAAAATCTCCCAGTAAATCGGGTTCTAACGAATTTATGACTGTAAGAATAGTCTTTTTTCCCATGTAAGTATAGTAATTTCTTTAATCTTGAGTTATAAAGTCTGAAATATCCCCGAATTCCTTTATTTTCATAAACATGTATCAATGCTTTTGCTCTAAAGATGGCTGCGTACTTGTCTAACATAAAAAAAGTAGGTAAAACCATAATAACAAACAAATTTTTTTGTCTCATCTGCATCATTAAACCAACCAACGCCTTATTTATTCCAGAAAGTGCACCTCTACTACTCAAACCAGTAAATGCTTCATCAAAAATAATACATTGTCCCTTTTTTGCTTTAAAAATTGCCTGTCTAAATGATTCTGCATCAAAAACTACACGAGATAAATCTAAAGTTCGGTCTACATACTTTCCTAATTGTAATGCGAGTGTAGATTTACCCGAGCCTTCCCGTCCGTCAATGACAATAAAGCAATCTTTGTCTTTTTTTAGTAAAGAAGGAATAACTTTGTTGTCTAAATTTTCTCTTAGTCGGGAATTCATGTGATAAGAGATTTCTTTTTCAGTAATTGGGTCTAAAAATTTTACAATTGCCATTAATCAAAATCATAATCGTCATCTCTCAGATAAGAAGTTCCTTTTCCCTGTTTATTTTGCAATCTTCTCAAATAAATTGTCTTTAATTTTAATAATTGGTATTGGTCTTTAGATTTTGATTCTGGTTTTTTGTTAAAAGTTCTATTTACAGGAATAGACATATCTCCTAATTCATAAATTTTCAAATCAAGGTCGTTAATGTAAGTATCTGCCTCCTCCCCTCTTTTTTCATCCCCACCGAGGATAGTCCAAATAGAATCCAACTTAATCATCCATAATTTGTAATTATAATTTGCCATTGCGATGTAACAATCTCTAAATAAATTTTCAAGAGTAATATTAATCAATCCTGCGGCATTAATTTTTGATACTTGGTCTTCTTCTGGTTCTTTGTTTAAATCTTTCCAACCCATAGATATTAAAGTAATTTATCCTTTATAAATATCGATTATCATTTATGATAATGTCACTACTAATAAATTGTAGTAAATTTATTAGGGATTTTAGTAGGTATCGGTTTTGGATGGATAGTCTTGGGACATAAGAAAAAAGAAGTAGAAGAAGTCCCAGAATTTTAAGAATAATTAATTCCAACGACCACGTTTTATAACCATTTGTTTCATATCAGAAGATATTTTATCTTTATTATCTTCTGATGTTAGCCATTGGTGATTCTCTGGTGCAAAACATTCCTTAATTTGTTCAGGGTCAGTTAAATCAAATGCACAGCAAGGTTTTATGTGGTCGATTTCATAATCAACCTTATCAAAATCTTTAGGGAGTTCAGATATTAATTTCTTTATAATTTTTCCATAATTAATTCCATATTCTTTTGATTGCCTAATTTTTCCTGTTTCAGAATATTTACAAAAGGCACTAATCACACGACACCTTAATCTTCTTTTGGTAGCATAATTTAAATCATTTTTCATTTTATCCTTATGCCAAATCTTTTTTTTCCTATAATATTCTTCTTTGTCTTGAGCATGATGCCAGTCTCTACTATATTGTAATAATTTATTTCTATTTAAATGATAATAAACTTTACGATACTTATCCCACTTTTCTTTGTTATCCTTAATCCATTTTTTATTTCTTTTATCTATCTTATCTTTATTTTTAATATAATATTTTTTACCTTTTTCTATAATCTTCTCTGGATGTTCAGCTTTATATTTTTTTAAATATTTTTGCATATATATTCTTCTCTTAGCTTTTATTTCTGGTCTTTGATTGTACTCTTTCATTTTTTGTTTTTGTTTTTCAGTTGCTTTCATAATAATATTATCATATATACCTTTATAAATCTTTCGACATCGATATTTATAAACCAATTTAGTTATTACTAAAGTATGACAAACAAAGATTTATACTTATCTCACAATGGTGAGAATTTTTTAGGAGGGGAGAAATTAATATGCTTGCTAACATAATTGGGGGGTTCATCGTAATTTTAGTAGGAACAGCTCTATTGCCAACTGTTGCACAACAGGTAGGTACTGCACAGGCAGACGGAAACGTAACTGGTGCTGCTGATACTTTAGTTGGATTGACCACTCTATTCTTTGCACTTGCAATCGCAACTTCCGCAATTGGAATTGCGGCACAAGGATTACGGAATAGCGGATTAATTTAAAGTTTAAACTTTAAATTTCCACAAACAAAATGCTTATTAAAAACAAACACGACAATAGGATAAAGGCTTCTAACGAAGTTAATTTTTCTGATAATTTGTCGTGTAGTTTTTCTTTTTCTAATCAATTAAATTTAAATAGATTCTTTTAGTATTTTTATTATGAAAATGAAATTACTTACCTTTCTTTTAGTCTTTTCTATATTTTTTATTTCCCCAGTTTTAGCCTTAACTGTAGATATTCCAGTACCTATTAATTATTCTACAATTCCAACAGTTAATGCTTCTGATTGGTGGGACGGACTAGATACCCCTGCAGACATTGACCATAACTTATTAAACAATTTAGCATGGAGTGTTGCAGGACATACTATCGATGCAAACTTAGATATGAATAGTTTTAATATTATAGAAATTGATAAGGCTTATTTTTCTGGTTCTGATTTTATATCTTCAGATGATAATGGTCATTTAGATTTGCATTCAGATTCCATAGACTTACATGGAAACCTTTCTACAATTTGGAATATACATCTAACAGATTCTGATGGAACTAGTGCTCATAATAATATCATGTTAGGTGGGGGAAGAGATGCTTGGATATATTATAATGCTACAGATTTAATAATTGACCCTGATGTTGTTGGTGATGGTGATGTGATTATTTTAGGGGATATAATTGCAGATAATTTAATTGGAAATGTTTCTGGAATAAGTGGGATATTTACAGAGAATGTATCGGCAAATTGGTTCAACGGAAGATTCAACTGGACAACAGACACGTGGTTTGACTTTATTGGGGGGTGGAATTTAACATTCAACACATCAATGTTATCAACAATCTTCTATAATGCAACAGCAATAGATGTAGTAACTGGAACTGGTGCAGGAGTTTTAAATGATATTCAATCTTATAATCAAATTTCTTATAATGTTACAGAAGATGCGAGTGACTTAGAATTGAGAATTAATTTTACAGGAATAACAGATTTCAATCAATTAATAATTAGATATAGAAGTGATGAAGACAATGAACCCCGTAGAATGCAAGTTCAAATTTACGAACCTGTTGGAGGAACGTGGGAAAACTATGGAGACTTACCAGAAAATAATGAATATAATGTTGTTGAGTTTGGAATATTTGATGCTGATGAACATATTGATGGAGATGATGTAGTTCAAGTTAGAGTTTTTCAAGATGCAGGAGTCCCACCAAGAACGCATAAACATTTGTTTGATTGGATAACAATCGCAAAAGGATTCGGAACTCCATCAGGTCAAGAGGTAGACCCTATTTTTAGTTCTTGGTTAGAAAGTCCTTTGTTTATGGAGAATGTTAATGGAAGTTTAGTTAATTCAAGTTGGAGTTGGATAACTGCAAACAACGCAAACTTCACCTCGTTATTTGTAGGGAATGCGACTTTTGATTATTTAAATGTAATAGGAACTTCTTATCTTAGTGGTTCAGTTATAATTGAATTAACTGATGGAGAGAGTAATTCTGATGCTTTTGATATGACTGTTCTTGGAGGTGCTGGAGGAGATGAATTAGCTGATAATGCAGGAAAAGGAAGTAATATATTTCATACTGCTGGTGTAGGGGGAGGTTCATCAACTAGTGGATATTTAGCTGGTGCTGGAGGAAATATTATTTATATTGCAGGAGCAGGAGGAGCTGATACAGCTGGCGTTGGTGGAGTTGCTGGAATTGTTAGTTTAATTGGAGGTGCAGGAGGATTTTCAGGAGATGATGATGGAGCAAAAGGTGGTGATGTTAATATTACAGGTGGAATTGGAGGAGCTACAGATGGTTTCATTGGAAAGGATGGTGGAGATGGTGGAGATGTTAATATAAATCCAGGTGCTGGAGGGATTGGAGGAGATAGCACAGGATTATATGGGAATGTTATATTAGCTAAAAATGGTGGGAATGTTGGGATTGGGACAACCTCACCAACCCATACTTTAAATGTTGTTGGAGCTTTAAACGTAACAGGAACTTCTTATCTTGGAGATGTTAATGGAAGTGGGATTTTTACAACAACTGCAAATATAAACATAGCAAGTGATACGAATGGTTTATATCTTGGAGATGGTCAAGATGTTAAATTATATAGTAATGGAGTTGCTGGGAATTTTATATTTGAGTCTACTGACAAAGTTCAAGTAAGATTAGGAACAACAACAACACCATTTACGACGACCTTTCTTCAATTAGAGGATGGAGAAAGTCACATGGGATTTAATCCAGGTGCTAACTTAGTTGATGGAATTAGAGTTT
>Ga0222658_1000113_pt1 | contig 49903 bp, 84 predicted proteins | sample AntAcemetagen476_FD_179830 | JGI IMG/M metagenome (GOLD analysis project Ga0222658, IMG submission 179830) | Saline water microbial communities from Ace Lake, Antarctica - #476 | ecosystem: Environmental > Aquatic > Non-marine Saline and Alkaline > Saline | place: Antarctica: Ace Lake... | reverse complement strand
AGCAACCCCACGACCGCCAATCGGGGTTGTACCTGCACCACTCACAGTCGCAACAAATCCTTTTATCACTCATGGCTCTTCCTCCCTTTGGCCCGTTCTCTCTCTTCCTCCATGCGGTCATACCACTTCCCAACGTCTTCGTATCCCCATGCCTTGCGTGCGGCCTCTTCTTTGACTCGCTTTGGCCCCGTTGAACGGCAACCCTGGCACTCTACCTGCCACTTGACGCTATCATCCCACATGATGAACAATTGACTGCCGCACTTCGGGCACGGCTTTAGTCTACGCTGGCTCATTGTTCCTCCAGTTGCATCTCGCATTTGCACTTGGGGCATTTAGTTTCCACTGAGAACCCCCTGCATTTCCGGGTGCGCCGGTTCCCCTTCACTGACTTCATACACGCCAGCATCGCCCGCCTGCTTCACTGCTTCGTCGTAATCAGAGTAGACGTACATGACTCCGGCCACCCCTTTAGGCAAGGCAAGTAAACGATCTCCGTGTGCGTCAGTTATAGCGACAGTCTTTGAAATCTTCATTGCCAGCCACAGGTCTGCCATCACGCCACCCCCGGACCCGGATACAGCGTCTCGGCCGCGTCCCTATCGGTAATACCCAACTCCATCATCTTGATTTCCCGCAGCAAATACGCCACCTTATCAGCCTCCCGATTAGCCAGCGCACCATGGTGGAGCTTCTGGTTGTTGAGTTTCGCCCGTGCTTCTGATTCTGCTTTGATTTTCGACAGGTTCATTTTGCCTCCTTGTCTGCCCAGTCGATAACCGTCGCCACGTCAACGCCCCCGGAGTCATCTTCTGCCACCTTCGCAGCCAGCGCATCCACCATCTTGAGAAGGTGCATTGCATAGTGAGAATCATCCAGCAGCGACACTCCTGCCGCTTCCAGTTCCTCCAGTTTCTCAACCCGTTTCCTAATGTCGTCCATGCCTACCCCCTAAAACGCCTCGATTTCCTTCGTGAACTTCACATGTAACACACCACTCCCCAACAACTTCCTCGCATCATCACCCGTCCCGCAAGCAACCGCTATCCGCTCCTGCCTCAATTTGCCATCTCCTTTTCATCCTGCACTTTCAGCCACGCTGCGATAAAAGCCTTCTTTGCTCTCGCGTACCGTTCCATGTAGTCGGGGTCCATCCGCTGGTTGATGTCATACGGGATCGGCATCGTCGACATTACCCCAAGGGCTAACTCTAGGGCGGCCATGGCTTCACGCACGTCATACGTGGAAACGCACTCAACATATATCGAAATGGTCATCTCTCGAATCCTGCCTATCACCCATGGCTTTCTCTGCTCAAGTGCTTCGGCAACCAAATCACGGTACGGCTCAAATCCCACTGGCGTATCCATTACAAACCCTCCAAACTACGGTTGCACGTCTGCCCCAACTTCACCCACCGGTCCCGCCCGTCCTGCTCATGCCGAATCTGGGCGTTGCCCTTCACTTTCAGAATCAGCGCCCGCAACTCATCATCCGTCATCGTCGGCTTTGCGTCCGGCACCTCTGACCAATCCTGTGCGTCGTCCGGTAGGTGGTCAATAATGAAAGCCAGGAACGTCTTATCCCGAGTCCATCCGCCCCTTGCCGCCGCAATGGTGCAGGCATATGCCACAGCATCAGCACGGCACCACATGAGGCCGTTGACGGTGGCCGTCGCAACCTCCGGCTCAAGGTCACGGGGAAATTGCAGGTGTAGCCCTTGCACAGCTTCTTTGATAGTCTCTCGCTTACTCATACCTTACTCCAGTCAATGCCGCCTTTGCTCTGCGGCTTGTAGAATCCCTCGCGCACCTTCGTCACCACTTCCGGCGTCGCCACAAAGTCAAGCGATAGCCGGTCAAACTTCTTTTCGTTGAACCAGACCGCTCGACCCATCAGCACGTCGTTGCACTTCACCTCTTCAAAATAGGCCCGCCACCCTTCAGCGGTCCGCAGATCCTCATACTCGGTTGACGCCTCTTGTAGTCGGTTGCGGCGTTTGGCTGTCATTCTGGAGCAGCACATGCCGCCCTCGGGTACTATCATCCCGTTCCAGTCTTGCTGGATGCACACTAAAGCGTTGTCATCGAGAAAGCTTATCGTCGCGTGCGGGGGAGGTGGTGGTTCTTTGGTTTGTTTTGGTACTATAGCAGTAGACTCTAGACTCTGGACTATAGACTCTAATGGTGCATTGCAAACCGGATGCACTTGCATTGCATTTGCATCACCTTTGCATGCCGCTTGCTCTGCCGCCCAGCGTGCATTTGCAGCGTCGGTTCTCTTCTGGCTCACGGCCTTGCGCCGGGAACACTCTTTCATGGCCCGCTTATTGTAGAGCCCTTTCTTGTCTTGCCCGATGCAACCGACTTCAACGAGCCTTTCAATGTCGCTCTTGATTTCGTCAACAGGGCGCAAGCCGGTGGCCAGCAGCGTAGCCGCTTCGTCAATCGAATAAGGGAACGTACCATCAGAGTCGGAACCGTCGCACATGCGGTCTATCAAGTCTCTATAGGTGCCGGTCTGCGAACCTGTGATGCGCAAGCGGGTCATCCCGCCCAGCCAGTCAGAAGGGAACCAGCGATAATAGGGGCTGTCACTCACGTCAACGCCTCCATGTCCTTCGCTATTTCTTCCCAATAGTCAGGCTGCTTTTCGTATCCGCTGCATGGAAACTCACCCCACGGGGCCTTGGGCGGTATTTCGTCGTGGGGGTTACCCGCCCACTCAAGAGGTCGCTTCCCAGCAGTGCAACCCTCTGACCACCACTCATACATAGTAGCCCGCCAGAACTCGACGCACCGGCAAGGGCCACCCGTGTACTCGTAACCGTCACCGCAGTCGTGTTCAATCTCCGGCCTCGGATCGCGGTGTCCGGTTTTGTCACCGAATCCATTGGGGTCTTTGGTGGGGACGAAGTGGGCACAGCGAGTACACTGGACGCGCCGCAAATCCCTTTCCAGTGCCGCTTTCTTGTGGTGGTGTTTGCGCTCGCCCTCGATACGCCACGTTTTCAGTGTGTACTCGACGATGCGTGTTCCGGGTATAGGGCTGTCATAGATTGTGCGTGTCATTTCAATGCCTCCATGCAAGGCCGCCAGCCGAAGGGGTGTGCATGGCACCCCAACGACCAGCAACTAATTCACTTCTTTCAGGCTGGTAGCTAACCAGCAACGAAGCGATACTACCACGCCGCCGGGACCAGATCAAGCAGGAATCGGAGGGCGGTGGATAGGGGTCCGGTGGGTTTCTGGGTGAGACCTTCAATGGCAACACGGTTGTCGCTGATGCTGTACCTGTGGCCAACAATACGGCTGTTTAGTGCTTCCATCTTCGTACTGTGGTCGCTGATAATCCGGTAGGCGTTGTCAATGTCGTCCCGGTCGGTCTTGTGCGTGCTCTCCCAAGTGGCGTCCATGGCAAACAGCTTCCGAACCTGCCCCTTCAGGCTGTCCAACTGCTCCTGCATGGTGGGTACCGTGTTCGTGCGGGCTGGCAGGGGTAAGGGCTTCGTTGTCCGCTTGAACGCTGCCACCATCGGCGTATCCTTGCTCGCCACCATCGGCACCGCATGCCCAACCCCCCAATGAGACTTACCCCGGCTGCGTGCTAGGCCGATCGTCTTGGCGTGGTTAGCCTTGAATCGCTTGACCGTCTCATTGAATATAATGTAGTGTGGTCGCTTCCCGCCACCGAGCCTGAACGTCATCAGCCCTTGATCGCACCAGTTGCGGATGGTCTTCGGTGATACGCCTAGATCGGCTGCTACTTCAGTTGTTGATAGGTCCGTTGTTGATAGGTCCATTGTCGTTCTCCTGTTGTTATTATTTGATATCCGTTGTGCATTCGTCTAAGTAGCAGTGCATGAATGCCCGGTGTGGCCCCTGAACCTCGCAACGGGTAAACACGCAATCAGCGAACAAAGGCCATTCGCTCTCACTGTCAACCATCACCTTGCACCGAACGAAACGCATCCCGGTAAACATCAGTTTGACGGTGTCAGTAACGTCTATTTGAATCCCCACTACCGTATTGGTTCCGCTGATCCTGCAACCCATCACTTCCCTCCTTTATCCAAAAACACTTCAAGTAACTCAAGTGCCCGCCTAATCACTTCCGAAAATGAATCAGCGTCAAGCCTTTCCTTCAGCATCACAAGCCGGGCTTTCGCCGCTGGCGTCAGGTCCAGATTTAGTCTCACTTTCGGTTGCGCTCTTTTCGGTCTTGACATTGTTCCTCCCTCATCGCCCGTGATTCAATGGCTCTTATTTCTCTGCTATAATCCTCATTACCCACATACATCAACGCTCCAGACCTGTCCCGAAATGCCCAATTGAAATGCGGCCTCTCATCGCCGCAATGGGCGCACCTAAACAGCGCCCTCCATTCAAACGGAGGGAAAGAGCTGCAGTTACGCGTGTGTTTCGAGCCAATCAGCACCCAATCGTGCTTACACATCATTCCCCCCCCCTCGCGGCTCAAGCAAACTACCATCATGCCACTTCGATTTAGATTCTATAACGTCGGTTCCAAAGGTTTCCCGGTACCGCTGCCGGACCTTCCTGCGATGCTCTGGCGTGTCTTCTGGGTATGGTCCGGCGCAATCGACTACCCTCTTGCTCAGTTCAACCTCTATCGCTGCATTCTTTTCTTCGTCGACCACGTACTTGTCTGGAGCATCTAGGCCTGTCCGCTCCGTGATGATGCACTTGCCGCGAAGGTTGACTAGGGTTTTCATTGGTGCCAGCGATATCGGGATGCTGCATAGCTCGTCGGCTTCCCCTCTGTGCGGTACGCAAGTTTCTTTATCCTTGCTCATTCTGCCCCTCCCCATAAAGTGCCATCTTGAACCAGTCGCCGCGCTTCTCTGCCGCCGTTGTAGCTTTCCCTACCGGCAACCCCATGCCGCTAGACATTGCTAGGCCGTCAGGGCCAACGTAGACCGACTCCATAGCCCCTATTGGTTCACCGGCTATCACGGTACATTCGCCTCCAGTTGTGACGTACTCAGGGAACCTTTCCGCCACAGGTAAGACAGGTACAGTCAACGCTTCCCGCCGCATCCTCTTGAAGTCCATCACCAACCAGACAAGCCCGACGGACATTGCGCCGCAGATGAAGGTGAAGATTATGGTGGTCATTGGGTGCCTTTGGCTTTGGCGATTGCAGCGCGTGCTGCTTTCACCATGGCGACTACGGTAGGACTGCTCACCCGAAACTCCCCGGCAATCAGCGCAGCACCGAAATAATCCACTTGCTGCAATGCTTCAAGAAGATCGGGCGCTGCCGCTATCAGTCTGGCATCCCGTCTAGCACTTTCGATTGACAACCCATCAGCATACCAGTCCATAAGGGCTATCTGGCGACCTTCAGAGTCAACAATAGCGACACCATCTTGGGCCAACCCCCACCCCTTAGTGTGCCCCATGGTTCACCTCCCGCAACTCAGCCAGCACTTCGCAGCCGAGATACTCAGCCGCCACATCTTCCCAGTGCATAGGTTCATCGTCCATTGGTTCCGTGTTCGCCTGACGAGTTGTGTAATCTTCCATTGCCTGCATCATCGCTCCCCCTCGCCGGTACGATGCCCCGGCTGGCTGTTTGTTCTAATTGGAAGCCGCAACATCAAAAGCCGCCCGCACTTCGTCTCCGCAAGCGTCACACTCGTCACCATCGTGGGCGCAGTTGCGTTCCCACACCGGGTCGGAGTTGCTGGTGTCGCAACCATTTAGGGCCGCGCACCCAGGGCAGAACAGGTAACCCAGGGCCGTGACGTAGGCCTTGATCTCTTCGGGCCGCAGTCGGCTACCAAGCCCCGTCGACGGTTCGGTGTTCTCCTGTCGCTGGTCGTAGTTTCTCATTGCTTGTTGCATGGTGGCTCCTTGTTGAGTTGGTTCCGGTGGGTTAGTACGTCCATCCCGGCCTGCGTGATGTGGATAACGGCTTCATTAGCATCCCTCTGAGATACCGCAAAACACTTCTTATTGAGGGATGAAACAACGCCCGACAGTTGCAACCCCCTGACGGTTTTGCAATCGCCCTCAAGGCAATCTGCCCAAACAGGGTTCCCTACGGGGTCACAGCCGTCATGGAAGTCGCTGTCGACGATTGCCTGTAGCACTTCAAGTTCCATCTTTGTTGCGTTCATCGCTCCCCCTCGCCGGTACGATGCCCCGGCTGGCTGTTTGTCTAACGTGTCCGAATCTTCTTCAGTATCTTGTTTATCAGCCATAAAGAACCAACCAATACCAGCAAAAGCCCCACGGCGATGAGGGCCGCAACAAGCGAAAACTTACCCCGCATCATGTCGGCCGCAAAAGAAAATGCCACCCCCAAAGAAAGCCACGCTGAAATAACCTTGACATTCATGTCCTACCCCATTGTCAGCCCCTTTCCTGCCGGGCATGTTTGTAATATACACCCGTCAACGCAGAATGCAACTATTATTTTACTCTTTTATTTGGTGGGCGGCGTAAGTGTGGGGAATTGTTGGGAAGATAGGCACTAAGAAAAGCGGAGCGGAAGCAAGTGCATATCTTCCTCTTCCTCTGCTGCGGCTTCCTCTATGTCAACGTCTATCGATTCTCCCGTGGCTTCCCTTACTGTAGTAACCACGAATGATTTTGAGCCAATCGCAACTATGTCGCCCGGCAACGGCGATTGTCTGCCATCGCCACAATTGATAAACCAACTAGGATGTATGGCGTCACTGAAGTCAGTGAGTCGTAGATAGGTTAGTTCCCCGTCAACGTACATGCGTATCAACACAGCGCCCACCCTCTACCACCATCAGCCACAACGCTCCCGTCCTCAATCAGCACGGCCCCATCATGGTGCGTGCCAACCACCTCAATAAACATCTGTGCGCCAGCCTCGACAGCGGTAGCCCGCAGAAGTGCAAGGGATTCTTCGTCCAGGTGCGAGCCCTCACGAACCAATGCGATCTTGATCTCCGGGTTGCCAGCCAGTGCAAGGCCAACCCCCACCCGCAATTGCTCTGCATGCGACGCTTGAGCGAGGGGAACGCCGCGGAAGGTTACGCAACCTTCGTCGATGCCCAGACCTTCGATGGGCCAATCGGCTTTTGCTAGTAGGGCTGCGCGGGCTTCGTCGATCTGGGTGATGCGTGTGCTATGTGCTTCGACGGTGGCGAGTTGTGCGGTCAGTTGGGCGTCAACGTCCCGGTACTTCTCAGCCTGCCTGACCCGCTCGTTGGTTTCATCCACCGCTGCGAGCTGCTCCCTGATTGCGTTGGTGTCGGGGATTTCGATGTCATCGGCCGCAAGTCGCATGGCGTCGGCTTCCATTTTCTTGCTGACGGCTTCCCGCTTCAAGTCAGCAGCCTTGGCCGCACCTTTCTTTTCCCACTCGGAAACCTCTTCCTCTGCCGTGATTATTCGCTGGCGCAGATCAAATATTAGCGTATTCCGGTAGTCTATCTCTTCCTGTGCGTTGTCAAGCGCTGTCGCTGCTTCGTTGTTTGCTTGTGCCGAATCTTCATCGCAACTTGTGGCATCACGAATCATCTGGGCAACGCTACGCTCAACCCCCTGAGCATCCTCCAACCGCTTCGCCAGCAACCCAGCACTAACCACCTCAGTCGGGCAATCGTCCGCTGGTGCGTCCATCTGCTCAAGCGCCCCTTGCAACGACTTGACCTGTCGCCCGTCCGCGGTGCGTTGCTCGAATACCTCTTTGCGCTCTGCGTCGAGTGCGGTGGTGTCTACGCCGACGATGCGCCGCAACTCTGCCGCCTGCTCTTTCGGCTTCATGCGCAAGATCCCCAGTGGGTCACAGGTGAATTCAGAGAGCTTCGCATCCAGCCACGCCTGCGGGCTCTTGGGACTCATGCCGTCCGCGTTGGTGATCTCAAGGCTGCGTGTGCCTGCCTCGGTGATGGTACGCTTGATTGTCATACCGTCATCGGTGACGCCCACGATGGTGGCTTTCTTCTGGCCCTTGCGGACTGGTACATCGGGAAAGGCTTTACCGCCCCACAGCAGTACGTTGATAGCGTCGAGGATGCTGCTTTTCCCTTGTGCGTTGTGCCCGCCGATGATGACGGTTGACCCGTCCGGTGAAAGTTCGATCATCTTGATTCGCTTGAAGTTCTCGATTGTGAGTTGTGCTAGTGTTGTCATTGTCTCCCCTCTGTTGCCCGCCCTTTGAGGTCATCGCCGGGCGGGGGTTGTGCTAGTTTTTCTTGTATGTCACCTGCGAAACGTCCGACTTCTTGATCCCGGCTGCGTCGAGGTCATCCCATGACAGACTGCGGAGACTAAGCAACCGCTGGATCGCAGTGCGCTTTGCATCTGTCCATGCCTTCTTGATAATGTTTGGCTCTACGTCCGTCAGGGTGCGGCTGCTTCGTTCCTTCTCAAAGGTTCCGAGGAACTTGTCGCGGCTCGTGGCGCTGCCGATCCCGTCGCACACGTCCGGGGAATTAGGCAGGCTCACCTGTACGGTGATAACCCACATGAAATACCGCTCCCCTACTTCGTCAGTTTCCCACAGTTTCTCTTTGTCAACCACTTTCGAGGCGATGCCAAAGATCCGCTCTACGTGGTCGGTGCCCTGACTGTTCAACCATGGGTCGCTGCCCTGAATCGTCCAGTGCTTCGGTTCAGTTAGAGTCAACGCATACTTGCGCAACTTCGACAGCACCAAATGCCGATCCTTTGCGACCTCAATCATCACACTGAGGCTCATCGGCAGTGCCCGCTCTTCTGCCTGTGCCAGTGCGGTTCCGTTGGTGGTTGCAACTTCCTGATTCTTGTCTTTGTCAATTAGTTCGCCCATCGTCCTATCTCCTGTTGCTTTTGATGGTCACTCGCACGGATTGCGCGGTGCCTTTGTACTCTGCTTTGATCTCTGCTGGTACATCGTAGACGGTGCGGTCATAGGTCTTAGTTGCTATCGTCCACTCGCCCACTGCCAGCACGTCGGCTCCGGCTGCTTTGGCGTGGTCCTTGATCGCTGCGTCCACTTTCTTGTAGCGTTTGAAAGGTTCAACGAGGTCGGCACGCTCGTCAAGCAAGGCGGTCAATTCGTCATCTTCCACCATCTGCAACCGCCCGTCCATCATGGCCTCAGGGAAGCAACCCCAGCCACGATACTGGCAGTTAGCGCACCACTCTGCATCATCGCACTCGGGTGGCAATTCGTCGCCCGTCTTGACTGCTATCTCTTCCAGGGTGGCCTTGCCAAAGCCTTCTTCAAGCCACTTGTTGACGTGCACGGCTTTCGCTGCGCACTCTGCGGCCATGTCAGGATCGTAGTCAATCCAGATGAACTTCAGGAGCCCCGTCTGCTTGTTCTTCAGCACGAACAGACCCTTGGTAATTGGCGTTGGCCACGACTGCGTAAATGCCATGTACTGGTTGAGTTGCGGGATGTACTTACGCACCCAAAGCGGCCCGTTCATCATGTCTTCTGCGATGTCGATCTTGTCGTGGATAAACTGGCTCATGCTCTTGATCTCGATTGCAACGGTGGTGCCTTCCACTTCAATGGCCCCGTCGATGTGCCCGGTGATGTCCGTGGTGCGGTCGTCAAAGCTCTGCTCCGCTCTGATAACATCATAACCCAAAGCCGACAGCGTGCGTTTTACGTCTACTTCGTGCAGCCGCCCCTCGTTGAAGATGCTCTGTAGCGTCCATTCGTAGGGCTTGCGCTTGTCGCCTATGGCACGGTCAAGCACTAATTTGCGGACGCATGGATGCCCTATCTCGCTGGCCCGGTTGCTCTTGCTGCGCTGTACGAATACCTGCGACTCAAGGTGAGTGCGGTACTCTTGATCAAGATCAATGTCGAACATGATTCCCTCCAGTGGCGGACCCATTGCCTCGCCGGTTATTGCTGCAACTTCGCCTTCAACTTCTCGCTGATCCACGAAGGCCGATGCGGCCCACAGACAAGCGGCTCCTGCATTCTGCGCTTGGCTTTCTGCGCCAGTTCATACTCACTCTCGGCACGCTCCAGCAACGTCCCGTAACCGATCCCCAAAGCCTTCGCTACTTTGACAAGGAAATCCTCAGTAGGTCCATCCTCCCGATCCAGTTGGTTGTAGACAGTTGGCCCGCTGACCTTCATCTTCTCAGCCAGCCACTTGCGCGACTTGCGCAGCCGGGATAATTCGATTTCGATTGTGACGGTGATTGCTCGTGGTGTTTTTGCCATCGTCCTACGCCCCCAGAATCGCCAAAGCGATCCACGTTATTAGCGCAGCCGGGACAATCAGTTGACCGACCACAGGAACGAAGCCAGCGACCGCACCCATCCAGAAAGTGCACGCAGGCTCACGCCCCGCAAACTCAAGCCACGAGTTGACAGTGTAGGGCAGCAGCAACCCACCCAAACAGGCGAATGCCAGCAACGCAACCATTGCCACCAAAAACACGATTCCTGCGCTTCCTTTCTCTCTCATTGTCATTCCTCCAAAAGGTTATGAAGCCATACTAAACCGGCAACTTGTTTTTTGCAATAGTTTTATTCGCTTCAAATTCTCTCAATGCTATCCAACAGTTAGAGCGATCGAGGCCGCACGTCAACCCGTCATCGTAGCACCGCCATTGGGTGGTGATTATGGACAGTGGGCATTGGTCTGATTCTGGTTGTGGTGGGGGTTTGTTGGTCATTACAGCACCTCCACCGTACCAAACAACCCACACGCATCAGCGATCCGCTTCCGTGCGATCTCGGCATACTCTGCGCTCAACTCACACCCGATAGCATCCCTGCCCATCTTCATGGCTACGAGGCCCGTTGTGCCCGCGCCGAAGAAGGGATCGAGGATTGTGCAAGGTACTGGCTCGAACGGGTTGGCCGCTGAACAGTCGCAGGATGGTTCCCATCCAGCTGTCTTGCTGGTTGCTGGCTCTAGCATCGTGCCACTACTGCGAGTCCGCCCCTTGCTGTGTGTGCGGTCGCTGCGGTCTATGACCATGGCCTTCCTCTCAACCACACGCACCCACGGCCCCCCGCATTGAGGACAGCACCCCTTCTTGCTGCTCCCCGCCTTGATACACCGCATGGGCAGTTCCGGCGGGAAAGTTGCGAAGTGGCACCCGCTAAACCCCTTCGTGGTGATCGTCCAGACTGAGCGGGCGTTGCGGGTTTCGTATGTCCCGCAATGCGACCCGTGCCCGCGCATCTTCGTGTCCACTGCGCTCTCACCGTTATTCTTTTCTCTACTCCGGTTGTCAGTTAGGCAAGTCTCCTTGATAGCATCCGCATCCCAATAATACCGCGCCGATTTCGTCAACAGGAAGATGTACTCGTGCGCCTTCGTGCACCTATCGGTCACGCTCTCCGGCATCGGATTTGGCTTGTGCCAGATGATAGTTTGCCTGAGATACCACCCGTCTGCTTGCAATGCAAAGGCCACCAAATGAGGAATCTCAATAAGATCCTTCGCCTTGACTGGGAGGGGTTTTATTGCTAAACTACACCAGCATAGACCACAGCGCCCTATGCCTTTACATGAAGGAGAACCACATGCCGAGTAAAAAGATTCCTTGCCCCGAGTGCGGACAACCAATGTCGGCGAGGTCAAAGACTTGTCGTGCGTGTTGCGACTTGTCGTGGAGTGATGAACGTCGCCAGGAAATGTCTGCTCGTCTTGCGGGACAGCCGAGGCCTTGGCTTCGTGGTCGCAAGCGTCCAGAGGTGGGTCGCAAGATTGCAGCGTGGTGGACGCAGGAGCGCCGGGAAGCGAAGAGTCGAGAGGTAATGGGTCGCAACCCGCTGGCGCGCTATCACGGGCTGTCTGCGAAGTCTGCCGCTCGTTTGGTTCAGCGCATTGGACATTGCGAGGCGTGCAGTCACGATGGGTCTGAGTCTCGCCTTGGCGTCCATCATGTGAACCGGGACAAGCAAGATCATCGCCTTGAGAACATTCTGATAATGTGTCACCGCTGCCACATGCAGGAACACGCTTCAGCAGGGGAGACTGGCTGGCAGGTGTACCACCGGAAGCGTAAGATGAACCTAAGTTAATAAAGCACACGCCATCGGGACGCAGCACCCGGCGCACCTCGTCAAACACGGACACCATTGCGGCCACGAACTCGGCGGGGGTTGACTCTAGTCCTAACTCTTGCCCCTTGTCTTCGCTATCATCGGGAAGGTACGAACGCAGCCCCCAGTACGGCGGGGAGGTCACGCAGCATTGAATTGAATCGGCGGGTAATTCTCGGAGTCGGTGCAGGCAGTCGCCTATTAGGATTTTGACGTTCACCATGCCATCAGCCCCACAACCATCCCGACAGCCGACACCGTGACGATAACCCACTGAGCCACCCTGACAGCCCGGCCCTCTTCTTCATCGCTGAATTGCCCCCAGCATATAGGCCAGTAGAGGCGCGGCCCGTGTAGGCGCTTGGGGGGTCTGTGTGTGGTTAGTTTGTGCATGGCTCTACTCCCGGCGGCACCGTGATGTATGCCCAATGAGTGACCAGAAGGAAATCTGCGCCGTGCTCTTTCATTGCGTTGCTCATCGCTTCTCTGCTCCACCCAATAGCGTCGGTTTCGTTTGGTCCCTTGGGTACGTCATCACCCCAGCGAACCATCTTCGAGTATCCTTTGCGCACCCACGTTACCCCGCTGTGACCCTGCCACCCTTCCAAGTAAGCGATCACTATCCTGTTAGAACATGGAAGGCTCTCGTTGGCGTTCACCCATTCCATACTCATTCTCCATCCCTCCACTCGTCATACTGCTGATCCATGCGATCCTGGCGTTCGTCCTCTTTGGCATCCGCATGGCAACTCCGGCACAGGCCATGCTTGTGCTCTGGCGCGCTGCCACAATTGCTGCATGGACAATCGTTGTCACGGCTCATAACTCCCCCCGGTCCTGCTTGCAAAATGGGCAATCGTCCTGCCCGGTGCAGTGCTGTCCGTAGTAGGTGCGGCCGGTGGGCTCGGGAGTGTCAACCGCTGTCAACCGCTGCAACTCCACCCACAGGGCTTGTGCCATCTGGCGGTGCGTGAGCTTCGGCCAACGGTGCTTGCAGTTGTCGCAGTGGTAACCGGACGGTGCAGCCCGACTGAATGAGCTTACGTGGCGCACTGACAGATATCCGCCCCCGCACTCTGGGCAATCCGGGAACCGGAACACCCCGCCACCGTAGCGGCGTGCGGCTTCTTCGTAGATGTTCATCCTTCCCCCTTCTTTGCATTGCCGTCCTTGTCGAACTTCTCTGGACACGCTGCCTCACATTCGCAGACGCCGTAGGCATAGACTAAGTCGCACTCATCTGAACACCTAGGAAACGGCACGCCCTTCAAGTCATATACTGCTTTCATCCTTCCCCCCTGCCGGATTCGCCCCGGCTGGCGTTGGTTTTATTCGGTAGCAGTCGGATCTTCGTCTGTCTGCCCGCTGATGTACTTGTGGATTGCCCCAACCATGCTCACGCACTTACACCTCCGGCAGTCCACCGCGCAGGCATCGCTTGCCGCCGGTCGCCACGTAGTCTGCGATGACCGCGCACGAGTTGCTGTAGCGCGCCGAGTCCGCATAGCCGTACTTCTCGTGGATCTCGCGGCTGAGGTCCCAGGTCTTGACCTCGCCGGAGTCCAAGAGCCGCCTGAGAATGTGCTGTTTATAGAACGCGGGCTGAAACGGCTGTTGCTCTGGTGCCTTGTACAGGTCCTGCTTCTCCTCGTACTCCCGCAGTTTCGCCTCGAGTCTGCGCACCAGTTGCTTGTTTCTCCTGTCCAGTTTGATCACGGGTGACTTGCGCATCTCACGCCTCCTTTGGCAGTGTTGGCTTGAATGGCTGCCAGCTATCCCCTGGAATGAAGACCCGAGGATTGGCGTCATTACATCCCAGCCAGATCGCATCGTCGTCAGCAATACTGCTCTTCTGGAGTCTACACTCCACGTCGTTGTGATCGATGAATTCTACATAACGGAAACCCCGTTGCGTTCGCTTGAAATTGATCTTCATCATCCTTCCCCCCTGCCGGATTCGCCCCGGCTGGCGTTGTGTTTATGCTAGGTCACCAAACATTTCAACGAGTGCGTCCATGCGCTCATCAAACGACATGGCGTCAAAGTCTGCCTCTGTCCAGTTGTCGCCTGCATGTTCTGCCCAAAGACTCCAACTCGTTGCGATTTCTTCGTTCGTTGGTACGCTCATGTCATCCCTCCTCGACTTCGTTGTGCTTGCTCATTCCGTCACCCCCTGATATCTCTCCGCTGTGTCTTGTGCCATGATGCGCTTGCACGTTCCGCACGTCACATCATCCGGGTTGTAAGTGTGCTGCCCGTCTGCCCGGATCTGCAACGCTCTCTCGCCAGAACAACACGCCGCCCATCCCGGCAAAATGCGGCACCGACGCGTCTGTACTGCACCGGCGAAATGGATTTTCTTCGTCTTTCCAGCCATTGTCATCCCCCCTGGGTTTTGTGAACGTTCACAATTTGTTACCACATGATTTTGAGTTTCCACAAATAGATCGCCCCGTGTCTCCATGAAGTCTGACTGAAGTATTCCCACTTGGAAATGCCCCAACTGCGCCAAGGGTACGGCGTGACATACCACCTAAAGACGACCGCATGCGTCCGAATGAACTCTTTGATAATCCTAAACAGTTGCATTATGCCACCTCCGACTGGCGTTTGTTCATGTCATCAATCAGGTCCATGCCCGAGACGCAGGTCAGGTATGCTTCCTTGGCCGCTGCAAAACCACCCGTGGAATATTCCCGACGCATAACTCCAACCACTGCGCTTGCTCCGATTCGTGCTGCTCTCATCCTTCCCCCCTGCCGGATTCGCCCCGGCTGGCGTTGTGTTGTTAGTCGGCTGCCTTCCATCTGTTCGTATTGGGGTTCCAGTACTTCGTCTTCTGTCCTATCGCAGAGAACTCAATATGGATGCGCCCCTCTTCTTCAGTCAGCAGGCGAGCCTTCGTTGCTGCTTCATTCCGTCCACTTACATGAATCATTGTTTTGACCCCGGAATCATCCCACCATCGCAGACGGTACGGGCGCACGGTCTTTGGTTTGCAGTCGTGAAGCGGGAACCTCTCACAGATAAACGCACCGCAATCATTGCATGTAGTGTTCACGGTCTAGCCCTCCGTCAATTCTATCGCACGTGCAATCCAGAGATCAAAACCCATCAGATATGCTTCCTGTAATGCCTTACGCTTATAGATTAGTGCCAGCCCGCTCCCAGTTGGGCGGTCTCGACCAATCTGACCATGACAAAAGCCCTTTTCGTAAGCGTTGTACTTCATTTTGTCGGTGTGCATGTCATACGGATACTTTGGAAATGCCATCGTCCTACCCCATTTCAACCGGGCGCCCCCTCCCGACAAATCAACACTAACCCGACCACACGCAAAGCGCAAGTTCTTTTTTACCTTTTATCTGCCGCAATCGTGGAACCAGCTAGAATCATGGGGAAGAAAGTTGCGCTTTCAGGGTTGCAATTGGGGCGGTTGGTGCGGTGAATCAGCCCGCTCTTGACGATTCCTTTCCGCCGGGTTACTCTGTAGGTCCATTGTCTCGGGTGGGGGTTGGCACTCCATCCTGTCAGCCCCCGCCCCCTCGACGATGGGAGGAGACTAATGGGCAACATAGCAAACAAATGCCCCATCTGCGGCGCCGCACCCCGATACAAGAGCAAGATGGGCATGGACAGTTACAATTGCCAAAGCATGTTTGTGGCTGGCACCGATGAACTTATCACGGGTCGGCAAGGTTGGGCTTGCAAAGAAATTCAGCGGATGCGCAAGGGGCTAGTGTTGCGCGACATGGAACGATGGTTGGGTCCAGACGAAACAGATTCGTGCGCCTATTGCGGGGAAGAGAGGGGCGATAAGAACGTATCCGAACCCTGCAACTATGACGGCTGCGAAACCGTCACTCACCCGTGGAGTAGCCAATGATCTTCACCCTACCCAAAAGCCCGGTACTATCAGACTACCGTGACAGCGCCGACCTTGAACGGGTCGCAAAGCGTCGCAAGATTGAAACCGTCGACACAATCTGCCTGCACCAACTCTCAGCCCTGAACCTGAAGCAAGGGATCAAGCGGTGGAAGAATAAGGAATACCACTGGGTGATTGAGATTGAGGACGCTACCGCGTATCTCATGCACGATTTGGATAAGTACACTTGGCACGGGGGGAATATCAACGCCCGGTCAATTGGCATCGGGGTCGAGGGGTACTACGCTGGGATAGAAGGTGACCTGTCTACATTCTGGACCCCCGAGGGCCATGACGATAGGGTGCCCCGTCAATTCCATATCGGGCTGGCTGTGGCGCTCATCATGTCCGTCAAGGCGACGATTGACATGGTCGCGGCCAATGGTGGGGAGATCAAGTACATCGGGGCCCACAGGCAATCCAGCATGAGCAGACGGAGCGATCCAGGGTCGGCAATCTGGAAGGTGGCCATGTTGTGCATGGATGAGTTTGGGTTGACTGAAGCTGCTACGCTGGAGAGTGGACGCCCGATTCCCGAAGCGTGGGACGGCTGGCACATTGGGGTTGAGTATTGACAGTTAGAATGCCATCCCCTACACTCACCCTGAACGTCACCCCTGCTTTACCCCTACCCAGCAATCCGGCACACCCTCCAGTTGCCGGGTTGTGCGAATGAGGTACTTATGATGAGCAACATGAACGAACAAGATCTTAAAGAAATCACATCTAGGACAAATGACGCCCGTGAAGACGTGCCGGATCTGGTTGCTAGGGTTAGGGTGTTATTTGCTGCACTGAAAGCGGCTGCAAGGTACATCGACAGAAGCAAAGACATACTATCGAGCCCCAGTGAGGTAGAGAGGGCCGAAGCGGAATACAAGGCTGCTGTTGAACTCACAATGGACCCCCCATGCTAAAAATCCTAGCCATCGTCCTAGCACTCAACTCCTACGGCACCCCACCCGCGGAGCTTGCCGAGTCGATCCTCACGGATGCAACCTACGTCTCAGAGCAGACCGGCGTGCCCGTAACGCTGCTACTACACCTGATTGAACGTGAGAGCGGGACCAACTATCAGGCGACCCGGTACTGCAAAGAATGGGGCGGTAAGCGTTGCGCCGTCGAGGCTAGCTGCTACACCAACTGTCAGAAGCGTCTAAACGTCTACCGCAACGGAATTGACTTAGGGTTGTGGCAACTTCGGCACTCTCGCACGTGGAGTTGGATTCGCAGTTACAACCGGGCCAACGGGACTGAGCATGGGCGGGAATGTGCCTATGACCGAGAATGTGCGCGGTCTGTGATGGTTCACGCCGTCCAATCACTACGGAAGCGGGCCAAGCGTTCCAAGTGGGATTGCAAGACGCCACGGATAGACGCAATTGCATGGCTGCGATATTGGAACGGCTGCGGCAGTTATCGGAAGTATCGCAAGTTTGTTCTTGAGAATGGGCTTGGGTAGGGTGGCTAAGAGTCGGGAGAATGCGGGGCGGGCTGGGTTGGTTTGTCAAGAGAAATGATATTGCGGCAACCCTTGCGGTCTGATACTCTGATTTGACAGGGGGGGGACAATGGATAACCCAACGAGAACAATACTAGCCCTAGACGCCGCCAACAAGACCGGCTGGGCAATCGTTCCGGTGTCGGCTAACCCTACGCCTGAATCATGGGGCACAATCGGCGGTAGTACTGACAAGGCCCGTAGGCGGGGAATCCGTAAACGGTTCTTTGAGGTGGAGGCAAAGTACGCCCGCGGGAATGGCGATAAGGTTCTTGTCTACATCGAGGATCAGCACGTGCAAAGAGGTCCGGGCGGAATCATCACACCTGAGAGCCTGCGCGCCGTCTGGAAGTTGCGCCTGATTATGGGGTGGTTTGAAATGGCCTGCGAGGAATACGTGTGGCCCTTTGAGGCGGTAGCGGTCAAGGATTGGCGCAAAGCCATGTACGGCAAGCAGTGGACGAAGGGTGCCGGCCGTGCGAAGTATAAGACGCTGGCGGTGTTCATGGTGCGGGCTATGTTCCCTCGGATCACGTTCACGGGGCTCACGCATGATGAAGCTGAAGCTATTTTGATCGGGTGTTATGGGGCTAAACAGGAGCGGTTGAAGGATAGGGGGATGAAATGAGTCAATACGATTTCGAGTGCGAGTGCAGGCCGGGGGTTGTCGCCACCATCAAAGAAGCCTACGGTGCCCTGATTGCCGAGTGTGGGTTTTGCGGTGAGCGTACCCCGCCCAGACAGTTCAAGGGTGAGCTGTCGATCCTGTGGGTTGCGGCACGGGATGAACGCATAAGAGCATCCGCCATTGACCTGATCTCCCGCAAGCAACTTGAGGCTGGCCCGACGCCAGAACCAACCGAACCAGAACCACCCGAATGCGTCACGTGCTACTACCGAGGCGCAGCGGTGGAATACCCTAACGTCCTATGCCACGCAATCAACGGGAAAGGTAACGGGGAACCAGTGGACAAGGACGGCTGGTGCCCGCTTCACCCGCTGGCGACGCCTTGGCTTGAATGGCGGTATGCGCGGCACTTGAAGGAGAGGGTAGACAGTGATAGTTAGTGCATGAGTTACGTTGTGTGTACGGCAATGGAGCCGATGGAGGGTTATGATGAACGAGAACAAATCACCGAAACAGATTGACGCTTTGAATCCTAGTTACTATTGCAGTGATCTTCTGGATGATGCTAGTTATGTGGCCAAAGAGTCATCAAGGTTCATTGACCGCCCCATTCATTGGGTATACGGTCTCTACCCAATAGATAACGGATGGGAATGGCTGCTACCGCGTACGGCGAACATGGAGGCGGCAGTGCAGTTTGCCGAATCTTTGGCATGCAGAGTTGCCCGGTGGGACGGGCGTCACAGGTGCCCAAATGGAACCGTTTACGTTATCCCTAAGATTGAAACTTCGTGTGGCTCTGAGTTGGCCGGTATGTTGTGGAAGGGAGACAATAACGGAGACACTTTCCTTGTATCTATCTGCCCCATCAAAGAATTGATCCCGGCCGTTACTGACGCTGACATTGCTTCACAGGTAAAGATAGAATGGGGATCTCATGCTAACCCGACTCCGTGACTACGCGAAACGTATTGACCTGCTTTTCTGGCTGGCGCTTGCGGGGCTCGTTGCCATTGGCATGTGGCTGTCTAGCTAATCCGACACACTAACAATCTCAGTAAACCTATCCACGGCCTCCGTGCTGCCCCCTTCCTGCGATTCTTCCTGTATTTCCGGTGCACTTGTATTGCCCGCCGCATTGACTCCCCAGACGCCTAGCGCACTGAGAATCACCGCAATGGCCGCAGAGTACTTCTTGACTAGTGCAAGTAGGGCCTGAACCCCACGGGCTACCCTCACGATCTCTTTCGTGTCCGGTGGGTGTGCGTGCGGAAATGGAGGATCGCCCCAGTCATCCTTGTCGGATTTCTGCACCTCTTTGACGGCTGCGTGAGCCGCTTCGTGCGCTATCAACTTGACTTGCTCTGTGCTGATCGGCTTAGGTGCCCGTTCCATGCGGTCGAGAATGACGGCTATGTTCATGTTCAGTTTGGGGAGGCTCTCAAGGGCTTTGTCGATCCCTGCGTGCCTGTTGCCACAGCCGTCTGTTGTTTGGTAGTCGGTCATGGCAGCTCCTAGGCAAACGCAAAACTAGCGTAGGTCATGTAGTTGTTGTCACGTGCATCTATCCCTGCCAGCGTCCCGGCCGCACCACCAACGGCCTGCGGTAGACTCAGGCAGTTCACGATCGGTAACGCCGCCGCCTGCTCCACTAGCAACTCAATAGTTGCCGCCCCGATCATTCTGTTGCCGCTGATGAGGTTGGCGTGCAATGAGTCGCCCACCTGCTCGATTCCGACTGCCGATACACCAGTTCCAGCGTGCAACGAATTGCTGAGAACGTCGGAAGCTGTGCAGCTTGACGCTAGGTGGATGTGGCTGCCTGAACACGAACGGATAGAATTGCCTACCACAGATGCACTCTGCCCCTCAACCCATATCCCATTTACTGCATCGTCAATCTGATTGCCGTTGATCTGGCAGAAGTGTATGCCCGCCCCGAAGATGGCGATGGCATTGACTGTGCTTGCGGTGACGTGGTTATCGTTTATCTGCCAACCTTCCCCGGTGTCAACCTGAATACCGTCACCGGCAGACACAGAGATCTTGTTTCCAACGATGCTCCCCTTGGTGGCTGGCGAAGTAGTGCCTATGCCGTCAGCGAATGACTCAATCTGGTTGCCCTCAACGTTGGTAAACGTGGCCCTAATATTGATCCCATCGGTGCCCGCTATTCCCTCGATTACGTTGCCGCTCACTTGGTGCTTTGTGCCCAGAAGAATGATACCGCTGCCGGTGATTCCCTGTAGCAGATTGTCGGCAACCACGCAATAGGCGGGGGTGGTTAGCATGAGGATACCGCTTGACGTGTTGTAGATGGCATTGCCTGAGACCCTCGACTTCTCCAGATCATCCATTACGATTCCGGCAGTAGTGCATGCACGCATCGTATTGTTGATAGCACTCATGCGACCACCGAACCCGCTCATGTGGATTCCGTACTGGCTCATGGTGTCTATCTGATTTCCTTCTGCGGTAGCGAACGTTGCATCTTCCAGCACAATCCCGTCGACCGAGTCATTGATCTGGTTGCCCTCGACTCGCAGGCCAAAAGTTCCGGTCAGGGCCTTGACGCCAGCGGTCACCATGTTGCGGATTGAATTGCCCTTCACGGATACGTTGCCGGTGCCTTCAACCAGCACACCGAAGTCCATGTAGTCCATGATATTGTTCGAGAGACCTACGTCACTACCGTTGATGTAAACGCAAGGACTTGTGGGTGCTGGCCCGCCTGCCCAGTTGTCGTCAATGAACCGGCAACCCTCCACGGAGAACTTGGACGTGTCGAGGAATACAGCCTCGCCGCTACGGTCAGCAATCGCACCGCCAGATACATGCTCAACCCTGCACCCGATGATCTGCCCGCTTGAACCTGTAGCGTAGAATGCCACGCCCTTGGGTGTTGCTGGTAGCACGGACGGCCCGCCGTGCATACCCTCGACAATCACGCGCTCAATCACTAGGTCATTGCACCCTGTGCCGATGATGCCGTTCGCATAAGAAGCACCGCCAGCGCCTGCGTCCGTGGTGATCAGTAGATCAGTGATGTGACAGTAGATAGCGGCCACGTTGAACGCTGCCACGTTGCCCGGTGCGGCGGTTACTACTCTGGTGTTTGGCCCTTGCCCTTGAACCCATACGCCCGGCTTCACTATGTCTATCTCTGTACCCGTGAACGTGCCTTCAGAGAGCAACACTCGCCCCCCTGTTGCGGGGAGGTTGGCAACCGCTAGTTCAATCCAGATTGCTGCATTTGCCCCGATGGGAACAACATAATCAGCCGTCTGCTTCCACGCGTCACTTGCATCTTCTGCCGCCACGGTGAACGTTGCGCACTTCTGAGCTGCGTCCGTGTAGGCTTCAAGATAATCGACCCACTCGCCAACGTAGTGCCAGAGCCAGTTATGGACGTTCCGCACGGGGGGGAGTCCGTATTTGTCGCCCTCGGGAACAAGTCCACCGGCCGGTGCGATTGCATTGACCTTGCCGCCATATGCGGCGATGACTGTTGCCCATTCTGGTTTGTTTCCGGGTTTTGGTGTGGTAGCCATCGTTTAGACCTCGTATGGGAATGGTATGGTTGGTGGTCCGGGGTAAGCCAGATACCATGCAATTACTTCGTTATACCGGTGCGGGTAGATATCTGCGAACGTGCCGCCGATACCCTCACGCACACCAGCGCCGTCTATTTCGTCAAACCCGTCTGCGGTGGTGTCATCATCCCAGCCAAACGGTACGTCATCTTCGGCGCTGACGATCCACATAGACACGCCGCCCGCCGCAATCGGTTGCATGGTGTCTGTGATATTGTCCGGTATGGCCGCTGCACCTGAAGCCGTGCGGATGACTACAAACATGTGCGATGTTTGGTGGATCGTGGTGATGGTGTCTTCGGGGTAACTCGTGAGAATGTGCACCCACTGAGGTGAGAACATGCCAATAACCGAATCATAAATCTGCTCTATCAGTCCGCTGCTCGTGTTGATTGCAGCTTTGATAGCAATGCGTAGGCGGTAATTAGTATCGGTCATGCCGCAACGTTGCTGCCCGACGATTGCCCCGAGTATGTCTAGTTGGATACCGCTGGCATTGGCGATCCACATGTCGGTGTTTAGCGATTGCCCGACAACCTCTAGTTCCTCAATGGAATTCTTAGGGGTTATCTTACCTGACAACGCCTGAATCATCTGGACGAAATAAGTGGCTTCCTTGTAGAGCGACGGCAGTAGATCGTACCCCTCGTCATACCGGGGGAAACTCCACTGATACTCAAAGGGGCCTATGTCAGTACCGCTGCCACTTATCGGATCACCGGCGAAGTCGGTTGTACGCCCGGCGATGGTTGCGCCGGCGTCGATGCAAGGGGAGTCTGCGAGTAGGGTGAAATCGCCCGCTGCTGCGTTGGTGTGGAGCGGTCGCACGTTCTCAATGTCTAGTGCGCCCTTCGTCCACCCGTTGTAATCGGTACCGTTCCCAAACGCTAGGTTGTTGTTTGAGTCGGGGTCAATGACGCCGGTCGATCTAAATCCGTAGCCAGTGCAATTACGGGCGATCACATTGCGGATAGTTAGTTGGCTACCTACCGCGGTGCTGGTCGTCCTCAGACCGTCTACTGCCATCCCATACGCTACGCCATTGATTGCCCGGTGAGTGCCACCTGCAAACGCTGCCGAAACAATATATATTCCTGTCCCGTCACAATCATAAATGATGAAGTTTTCTAGGTCCATGGCTACGTTGATGACGTATGAAACGTATGTTACACCGGCAGATGTTAGCCCCGATACGTCAGCGCGGCGAACCTTCATAACGTCGCCTGCCCCAGTGCCACCCCACAAGAGACCATACGAGATTTGACCAGATGAGCAACCCGAAATAGTAACTCCGTCGATCAGTACTTCGCCGCACGCGGCACTTGATGCCACGCCATATACGCGGGATGCACCGCCAGTCACGACGATGTTTGACATATCAAGATCGGTAACCTTGCCACCCGCACACCCGTTAACGAATAAGCCGTACTGTCTAGCGTTGTTGTCTGAGGCACTGGCAATTATAGGGCGGTTGATGGTACTGTCTGCGTATAGCATGTAATTGTAACAGTTGCCCGCAGCCGGATAACCATTCGAGATCAGGTATGGATCATTGATAACGTTTCCGGCTGCGTTCACCCAGAACACAAACCGCCCATATCTGGAGAACTTCACTCGCCCGTTTGCGTTCAACAGGTTCAGTGTGTTGCCTGTGCCGTCGATCTTCAGACAATCCAGCGTTACCGCCCCACCGTTGAACGTGTACGTACCGCCCCGGTGATTCCAGACGATGTCGTTCTTGGTCCAGATGGTAGTCAGAACGGTATCGAGGTGCGGGCCGTGGCTGATGATCTTGTCACCGTCGCTGGCCGCTGTGAGTGCAGCATTTAGGCTTGTAATGGCTTGCCCTGCACCGAAATGTATATCAGCCATTATGCACCCTCTTGACTCGCTGCCCGTTTTTGGTGATAGCCCAGTGTCGTTCCGCTACCGTCCCGTGCGTGCACTTCTTAGGCACCGCAACCGTCGCAACCTTCAAGCGTAACCCTTTGGCTGCGTGCACCTCTCCCGTTTCCCCTGTGCCCCACGGGTGGCCTTCTGGACCCATGCCAATTACCGTGCCAATGTCTTTGCGCCACGGTGGCCCAGCAATGTAGCAGATGGACATTATGCGCTCGCCCTTTTTTAGTTTTAGGATCATGGTGGTGTCAACACGAAGGAAACGTTAGTTGCAATGAGTGCGGCTCTCTGATCCCAGTCAATATCAAGCGGGGTCGACGTCCATCCTACCGGAGCGGGTTGCGTTGCTGGCGGTGGACCAACATAATCTATCTCAATAGACAATTGATCGATCCCACTCACGCCTGAGTAGATCGGCCCAATGTACCGGGTCGGTATCATGTCCAGACCGATGTCCTGATTCGCCGATGCCCATGCTACCACGATGGTCTGTATCTGAGTTTCTCCATCGTCCGGGAACACCTCTTCGTCATAGACTCGGTAGGTAACGCGCATCAACATGCCGATGCTCTCAGGGCGGCTGAATTTGATCACGTGCTCAATATCCTGCGAATCTCTGAGCGTGTAACTATCATTCCCGTGCGTGGCCATCCCGCCGGCCACGTTAGCGAAGAGCGTCTTCGCAATAAGTTGGTCATTTGCCAGCGTGTCAACAATATCCACGATAGCAGAGATAGTGTGCGGGGGGGCCCCGAATGCGTCTATCAAGTCGGTGATGTTCTGCAACACGATCGCACTGTCAACGTCGGCAAGGTTCAGCAACGCCGCGCGGATTGCCTCCACGGGTCCACCATTTGCAACGTGCAATGATTGCTCTCGCCTGATACGCAGATCTGCGTCAGACTCCAGAGCCTCGCCTATGTCAGCGTCAACGATGTTTTCCACACCATCCCACCCTACAACCCCGTCAAGGATATCGGTCAGGGTATTGGCTAGCGTAGGCTGTGCGCCTGTTTCGCTGGCGGTAAAGTACCCAATGGACCCGAGTCCCGGAATGGCCATGGTTCCACCACCACCACCGACTACGGCGGTCGACACTGAGAAGGTTGCGGCGGGGATCGCAGTGCCCACTGGATCGCCGTAGACGTAAAGGGTCTCGGTTGCGATGTCGAGGTATGCGGTTACAGGTTCAGACGCCACAACAACATTGATCTCGTTCACAATGTCAGCCAGTATGTCTAGTTTAGTATCGCTGCCTATGGCCGCGGCACTCGTGTGGTTCGTACCGTTGATCAGCACGTCATAGGTATCACCCACGGCCAGTGCCCCGATGGTCACCCATGCGCCGTATGTGGTCGCTGCTACGGTATCGCTAACCGCTGCGTTGAGCGTGTAAATCACTGCGGGGTCCGATCCCAGAATACCAACCCGACTTAGTGAGGGCACGGTGGTTGCTGGTTGCAATCGCAGGATTGTCCATACTGTTGACGCTGTTGCGGCCTTGCGTGCGATTGCTGTCAGGGCGACTGCGTTATCAAGGGAGGTGCCGTCTGCGGTGTCGGGAGAGAAGGAGTTATAAACATCCTCCATAAGTTCCCATACTGAGTTTATTTCTTGGGAAATCACCCCAATCTCTTTGCCGAATACAGAGTTTGACGATACGTCAGTATCCGCCCCGAATTGAGCGATGCAGTTAGCCTCAAGATCCGACTTGATTACGCTCAGCGGCTTGCGCACAAACCCGGTTGCGGTGATTCCGTATGTGGCCACTAGATCTCCTCTTGGATAAGGGACGTGCCATCGGTGGTGCGGGCTCTGAATGATACAGCAGACGTGCGTGCCGACCGGTCAATAACGACTGACATTTCCGATACTTCTATAACTTCCGGTATCCGCTTGAGGGCGGCGGTGATTGCCGAGCCGACTACTTGCGCCGATGCGTTCTTTATGAAAATGTCGGTGAAGTAGGGGACCCCCTGTGTGGTGTCCAAGAACCATTCACCCTTGTTTGTTTGCAGCACGGCCCGAATCTTCTGATCGATCTCAGCGGTGCCAGTTTGCAATGTGGCGTCGGTGACTTGCGCGGTTGCCGAGTCGGTTAGCACGATATCATAGCGGCCCAGAAGAACCTGATACTCAAATCGTAGATCGGTTGGCACTCAATCCCCCTATGACGGCTTCACGCCGGTTGCGGTGAGTCTTGCAATCAGCGGGGTTAGGGTGGCTACAAGTGAGACGGCGGTAGTGTCAGGGGTAACTATTAGCGGGGTAAGTGCAACCTGTAACGCAGTTGCGAATGACTTTCCAGGATCAACTGCCGGAAGGGCGTTGCAGGCATTGACAATGGTCTGCACTACGTTAGACAGAACCGGGTCTGTCGGTGCAGACAACACCATCGCCGCATTTAGATTCGTCAACATTGTGGAAATGAACCCCAGCAACTCAAGTCCAGGTGGAAACTGACCCCACCCGATAGGCATGGCCACACAATCGCTCAAATCGTGGCGTCTGTCGCTCCCTGCGTCTACCGTCGACTGACCACGTACACCCTTCCACGAATCAAGATCCACGTCCCCGAACATGCAGAACACGGGATCGCCGATAAGGACGGGGTAGCGGGTGAAGATCCTGGGGTTGCCGAAATTGAAGAGGGGAACCTTGCGGAGCGTCGGCAGCGATTCGGGGTTGTCGTCTGCGTCTAGTTCTTTCACGGACAATTGAATGTCGACCATGTCACCGGGCCATATCTTGAGGACGGTACCGGGTGCACACGCACGGATAGCGGCAGATACATTATCGCCCCACTGTGCGAAGTTATCCCTGAAGTCGGGGCTGCGCTGTAATCGTTCGCTCATGCTGCCTCTTGCACGGTTGCGGTTGAAGTCCAGTCTTGCCCGTGCGTGTCGCCAGAGTGTATCACTTTTTCTACTTGGAAGGTACCGCTTGCCGTGCGTGACTCCAGTACGATAGGCGCACCTGGGCGAACGCGTACGTTCAAGAGGCTTCGCACGATCAACCCGTCGTCGGTAAACTCGGGAATGCCAACTAGACCCGTGTACTGATTGAGTAGTGGGGCTGCGCTTGTGTTGCTCCCCTTCGACCCCTTATCTACAAACTCGGCCGCGCCATCCTGCACACTCCACCAAAACCCCCATTGACGCGCAAGCACGTCAAGACTACGCCGGGCGCTGCCGGTTAGTGTAAGCGGAGACGACAACGACCGGCGTAGTGCGTCGCTTTCGGTTGTGCCTAGTGCTACCGTGCCCATTGAGTTGACGAGTGCTTTGACGACTGCAAGACGGCCCTCACCTTCAACGAATGTGCGGGACAGTCTGCCGGTTGACAGAGGTACAATCCCGTCGCCTGCCTCAATCGTGGTCATCCAGTTTGGGCGGGTCAACCTCACGTCGCTCTTGATTACTTGCCCGTCGAATATCACGGACACGTTGTCACCGTAGCCAGCGGCCAATTGCACGGCGACGTTTTTGGCGTTTAGCAGATCCCTTGAACTGGGGGCCATATTGTAGACGGTCACGGTTGCTTCGTTGGCGCTTGACTTCATGGACTTGACGATGTTGAACACGATCCGTAGGTCGTCTATGCGGACGCCCGTGGTTCCATATTCACCGATGACGATGGAGGCCCGCCTATTGAAAAGCTCTTCCACTAGACCCTCTCAACCGTTGCGAACTGAAAGGATAGATCGCCAGAAGCAAAGGACGTGAACGGGTAGGGAACATCAATCGAGCCGTTGCCGCTGATAGCAATCAGGAAGCCATCTGTTGGCCTTGCTTGCGGGATCTTCGATAGTATGGGCCAGTCGGCTACAATCTTGCGCCCTGCTATGCGCACCGTGCCGTCAGCATCGGATAGAGTGAGCGTGTAGAAGTCGCCACGGGTGTTGTACTGGAATTGGAGCAGGTAGACCACGCCAGCAAAGGTCGCTGAGACTTCAAAGAAGGGCGTGCCGGTTGGCAACTCAACCTCGAGGTATACGTCTTGCGTTGCCATTAGTTACCCCGTGCCAAATCTTCGGCATTGATTGCGTCAATGGCAAATTGCTTCTCTCCTAGCGTGCCCGTCCCGTCGAGTATGGCTATCTTCTCATCGGTCCGCTTTATTGCGTCAACCTGACGAAGCACGGCCTTCCCTGCTCTCACCCGCTCATCCCTTGATACCACGTAGGGGTTTGCAAGTATTTCTTCGGTGGACAGTTCTGTGATAGGTGGAACCTTGATCGGCGCTGGCGAATCCTTGATCCGCACGTCCTGCGCAGACACAAAGTTGACTTCTTTCAGGCTGATATTGAGCCAGATCCCGCCCGACCTTCCACGCGTCTTATCGTGGTTTACGGTTTCTATAATCATCGGCCCGTAGAATACGGTATCGGTGAATATGTCAACGGGAATCTTGCCGCCGTGAATCGCTACGATGGCATCATGTGCCTGTTGCCCTCTGGTGTACCCGTCGCCCGTCACAGGGTAGGACCCTTTCGTGCGCCCAATTGGTGTATTGGATACGAACCCTTCCATCTTCAATTGGACAGGGTCAATCTGCACGTGGTCGCTGATGTCTGAACCCTCTTCGACGGGCCATTGAGTGACCGATCCAGGGCGGCTATGTGACTCGCTTATGGTGCAATCCCATTCAAAGAAAATCGATTCCACTTCGCCGGGGAGGTTGTAGGATAGCCATGCGCTCATTATTGCCCCTTTGCGCCTGCTTGAATTTGTGTGGTCATCTGCCCAATCTTGTCGGCTACGGCCCCATCAATGGCATCCTTGGTTGCCTGCCCGATAGCTTCGCCGTCTTCTTTTGTGGCTCCCCGTAAATCTTGATTGATCTCGATGCTACTTGAGTTGCTCTGGTTCAACCCTGCCCCGCTGCCGGGTATTTGGGATACCGGAACGGACGGTGCCGGGCCTAGCGTCGGGTCATGTGCGGTGCCGAGGAAACCGGCTGCATTCTGCGCGCTCAGCCTGTTGAATTTAGGCAAGTCAGGAAGTACCGCCCCAAGGACCGGAAGGTCGGCAAACGCCTCTATCGTTTCCAGCATCGCATCTTGCACTAGGTTTATATTTATCAACAAGATGGCAAATGCGGCGGCAATGGCGATTGTCACGAGTAGCACGGGGTTGAGGGCTACCAGCAGACCAGCCAAACCGCCACCCTTAGTTGCCGTTACAATTGCCAGAATCCCCTTGGACACTGCCTGCAACCAGAAGGCCAACTTGACTGCCACGAGGATCTTGACGATATCAACGAAATCCTCGACTACCTCATTGATTCCGCCTTGCTGTGCTATCCACCCTTCTATTTTGCCCGCAATCTTGCTAATCATGGGCAGCAGGTCTTCGCCTAGCACAGTCAGAAACACGACAGCTTTGGCCTTTATCTTGTCAAACGTAGCGCCCGCCCGCTTCTCCATCTTCTGAAAGGCTTTCTCCGTTTCACCGTTGGCCTTCTCCATCGCCCCTAGCGTCTCTGTGAACGTTTCCGACTGCTCCCCTGTCAGAGCCAGCACAGAGCCAAGCCCCTCGACTGACCCGAACAGTTGGGCCATTGCATCATCTTCGCCCTTTGTCTTCTCTTGTAGGTCTTTGAGGAATCCAGCGAGCCCCTTAGACCGTAACCCGGCTTTGGTAAAGTCAATGCCCAGTCTCTTTGCTTCCTTGGCTGCTTCCTTTGTCGGCTTGGATACCGCTGCAAACACTTGCTTGAGTGACGATACCGCTTCACTTGTCTTGAGGCCCCCTAGCGTCAGAGTAGCAGTGGCGGCTAGCAGTTCGTCAATGGATGCGCCTGCGTCGGCTGCAAACGGCACCACCTTACCTATGGACTTGGACAGTTCGCCAATGGTGGTCTTACCCGCTTTCATCGCAACGAACATCTTGTCTGATACGTTGGTGGTCTGGTCTGCCTCCAACCCGTACCCGTTGAGCAAGGTAGTGAGGCCGTCAACCGCAGTTTCAACCCCAGTGACGCCACCGCGGGCCAACTTCATAGCACCTTCCATCACAAGGGCGGCCTGACTGGCATCACCAAAGCCCGCTGATACTGTCTGATAGAATGCCTTGGCAGTATCCGTGGGCATACGCCCGAATTCTTCAGACATTTTCAGGATTTCATCATTCAACCCTTCCATTTCGTGCGCAGACATATCCATCAGGGTAGAGACTTCACCCATGGCCGTGTCGAACTCAGCAGCACTCTTTATGGCTAGGCCGAACATGCCAATGATTGCTGCCCCGGCCAACTTCGCACCGTTCTTTACCTTCTGGAGACCGGCGTCCAGCGACTTCAATTTGGAGTCATCAACCTCGATACCCCAACGGGTGATCAGTTCTCTAACGGTGGCCATTACTTAGCCCTCGCCAGCCGCTCTGCTTCAGCCTGAATGTCCATAGCCATTTCGCAACGCAGGAGGTCTACAAGGGTCCAGTCGTTCTCAATCTCGCTAAGGGTCGCAACCCCCGCAAGTACCGGTCTCCAAACTGGCCATTGGTTCTGCATCATTTCCCCGCACAGGTTGCCCAACAAAGTAATGAAGTTTACGGACTTGCCTTCTTCGCCAGCGCCGCTACTTTGTCTTTTGCGATGCTGGCGAATGAAAAAACATCTTCAAAGTTAACCTTGAAGACCCACGCGCACACCTCGAATAACATCTTGTAGGCACCAGCAAAGGCGTCATCGAAGCATTCCGAGAGGGGCAACCATTCGTCGCCCTCTTTCATGTCCGTGCACTGGAGTAGTCGCTTGGCGAACGTCGGCAATTCGTCAGGCCCGATGTAGTCAAGCACGCCACTGATTGCCTTGGCGATTGACGTGGCGTCGGCATCCAATGCGCCCTCGCCTTTGGTGGCTGCACCGTAACCCTTCTCAATGGCTACCGCGACCACACGCCCGGCCTGTGCACTCACATTGATACCCTCACCTACGGGCAACATCTTAGTGCGCCACTGGACCCCGCCGATTTCTTTCTCTTTGATTTTTCGCATGTCTCCGCTCCCTCATGCTAGTGGTTCCTAGAATACGTCCTTAGTGAATGATGCAAGGTTCGCCAGCGTGCTCAGGGTGACGTTACTCTGTGGGGTCAGTGCATAGTTGACTTCCGACAGGTCAAGCATCCACGTGCGAGTGTTGATTTCGTTGGTGTAGTTGATCTCTCCAACGTCAGAGATCCACGCCTCAGTGGAAAATACTTCCTCGCCTGAGAGCTTGTTCACCATCTTGAACGTCACCACGCCTGAACCGCTGCCTTCGTCAAGCAAACGGAAGCCGTCAAGCACAGCGTTACCGTCGGCAAACTGTTGCATTTCGATAGCGCACTGCCCGCTCCGGTCATCGTTGCGAGCCCGTGCGATTTCCTTGCCGTCTGCGCTATTGACCTTCGTAAACAGCACGTCCGAACGGGTGATAGTGAGAGATACCCACCCTGTGATGTCAATGCCACCAACTAGGAGGCCAACTGCTTTCGGGCTAAATGTTTTGAGACCCATGATGAAACCTCCTTAGACTTGGATAACTCCGGCAATATCTACGCCGTGAATGGCCCCTGCTCCGGTGGCCGTGAAAGTAACATCTGGAAGGGTGCGGAGTGCCTTGTTAGCGTCTGACACATCCTTGACCTTGGGGGCGAATATGGTGTAATCGTCGGAGATTGCGCCACGCCCGACGGCCTCTGTCAGGCTATCTTCCATGGCCGCGGTGACAATGCCGACCCCTGCATCGGTGAAGGGGATCTTGTCAAGCGAAACCATCTTCGAGAATATGCGCCCGCCCATGTCAGACTCCAGCCAATCGCTGAAGCGGATCAAGTCAATGTATGAGTTGGGTAGGGCCGTTCGACCGTTACGGGTGACTGACGAACCAAGGATACTGTTGTAGAGGTTGGCACCCTTGTCGTCGATGATGGTGCGCTCGCCGCTGGTCAATGCGTCGTCTGCGGTAATTCCGACTAGGGGCATCATGGCCCACGTTGCGCTACCTGGGTCGGTGGGGAGTACCCGGCCAAACCATGCAGCGTCCGGCCAACCCGCGGCGGTCTGCGTTGCAGCGGCTCCCGAATGGTACAGGATGGACGTGCGGTCGTAGCTGTTGGCCCGTGCGAGTGCTGCGAGGCTTGTGGCCTCAACTGCGCTGCCTTTGATGTTGATATCATCATTGGCATTCAACAGGAATTTCTTGTTGCTCTGTACCCATTGGGCGGCCTCCCATGCGTCGCCAGCGTTGCCGTCTGTCCGGTCGGTAACAAGCAGGCCCCACCATGCGTTGCTCTCGGCAACCACAAGGGCGATCCCGGTGGTGAATGTTTCAGCCGCACCGCTATCATAGTACCCAACCGCAAGCTTCTCGGGGCGAGGGTTCTGACTGAAGATCTCAGTTGCTGCCATGTAGATAGCATTCGTGACCGTGTATCCTGCACCGGGGGCTGGGCCCATTTCAGCGAGGCTGCCGTATTCAGCGTAACGGGTGGTCCAACCGGCCGGGTAGCCCTCGTTGAAAGTTTCTGCGAGGTCGCCCATAATCAGCGGCACGCCAAACCCTGCTTGAGGCACAACCACGGTTTCCCGAGTGATGCTAATATTGACTACTTCTCCAGTCGTTCCGGCCATGGTGAGCCTCCTAGATATCTACCGTAAAATCTTCGTCGACGACAACGGTGCCGCCAGCGTTTTTCACTTTAATATTGATTTCAACATGCTCAATCCAACTAAGCGTTTCCGTCTGTGAGTCGGGTACATCAAAGAACACATCGAAGGCCCAGCGTTGCCGCCAGTTACCGTCGCTGTTATCGGGTATGCTAATCAACTGAGTGGACCTAAGTACGCCCATGTCAGCATCCGCAAAGGTTGCCAGCACGTCTGTGCGCTGTAGGGCTCTGCGGCACGCAATGCCTAACTCCTTGCACCCTTGTCCCACGAATTTACATGAAACAGCGGCTTCGTATCGGTCGTATATGTTGCGTGTACCGGGAACCAATGGCCCTATTTCGGTGACGCTCGGGTCTGTCTCTGCACTACCAACCTCAGTCAACGAGATAGTCTGCAAGGTCACGTGTGGATCGTCCGGTTCTGGTGCGGTAACACGACTGGTTCCGGTGCCCGAATCCTTCCCGAACGCAACCACCTTATCGGTATCGTCAACAGCAGCCACAAGCCACGCATAGGCGGCGTCTTCGTAGGTCGCTAGGCTCACTGGGTCACCCTGATACCTAGATACTCGTGGTGCGCTTCAGGGAGCGTTGTAAACTCGAAATCATCGTTGCCCTGAATCTCCCATAGTGCGCCGAGGTAGTGGACGCGGACAGCATTGCGCCCATCGTTGCCAGACTCCATCAACTGCAAATCTTCGTCGGTGATAATCAGGATGCCGCCCTGCCATCGGTGGCCAGCGTCGAGCGTGAGGAACCTGTTGCGGGCTGATTGCTCACTAATGGATTCAACGTACCCGGTGAAAGTGATGGTACTTGACGCACCCTCAACCCAATGCCCTAGTACACGAGCCCCGGCCGCGAATCGAGTAGCGGTGATCGTCTTGTAGATTTCAGGGGGCTGGTACATTAGTTGGCCCCCGTCTCTTTGACCTTACTGCCTCGGACGAATACGCGGGTTCCGCCACTTCCTGCCAGAGTCTCGGTGTCAAATAGTGGTTGACTGCCCTTGTTTGGGCGACTGGCTAGGGTGCTATCTTCCAACTTCCTCCAACTCGGATCGCCCTTAGTCAGCAGTAAGCGAACGTCGCCAATCACAACCTCCAGGAACGCCGTCATGGCATCCTTGAAGGGAACCCCGTCAATAACCTGCGTGCCTACCTTCTGTATGCCCTTGCGGTACTTGCTCTTGTTCACGTCTGCGGTTGGGCGTAGGAACGGGCGCGCTGGAATAGCGGTGCCCTTAGTAGGGTCTTGATTGATAGTGCCGAACTCATGAATACTGGCGATGTACGGGATCGTTGCGGTACCGTCGTCATCATGCTTCTTCTGACCCCAGTACCCAGCATCCCCGAAACCCTTATCTGCGAGTTTCAGATCCTTCAGGATCTTGTTGGCTCCCTTGTCCACAATGATCGTGTCGTTGCGTTTAGGCATCCATGGCCCCCACAGTAAACGCTGGTTGCGGGGCGTCCGTATCGTCCTGATCAATCTCCTTATCCTCTAGGCTGATCCCGCCAGCATAGGCACCGGCAGTCATACCGCGGCGGCGTTTGAGGGTCTCGTAAACCTTCAGCCACTGCGCGGCACGCTGCGAGTACCATACCTGTACTTTGCCAACCTTCTGATCTATCTGGGATGCAAAGGAATTGGAGAGATTGAGTGCGGCTTGTGCGGCTACTGCGAGGACGTTGGAGCCTAATTCGGTGACGAGATAAGCGATCTCACTATCCGATACAAGTTCATTCAGCGGGTCGGTGTCGCCCAGTGTGTACCGGACAGCATCGGCAAAACTGGCGCTTGGATCTCCACCGTAAGGCACCTTTCATCCTCCTGGCCATGTGGCCGCTCCTGCTACGCAATAACGGTAGTTGCAAACAAACCGAGGTCTGCGCTGACGATCTTGGCATCGTAGAACAGGCTACCCTCAATGCGGAACTTGGTGTTCTTGTTCGGCACAGGTTCCTGAATGATGCTGATCGCTTCGGCGTTGACGCCATCGGCTCCGGTCCACAGGAAGTTGTATCCAGCGGAAGCGGTGCTGATGCCGGGATTGGGAGCGGCATAGATAAGTAATGCGCTCTTGGACCCAGCGATGTAGGCATTTGATGCAGCAAGTCCGGGGGCGGCGGTGTTGTAGACGGACTTGGAAACAAACACCTGATCCAATTCCATCATGTCGGCAACCATCTGCGTGGTGATCTTGCCGCCGTTGGCAGCGAACGCTGGAGAGTTGTAGGCCATGAGGGTCTTGATCGTGGGGTGGCTCTTCAGTTTCTTCCACACGTCATTGGTGACAACGAGCGTATTCGGCTCAATGCCAGTCTTCAGAAGAACAAGGGCTTTCCAGTCCTCAACATCTTCCAGCGGCGTACCGTTGACAATGTCGCTCCAGAAGTAGAATTCCAGGGGGCCACCCGGCGCACCAACCTGCCCAGCCACGTCTGTGCCCCAAATCCCCGTGCCGATGAAGGCAGCGGACCAAAGGCGCTCACGACGAATGAACAGGGCTCGGGTCACGAAGTCGACGGCGTCAGCTTCGGGTTTGAGCGGTACATCAGAGTTGGCAAACTCGCGCTTTGATACGTCCTTACCGGCTGACCACTCATTACAGAAGTAGTTGTCGTCGGTTACGGCGTAGTCAGCAAGAGCGGCTTCGGTGTTCTCGCCACGAAGCTCTGCCCAGTCACGGGAGAGGTCGGCGGCGGTGTAGACGTAGTACAGATCCGATTCCTTGGCAACCCGGACAGGCGGGAATACTTTGGTTGCAAGAAACATGTCGAGACTTTGAGCGACCTTCAATGACATGTTGGTCAGCGGGCCGTTTACATGTACGTCTGTGGACAGTGGCATGGTGTCTCCTTATTTCAAAAGGGGGTTGGCACTAACTGCCGCTCCCCCCGGTTTCTACTGTTATGCAGTCTCGGTGTAAGTGACTTCGATACCGGAAATTGCGCAAGTTCCATCGGCTCCAGTACTGAGGTTTGCCCACACGTGGTAGGTGAATCCAGCGGCTACGGTTTCAGTCAGGCCAGTAGCGCCATCGTCCAACTTGTACGCTGATGTCTTAGTGGCCCCTGCGTCAGTGGCAACGTCGACGCTTGCGGGCGCACCGGCTGCGGCTGCTTCAAGACTTCGCAGTTTGGACGTATACGTGACGTTGGTACCGCCAGAAGCGATAGCACCGAGCAGTTTGTACCCGGTAATTACTGCACCCAAAGGCAAGTCAGAGATACCGATAATGACGTACTCGGTGGTCTTGGTGAATCCCAATTCCACATAACCGCCCTCATTCCATGCCCAGTTAGTATCCATGGCAAGGATGCAGGAACTTCTGATCGTGCGGGAAGTGGTACCTTCCTGCGGGTATTCGCCAAACAGGCGCACGGGGATTGGCCCACCGCCACCATCGGACTCAAGGGCGATACCGAGAGCGTAGTGGCCCTTGGTTCCGCTTGCGGTAATGGCAAGCCCTGCATTGTCGGACTGAATGAGGTCTCCAGCGGTAACGGGCGCACCGGTTGTCACGGTAGCAACGCCAGCAATCTGGACAACGATAGCGCCTGCGCCTGCATCAGTAGTGAGGGAAACACCCATGGCACGCTGACCGGATGCTGTGATAGCAACCGCTTCGCCGTCCGTGGTATGTGCGTCAACAAAGTACGTGGCGGTAACACCAGCTGCTTCAGCAACCATGGCCGTAGTCAACTGCGTGGGAAGATCCTGTTCCCAGCCAGCGGAACCGAGCATAACGTTGATGTCTGCACCACCAGCTGGGTCAGCACTCAGTGCGTAACCGATGATGTGGTTATCTGCGGCTGCTACGTAGGTGATAGCGTTACCCGTACCGTCGCTCATCAGGGAAGCGCCAGCGAGTACGATTGCACCGGTAGTGATAGTTGCAACACCGGCAATCTGTACGTTGATGGTACCGCCACCTGCGTCTGTGGTAAGGGCAACACCGATTGCGTCCTCTCCTGCGAGGGCGGTAGTGATTTCACCGGCTACCGTGTGCGCCTTGACGAGAGTACTAAGGGTCACACCAGCAGCGGCGACAACCAACGGGGTGCGTACAACCGCGGGGATTGCGGTGTATGCGCCATGGCCGTCAAGCAGAACCTTGACGAGTCCAGCACCAACCTGATCCTGGAGGGCCTTACCGATGATAAACTGGCCAGCGGTACCGGGGGAGTCGATAACCAGACCGTCAGCATTGCATACCAACTCGGCACCGAGGGTAACGCCAGCACCGGAAGCATAAACTTCAACGATGCCGTCGGTCTGTACGTTTGCTACTCCGGCAAGCCCGGGTGCATTCAACAGTACACCAACGCAGTCTGCGCCGAGGGTACCGCGGATAACGTTGTCGTCAGTTGCGCCTACCATAACCAACTTATTGATGTCGCCAACGAGGCTAGCACCGGCAGTCAGTCGGGAGACTCCAATGGATTCATACCCAGGCTTGACGATAACGGAAACAACCCCGCCAACGGTTCCACTTTCGGCCGCGGTACCAATGGCTTCGCCGTCTGCACTCTTCGGCTGGCACTGTCCGCTTGCATTCATTTCAAGGGTCTCGCCAGCGGTAACCGTGGTGCCACAAATCATCTTTGCTTTACCGGCGGTTACAACGGAAGCGGCCTGCCCGGATTCCGGCTCATTCTGCAAGATACCGACGCATTTGCCTGCGAGGCTACCGACCACAACAGTGCGATCAGTTGCGTTCAGGCTGACGCCAAGGTACCGGCTAGACGACAGATCGGCACCCGCTACAAAACTCAGGGTGGTTGCATGTTCGTTTGTTGCGCTCATTTGATTCCTCCGTTCAATCGTCAACCGGCAATTTGCGCCGGAGTGTCAATGCTAGAATGCTGCGTATGCCCGGTAGAGGTCTACGTTCTCAGTCACGATCTCGCCGTTTGCGGTGGCGTAATCAATGCTCTTCTCTTCCATGCGGGCACGGGTCAACTTCTCAATCTGCTCGGATGCTGCGGCGCGGGTGGTGGCCACAACTGGGGCTGCACCGGGAGCGGCTGAACCAAGCTCAGGGCTCGTGGCTCGTGCGCCTGCCATCTCGGCTTCGTACAGTTCCACCATGTCGGCCCAAAGGGTGTCATCTTTCCGGGCACGCATAAGGATATCAGTGCGCTTGCCCTTGTCACCGGCAATGCCTGCCTCGGTGATCTTGTCAGAGAACGCACGCACTTCAATTTCCATGGCTGCGTTATCGTCGGCTTCCTTGGCTGCTCTCTGCGTTTCTACTTTCTCTTCAGCTTCGGTGGCCCGAACTATTGCGGCCTGCTCGCGGGTCCATGCGGATTCAACCATGGAGCGGGCGGCTTCAGGTACTGATTCGAGGTCAAGGGAACCGTCATCTTTCAAGGGGAACGGGTTAGCGGCTCTTGCGGCGGCGGCAACCTGCTCTTCTGCGGCTACCTTCTCAGTGCGCAGGGTCTCAACTTCTTCGATTGCTCGGGTGGCGTTCTCCATCCATGCGAGGTCGCGGACGTTCATGCCGACAGTTTCGCCGATCCATGGGATCAGGTCTTCGTTGGCACCACCACGCAGGGATTCAATGATACCCAATGCGGCGGCAGTTGCGCTCATCACGGTGTCGGTTGCTTCGCCTCTGACGGCTGAAGCCTCGGCACGCACCAAGTTGGCATCGTAATCTTTAGCCATAATCTCAACTACAGCAATCAGCCCTTCAGGCACATCAATAGTTTTCCGTTCTTTCGCCATTTCATCTCCTGCTGCGCGGACTTGAACGAACCCCTCGTTGTAGTTGGCCGGGTGTGGCTCCAACGCAAACCGGGGGGTCATTAGCCCCTTCAGGTCTTCGCTCGTTTCGGTGTCGGTAGTGTCGCTCACGGTTGTTATGGTAGGGGTGCCACTGGATTGCGGTCAAAATGAATAGTTGAGTTTTTTCTGCCTAACTACGTTAGGGGGCTGGCCATGTGGACGTGGGAACCACGATGATAGGCTCGTGTGACAGGCCCAGAAGCATGTTGATAGACTGGCGACCCTCAAGGATGCGCATGCCCTTTGGGGTAATCAGGACGGCCCTACCCTGGCGGCGGTAATGCTCTACGTTGCAAGCGGCTGCGACCTTCTTCATGTCACCGGACAACGAGCGGACGACAGCAAGCACGGACTGCATGCGGCGCGCAATCTCGATATGCTGGGGGCTCCACTGTTGACGCTGGCCCTGCTTCCCGGTTTCCAATCCGACAATGTACCCTTCCCCTACCCAGTTGCCGAGGGTTGCGCGGGTAATGCCCAACTCTTCCGACACTTCGGCGGTGGCTTTCCAGTCCCTCTCTGCCATCGGTGGCAACTTCGGCTCCGGGGGGGGCTCCTGCTCTTTCGATACTGGCGGTGGCGGTTCAACCGCTGGCAGGTTCTCAGGTTCAACCACTGGCATCGGCGCTACTGCAACCGCTTCAACCTTCTTCTTCGCTGCCCGCTTTCCGCGGGGCTTTCGTGTCTTTGCTGCCATCTCAAGCCTCCTTCTTCCATAGTTCAACACTGACGCCGTTATAGGTTCCGTCTAGTACCTGTGCCCAAATCTCTAAATCCTTGATCCAAACTTCAGCCATCCACGAGCCCTTGGCTATTTCCTTGCCATTGACGGGGCAATCGCACCGCTTGATCCACGACTCCACAACGTACACGTCAGCGGGGGGAGCGGAGATACGGTTGATTGCAATACCGTTCTCCCACACGTCACCCAACGAAGCATCACGAAGCACCCAGCTACCGTCAGCATCACGCAACCAGTGGCGATCAGTGACGGTCTCACCACGTAGGGCGATGTTGGAGATCATAAACGAGTGACACCACGCCTCTACAGTCTCGGGGCTTGCGGTGGTTCCATAGCCTATGTCCATCCGCCCCGGCTCGTAGACTACTACGGTGACAAGTTGCCGGTTTGGTTTGTCGTCGTCGGTGACCGCTTCCCGGTGGCTGATGATAGGGGCGCTGCGCACTTCGTGTTGCTGTTGTGGTGAGGTGCCTGCTACCTTTGCCATGTACTCGGAATAGGTGTCAACCTGTGCGCCTACTATGCAGCGGGCGATTGCTTCAGATGTAAGCAGCTCTTCCCCGGCAAACTCACACCTGACAAGCACAGGATCGCCAGCACTTGCGCCGCTATTGCCTAGGTGAGTTAGCGCCACGTCTACCAACTGCGAGACCTTGCCCGACTCAGCCCTGACAGCTATCTTCGACAGGTATCCAACTGTGGCCCGGACATACCCCCTAAACATCACCGTCCTTACCTCAGCCTTCGCCGCCCCATAAGTGAACTTGATCGGCTTCCCATCGCTCGTCAACTGCTCATCAGTGTGGTAGTCGAATGCGGACTCGTCAATATCAACCTGCGTCCAGCGGTAGGATTCGTCCGTAACTTCCAACCCGTCAACGTGGTACGATTCAGCGACAAGCCAAGCCTTAGATTCCGCCTTAGTCCAGTCGGATTTGGGCATGATGATTTCTTGAATGTGCGTGCCTTCCGGGAGTCGGTTTACGTCGGGCATTAGGCGTCACCGGAAGTTTGCATGCGGAATGATTCCCCAACCTTCAGAGTGCTGGCGTATCCAACTGGCAATGATATCCGAAGTTCGTGCTTGCCGTCGTCTGTCTGCACTGTCAACCATGCTTCGTCGTCGGTGCATATGCGCTTTATCTTGCCGATATATTCAACCATTACGCCTCCACCAAAATCAGGGAACATCTACATGCCGGATGTATGGGAGGTCTAGGCGCAGCATAGGTTATCGTGGTTTTCTTCCTCGGCTGATCAAGCGCCACACTGAAGTTTTTATGCAACTCCACAACGTTTTGATCGAGTGGCCCACAAATGGGGCAGACCCTTTCATCGTTCGCAGTGATCCATCGCACTTTCTGATCCTTTGGCAACGCACCGGCGTCCTGTAGTTGCGTCCAGAGCTCCTGCCGGCCACCGTTCAACGCTTCGCTTGATTCAGTGCGGGCTATCATCTCGGACCTCAACTTATGCTGCTTCTTAGCGTACCGGGCCACCCGCTTATCCAACTTAGCACCCGTCAAACCATCAACCTCAAGGTTGCGTCTGAATGTGTCAACCGCTTTCTGTTGCCGACCGTTCAACCCCACGATCTCTTTGATTTGCTTCGCCGCGTTCCGGGGGTGCCTGCCTGTGGTGATGGCATCGCTGATTATGTTATTGACGGCCATGCGGGATTGCTCACTTATCTCCACGATACGCCGCCCAACCGTTTTCTCTATCGTCTGCCGGATTCCTGGCGCGGCCGGATTGAACACGAACCCGCCAGCAACCTCCACTTCAGTCAATGCGATATCCGCACTCGCAACCATGGCCTTCTCAAGCTCCGGGGTCATCGCCTCAAACCCTAGCGACGTGGTTTCAACATCTGTCGCAACGTATGCGGCTTTGTGATCTCCCTTCTCGATAGCGGTAGATAGTGGGTCAAGTTTGACACCATCCCGCATTGCGTCGAAGGTCTCGTTGGTGACGCCCTTGACGGCTGCCTCTGTGCGGGTGGTGAGTGCTATGTAGTCTTTGCTCTTGCCGTCTACCTTTGCCCTAACAGCGGGCGGCTTGTTGGCTATGAAGTTCACTCGGTTGGCTCCTCTTCCTCAACCTCTTCAACCACTTCAACCTCTTCCGGTTCCACCACAGGCGGCGGGTTCGACTCTGCATCAAAATCCGCTTCCGGCAACCCCATCAGGCGGCGCATATGCTCTTCCAGCGTCGAGTCTGGATTCAGTACGGTGGCATTGACGAGGATAGCGATGCTCTTCGCCATGGCCTCAATATCTGGCGTCTCAATGTCGCTAAACTCTAGCGTTGGGGTGGCCTCCAGCGGTATGGCGTTGAAGTCCATCAGGCGAGCGTATAGCGTCCGGTTGATGGTGGCTGCGATATTCTGCAACCACGCCCCGATAGCGACCGCAAACATCTTCGTCTTATTGTCTGCCAGTGCCCATGAACCCGAAGACTCATGCCCTAGCATCACGAAGTCAGCCAGCAACGGGATCAAGATCTCCATGTTCTTTCGGGCTATCACCTCGCCAGTGTCAGAACCCTTGCCGCCTGTTGACGGGGGTGCGGCGAACACGAATGAAACGAGGGGGTTGTTGTTGTCATCGAATAGGGCGGGCAGCATTACCACGGCTTGATCGTCGGTGCGTACCCTGCGACCTATCTCCTGCAACTCTTCGTACAGCCGCAATTCGTCGGCGGTGGCCCCTTCTGCATTCCACTCGGGGGGGTAGGTGATAATCGGCAGGCCCGGCCCGTTGCGTTCGATTCGGATGGCTTCAAAATCCTCAATCAGTTTCTTGTAGAACCACGGGCGGTAGCTGTTTCTGAGGGCCGAGATTCCTTCCGGGTTATCCTTGACGCTAGTGGTGCGGAAGTTCACCAGCCGATCCATTGGCAGCTCAACCCGCTTGTAATTCGGTGGTGCTTCCTGGATGGCTGCAATGGTGCGCCCGTTATCATCAAACACCCACTCAGTGACGGTTATCTGTGCCCGGATAGGTATGCGCTCCCACCCTATCTTGCCATCGTCACGGACCTTGTAGACCGGCTCAAACAGTGCAAAGCCATAGGTGAGCATTGACATAACTTCGCTGATGAACTCCTCCCACGGGTGATCCATGTCGCCCATGGCAGATTCTACCAACTCTTTCGCCGCTTCACCCTTCGGATGCTCTGCCGGGATGAGGTTCCACTTGACCCCACGCACCAGTTTGTCAACCGCGAATAGCATCGCCCCGACTGCGGGATCGTTGCTGCTCATCTCCCACCATGTACGCCGCCCGTTCAGCCCGGTCAGCTTCGTGAGGAAATCCTCTTGCACGAACCCGGACCATTGGTTGAGGCCCGTGGTACCTATCTGTGACGGGATGCTCTTTGCGCGCCTACTGGCTCCACCGCTGCGTGTTCTAGCGGCTAACTCTGCCATGGTTGGTTGCTCTGTGTTTGCTGCCCGTGTGAGTCGTTGCCACAACGTTCGTTTGCTCATCTGCCAGACCTCCACGGGGATTCACGGCTCACGCCTTTGCCTATGCGTATACCACTGATTCGCTTGCGTTGTCTACTTTCTTCCTCACGTGCTACGCACCGCCCTATGTAGTTGGCCATGAGTAGATCGCCCGTGTGTGCCCCGTGCTCGAAGTTTGCCATCTGGTCAACCCATGCCTGTAATCCGGTGGTTGCTGCGACCGCTTTCCCCTGCGGGCCCATCACGGACGGTATGATCCATTTCCCGTTATACATCTCGATTCCGATGCTCTCAACGCCGGTTGACGGGTTCCATTTCTCACCGCCAGTGTCACGGCCTACAATCTGGATCGCCGATTGATGTATAACCTCCTGCTTCAACCACACCTGTACGCCATTATCCTCGACGCAAAACAAGGGGTGCCATAGGTTCCACTTCGTCTCAATCTTGCCCCGCAGCTCAGGCGACGTTATGCGATCCTCTTCTGCCTCGATTGCGTGCCGGTCACCGTTGGGCATGGTGGAGAATGTGAAGAGGGCGGACATGTCGCCCCGTGTTTTACTTCTGCCGCCTGCGGGGTCTACTCCGGTATAGGTTGCGGTTGCACCTTCAGGCACGACGCCTGCGGGGATACCTAGCCCACGGTCCAAACACTTCTGAATCCATGCCATTTGGATGCGCCGGAAGCTATCGTCCATGATCTTGTTTCGGTAGGTGCGGCTGAATTCGATAGGCCCAGGGTCGGTAGCGTGCATCTTTCGCAGGAGGTCTTCGGGGAACTTCTCAGGCCATAGCACGTTCTCAAACTTCTCGTTGCAGGCTTCATAGTGCATCAACTTGTAACCATGCTCACGGACAAGGGCGTGCCCTAAGTCGTCCTCATGCCAACTCGTCATAATCACGACAATGATACCTCGCCCGTCGAATCTGGTCGTGAACGTGACGTTGAACCACTTGAGGGTCTTAGCTCTCTGGTGGCTCGTGAACGTGCTTTCAAAGTCGCAGGGGTCATCTACCACCCCGATATTCAGCCGGGCACCAATCACCGCCCCATGAACACCTACTGCTTGAAGCGTGGGGTCTTTGCTGTCTATGTCCCGTTCGCAGAATATCCGATCCTCTCGCCACTTCTTACCCGCTGCCGGGCGCAAGCCTGGGTAGACTGCCTGCAACCGCTTGTTTGTCTTTATGTCGCCTGACACCGCCTCCAACCGCTCGTTACCTGCACCTTGCTCGTTGCACAGGATAACCGCTTTCAGATTGGGATTCTTCGCTATTCTGCGGGTCAACCACGACCGGGCTATGGATTCCGTTTTCGCATGTCCGGCTGGTGCAAGTATGACGAGGCGCACGATAGGCTGCCCGTCTGGGTCAATGGGCCAGTCGTTTGATTCTATTGCATCCTCCCACTCCCGCTGGAACCATTGCATTTCCCATGGCTTGCCATTGGTGCTATCCCGGTACACCAGCCGATTGAACACGGCGGGGTCTTTGCGGGCATGGTCGATAAGTAGGGTGGCGGCGTCGGTGCGTTGCTGGGGGGTTAGGGTCATTCGGTGATGATGGTGGGGGTCTCGCCGGTCTCAAGGTGCCATCGCTCTAGGCAGACTGCGACGTATGCGGGGGAAATCTCGCAGCCTCTTGCCTTGCGCCCAAGGCGTTCACAGGCAACGATGCACGTCCCGCTCCCGACGAACGGGTCAAGCACGACCTCGCCATCCTGACTGCTGTTCCTAATGCCACGTTCGTACAACTCAACGGGCTTCGTCGTCGGATGCAGGTCGCTGCTCTGCGGCCTTGCTATCTCCCAGAGGCTGGTGTCGAAGTCGCCGTAGAACTTGTGGCCACCGTCGACCCATCCGTACAGCACCATCTCGTGCTTGTAGTTGTAGTCGGTACGCCCCAGGACGTGGTTGTTCTTGGCCCACACGAGGCCGTGTCGCATGGGCATTCCAGCATCCTTCATGGCAACCAGAAGCGGTAGGAGAATGTCCCCGGATGGTCCCGTGACGTAGTAGCAGGCCCCTGGTTCCAGGCACTCAACAACCGTTCCAAAGGCAGCGGTCCAGAAACCTTGCATCTCCTCCGGCGTCTGGTGGTCGCCTTCGATCTCCGTCTGCACCTGATTGCCTTTGCCCGCCGCGTTGAGAAAAGCGTTCTTGTCCGCATACGACACGCCATACGGTGGGTCCGTGAACAGCAGCGCCGCCTTCTCCCCCCCCCATAACCCGTTCCACAACCGCCTTATCGGTGCAGTCGCCGCACACAATGCGATGCTCCCCACACTGCCACATCTGACCCAACTCCGTGCCCCACTTCTCTTGCAACTCTTCTGCCTTGTTAGGTGGCGGCTCTTCACCTTCACCCGTGCCCGTGTTCTCTGGCTCAACGTCCAGAAAATCCGCAATCTCCCCAGCATCCCAACCCAGCCCGGATAGGTCCACGTCGAATGATTCAAGTTCGCGGAGTACGTCCGTCAGCATGTCGTTATCCCATGCGCCCAACTCTGGATCGCCCTTCTCACCGATTCGGTTATGAGCCAGCACGAAAGCCTCAGCCTCTCCGGGCGGTAGTGCCAACTTGACAACCGGCACCAACCATTTCCCCTTACCATCCACGGCGATGTGTTGAGGCGGCGCATTGCCCCCGTCACGCATTTTAGCCAGAGCAATGCACCTACCATGTCCGGCGAGAATAAACGATGCTTCTGGGTGCGTCCCTAGTAGCACAGGGTCGGCAAAGGTGAACCGCTCGATTGAGCCTATCAGGGCTTCGTCACCGTGGAGCTTCGCGTTCTTCGGGAAGTGCCGCAGCTCGTCAAGAGGTAGGTACTCTACTTTGAGTTTGTCCGTCGCCATTGCCAACTCCGCTAGTGCTTGGTTTCCTTCTCATTCTCGTGCTTCGCCAATAGTGCGGCGTGTAGAGCTGCTACCTGTGCAAGCATGGCTGCGTCGTCCATGTCGTCAAGTGCGACTGCTGGTGCCGGTTGGTTGCCTTCTATCTTGCCGCTGTGATTCACTTCGAGGTTGTGGTTAGACTGCCAATGTTCCTTGGCTCGGTTGCGTAACCACCACTCGCAGGCTTGCCGGTCTGGGGGTCTGGTGTAGATGTACTCTTTGCCCTTCTTCGTGTGCCTGATTTCGGTGACGCCCTTGGCCAAATCGAAGTAACCCTTGACGATGGAAGTGGTGCCGGTTGCGCGCGCACGCTCAAGCCTCGCTGCCACCTCTGGATATTTCTCCAACCCATAACGCCATTCAGCCTCAGTCATATCATAGGCCAGATATATCTCTGCATCGCTGCAACCAATGGTGGCCATGCTGAAAGCCTGCTTAGGCAGGAGCGTCACCGGGTGTGCAGCCTTCCCCGACTTCCCCCGCTTCTTCTTAGGCGGTGTCATGGAATAACCCCCCAAGTTGCCCCGGAGCCACCCTGCGAACGCTGCCCTTCACGACTTCCGACGAATGGCCCGCAAGCCCTTTGGCTGTCAACGCGGCACAAGCCTCGCTCTCTGTACGCCACGCCTCTCCACTGTAGCGGGTAAACGCGACTTTCGTTTCGTCGGGCCCAGACTCCAGCAACCCGGCAACATAGCAAGTCTCCCCTTCAACGATACACTTGACGGCGTATATGGTGACCGCCTGCATTTCTACAGTCATAGGCCCGCACTCTTTGCCGCCGAACGTCATCTTGATTTTACTCGGATCGTATTTCTCAGGCGCTCCCATCATCCACCCCCTTACGTATACTCTACAGCCTTTCTACCACCACTGCAACCACCACAGCGGCAGTCTGTCTTTATGCGTGCGCGGGGCTACTCAATCCAACCGCCCCATCCACCCGATACATCTGCCCCGGCTTTCGTCGCTGGCACGTAGCAAGTCATTTTGACCTTGGTTAGTGCTGGCAATACAATCCTTGGGTGTCTAACCATCGTCGAATCGTTTAGCGACCCCACCCCGGCAGCGATGAAGATGTCCGGGTACAATACCCCACCGTGTGCCGTTGCCCGTAACCTAATGTCAACCGACTTATCTGCCGCCGATGCAAACCCCTGCGTGATGTATAGGGTTTTACCTGCTGGCACCATCATCATCGTCGACATTGATATGTTCGTGCCGATGTTTATCTCCGAGTATACCGTCCCGGCTACGCCCTGCTTGTAGAGTGTCACGATCCCGACCGCTGCGCCTACCGTGCCAACCATCTCCGAATGGATTACCTGCACAAACCTGACGTTCGTTTCTGTCAATGCTACTGCGGCCAAACCGTTGAGGTCGATAGTTTCTTCCTGTGGCGCGCCCGCTGCGTCGAGATAGTGAACGACTACTGTGTGCACTCCGGTTCCGGCCACCGCCCCGCCCTTGTCTGGGTCATCTTCTACCGAAGTTGATATGATTTCAAGTTGCTCGCCGGCGTCCACTGGGTAAGGAATCGTAGTTGCGACCCCGTTCCAAACGTCAGACCCTTGAGTAACTACCGCAACGGCTTCACGGCTACCGAAAGATCCAAACTGCGAGTGGCCGGGCACAATCCCCTCCATCACCGCATAATCGTAGGGCATTGACAGGGTGCGCAGTTTCTCGTCAAGAACGTCTGGCGTGTGGCCAGCGGCGTCAACTATCTGCGTCTTCTGTGTGCCGTCTGTCTGCGTGGCCGATAGCGCCAGCGCCGACGTGTTGAGGTTGGTCCCTGCGTCAGCCGTAACCGTTCCATCAACCGTGATAACGTTCCCGCCATCCTGAACATTCACCGCGGCACCACCGGCTGCGTTATCGTTGGTGGTGTTGTGCCCGTCCGGTAATTGCAAAGTAGAAGTAGCCGCCAACGCTGGCAAAGGTAGCGCCGCGGCAGTAATCGGGAGATCGCTCTGGTTGCTCGCAATTGCTACCGTCATACTCTGGGCCATTGTTCCTTGACCCAATACCGCGGGCAGTTGTGTGGATGCTACATCCCACAGCGTTCGCACTGCACCGGCCACGTCATACGCCACCGTCCGCAGACTGCCAACGTCCTGATACACACCCACGCCGTTAGCATCGAAAAGATTGACATTGACCGCCCCGATTGACTGGACGTGGCTATATACCGTTTGGTGGCCGCCAGTGTGTTCTACAGGCACCCCTGCGATTTCAGTAAGGTTCGTGCCTACCATCCCGGTTCCATCGGTTGGCAGCGTTACGCGCAGGGCTCCCGCTTCTGTTCCAGGCCCAACCGTTGTGCCGTAGTCGGTATTTGTTTCAACAATGGCAAGGGTGGTTTCGGTAGCAGCGTCCGGGGGAAGCGTGATCGATCCACCCTGCAAAAACACGTCAAGAGCGGTGACGGTGACACTCAGCGACTCATTGATCCCAGTCGCTTCGTCATAGACACCGTTGATGATCATACCTTGTCCGAAAGCGGACGTTGCGAATAGGGTGCAGGCTAGGAATACAAGGCTGTTGATTATGCGCATGGTGACCTCCATTTTTGGACAGTGTGCCACGCGAGGAGGGTGGGGTCAATGGGGGTTAGGTTAGGTCAACTTCTTTGTACTCTGGGGTCTTCCCTGTAATGTCATCAATCAGCGCCTTGATTTTACCCACCAACTCTTCCTTGCATGTTTCGCAAAGGTCCAGATTGATTACCGCATTGTGGTCTGACACGCCGCCATGAATTGACACCTTGACTCGCAACCGCTCCAGTGCCTCTCCGATTCCAATCATGTCAACGTCTACGGTCTCGGTGAAGTCGCACGCGTCGCACTTGCTGACGAATTGTCTCACTTGCTCACCTCCCCTTCAACGTCAGACTTCCACTGCCGCAAAAACCCACCCCCCAACTTCCGCTCACGCTTCCGCTCACGCTTCCGCTGATTACTCGGCTTCCGACTGCTTGACTTCTTAGTCACCGTGATAACCCAGTCGCCCAACCTGATACCATTCGGGCCAACGAGATCCGCCCACTGATGGTTGAGGCACTGTGCGCTCCGGTTGATTGCGTCCAGAATCAGCACCATGCCAGCGTCAGCACATCGGCGGGCCTTGTCGCACTTGTCAGAATGTGCGTACCTCTTCAACCCGTACCAACTACGGCGCTGAACGGTTCCACACTTGAACTCTCCGGGTGATACTTCCGGGGCTCCGCATTGCGGGCAGCGGTAACCGTTCACGTTGAAATATTCAGATTCCATTGTCTTGCTCCTTTGGTGTCTGGTTGGTTGCGTCTTCATATCCGTGTCCATACCCGTGCACCATTGCGTCAACGTATACCTTGCGAATGAAAGGCATCAGCCAGTCCGCGCGATCTTCTGCCATCTGCTTTGGGTCACGCTTCGCCATTGGTCTCCCCCATCCGCGGCCGCTTCACCCCGCACTGCTCACCAGCCAACACCAGCGCCGCCTCATACGCTACGTCAACCATGCGTTCAAGTGACTGTGCGTTGATGTTGGGAATGTTCTTCTTGATCTGCGCTGCCAGGGTCATCGCTAGTGCAATCTGTAGCCGGTCGTTGGTGGTTCTTGATTCGGTTGGGGTGAATTCTACTACTTCTCCGTCTGAAGCGTCGGCACCAATAGCGAGACTCTTGACGTGCGACTGTGCAGTGATTGGCGTACCGTTTAGACCCCACGAATCATATTCGTCAAACTTGAAATCCCACCACCAGAAATCCTCTTTCTCGCCTTCAACTTTCTTCTTGATCCCCCAAGCCTTCACATTCTCCATCGTCCATCTCCTCTTCATCGTCAAACTTCTCTTGAGCCTCCAGGCTCCGACACTTGAAACACACATTCAGCCAAAGCCCTGAAGGTTCGCCGCATCTGTCGCAATTCGCCATGCCGCATTATCGCCTATGGCTTGATCAACTTCAAGCGTGGTTTTTTCGCACCCATCACCCGCACCTTCTTGACCTCAACGCGCCATTCTTCTGCGGCTTCATCCTCGGTGGCTGGCGTGGTCATGCGGCGAACCAACTTCGGTTCCTTGCGCTGCTTTGCGCTCATCACGAGTAGCCGGGTGGCGTTCAGTTCCCCGGCGATCAGGTTGCACTGCGGCGTGCTATACATTTCCGCTTCCCCGTCAACCATCCGCCAATGCGATCCGCACTTGTAACGCAGGGCCGCTACTTCTGGAGCCCCGCATTTAGCGCATTGCGTGGTCGGGATTCCTTGTGCGTGGAGTGCTTCGGTGAGTGCGGCTAGTTCTGTTGTGTTGTCCATTTGTCCCCTTGCTACCAGTTAGAATAGCAGTCGAATTTATTGCCGCAGTACCGGCACGTCACCTGCCGAGTGTTCGCCCCCGTTCGCTTCGTTGGCTTCATGTCCTCGAACATTAGGGTTTGCCCGCAATGCGAACAGTCAACGGCTTCCACATCGTAGGTGGCAGGGCGTCCGGCTCGGTTCCATCGGCTTTCAATAACCGACCGGCTTGGCGTCACTATTGAGAGGATTTTTACTTGTCGGCCCATTGTCTCACTCCTCACTACTGCCCTTTCACCTCAAGGGGCTCGGGTACAGCATCTACCAACTTCACTTCAGGTACCACGTCCAGCGGCTTCAGTTCCGGTTTCAAGTCCACGGGTAGCGGTGCCAGTTCCAACGGCTTCACGTCCGGTGCAACCACGTCAGGCTTCGCATCCGGCAACTGTGCCACATCGGACACGCTCACGTCAGGGTTGCCCATAAGTCGCTCTT